>RWZG01000012.1_pt1 | contig 64614 bp, 54 predicted proteins | sample 2187661 | NCBI WGS metagenome assembly RWZG01 (sample SAMN10531869, study PRJNA481165) | viral metagenome | isolation source: viral particles purified by filtration and ultracentrifugation from about... | host: Nasonia vitripennis 12.1 | place: USA:Tennessee | collected 2011-04-01 | reverse complement strand
CACAAACCAAAGCTTTTCGACTGCTTGCCAATCAATCAGCTAACTGGGCAAAGTGGGATGATGATCTTTTGAAGGTGGAAATTCAAGAGTTAGAAGATTTGCAATTTGACCTTAAAATGACAGGATTTGAATTGGAAAAAGTTCAAAGGTTTCTCGATGATTTTGATGGTGAAAAAGAAGATCTTTCTGATTTAGCTGTTGATAACAAAAAAGTAACAAAACCAGGTGATCTTTGGATTTTAGGTGATCATAGAATCTATTGTGGTGATAGCTCTGTAGTTGAATCATATAAAGCGCTGTTAGATGATAAAATGGCAGACATTACTGTTTGTGATCCTCCATATAACGTTGATTATGGTAGCAGTCAAGAAAGAGAAGATAAAAAAATATTAAATGATAATCAAGGTGAAAAGTATGAGCTTTTTCTTTACGACATCTGTTCCAATATTTTAGCATATACGAAGGGAGCAATTTACATCTGCATATCATCATCAGAGTTTTCAACGTTACAAAAAGTATTTGAGGAAGCAGGAGGAAAATGGTCGACATTTATCATTTGGGCAAAGAATCACTTTACGCTAGGCAGGTCTGATTATCAAAGACAATACGAAGCAATGCTCTATGGATGGAAAAGCGGCAATAAACGTGAGTGGCATGGAGGAAGAAATCAAAGTGATCTGTGGTTTTATGATAAGCCAACACACAATACACTACATCCAACGATGAAGCCAGTAGAGCTAATGGAGAGAGCAATAGTTAATAGCAGTAGACCAGGAGACATAGTACTTGATCCATTTAGCGGTTCTGGCAGCACACTGATTGCATGTGAGAGAACAGGAAGAATTTGTAGGACAATAGAGCTAGATTCAAAATTTGTAGATGTAACGATAAAACGTTGGCAAGTGTACACAGGTAGGGAGGCAATTCTTTCTGGTACTGGTAAAACTTTTTCAAAGATTCAAGAAGAAAATTCGTAGAAAAAAGGTAAATAAAGAGAGAGAGGAGAAAAAAAGTGAAAATCACACAAACAGAATGGGCAAGAGAGATAGGAGTATCAAAGCAATATGTCTGTTATTTAGTAAAGAAAGGAATAGTTGAGTTGGAGGATGGTTTGATCGACCGAGAACAAGCAAATGAAGCGGTGGCAGCAATAAGAGATCCGAGTCAGCCATTGAGGAGGAAAAATCCAGAAAGTACAAGTAACCTCTCCACAATGTTGCTAAAAACTAGAATAAAAAATGAAATGGAACGTGGTAAACTGCTTGAGGCAAAGGCAAAAGCTGAGATTGGTGAACTTGTAGCAGTAGAGGAAGTAAAGCGCGAAGCATTTAATGTAGCAAGAGTTGTCCGTAATAATTTACTTAATATTCCAAATAGAGTTTCAGCACTACTTGCATCACTGAGTGACACTGAAAAGATTCATATGGCGCTAACTGAAGAGATCACGAACTCATTACAAGAATTATCTAACGCTAAATTTTAATAATGTCTGCTAACTTAAGTTTGGAATTAATAAAGTGTCTCATTAATCAACCTGGATTAGATGTTAATGTTAGAGGATTAAATGGAAAGACACCACTACATTGCGCTATAGAGTTTGATGAGTTAAGTATGGTAGATCTGCTGCTTACAAAAAAGAATATCAATCCTTTCGTAGAAGATAATGATGGTAAAACATCTCTTGATTACGCCAAAGAAGGGAAAAAAGCAGAAATATTACAAGCGCTAATTAATAACAAATACGGATCAGAGGAAGATAGCTTACTTCACTTAGCTGCAATGATAGGTGAAGTTAATGCGGTTAGATATTTGATAGGAAAAGGTGTTGACGTTAATGTACGAAATGCTCTGCATCATACGCCATTACATCTAGCAGCAGGCATAGGACATGCAGAAGTTGTAAAGATTTTGATAAGAGAAGGAAAAGCTGAAATAGATGTCTTTGATGCACGAAATCAGACACCAATGCACTATGCAGTTAATAATAAAAAGTTGGAGATAGTAAAGTTACTGCTGAAGCTAGGAGCAGATGTAAATAGTGCACGCATGGGACAAAACTCAATGAAATTGTCACCTGTTCATATAGCTGTAAGTAATGCTAATTATGATGAAAGAGATTTGTGTCTTGATATTCTCAAATGCTTAATAAAGGAGCCTAATGCTCAAGTAAATTTGCAAGACTACGAAAATAAAACACCACTACATTACGCTGAAAGACTTAAAACAATAGAAGTTTTACTAACCCGAGAAGATATAGACCCTCTGGTAAAAGACGATAGCGGTAGAACACCATTTGACTACGCTAAACCTGAGATAAAGAAGGCTTTGATGAGCAACAAATATGGATCTGAAAAAAATAGTTTATTACATTTAGCTGCAAAAAGAGGAGAAATTGAGCTTGTAGAGTCCATTTTAAAAGAAGAAATTGATATTGATATTTCAAACAATAAAAGTCTATCACCGATTTACCTTGCTGCAGAAAAAGGACATTTACATGTAGTAAAATTACTACTGGAAAAAGGAGCAAACTATACACCTGTTCTGCACTCAGCAATCAAGTCAAATAATTTAGAATTGTTAAAAACTTTATTTAAAGAAAAGAGTATCAAATTACCAGATGAGATAGGCAGATCTGTACCAATTTATTATAGGTGTATAGAGCATAGAGATGCAAAAGTAAGAAAATACAATAATGTGATCTGTATTTTTACCTCAGTAAGTGCAGTAGCAATAGCGGTATATATAGGGTTAACAGCAACAACAATAAGTAGTGCAATCATTTTTGCAACAATAACAGGAATACTTGCACTTATTATAGCAATAATGATAAGTGAGATGAGCAAAAGATATATAGAAAACGAATTTCAGAAAAAGATGTTTATGGAACTGGAGGAATGTAGTTCTACTGTTAATGATGTTGAGATAGAACCAGCAATAAGTAGGGTTAAGGTATGATCTATGCTACATCTTTTTCTGAAGGTTTAAGACCAGATCCGCAGCTTAAAGTATCAGAGTGGGCGAATGAGTATCGAGTTTTAGCGCCAACTGCAGCATCAGAGCCAGGAAAATGGAGAACGGAAAGAACTCCTTATTTAAAAGAAATCATGGATTCACTATCTCCATCTTCACCAGCGGAGAAAATAGTATTCATGAAAGGAGCACAAATTGGAGGAACAGAAGCTGGTAATAACTGGATTGGCTATATCATAGATCAGACACCAGGTCCAATGCTGGTAGTACAGCCAACAGTTGAAATGGGAAAGCGTTGGTCGAAGGGAAGATTTGCACCGTTAATAGAGAGTACGCCATGTTTAAAAAGTAAAGTAAAAGACCCAAGATCAAGAGATTCAGGGAATACTGTGCAAAGTAAGGAATTTCCAGGTGGAATAGTAGTAATAACTGGAGCAAATAGCAGTGTAGGACTGAGATCTATGCCAGTAAAATACCTCTTTCTTGATGAGATTGATGCCTATCCAGGAGATTCAGGAGGTGAAGGAGATCCAGTACTGCTCAGTATTGCACGAACTAATACCTTTGCAAGGCGAAAGATTTTTTTAGTATCAACACCAACGATTCATGGAATAAGCAGAATTGAGAAAGAATTTGAAGCAACAGATAAGAGATATTTTTTTGTACCATGTCCGCATTGTAATTATTATCAAATATTAAAATGGGCACAAATAAAATGGGAAGATAAAAATCCAAATACAGCACACTATATATGTATAGAATGTGGTGAAAAGATAGAAAATCATCAAAAGACAGAGATGCTTGAGCGTGGAGAATGGAGGCCTACTAATAGAGTAAAAGGTGAGAGAAAAGGATTTCATCTTTCAAGTCTTTATAGCCCAGTTGGGTGGTATAGTTGGCAACAAGCAGTAGAAGATTTTCTTCATGCAAAGGAAAGTGAACAATTACTAAAAGTATGGATAAATACCACTTTAGGAGAAACTTGGGTAGATAAAGGAGAAGTACCAGACTGGAAGCAATTATTTAACAGGAGAGAATTTTTTCCCATAGGCACAGTACCAAAAGGCGAAGTAGTTCTCACAGCAGGTGTTGATGTCCAAAAAGACCGGTTAGAAGTAGAAGTTGTAGCATGGGGAAAAAGCCGTGAAAGTTGGTCAATAGACTATCGAGTATTTGAAGGAGATACAGGAGGAGGAGAAGTATGGGGAAAACTCTCTGAGCTCTTAAATCATCATTTTATCGGTGAAAATGGGCTTGAATACATGATAAGCATGATGGCGGTTGATGCTGGATATGCAACGCAAGAAGTGTATAATTGGGTAAGGAGTCATCAAGGATCTGGAAGAGTAATGGCAGTGAAAGGTGTAAATAAAGCACTAGTACCACTTAGCAGCCCAAGTAGAGTAGATATAACAGTTGGTGGTCAAAAGCTAAAGAGAGGAATAAAGCTATGGCCAGTTGGAGTATCGATATTAAAGTCAGAGCTTTTTCAATTACTTAATGTTTTAAAAGAAGGTGAAGAAGCTCCAGCAGGATATTGTCATTTTCCGGAGTATGCACCTGAATATTTTAAGCAGCTAACGGCAGAGCAATTAGTCAGTAAAGTAGTGAAAGGATATACCAAACAAGAGTGGCAAAAGGTAAGAGAGAGAAATGAAGTACTAGATTGCCGAATTTACGCAAGAGCAGCATCTATTGCGCTTGGTATTGATAGATGGCCAGAGAGTAAATGGAATAGTTTGAGTGGAAAAATGGAAAGCAAAAAGCCTAAAAAAGTAAGACAGAGTAAGTGGCTTGGTAATCAAAATGTACAGTGAAGAATATTTAACTCAAGTTGAGAAAGCAATTCAAAAACTGCAAAGCGGAGAAAGAGTTGTCTCAATTGCATATGGTGACCATGTTGTGCGGTACGGGGAAGTTCAAATAAAGGATTTATTGAATTTAAGACAACGAATTAAGGCTGAGTTAAAAGTTGCAGGCATGAGGCCAAAGAGGAAAATTGTTTTTTCAACGAGTAAAGGAATTTTATAAATGCTGCTAAAAACCTTCAAGCAATTATTTAACAAACCAAAGATAAAAAGCTCAGCGTGGGATGCAGCAGGCTCAGGAAGAAGATTTTTTCACTTTCAACCAGAGTTAGGAAGTATAAACAATTTGCTGTCTCAAAACCTTGAAACTTTACGTAGTAGATCACGTGATATGGTGAGAAAAAATCCTTACGCTGCAAATATAATTGATACGATAGTAAGTAACTCTATTGGAACAGGAATAAAACCGCAATCAAAAGCAAGAGATGGAGAATTTCGAAAGAAAGTACAAGAATTATGGCTAAAATGGACAGATGAAGCAGACAGTAGCGGAGTAAGTGATTTTTATGGATTACAAGCTCTGGTATGTAGGAGCATGATAGAAGGTGGAGAGTGTTTTGTACGCCTCCGAAATCGTAAACTCGAAGATGGATTTTCTGTACCATTGCAACTTCAAGTATTGGAATCAGAGCATTTAGATAACAAAAGCAATCAGACTCTTGCGAACGGCAATATTATTCGTAGTGGTATTGAATTTAACCGACTTGGTCAAAGAGAAGCTTATTACCTATTTAGAGAGCACCCAGGTGAAGGTTCGTTTGGAGAATCAGTTAGAGTACCGGCAAATGATGTTTTACATATCTATAAACCTTTAAGACCTGGGCAAATCAGAGGGGAGCCTTGGCTTTCTAATATACTGCTGAAACTTTATGAGCTTGATCAATACGATGATGCAGAATTAGTGAGAAAAAAGACAGCAGCGATGTTTGCAGGGTTTATTACAAGACTTGATCCAGAAGCAAATATCATGGGAGAAAGTGAAAGTAATGAGCAAGGAGTAGCACTATCTGGACTGGAACCTGGAACAATGCAGCTTTTAGACCCAGGAGAAGACATAAAATTTTCAGAGCCGTCTGATGTTGGGGGAAGTTATGAAGCATTTATGAGACAGCAACTGAGGGCAATAGCGATTGGTACAGGAATAACATATGAGCAGCTAACAGGAGATTTAACCGGTGTTAATTATTCATCCATTCGAGCAGGGCTGATAGAGTTTCGCAGAAGGTGCGCAATGTTACAGCATAACGTGATAGTGTTCCAGTTTTGTAGACCTATTTGGAATAGATGGCTAGAATTAGCAGTACTTTGTGGAGAACTCAGTGTAGATGAAAAAGTAGTAAAAGCAGCGAAAGAAGAAGTGAAATGGATACCACAGGGATTTGATTGGGTGGATCCACTGAAAGACCAGCAAGCACAGCAAATGGCAGTAAGAAATGGATTTAAGAGTAGGTCAGAAGTAGTGTCAGAAATGGGTTACGATGTAGAAGAAATTGACCAAGAAATAGCAGAAGATCAAAAGCGTGCTAATTCTTTTGGACTTTGTTTCGATTCTGACGTTAACCATAAAGTAGAATAAGGAAAGGAAGGTGATGTGGATAAATAAGCCAATAATGGTAGAGAGAAGAAGCTTTGAACTACTATCATTATATAACAGCAAACAACCTATCTTTAAGAACTCAAAGTATTTTCATATAAACCCAAAAGGAATAGCAATAATACGTATTTATGGAGTTTTGACTAAAAAAACAGAAGCTTTTGATCATATTTTAGACATGACTTCGTATGAAAATATTCATGAAGAGATAGAGAGTGCTTTAGAAGATAAAAGCATAGAGACGATTCTACTTGATATAGACAGTCCGGGAGGAGAAGTAAATGGAGTATTTGACTTAGCTGATTTTATCTATAGTGCAAGAGGAAAAAAGAGGATAATAGCGATAGCAAATGATGATGCATACTCTGCTGCATATGCAATAGCTTCTAGCGCTGAGAAGGTATTTGTGAGCAGAACTTCTGGTGTTGGCAGTATTGGAGTAATAGCAAGTCATATAGATCAAAGTAGGTTTGATGAAAAACAAGGTATTAAGTACACCACAATCTTTGCTGGTAGTCGAAAGAATGATTTAAACCCACATGAGCAAATGACGTCTGAAAGTCTGGAAAGCTTACAAAAAGAAGTAGACCGACTATATGAAATGTTCGTCCAGCTAATAGCACGTAATCGCAATCTTTCTATACAAGCAATCAAATCAACGGAAGCAGGGCTATATTTTGGCGAGAAAGCAGTAGAAATAGGTCTTGCAGATGGAGTTACAACATTTTTTGAATTTATCAACAATCATAAAAGTAGGAGTGTTAGTATGACAACTGATGAGTTAATTGAGGAGAACTATCGTAGAGAAATTTTAGAGATAATAAGATTATGTAATGTATCAAAGATGCCAGAGAAGATAGGAGAATTTATAGAGCAAGGAGTAAGTATTGAGAAAGCACGGGAAGTTTTAATGGAGTTACTTGCAGAGCGAACGAAAAAGACAGAGATACTGAGTGCAATACCACAGAATTCAGGAGAAGAGTTGATGATGCAGGTAGCTAAAGCTAGAGCACAATCAAGTATTTAAGTTTTTTTATAACCGCCGCATACAATAACTACAAACATGGCGGTAAAACTAAAGGAAAAAAGGAGAAAAGAAAATATGACATGTATAACCGAACAAAATAATCTAGGTGACCTATTAAAGTATGAGGCATCAAGTTTATATTCAAGAGACCAAATAACGGTAGCAAAGGGACAAAATCTGAAGCTAGGAACAGTAGTTGGTTATGATACTAAAGATAATTTAATTAAAGCTTTAAATCCAACTGCCACAGATGGTACACAAACAGCGATAGGTGTAATAGCAAGCGATGTAAACGCAAAGGAAAATAGTAAAGGAGTAATTATTGCTCGTGGTGCAATGCTAGCTGATCATGCAGTTGTATGGCCAGCAAATATCACTGAAGAGCAGAAAGCTGCAGCAATAAAGCAACTTGAAGCACGAGGGATCATTATCCGCAAGGGAGCTTAAAAAGCTATTAAAAACACAAAAGGGGGAAAATAAAAAATGCAAAATCCATTTACAAATACAGCATTTAGCATGACGGCACTAACAAATGCGATGAATATATTGCCGATAAATTATGGACGTGTTGAAAATTTAAATTTATTTCCAAGTAGATCAGTAAGATTTAGACATATCACCATAGAAGAGCAAAATGGAGTATTAAGTTTACTACCAACGCAGTTACCCGGAGCACCAGGAGCAGTAGGAAAAAGAGGAAAAAGAAAGGTAAGAACATTTACGATTCCGCACATTCCGCATGATGATGTAGTGTTACCAGAGGAAGTACAGGGAATAAGGGCATTTGGATCAGAAAGTGAACTGAAAGCGCTGGCAGACGTAATAACTGACCATTTACAGCTAATGAGAAACAAACACGCAATAACATTAGAGCATTTGCGTATGGGAGCGCTGAAAGGAATAATTTTAGATGCTGACGGGTCAGAATTATTAAATCTGTACAACGAATTTGAAATCACACCAAAAGTAGTAAATTTTGCACTGGGAACAGCGACAACTGATGTAAAACGTAAGTGTCTGGAAGTACTCCGGCACATAGAAGATAATCTAAGTGGTGAATATATGACAGGAATTCATGCCTTGGTAAGCCCTGAGTTTTTCGATGCATTAACTTCTCACGTTAAAGTAAAAGAAGCATATGAAAGATGGCAAGAAGGAGCAGCGCTAAGGAATGATATGAGATCAGGATTTACGTTCTGTGGAATAACATTTGAGGAATATAGAGGGCAAGCAACAGATCCTGAAGGAACCGTGAGAAGATTTATTGAGAAAGATACGGGGCACTGTTTTCCACTAGGAACAGCAAGCACATTTACAACGTATTTTGCACCAGCAGACTTTAATGAGACAGTAAATACTCTTGGACAGCCACTCTATGCAAAACAAGAGCCAAGGAGGTTTGATAGAGGGACCGATTTACATACACAGTCAAATCCTTTGCCAATGTGCCACAGGCCTGGAGTGCTAGTAAAAATTAGTTCTAGCTGATGAATATAGGAAAACTATTGAAAGATTGTTTTGAGCATTTAGGAGTGGAAGCCATATACTGTAATAAAAATAAGGAGGCGATTCGAAAAATAAAAGTGCTAATTAAACGTCCTGAGACTACGTACTCTCTAGGTGCAGATGGAGCATTAACTCAGCAAATTGCCTCAATAGAGATATGCAGTGAGGACGTTACTTCCTTTAGCATAGGTAGTTATATCAAGATTGAAAAAAGATTCTACAAGATTTTTGAACTACCATTGAAAGATTCTTCGGGTAAGATATTGAAAATTGAGGCAATAGAAAGTGTTTGATATAAAAACTAATAACAATATTAATGAAATAATCTCGAATATTGAAAGAAAAGAGCAGAAAATAAGACTGGCAGCTATAAAAGCGCTGAACAAAACAGCAATATGGCTAAAATCAAAAGCAGCTAAGGAAATCAGTGAGGAAAAGAGAATAAAATTAAGTTTGATAAGAAAGAGATTAAGAATTTTTAAGGTGAAAACTAGCAGATTAGAAGTGTTAATTAGAGCAAATCTCTATGACATTAGAGCATCGACAATTGGTAAAATACAAAAAACAAGAAGAGGATCGAAAGTAGGAAAGCATGAGTTTATAGGAGGATTTGCAGCAGTTATGCCAAAAGGAAATAGCGGTATGTTTAAACGTGAAGGAAGAGCAGCATTGCCAATAAAGGAAGTTAAATTGCCATTGGAACCAGAAGCATCAAAAGTAATAAGAGATCTTGTTAATTATGAGGTTGAGAAAGTGTTTGAAAAGTTCTTTGAGCGTGATATTACAGAAAATGTATGAATTTTAAAGATTTACATCAAGCAATTTGCACTAAGTTAAAAGAAGAAATATCAGCAATACAGACGTGCGAAATTTATCCATCAATAAGAAAAGAATTATTAGCGCCAGCGGTGTTTGTAGAACTTAGCAGTCTTGAAAAAGGAAATGATCCTGGAACAGAGGAATTAGCGCTGAAAGCAAGATTTGAAGCAAGAATTGTGATTGATAGCACAATAGAAAATGCTCCTATTATTGTCAGAACATTAGCTGCTGAGATTGCGAAAGTAGTAAATAAAAATACTTGGAAGGTGAAAAATGTTTCGCCAGGAGAATTTATCTCTGCGGAAATTGACGGATTTAGACCAGAATTAGATGCGTATTTGGTGTGGTTGGTTGAGTGGAGTCATCAGCTTCATTTAGGTAAATCGATATGGACAGAAAATAAGATTAAGCCACATACGATTATAATAGGAGAAAATGTTAGAGAGTAATTTTGCTATTTCAGAGCTGCAAAGAAAGTTAGCAAACATTGTACGAGTAGGGCTTGTAAAAGAAGTAGATTATGAAAAAGCAAAAGTAAGAGTGAAAATAGGAGATATTGTAACAGATTATCTGCCATGGACAACAAGCAAAGCAGGAAAAGATAGAGATTGGTCTCCACCAGATATCGATGAACAGGTATTAGTATTGTCACCATTGGGAGAGTTATCATTAGGAATAGTATTACCAGGAATATATCAGGAAAAGTACCCTGCACCAGAGAATAAAAAAGAAATAAATAGTATAAAATTTCAAGATGGGACGAAGTTTACATATGATAAAGGTAAGCATCATTTAGAGATTGAAGTAGCAGACAAAATAACACTGAAGGCTGGGAAATCGAGTATAGAAATGACAAAAGGTAGTATTAAATTAAAAGCAAGAAGAATAGACTTGAATTAATATATATGAGTAAAGCAGTTGTTTGCATAGGAGATCATTGTACAGGTATGCCGATTCATGTCTGTGTGAGTGGGAGTGAAGATGTATTTGTTAATGGTAGACCTGCTTGTCGTAAGGGTGACATCTTGACTATTGGGGAAATAGTAACGCAAGGATCAAACAGCGTATTTGTGAATGGTATTGGTATTGCACGAGTAGGAGATACAGTTTCCTGTGGATTTAAGGTAATAGGAGGAAGTAGCAGCGTTTTTTCTGGATAAAGATATGAAGGGAATGAATGCTAAAACAGGAAAAGCATTAGAAGGAATAGAGCACTTAAAGCAGTCGATAATTGATATATTAACCACTCCTATTAAAAGTAGAATAATGAGGAGAGATTATGGCTCAAGATTATTTGAATTAGTAGATAAGCCAATAAATAGAGATTTAACACTTGAGATATATGCAGCAACAGCAGAAGCACTGGGGAAATTTGAGAAGAGATTTAAGTTAGAAAAAGTAAAAGTTGAAGGAGTAAAAGAAGGGAGAGTAACATTGAATTTAGAAGGTGTCTATCTTCCAGAAGGCAAGTTCATAAATATTAATGGAGTAGTTGTTTAAAAATGCAGCAGCCAAATATTATCGAACCACTGAACTTTGAAGAGATTTTTTCTCGGATGAAGGAAGAGTTAGTAAAAAGTTTTACAGCATTAGTAGAAAGTGACCCAGCGATAAAGGTATTAGAAGTAGCAGCATGGAGGGAATTGTTACTAAGACAAAGAATAAATGAATCAGTAAAGAGCAATTTACTAAAATTTGCAACGGGAGAAGATCTTGATAATTTAGCTGAGTTTTATGGAGTAGAGAGGCAGAAAGAAGAAGAGGATGAACGATTTAGAAGAAGAATTAAAGCAAAGATAGTAGGCTCAAGCAAGGGAGGAAGCAAAGAGTATTATCGTTATCATGCACTTTCGGCAGATAGAAGAGTAAAAGATGCATTAGTAGAATCACCTATACCAGGGAAAGTACAGATCTCGATTTTATCAACACAATTATCCACAACTGACATAGCTTCAGAAGAGCTACTTGAAATTGTAAAAAAGCAGGTTACTAGAGATGATATAAGGGTTTTAACCGATACAGTAACAGTAATTGGTTGCAATATTACGGAAATAGATATTCACAGCAGAATGAGCATAAGTCCTGTAATATCAGAGGAAGAAATCAAGAAGCAGTTTATTAAGAAGTTTGAACTAGCAAAAAGATTAGGGTGGAGTGTGACAAGATCGTGGATAATAGCAAACCTATTTGTAGATGGTGTAGAAAATGTGGAATTAATCGAGCCAAAAGAGGATGTTGTGGTGCTAGGTAACGAGTGTGCAAATTTGCGAAATTTAAAGATTGAGTAATGCTGTTACCCCCAAACGCAACAAAGCAAGAGCAAGCATTAGTAAAGGCTATTGATTATAAAGTTGATCCAAACTGTATCAGAGGGTTTAAATTTAGTCCAGGGGAAAAAGTATTACCATGGATAATAGAAGAATATGGTTTAGAAGAGATACTGCGTTGGGCAAAAGAGAAAAGAAGAGCGATAAAAGAAGGGGTAGAATTTCAGCGTTTAAGAGGAACACCTGCATCACTAAAAATAGCACTAAAATGGGCAAATATAGAAGATATTACAATTATCGAAGAACCACCTGGTAAGCACTTTTTTGAATTGCAGATAGGGATAAGGGATGTTCCAAATGACTTTTTTGTAGATGCAGTAGTAGAGCTAGCAAAGCTATCATTGCCCGTAAGATCTCGACTAATGAGGATTTTCAATGATCACTATAATATTAGCAGATTTATTTTAGATGAAAGTTTATTTGGAAGTTTGCTATCGGATTACTCAGGGATAAAAATTGAAAAAGACGGACCAGTATTATCGTTTGGAAGAGTAAATTTTTTCAGGTTTAGTGGTACATCAATTAAGGTTATAGAGAGTTATCTACGTAACCATTATGAACAAGCATTTAGTAATGATATATATCGGTTAGATGTAGCAGTACTTGGGGAAACAGAGCCTCACACGAAGGATTACAAAGGCATCTATGAAAGAAATCATCAGTGGTATAACTCAAAAGCACTACATCCACTACCACAGAGCTTATTGCCAGAAATAAAGTTTGCAAAAGCACAGATAGTATTATCGGATAGTTGGAGATTAGGAGAAATAAATGCGTGCTTTCCAGTTGGTAGTGTAGAGGAAAGAGGGAATAAATTTGTATTGGGAAACGATAAACTTTCAGGGCAACGTTGGAATTTAAAACACAAACCAATTTTAGAAAGATTTGGCGTTACTCATTTTTATCAAACAAAGAACTTCATTGACCAAAAAATAGTAGGATACGTTATAGCAGAACACAATATTAGGTATGAGAACGATTTAGATTCAGAGCAGAAAGACTCAATACACGAATTAGAAAATTACATTTTAGTGTTTTACCCAGGAGTACTGAAATGGCACGAACATCGACATTTGCACAGAAGTTGGAAAAATAGTCAAGTAATATGTGTAATAAGTTAAGTACTTATACTTAGATCCTCATATATTATATTAATATAAGGTTAAAGTATATGAAATAAAAAGAAAAGGACTTGCTTTTTTATGCTAAAACAGACATGACTTGAATAGCAGCAGGTAAATATAAGAAATTTATCTAACGCTAGAAAAGCTAGTTTTGTGAGGTAAGTATGAAGTTTAGCAAAGAAAAGAGAGAATCTTTTAGTAAGTTTTTTAAAGAAGTATCAAGTAAAAACATTAATAAAAGAAATGAAGAAGGAGAGACGATATTACATCAAGCAGTAGAAATCTCCGATTACAAAACAGTGAGGTTATTAATAAAAAGAGGAGCAGAGGTTAATGCAAGAGATAAAAATGGTTATACACCTCTGCACTGTGCAGTATTCGCAAAAAGCTTAGAAAATGTAAAAGTGCTGCTAAGGGAAGGAGCAGAAGTAAATGCCACTCAATACATCACCGGATGTACGCCATTGCACTCTGCGTGTAAAATGGGAGGAGCAGGAGTTGAAATAATAAAAGAGCTGGTAAAGGCAGGGGCTGAGGTTAATCAACTGAATAAATATGGCGCAACACCAATGTATTACATCTGGGAAAGTGAAAAGTATTGTTCATGGAATAGCGAAGAGAATGAAAAGGCGAGTAAGTTTCTGAGAGAACAAGGAGGAATAACAAAAAGTAGAGAACTGACGTGTTATGGAATAGAGGGGCTAGTGGGAGAAATAGCAGACATGTTGAATGGAAGCTACATGCCGGAGCTAAAAATAATAGAGATAGGAGAAATAAGGAAGAGAGACAAATCGCTAATAAAGAAAGAATGTCAAAATTTAGCAAGCAAAATAATGAACCAAGTGAACGAAATGATAGATGAGGTAGCGAAAAGAGGGATTTAAATTTAAAGAAAAGGTGAGGTGGATTATGTTAAAGCTTGGCAAATTTAATAAATCAGCAAAAGAATTATTAGAGAACTCATATAAAAATATTTATGCAAGAGACGAGAATGGAAGAACAGCTCTGCATTATGCAATAAACGCAAAAACAGTGAGGTTATTAGTTGAAAAAGGAGTGAATGTAAATGCAGCAGATGTAGGAGGATATACAGCACTGCACCTAGCGGTAACGGAGAAACGTCTAGAAATCGTGAGAGAATTGATAAAATCAGGAGCAGAAGTAAATGCTGAGGAATATGGAAATAAATGCATACCTCTACACCTTGCGTGTATGGTAGGTGAAAAAGAAATAGTCGAGGAGCTAGTGAAAGCTGGAGGAGAAATAGAGCAAGAGGATGAATGTGGGATGACAGCAATAGATTATGCGAAAAATAGTAAAGAAGTAACTGAAGTATTGAAGAAAGAAACAGAGAAAATGGAAAGTTTGTTAAAAAAATAAGAGTCGTATCAGAAAGCGCAACAGCAGTTGGCAAAGGAAGGGCTAGACCAAATTTGAAGGCTGTAGCTGATAAAAGCTGGTCTTTTTCATAAGAGTAAATGGATTGATGGAAAAAAGGAGTGGTAAGGCTCCTTGCACTACAAAAACATTTGCAGGAGAAACTATGAGAAAAAGAACATTAACTTGCCGATACGAGCCAGATGAATTAGCGGAACAACATCTAGCAGACGCCTATGAGCTGTTATTAAGGTATGCGGTAAAAAAAAACAATGAAAAGGAGATAAAGAAAAATGATAACAGTGGCCTTATATGCAAGAGTTTCATCGAAGAGTCAAGCGCAGAACAATACAATAGAGAGTCAAATTGCCGAGCTCAAGCATAGAATTGCTGCAGATAAGCATGAGTTATTGAATGAGTATGAATTTAAGGATGATGGGCTTAGTGGGTGGAGTTTAGAACGTGAAGGTTTAGATGCATTACGTGATAAAGTAGGAGAAGATCAAATTGATAAAATTTATATTCATTCACCTGACCGACTATCAAGAAAATCTGCACATCAAATGATATTACTTGATGAATTTGAAAAAGCAGGAGTAGAAGTAATATTCTTAAATCATAAGACTGAAAATAATCCAGAGTCTAAATTGTTATTAGGAATGCAAGGATTAGTGGCAGAATATGAGTGTACAAAGATTATGGAACGTAGTCGTAGGGGAAAACTCCATAGAGCAAAAAAAGGCTGTGTAAGTGTAATTGGCATTGCACCTTTTGGTTATAATCGTATAAAGCATGTAGATAGAGAAAAGACAAAGTTTGAAATAAATGAAGAGGAAGCAAAAATAGTAAAGCAGATGTTCATGTGGGTAGGGCAAGAGAGAATAAGTATAAGGGAAGTGGTACGTAGACTAAGAGATAAGTCAATTAGAACAAGAACTGGAAAGAAGGTGTGGTGTCCAATAATAATTTGGAAGTTATTAAGAAATCCAGCATATAAAGGACAAGCAGCGTTTGGTAAATTAAAGAGGGTTGAAAGAAGAGAAAGAAATAAACAAAAGGTTTCTATCTGTCGCACAGATGAGGACAGCTGGATTTATATACCAGTACCAAAAATAGTTGATGAAGGGTTATTTAATAAAGTACAAAAGCAACTGGATGAAAATAGAAAAAGAGCAAGGATACAGAGAGAGGGAGGAAAAAAGAAATATCTATTACAAGGTCTAGTTGTGTGTCAAAACTGTGGATATGCGTATAGTGGTGCACAATGTGGAGTTGAGGGAAAGAAGTTTAGCTATTATCGCTGTAGTAGTACTATACGTATTACTGATGGTAGGGAGAAGTGTACTAATAAATTGGTCCGTACAGATATGTTAGAAACAGCTATATGGGAAAAGGTGAAAAATTTACTAAAAAACCCAGAGATAATAAAAAATGAGTATCACCGTAGAATTGCAGAAAATAAAAATGATGAATCATCAGATAAGAAGTTTGCAAGAAGGGAAAATCAAATAAAACAAGGCATCGAAAAGTTAATGGAAGACTATTATAGTCAAGAAAATGTAGGAGATAAAGGATATATAAGTAAGGAAGAATTTAAACAGACGATGAAAAGAATGAGGGAACGCTTAAGAGGGATAGAAGAAGAGAAGAAAAAGGTAGCTGATCAAAAAGCAATAGAGAAGGGAATGAACCTTATCATCAACAGTATAAAGAGTCTTTATTCCAGTGTAAAATCTAATTTGGAACAGCTAGATTGGCAAACTAAGCGTGGCATCATTAAAGCATTAGTAGAACGAATTCAAATTGGTTATGACCAGGTAGAAGTGGCGTTTAGAATCGAAGAACCAGCACAGGGTGGAGAGATTTTTAATTTGCAACATTGTACTGGACGTCATGATGTGTATAACAATGTTACAAAAAATAATATCATAGAATTCAGTAGGATTATTCCTAGGGTGTTTCTATGTTCCAAAAGAGGAAACTTAAATAACAAAATAAATACCCTTTTAATATACACAGAAGGCATTCTATAGCTAACTTAAGTAACCAGATATAACTATAACTTTTATTGTTTAATAACATTTGTGCCATTCTCTCTAACTTGAGCTTATGGTTTAAAGTACTTAATGACCAAGAGCATAATTATTACTACAAATAGGTGGTCTTAGGCTTTCAAGATGACTATTTACTTTCAGCAAATCGTCCAAATCATGCTCTATTTTTTGTGTTTTTATCTCAAATTTAAATCCTAATTTTTCGCAGAATTTTTGAAAATATTCTTTAATAACATCAAACAAGTTTCTACTTTCCCCTTTATAATTTTTTAGTTCCTTAGGAATAGTAAGTAATAATTTGCCATCTTTATAGGTTACACCATCTTTACCATCTTGAGACTCAAGTACAAATTCAAGTGAAGTCGATAGATCGCATATTTTTTCTCCTGGGTTATCAAACTTCGTTACGAACACTAACATATCAGATTTTACTTTTGTACTGATTGGATCAGCACAATCAATACACATTGTTTTATTCTTGCTATATTCCCCTTTTAATCCATATTCCAAGAGTGAACTTTCAAGAATAGGGATGCTTACAGCAAATTCATACCCCGCTTGGTTACAATTAGTGATTATTTCTTCTAAGATAGGGTCATTCGGAACACTTGATTCTGCGTATTGGAACATTTCCTTAAAGACTTCTTTTACAAATGGGCGATAGTTCTTATTCTCATCTCCTACTTTTAGTAATAGATGCAGATGCCCTCTTCCAGCATTGTAAAATCTCTCAAAATCTTTCCCATATGAGGTGGTTTTCTGATAATCAGGAATTTCAGAATTTTTGCAGTGACTTTTCCATAATTCACATAACGCATTATGTGCAAGTTCCTTTTCAAGATCCTTGAGGACTGAATCAACAAAAGCTCTACCATAATCTGTATCTATTTCTCTTTGTTTTTCTCTTGCGGTTTCAGTACTGTATATATCATAACTATTAAAAAGGTTGCTTTTGCGATATTGAGCTCCTTCCATTAAAGCAGAGGTTAAAACTGTATCTATAATTTTTCCATTAATAACAAAGTTCATTCTTGGAAAATCGAAATACATTGTTTCACCAGAGTTTGCTGATTTATTGCTCTCACTAGCCTTTAATTCACTAAAACCAAATTCTTTAATTTTAGCCTTCAATGTAACTATTGGATTTGCCTCACTCATACTCCCTCTTTCTTCAAAGTCAATTATACCATAAGAGTTATTAATAGATTATTGACAATATGTAAGCTTAACAAAGGCTTTACACTATCTGTATAATAAATACGCTAAGACAAAAATTTAGATCTAGAAAAGATAATTGAACTTTATTACATTCCATCTATAATAATTTAAAGTAGCAAGCCTCAAACTAGAAGCCTGCTATTACTTACTGGTTACTTTACATCAATTCTCTTGATATGTTTCTCCGACTTAGGTATGGTTACGTGCAATACTCCATCTGAAAAATTAGCAGACACTTTATCTTGCTCTACATTTACTGGAAGCTGAATAGACCTATAGAAAGATCCATAGTATCTTTCTCGATGGTAAAACTGCTTATCTTTTGACTCGTTATTACACGTCTTTTCACCCTTCACTATTAAGCTGTCGCCAGATATACTAATGTCTATGCTTTCTTTGGAAATACCTGGTAGCTCTAGCGAGAGACAATAGCTTTCTTTTGTTTCATAAAAATCGTAAGCTGGTAATAGACTACTACCTCTTCTGGAAAGCTCTGAGTCCCATCCTGTAAAGAAGCTATCAAATATGTTATCAACGGCTCTTTGTAGTCCTCTTACACTAAAGTTATCACAGTTATTGTTTTTATTTGAATGAACTATATTACTCATGTTGTACCTCCTTTCACTAATATATGCATTACATAATCATTCTACTTACTAATTTCAATCCTAAATCTAAAGTCAGAGCTTTTGTTAGGTGTGAAAAGTTGTTCCAATTTACTATGACTTGATTATGAGAAAAAAATCTTATTTGGATTACCATGGGTAATGCTATAAACTAGATTAATTGTAGTACGTAGAGTTATTGCATTCCTCCCATTTCTGCGATTATTTTCTTCATCTTCATTTGATAAGTATTTTACTTTTCAAACTTACCTCCAATGATTTATTTAATATTCCCCAACTTTGAGTGCACTAAATTTGCTCATTTTCCCTTAACTTGACACGTATACTTTTTTGAATATTCCCATAAAACCTTTAAAATAATCTTTAAATTACTAAAGCCATTACTTAATGTTGAAAGTAGCTTGTTCTGCTATTTTTCCTTAACTTAAACGTACTGTACTTGAGATGTACTTGAGGTAATCACTACATTGTTAATATTAGTATTAGGATTACTGATGCTAAGAGGTTTACAAGCATCTATCAAAATTCTTAAGTCTTCGTTACTCAGGTAACTAAATATTTTTTCAGTACAGTCATATGGTAACTCAGGAAAATTGTTAAAGAGAAAATGGAAAATTTTATTGCCTTGTTCAAGTAACTCTTTTCTTTCCATACCCTTTCTGAAATGACTTTCGATCATACTAGCATATATTGGAAATTTTGTTTTATAGTCGTCTGATTTTAAAACCTGCACTATATTTTCATCCCTCATATATATTGCTAATGAGCTTGTACCTTTTGCCAAGATACCATAAAATGAAATGTTAGGATTATTAATCTTCTCACTCTTCATCCTTGCTATTTCTTCCTCACATTCATCCTGAAAGCCACTTATTTCACCACTGATACTCATTGATAGTAAATTTTTTTCACTTACATATAAATTTGCGGTTTTCATTTTAACTATGTGGCGTTTAAGAGCTTCAGCAGTTACTTCACACGAACAGACACCACGATCACGATCGTAATAACCATCATCATCAGAGTCATAGTTGTTGAGTTGACTATAGAATGACCTTATACCAACCATAGCAGAATCAAGTGGTGTATGATTATTTCTACTCGTAATATTAATATCAGAGCCATATTCCAAAAGAGTTGTAACAACTTCTTCATGTCCTTCTTTAGAAGCAATGTGAAGTGCTGTTCTGCCATACTCATCTCTAGAGTTAATATCAGCACCAAATTTCAAGATAGTCTCAATAATTTCCTGGTAACCTTTTTGAGCAGCCAGGTGCAGTGGTGTTATGTCACTTTTAATTTTAGAACCAACTTTAGCACCGCATTCTAGCAATACTTTTACAACCTCTTTATGGCCTTTTTGAGTTGCAATATGAAGTGCAGTTATTCCATCTTTTTGCTTAGCGTTTGCGTTAGCTCCTTTGTTCAAGAGCATTTTGCTAATTACTTCATTTCCTTGTTGAGCAGAAAGATGGAGAGGTGTTATATCACTTTTAACTGTAGAATTAACATCTGCATTATATTCTAAAAGAGCTTCAACAACTTTCGTATATCCTTTCTGAGCAGCAGCATGAAGTGTCGTAATACCATTTTTGGTTTGAGCATTTATATTAGCTCCCTTACTTAGAAGCAGTTTAGCAATTTCTCCCTTAATATTAATATCAGGATCTTCATTAGTAAGAAATCCAAAAAAACCTTCACTCTCACTTAAAGCAGTAAAATGCAATGCTGTTCTTCCATATTTATCACTAGCGTTAATATCAGTATCGTGTTGCAAAAGAGCTTCAACGATTTCTATGCATTTCTTCTTAACAGCAATATTCAATAGATCAGGACTATCTTTTATATTAGCTCTATTAGTTAAAAGTAGCTTGGTAATTTTTAAATCGGCATTCTCAATAGCATAAAATATTGGAGTTTTTCCGGTTTTATCTTGAGCATTTATATCAGCTTCATAGCTTATCAACAATTTAGCTACTTCTTCCTGTTTGTTTTTGGCTGCACTATGTAAAGGTGTAAAACCTTCTTTAAATGTTGAATTGTATAACGTATTAACGTCAGCACCATACTTTAATAGGTCTTCAATAATTTTCAAATATCCTTTTTCAACAGCAGCATGTAATAACTTAGGATTATTTGCATCTTCTGGGTTAACAATAAGGCCATATTCTAGAAGAGCCTCAACAATCTTTTTATACTCTTCTCCATAGCCGTGCACTGCGATTTTAAGAGAGCTTCTGTTACTTTGATGATTAATATCAGGACAATACTTTAAAACATCCTCAACAATCATTAAATATCCTTTTTCAACAGCGAGGTGTAGTGTGGTTTTGCCATCTTTGTCCTGATTATCAACTTTAGCTCCATGTTGTAAGAGCAGCTTTACAACTGTTTTACGTCCTGTTTTGGTAGCAATATGAAGTGGCGTTAAATTACTATTTGTGCTAGCATTAATATCAGCACCTTTATTCAAGAATAATTTCACAGCTTCTTCATTGCCCAGTTCAGAAGCAAAATGTAGTGGCGTATATCCTTCCTTCAATGTGAAAGAATGAGTACAAGCACCATGGTTTAGAAGATCTTCGGCAATATGCATATATCCTTTCTTAGCAGCAATATGAAGAGGGGTTATACTATCTTCCCCTTTAACATCAACATTAGCACCTCTACTTAAAAGCAACGTGATAACTTCTTTACTACCTTTTTCAACAGCAAAGTGCAGTGGTGCATAACCTTTTTTCCATGTTGAAGTACACACACAATTAACATAAGCTCCATATTTTAAAAGATACTCAACAATCTGTAAATACTCTCTCTCAGCTGCAATATGAAGAGGAGTTATACCATCATTGCTTCTGACGTTAATGTTAGCTCCACGATTTAAAAGTAGTTCAGTAATTTCCATTTTCTTATTTTCAATCGCATTGTGAAGCGGAGTTCTGCCATACTGATTTTTAGCATCAATGTTAGCACCTCTGTCTAGAAGCATCTTAACAATTTCTATGTCACCATTTATAGCAGCAAAATGAAGTGGAGTATTAGAAGGTTTTTTGTTTTTGCTGTTAACTTTAGAACCGTTTGTTAAAAGTAGTTTAGTAACCGCTGTATGTTTATTCTCAATAGCATCACGAAGTAAAACATATCCTTCTGACCATGCTTGTGAATAAGATAGTCCAAAAGAATTAATTAACTCCCTTGCTCTTTCTAGTCTTCCTTCACGAACTGCATAAATTAAACTGTAGCTTGTATTATCATTGCCTAGCATAACTACTTACCCTCCAGATTATAACATTTTCCTTATATTAATATAATCATAAATAGATGATATATTATCCACAGTATATAATATAAGTCAAACTAGTTTAAACATAATATTTTTACTATCTTGCAGTGTTTTAGTTTCTGTAATAAATCCAGGTGTTTACATATACTCTCCTTTAACGCAATAAATATGTCTAATAGAATAAAATGGTAAACTTGCAGCTGTGATGTGGAGTATAAAGTAGCCCATGTACCAAAAATTTGTACTTTTTTCTATATCTACTTTCCTTAATTTGACTCTATGGCTTGCTGAAACTCAGATATTGTAACTGATTTAAGTATAATATTAACTTAGGTTATATATAAATATTTCAATAGTATTATTCAAAGTTTCAAACTTTTAACCCCACTTCCTATATTGACGTCTTGTAAATTTTGATCTGGCTTTTTTAGCATTTCTAACAATTTACCCGCAACATTCTTATGTCCATTAGCTATAGCAACTTGCAATAATGTATTCCCTTGATTATTACGAGCATTTGTTATAGCTAAGAACTCATCAGGTTTTACTGCTCTTAGCTTGCTGATAGATTCAACATTACCATTTTTTATATCTCTAAACAATTCTTCGATCAATTTCAGTAAGTTAGTAACTCTTTGGTCCTTAGAAAGATCAATAGGTATTTTACCTTCTTTGTTCTCAATTTTATAAATTGCACCATGTTTTAATAAAGATTTTACAACTTCCAAGGAGCCACCTTTAGCTGCAACATGAAGTGATGTAGTACCACTAGAAGTAGTTTTAGCATTAACAAAGTCATTTAATTTATCACGACTGATATGTTGTAACAGAACCTCAACAATTTCTTTGTAACATTTGGAAGTAGCAGTGTGTAATGGTGTATTACCTTTATTAGTAACTTGACTAACATTAGCTCCATTTGTTAGTAAGATGTTTACAATATCTATGTGTCCATTGCTAACAGCGTAATGCAACGGTGTTCTTCCATCAATATCTTTATCGTTGGCATCAGCTCCATCTTTTAACAGACGCTGAACAGTTCGTATATCACCTTTACTAGCAGCAATGTTAATATCTTTCTGCAGATGCTGGAGAACCTCTGATGCTTCGCTACCCTCAAGCTTAAATCTAAAATTAATCATCTCTATCTTTTTTAAAATATCTAAAACACTTGGATGACTTGGTCCAAAAACAGCTTTTCTTTGATCAAAACTTTCTCTGTAGACTTTAAGTGCGCTGATCCATTTCCCTTGAGCAAAAAGTACATTTGCTATGTTGTATTGAGTATTCAAGGTTTCTGGGTGATTTTGTTGTAAAGCTTTTTTCTGGATATTTAAAACCTCTTGAAAAGCTTTCAAGGCTTCATGATATTTATTTTGATTGAAGAGTACCCCAGCAATGTTATGTAACGTTCTCAAGGTATCAGCATGATTAATACCTAAAATTATTTTCTTCTTTTCAAAAACCTCTTTATAGATTTTTAAGGACTCTTCGTATTTACCTTGGTTAGCTAGTACCATTGCTATATTATTTTTGGCACTCACAGTGGCTAGATCATGTGTACCTAGTGTTTCTTTCCTCTTTTCAAAAACTGCCCTATTGATATTTAACGCTTCTTCATATTTTCCCTGTTTATCTAATACTAATGCCATGTGAAACTGAGTATTTAAGGTATCTGAATGATTTGACCCTAGTATTTCCTTTTGTCTCTGATAGACTTCTTGATAAATATTAAAAGCTTCTTCATCTTTCCCCTGTCTATGCAGCACTAAAGCGATTGTACTTCTTGTACTTAAAGTATCCTTATCGTTTAAACCCAGCATTTCTTTTTGTTTCTGAAAAATCTCTTCAAGCATATTTAAAGCTTCTTGGTAAATTCCTTGCTTATATAGCACTTTGGCTATATATGTCTGAATATCTAAAGTACCAGGATTGTCTGGTCCTAGTATTTCTTTTCTTCTTTCAAATGCGCTTCTGAAAATACTTAAGGCTTTTTGGTAATTGCCTTGATTCAAGAGCACTAAAGCTGTATCAATCTGAGCGGATACGTCACTTTGCGATATCTGCTTCAACTGCTCGACTTTTGAAAAGTTACTATGTACTGCAGCAACTACTAACGTTTTGTTCTCTCTATTACGAGCACTCATCACTGCTTTTACTGTATCAATATCCTTTATCTTATTTAGGTCATTAATAACTTGAGCATTACCATCTTTAACCTTTTTAAATGATTCACTGACTAGTTTAAATAAGCTAGTTATACTTTTATCCACAGTAAAATCTGATGGTGTTTTCCCACTGTCAGAGACAGCATTGTATACTGCACCATTAGACAATAGGGCCTTTACAACTTTTAAGTGAGAGAACTTAGCAGCATAATGCAGAGGAGTAAACCCCTTGTTACCAACCACATTAGGATTAGCTTTATTTTGTAATAGAATATTGACAACTCCATCATAGCCCTTCCATGCAGCATAATATAATGGTGTTACACTATCAGCATTTTTGGCATTAACAAACGCTCCTGCTTTAATGTAATTCTCAACCTCTGAAGAGCTATTACGTTTTACAGCCTCAAATAATTTCTCAGTTGATGCTAATAGATTGATAACGTCTTTATCGTTAGTCATTTCTAATGGTCTTCTACAAAGCTTGTCAACAGCGTTATAAACTGCACCATTTTTTAATAAAACTTCAATAACGTCTTTATAACCAAAATTAGCAGCAATATGCATAGGGGTTAAGCCATTAGTATCTTTAGCATTAACGTCAGCACCTTGTGCTATTAAATACTTTACAACTTCTAACCGACCTTTCATTGCAGCATAGTGTAGTAATGTCTGGTTAGCTGTACCAAGCTCATTAATACTCAACCCCTTGCTAAGGAAAAACTCTACGGTATCTTTATAACCTTCTCTAGCTGCAATGTGTATAGGCTTTGATCCAGAGGCATTTTTAGCATTAATATTAGACCCTTCATCTACTAGACATTTTACCATTTCCAAGTTACTTTCCTGTGAAGCAATGTGCAGTATAGTCCAATCATCATTGCCTTTAGCATTCATATCTACTTTTTTATACTGCAGTAACATTTTAACCACTTGCAAATGACCATGTGACACTGCTAATTCTAAAGATGTTCTACTCTTATTGTCTTTAACATTAGTTTTTGCTCCATTACTTAATAGGACTTCAACAACATTATCATGGCCGTGTCCTGCAGCTATATGTAGCGGAGCACCTTCAACATTTACAATGTTAACATCAGCCCTATTTGCTATCAAAGTTTCAGCAATTTCCCCATGACCTTCTTGTGCTGCAAGATATAACGGTGTTGTACCATTAATAGTCATAGCATCAACATTAGCTCCTTTTGTTATCAGAGCATTTACTATCTCCTTATGACCTCTTTTAGCAGCCAAATGCAATAGTGTAGTATTTTCAGGACCTTTTGTGTTAACATAAGCTTTATTTCTTAGCAAAATCTCTACAATATCTCTGTAGCCAGCAAGAACTGCGAGTAATAAAGGTTCACCACCTTCTACATTAACACTAGCTCCATTTGCTATAAGAACTTCAACGATTTCCTTATGATTATATTTAATAGCAGAAAGCAATGGTGTTAGGTTATTGCTCTTAACATTAACATTGGCTCCATTTGCTACCAGAATCTCAACGATTTCCTTATGACCTGCTTCCACAGCTACATGTAATGGTGTACTGCCTGCAATACCTTCCGCGTTAACTTTAGCTTTATTTTTTATTAAAAGATTAACAACGTCTTTATGGTCTTCTACAACAGCTGCATGTAACGGTGTAAGACCATAATTAGCTTTAGCATTTACTTCAGCTTTATTTTTTATTAGGAAAACAACAGCATCTCCACGGCCATTTAGAGCAGCTGAATGTAATGGTGTCATACCATCATTAGTTCTAGCATCGACTTCAGCTTTATTTTTTATCAAGAGATCAATAACATCTTTGCTACCGTTCATAGCAGCTGCATGTAATGGTGTACTACCCTTAATGTCTTGAGCTCTAACTTCAGCTTTATTTCTTATTAGGAGTTCAATAATATCTTTGTAACCTTTCAGAGCAGCTACATGTAATGGTGTTAGATTATTATTGGCTTTATCATTGATTTCTACTCCATTTTTTATTAAAAGCTCAGCAACTGCCTTATGACCACTCTCTGCTGCATAGTGTAATGGCGTAGCATTATTTTTATCTTTAGCGCGAATGTTAACCCCATGCTCAAGAAGAGCAACAACTATCTTCAAGTGGCCACTCTGCACTGCAAAATGTAGTGGGGTTATACCTTCCACAGTGGCAATACTAGCATTTGCCTTATTTGTCAGTAAAGCCTTAACAATTTTCTCATGTCCATCTTTTGCTGCGTAGTGCAAAGGTGTGTTATTATAGGTTTTGTCAACAACATTAACATGAGCTCCATGCTTCAATAAAATATTAGCTATCTTTTCATGACCGTTTTCTATTGCATAGTGTAATGGTGTACAACCATTTATGACACTAGCATTAACATTTGCCCCTTTCAGAATTAAAGCGTTTACTATTTCCAGATGGCCATTAAACGCCGCTGCATGTAATGGTGTCCAATCTCTGTCATTTCTAGCATTAACGTCTGCCTTATTTTGAAGTAAGAAATTAACTAACTCCAGGTGACCACTTTCTGCAGCTTCATGCAATGGAGTAAAGCCACCCATGGCCTCATTAATATCAACATTCGTATCTTTTTCTAGTAGAACCTTAGCAACATTAACATGATTATTTCTTATTGCATAATATAAAGGTGAAAGACCACTCATATCTTGAGTAACAGTACTGGCTTTATTTTTTAATAAAACCTCAACAGTATCCTTGTGACCATTTTGGGCTGCAATGTGTAGTGGTGTTTTGCCATGATTATCTGCATCATCAACATATAAACCAGCTTCCCCTACAAAAAACTTCACAATATTTTTTCTTCCATGTGCAGCAGCGATCTGTAGTGGGCTTTGACCATTAATATCTTTAACATTAACGTCTAAATTTTGATTAAGAACAAATTTTACAATTTCAAGACTAGGTCCCTTAGCAGCAAAATGTAATGTAGTCCATAAGTTAATACTTCTAGCATTGATGTCTGCTCCTTTTTTGAGATAACTCTTTAAGTCTTCGAGATTCCCTTCTTCCAATGCGACAAACATTCTTTCCTGATTAGTAATAGTAATAAGACCTTGATCGTATTTATCCTTCAATTTGGAAGGATCGTCTCTCACTAACTTGCCAACTTTTTTCTTACTTTTCATTATGTTTTCTGAAGTAAGTTTTTTAGCGTTTAAGATAACTGCTATTGAGGGATCAGATAACAATACATCAACCAAGGCATTATCGTGTGCTAAGTGATTACGCAAACATTTTCCAGTTAGTAAAGGGGTATTCTCATCTAAGAAAAGTAAATTGTTTTCTAGATAATTCTTTGAGCTGCCTAAGATTGACATTATATCCAGAACAAGCATTTCTACTACTGCTTGCAATTTCTTATTACTCTTATAGGAAGGGAGTTTTTCAATTAATTTACCACTCAATGCGTTATTCCTTAAAATACTTTTCAGTTCAGATAGCTTCAGTGCAAGTTGGTTATTATATTTTTCTTCTGTTATATTGTAAGTCTTCTTTTGTTTGTATGCAGGAATAAAAGAACCTTTCTCATTCAACTTTTCTCTTAATTCCTCAATCCATTTGATATCACCTGTTCCAAATTCAGCAATATAAAAAATTTCGCAAGTTAATCTATTTACTTCATCAAGGTTGTCTTCTTGTATTCTTGACTTAACACTATGAGAAATCTTCTTCGATAGCTCAGCAATCTCTTTAAGGCTGTGAGATTCTATTCGGGGAACAATATTCTCTAATGTTTTATTAGCACGAAATTTCATTCCCCTAATAACGTTATGGTCAATCTTATTATCACTAAAGCCAATACTTAAACTCTTTAATAATGCAAACCCTGTAATATAATCAGTTCTGATATTTTCTGATTGAGTTCCTGCACAATTGATTATGTTATTAATTTTATTAAACAGCTCTTGCTCGTGACTTGTCTTTTCAGTTACACTATTGCTTAGTTCTGCAATGAGCTTTTTAAGCTTTTCGTGTTCCATTGTTACAAAGTTTCCTGAGGTTATTTCATCTAATTTAGCGTTGCTAAACGCTTTGGTGACTTCTTTTATCTCATCCAAGTTCTCACTATTAATAATTTTTTTTAGAAGTATTCTGACAGTTTTAATTTTGTTGTCATAAAGAATACTAGTAATCACATCACCAACTTTCTTAGTGTCATTTTGAACACCAATAAAAAAATTAACATCTGTATTTTCCTCAATCTCTGTTCTTCTAGAGAGTGAATAAGCATGTGATAGTGAGTTACGTAAATCTATAATGACTTCTCTTGTGTTCTTTGGTAATGATAGTAGAAGAAGCTCGCTTGTAGTGCTAGATAACTTGGGAGATTCTAGAGTGTTTTTTAAATATTCACCAATAACCTGTAAAACCCTCGTAATAATTAACTGTCCTTCCCTTTCTTTAGGATTAGCTGATAATGCCAACTTTATATAATCACTTATTTTCTCTAAAGAATGAATATCCCTAATTTGTTGATAATCATTATATAACTCTTCAAATTGAGGATAGTTGCTAATGATCTCTGCAACAACTTTCTCACGTTTTAACTTTGGAAGATCAGCGATTTTACCAATATTTACACCTTCTATAATATCTTTTTCGGTTTCAAGTTTCTTTACAAAATTTTCTAAGTAGTTTAGTATCTTGCTTTTATTCAATACGGTATGATAAAATAAATTGATTTCTTGTCGCTTTGTGTGAGAAAAAATAAAGCTAACTAAACAAAATTCCATTTCTTCCCAAGGCAGTCTATCGTAGGTTGATTTCAACTGCCGCTTTAATATATGAATATTTTGTGCAATAAACTTTGCTATGAATAAAAACTTTTCATCTACTTTTTCTGTATTTGAATACTCTGCCTTTAGCAAACTAACGTTTTGAAGTACTAACTCAATCCGCTCTCTGATGTTATTAAGATAACTCTTCACATTCTGATTTTGTCCAGAAGCACTAGAGAAAAAACGGAGGTTTATCAACTTATTTTCAACAAAAATTTCTATCTCTTCTGATAATAATACGTTCTTTAGCTTTAATTCCTCATAAGCTCGTGAAAGAATTTCATCTAATTCCCTGAAATGAACAGCAAAATAATTACCTGGCCATTTATTAATGAGTGTATCAAGAAGTTCAACATTACCTGAACGTATAGCATAATAAAACGCATTATGGCATGTTTCATCTTCATCATCTGGTAATATAGTAGTTTCTCTGATGCCAACAGATAAATTACTGAGAATTTTACTATTACTGCCAAGTAGGTATTCTAAAATCTTTACCTTATTATGTTTACAAGCTAAGATAACTAAGTTAGTACTCTTAACAGGGTTGTTAGCATTATCATAATAGTCTCTCAAAGTTACTTGATCTTCTGCATCACTTATGTAATCAATAAAGTTGCTTAATTTTTTTAAGCTATCGACTTTACCACCTGATATTGCCTCTTCGAGTTCAGTTAAAATCAGGAGATAAAGTTCTTTAGCTTTTGCTTTTCTGCAGTAGAGTTTTTTATATTCTCTAATAAACTCCTCTTTTGATGTGTAAGAACGTGATAGAAACTGTTTATCTTCTTGATAAAAGCTGGTTTGTTGTTTAGATACATGCATAAGCTCTCTCTGAGATATATTTACACCAGTATTAGAATAGCAAAGTTTACTTAATATGGCAAAAATTAAAATAGCATCTTTTGTTAATAAAATATTTTTGAGAGAATATCTACTAATCCTGCAATTTCAGGACGAAAAGCCTTCACAACATTTGGTTTTGGGTGTGGGAAATGTGTTGGTTGTTTAAATTTTTAGTAACACCTACTAATAATAACCTGTTTGAAAACAACAAAGAGAAATGATGATTAACTTACATAAAAAAGCACTAAGTTTAGTGTTTTGGCATTATAGCAATCTCTCATGTATCACCTCTCTGGAACCATACGACTAATTGTTGTTCATAAAAATCTAGTACTGACAAAAAATATATTTATTCTAATCTTGCACGTTTGGTATCATTACTTATAGAAGTTTCATAAAGTCTTGTACTCGGTTCTACGAGATTATTTAAGAAACTTAAAGATTGAAAAGTACGCTTATTGGAATCATCAAACGCTACTATAAAGTTTAACAAGTTATCATTAGATAGATATTCAGTTATATTATATGTAGAATCATGGTCCAGAATAATTTTCTTTTCTTTGGCATCTTGATCTGCTACATCTAATTTAGTATAAAATTGTATCTTACTTAGCTTATTTAATAAATCTGCTCTTTCTAAAAAAGGTTTTACCTTATCTAATATGATATCATTATATATAGGATAGCGTATGGAATAATCAATTTTTGCTAGTCTTACAGATAATTGATTATTCCATAGTACATGTATGTTGAAGTTATTTGTAACAAATTCATATAGTGGAAGGCTATCTTTTATTTCATCTGTTTTCATTTGAAGAATTTCACAAACACAGTCATCTAGATAACTTGATAATTTACTGTAATTACTGCATCCTTTATAAGGAGATAAGTCAATAATTTTTCCGTAATCCTTATTGAAGTTCCTTACTAAAGTAAATTTAATCAACAATTTAGCGCATGCTAGATCACTTACAGCGTTATCTAAAGATGTGGAACAATTATCATAAAGCCGTCGTTCACGATTTCTTATGTTAATATCAGCTCCATATTCTAATAGTTCTTTAACTACTCCCAGATTTTTACCACTTTTTTTTACAGCATGGTTCAGTGCAGTATTGCCTTTACGGTTTGTTGCATTTACATCAGCACCATGTTTCAGAAGTTCTCTAACTAATTCTAATTCCTTCCCCAGTGTTATAGCAGAATGTAGTGGAGTTTCACTATACATGTTTCTTGCATTAACTTCAGCACCACCTAATAAAAGCTCTTTAGTAATTTCTATACTACTAGTAGTATGAAGTAACGTATCTCTATTCCGTTCTACTCTAAGGTTAGCATTAGCACCTGCAGACAAAAGAGCTTTAACTTTTTCTAAGTTTCGTTTATAGACTGCTTTTTCTAATTCTTTGTTAATATTATTATTTAGCATATTTTTAAAATCCTCCTAAATTTCACTATTTTGTAACAAAATTTTTGTATATTTTCTAGATCTTGGTACCCTCATTAGAGTTTCATTTAAGAGAGCTATAACTTCAAACTCTTTACTCTATTTTCTACGCTGACATCTTGTAAACTCTGATTTGGACTTTTTAATATTTCTAATAATCTACTTGCAAGGTTTGAGTGTTTATTGATTACTGCAACCTGGACTAATGACTTGCCTTGATCATCACGAGCATTTGTTACAGCTACGCACTCATCGGGTTTTATTGCTTTCAGCTTACTGATAATTTCAACATTACCATTTTTTGCATCCTCAAATAGCTCTTCTACTAATTTCAATAGGTTAGTAATATTCTGGTCTCGAGAAAGATCAAGTGGTGTTTTACCTTCTTTATTCTTAATGTTATAAATTGCACCATGTTTTAACAAAGACTTTACAGCTTCAAAAAAGCTATTTTCAGTAGCAACATGCAACGATGTAGTGCCTTTAACTATTGTTTTAGCATTAATAAAATCACTCAATTTATTGTGGCTTACACGTTGTAACAAAGCTTCAATAATTTCTTTATGACCTTTGGAAGCAGCAGTGTGTAATGGTGTATTACCTTTGTTAGTAACTTTAGTAGCATCAGCTCCATTTGCTAGCAAGATATTTACAACTTTTATGTGCCCATTATTAACAGCATAATGTAATGGCGTTCTTCCATCCACGTTTTTCGAATCAATGATTGCTCCATCTCTAATGGAACTCTCAATTCCTAAATAATTATTATCTTCTATAGCCTTAAATAACTTCTCAACCAATTTTAGTAATTTTATTACTTCTGGGTTTCCTCTTCTTTCTGCAAAGTGTAATGGTAAAACATATCTACCTCCTTCAGCTCTAGCATTAAAGTATGCTCCGCTCATAAGTAGAGACCTAACTATATCTAAATTACCAATTTGTGCCCCTAAGTGTAAAGGTGTAGCATTTTTATCCATTTTTGCATTAACATCTGCTCCACTTATAATAAGGGTTTTGACTACCTTAGGATGACCATATTGAGCTGCAAGATGTAGGGCTGTGCCTTTATTTTGATTTTCTTTTACATTTACATCAGCACCATGTTTCAATAGAATGGCTGCTATCTGATCATAACCTTTTTCTGCTGCAAAATGTAAAGGAGTCCAATTTGTGTGATCTAGAGCATTAATATCTGCTTCCTTTTCTAAGAGCAATTCAACCACCTCTAAATGATCATGGTCTACTGCAAAGTGTAGAGGTGTAGTACTTTTAACTGTTTTAGCATTAATGTCTGCTCCTTTCTCAAGCAAAGATTTAGCAACTTCTAAATTACCATCATATGCTGCACAATGTAGAGGAGTCCAACTTCTGTTATCTAGAGCATTAATATCTGCTCCATTTTCAATCAAGAAATTCATTATTTCCAAGTGATTATGTTCTGCTGCTAAATGTAGAGCTCTTCTACCATCATCCATCTTTGCATTTATATTTGCTCCTTTTGCAATTAAGCTCTCTACTATTTTTAAAGAAAAACCATTATATGCTGCATTATGTAAAGGAGTCCAATTCTGATCATCCACGGTGTTAATGTTTGCTCCATTTTTAATTAAAAAATCACTCACCTCGAAATGACTTTGCTGCATTGCTAGATGTAAAGGTGTAAAACCTTCGTTTTTTTTAGCATTAACATTGGCTTTTTTCTCTATTAGTAACTTCACTACTTCTAAGTGACCATTCTGAGATCCTATATGTAAAGCTGTGGAATTATCGTGGTCCTTAGCATTAACATCAATCCCCCTTACTAGAAGAAGAGACTTAACTACTCCAAAGTGATTACGTTCTGCTGCTAAATGCAGAGGTGTAAGATTCTCATAATCCTTAGCATTAACATTAGATTTTGCTTTTAGTAAAATGTCTACTAACTCTAAAAAGCCATTTTGAGACGCTAAATGTAGAGGTGTAATCTTATCATCTGTTTTTGCATTAACGTTTGCTCCCGCTTCAAGCAGAACTTTAACTATATCTAACCTACCAGTTTGTGTTCCCAGATGTAAGGGTGTAATGTTTGCATCAACTTTACGATTACCTATGCCTGAAGATCCAGCGTTAATGTCAGACCCTTGTGAAATAAGAGCTTTAACTACTTCGAGGTTACCATTTTGTACTGCAGAATGCAAAGGTCTTGCTCGATCATTATTTACAGCATTAACATCTAATCCATTTTCAATAAAAACATTTACTATATCTAGATGACCATTCTCTGCTGCTAGGTGTAAAGGTGTATTAAGTTTATCTGTTTTAGTACTAAGATCTGCTCCATTTGCAATCAAGGTGTTGACTATATCTAAATATCCTTGCTGGGATGCAAAACTTAAAGGTGTAAAGCCTAGAATGGTCTTATGGTTTACATCTGCTCCATGAGCAATAAGAAAGTTAACCATCTCTAAGCGATTTTTTGCAATTGCAAAATACAGTGGCGTAAAGCCATCGTACTTAATCTCTGAGTTAATATCTAAACCCTCTCCTAATAAAGTGTTGACTAAATCCAACTGACCATTTCCTGCTGCTAAATGTAGTGGTGTAAGACTAAGATGTTTCTGAGTTTCATAATTTTCATTTAAAAACTCTACAAAAAATTGTAGCTGATCCAGATTATTAGATATTCTATTAGTAAACATAAAGGCCTCGCATGAAGAATTTATGTAAAATATAGTATCTACAAGTTTTTAAGCAAGATAAATCTTCTTCTTAAAAAAGATACTGTAATCCAATCTGTGTGCTTATAACTTTTTTATTTGATCATGAATGATCAGCTGTCTCAGCTGCAATAGAGACACCTGCCTTAAGTAGTTACATCAATTTTTTCTGTTTTTTTTTGCCCTTTTTTTTCGCTGATGATGATGTCTTCATTCTTCTCAGTAGCCAACATTCTTTTTAAAGTATAATCGTTGCGTGCACCAAGGAACTTAGAAAGAACAATAGGAAATCCACTTAAAAAGCATTAATAATTATACATAATTCTAATGATCTTCATGAAAGGGCTTAGAATAGAATTTAATAGACAATCTGATTTTAATTGATATTAAACTGATCAGACTGAGAGTTAAAAATATGGCAATAATTCTTTTAGACACAAAAACTATAAATCGTATAGCAGCGGGAGAAGTAATCGAAAGGCCAGCAAGTGTAGTAAAGGAATTAGTAGAAAATGCAATAGATGCTGGAAGTTCAGAGATAGAGATCAAAATAGAAAGTGGTGGACGTAACCTTATAACTGTGACAGATGATGGAAATGGAATAGAAAAGGACGACTTAGAACTAGCATTTATGAGGCATGCCACTTCAAAATTAAGCGATAGTGAGTTAATAGAAATCAAGCACCTTGGGTTTAGGGGAGAAGCTTTACCTTCAATTGCAGCAGTAAGCAGAATGAAATTATCGTCTAAGGCAAGTGGAGCAAAGGAAGCATGGTCTATAAGGTATGAGGGAGGAGAAAAAATAAGAGAGATTACCCCTTGTTCTTTGTTGCAAGGTACATATATTGAAGTTCGTGACTTATTTTTTGCTACACCAAATAGACTAAAGTTTCTAAAAACCGAAAGGGCAGAAACACAAAGTATTGTTGATATTGTGAATAACTTAGCGATGATTAATTATAGTATTGGGTTTACTCTCACTTCTGGTAATAAAAAGCTCTTAAAATATGTTAAGCAAACTTCGCTGTTCAACAGATTATGTGAAATAGAAGAAGAATTTCAAAGCAATTCACTGGAAGTTAAAGAGGAAGAAGAAGGCATCAAACTTAAGGGACACATCTGTAAACCTAATGTCAATCGTGGCAACTCAACTCAGATTTATACGTTTGTTAATGGAAGGCCAATAAAAGACAATCTACTTGTTGGTGCAATTAGATATGCGTATCACGATTTTATTCCAAACAATAGGTATCCTTTTGCAGTGTTGCATTTAGAAATACCATATGACCAAGTAGATGTAAATGTGCATCCAAATAAATCGGAAGTAAGATTTCAGAATAAAAGGCTAATATATGAAATAGTGAGAAGAGGGATAATAAAAACACTATCAACGAGATTTGCAGCGGGTGATCAAGGTATTGAAGAGGAGCTAATTTTTAATGATAGTAAAAGCCAAGAGCAGGTTGATAGTCAAGAGAAAAAAGATCAAAAAGAGTTTTATGAAAAGAGACCAAGTCTTTTAGAAAATCGTCTAATGAAAGAATTCAATGCACCAGATGAAAGAAGGCAAAGCTTACCAGAAACTTTTAAGTATGGAGAATCCCCACCCCAAAAGGGAACGATGGTTTTAGAAAGGAAGCAAATTGATTTGGTAGAGGATCATCCCCTAGGATATGCACGTTGTCAGGTCCACAATACTTACATTATTGCTGAGTCTGGAGATAGGCTGATTATAGTAGATCAACATGCAGCCTATGAGAGGTTGATATACGAGTGCTTAAAGCAAAAATCAAGCATAAAAAGACAAAAACTTCTTCCTGAAACAGTTGAAATTAAAAACCAAGCTGGAATGGGGATGGTTAAAACTTATAAAGATGAGCTTTTTGAAATGGGTTTTGATATTGAAATACAATCAGAAGATAAAGTAACGATAAAAGAAATACCTGCAATCTTGGGAACAATAGATATAAAAGAGATGCTAGTTGATATAGTAGATAAGTTAATGGAAATGGAAGATACGTTGCCAATAGAGGATAAGGTGAATAAAATATCAGCCACAATCGCTTGCCATGGAGCAGGAAGAAAAATGAAATTGGAAGAGATGAATGAGATACTAAGACAAATTGAGAAAACTCCATATTCTGGTCATGAAAGACCAACTTATATAGAAATGAAACTAAGTGATATAGAAAAATTGTTTGAAAGGAGATGAGTTCAGTTTGTCAAAAAGGTTCCCAATTAAGTATACGTAACAGCTCTTCTGGTTATGGAGTATAAAATGTGAAAAAAGAGAATAAATGCTCTAATTTTTTAGATTACAAAGTAATAGGACAGGAAGTAAGAAATCGTAGGTTAGCAAAGGGATATACTCAAAAAGATTTAGCAAAAAAAATCGATACAACATATCAGGTAATACTGCAATATGAAAAAGGAACACGCAGAATTTCAATTAAGAAGTTATATGAATTAGCAGAAGCATTATCAACAACTGCTAGAGATCTAGCTTGCGGACAAGAAGTATCAAATGAGGAAAGGTATGAGGAAGAAGAGATATTAAATCTAGTAAGAAGACATAAAGAGATTAAGGACCAAGAATTACGTGAAACGTTTTATTTATTAACTAAATTCATCCGTATTAGTGAGGAAGAGAGTGGAAAGGCAGTAAAAGTAGAGGTGGCAAAGGGTTTAGTTAAGGAAGGAGTTTCTGCTCATGTTATCTCTCAAACGACCAGTTTATCTATTGATGAATATGATAATGATGAGAAAAAAATTTCTATTCCGTATAAAGTAGGTCAAAGAATAAAAGAATGGAGGTTGAGAAGAGGATACACTCAAGAAGATTTAGCAAGTAAAGTGGGCATAATAAATCAAAGAATATATGAATATGAACAAGGACGAGCTGGTGTTTCACTTGAAATGTTAGATGAAATAGCAAAGGTACTATCAATTAGTATTACAGACCTACTTCCAGAAACAACAGAAAATGAGAATAGTGAAGTGGAACTATCAAGGTTAATAGAAGAATACAAAAAGATTAAAAGCCAAGAATTACGTCATGTACTAATAAAATCTCTGTTTGAAAGCATACAAGTTTGCAAAGAGAAAGTGAAGAGAGTAGAAAAGATGAAAATTGCAAAGAATTTAGTTAAGGAAGGAATTTCTATCAATATTATTTTAAAAACAGTAGGTATCTCTTTAGACGAAATTCAACAAATTTAAAATAAAAAAATCAGTATCTATTAACATTTTTACTTTTTGATGAAAAAATAAGTAAAAAAGATTTAAAAATTGATTTGACTTCACTCAAAAGCTATGGCTTTATGCCAATGCTGATAAAAAACAGCAGTAAATAATTAAAAATATTTTGTTATTAGTGAAGGGTAATTTTTATGAACAATAAGAAAGATCGTAGAGAAGAAATAGAATTCAGAGCATTAGAAAGCAACGGTAAAGCTTTACTTGATCGTGAAGTAATAGAAACGTTTCTAAGTGCAGTGCATGACAGGGAAGAAGCTCGAATTATTGCTAGAAAGCTAATAGATAATTTTGGAATAGGAGGAGTTTTAGGCCAGGAAATAGATGACTTGAAAACTATAGAAGGGATAACTGATTCTACAGTAGCAGTAATTTTATGTCTAAAGGAAGCTGCAAAGAGAGTACCAAGAGAGGAGTTAAAGAAAGGACCTGTAATGGATAACTTGGAAACCATAGTAAAATATTTAAGGGTGAGTATTGGTTATTCAGAGGAGGAAAAGATGAAAATAATATATTTTGATCAAAAGTGCCGTTTAAAGGGGGAAGAAGTGTTTACTGGTACAGTAGATAAGGTACCTTTTTACATAAGAGAAGTAACAAGAAAGGCATTAATAAGAAAAGCGACGTCAATAATAATATCGCATAACCACCCAGAAGGAAGGTTAAAGCCATCTGATGAGGATGAAGCTGTAACTAAAGACTTGGCTAAAGCTTGTCAGACTATAGGGATTAGGTTAATGGATCACATTATCATCACAAGTGTTGGGTATTTTAGCTTTAAAGAGCAAGGACTGTTATAAAGAAGATGTTTGAAGATTTTCATGAGTTGTTTAACTACTTGAATGAAAAAGTATTTGCAAGTGCATTAATCATTGCTTATAATTAATGAAAAAGTATATATTGAATTAATAATAAAGTAATAAAGTCGGTTATAGACTTAGTAAAGTATATTTAATAGCGGAGGCTAATATGGGTAATAAAATAATTGTACCTTTTGATGATCAAGAAGGAGGTACTTACGAGTTAAACATTGATCTTGATAGATTATCAAAAGGTGAGGTGTTAAATGCTATTGTAGGAATTGGTCGTACTAACACCTTTGTAAGCAAAATTAATAAGGCTAAAAAGCCTGAAGAAATAGCACCTTTCCCTGGTAGAGAAGTTCGCGAAAACAAAATCAACTATGGGAAAGGATTTGACTATGTTTATGGCACAAAACCTGTAAGTGATCAAGAAGATAAAAATCCATTTGCTTCAGCTTTGAAAAAAATAAAGCCAAGTGCAGAAAAGTTGAGCTGGTTTAAGAGTGCTGTGGTAAGAGCAAAAAGTCCAAATGAACTGCACAAGGTTGTAGACGAAGCACTAGCTGCTGGAGCAAGGCTAAATGCGTGTAATGATGGAGAGTGGAGCTTCGCGGAATATGTGATACTGGGCACACATTTTCATAAATTTGATAAGGCTGATCGTAAAAAGCTAATACGTAAATTAATGCTAAACGGTGCAGAGTTTCATGATACTTTATTGGAGAATAAATTGATAGGTGAAATCTATAATGAGCTACAACCAGAAGTTCAGCCACAGATAGATGAGAGACTAGAAGAACTAGAGAAAGCTGGCGAAAGTGCTGTGCAAGAAGGAGAATTAATAGATGTTGAAATAGATAATACAACATCGTATATAGAATTTTCTGGGGATAGCAAGGTAGAGGTAGCCAAAATACTGGAAGCAAAAAGAGAGCTAGGAAGTAATATTTTAAAAATTGGCAATGATGCAGTTGAGGTTAAAAGTGAGAAGGGAGGTATAAGAAACTATATCGATATGTCAGATGAAAGCTCTATTATATTAGAATTTCCTACAAGCATTGGTAAGCTAAATATTATATTGTACCACGATGTAAAAAAATATGATCAAGTACAAGTCAGAGTAGAAAATAAGGAAATGTGGTCTAAATTACAAGAAAGAGGAGAAGAAATAGGAAAAAATTGTCTTTTTGGAGGAGTGAAACTTCAAGAAGCAGTAGAGAAAGGTAATTTCACTAGATGTGGCATATGGAATGAAAAGTATGCTATAAAAGAGGTTAGCAATAATGAAGTATTGTCTCCGTGGGTAAATAGAATACGTGCAGGTAGTAAAGAAACCTTTAGAGAACTTTAATGTGTCTATAGCCAACTGTAAGGTTCCAGAGGTTTTTTCTTACCGTTATATCTGGAGCCTTTGAGCTATAGTAGAAAATATTATATATGGTTCTTTGTATGGAAAAAAGTCTAGACTATGAAGTAGGGCAAAAAGTAAAAAATTGGAGGTTAGAGAGAGGGTATACTCAGAAGGATTTAGCGGAGAAGGTTGGTGTAAAATACTGGGCAATACTGCAATATGAAAAAGGGAATCGTAAAATTCCAATTAAGAAATTATATGCTATAGCAGAAGCATTATCAGTAAATGTTAAAGGTCTAGTTTGTGGAGAGACGCTACCAAATGAAAAAAGATATTTTGAAGATGAAGAAATATTAAATTTAGTAAAGGGGTATAAGGATAAAGAATTAAGCGAGGTATTTTATTTATTAACCAAATTTATTCGTTTGAGTGAGGAAAGAAGCAGAAAAGCGGTAAAAATGGAAGTAGCAAGGGGTTTGATGAAAGTAGGAGTTTCTGCTCATGTTATCTCTCGAACAACTAACTTATCTATTGGTGAGTATGAGGAGAACAAAATTCCGGTTCCATACAAAGTGGGGCAAAGGATAAAAGAGTGGAGATTGATACGAGGATATACACAAAAAGATTTAGCGAATAAAGTTGGCATAACAAATCAAGGAATATACGAGTATGAGCAAGGGCGATCTGCTGTTTCACTTGAAATGTTAGATGAAATAGCAAAGGTATTATCAATCAGTATCATAGATCTACTTCCCGAATCAGATGAGGATAGTGAAGCAGAAGAAAAGCTATCAAAGTTGATAGAAGAATACAAAAAGATTGAGAGTCGGGAATTACGAAATGTGCTAATCAAGTCTTTACTTGAAGGTATACATGTTTGTAGAGAAAAGGTCAGAGAGGCAAAAAAGATTGAAGTTGCAAGGAATTTAGTTAAGGAAGGAATTTCTGTTGATATTATCTTGCAAACGACAGGCTTATCAAATTATATGATTGAGAAATTTTTGTGATTTCATAAAAACTTAGCCAATAGTGGATTTTGTTGTGATAGAATATATGTTTGCTTCTGTAGGAAAAACAGCTTTTAGAGGATTTATCTATGATAATTCAGAGCATATTGGCTCAGTAAACTACGAGCTAGGGAAAAAAATAGAAGGTTGTAGGATAGTACAAGGATATACTCAGGCAAAATTAGCAAGCAAAATTGGTTTAACACATAAGGAAATACATAACTTTGAACTAGGGTGCAAGGCTATTACAATCAAAGAATCGTATATAATAGCAGGAGCATTGTCAGTCAATGTTGTAGATCTACTTCCAGGACCAACAGTACTAAGAGAAAACGGTTGGTACGAAGATGAGGATAAAGAAATAGTCTACCTAACAAAAATACATAGAGAAATTAAGGATCAGGAATTACGCAAGAAGCTGTATCCATTAGTAAGGTTTGTATATATTAGCGAGAAAATTAGCCAAGAAGAAGCAAAAATAGAAGTAGCAAGGAATCTAGTGAAAGAAGGAGTTTCAGTTGATATTATTTCCCAAGTGACTCGCTTATCTACTTACGAATATGATGATATAGAGAAAGAAATTTGTACTGATTCTATACTCTACAAAGTGGGGAAAAGGATAAAAGAGCAGAGATTAATACGGGAATACACTCAGGAAGACTTGGCAAATAAAATCGGTTCAACACCTAAAGAAATACACGACTATGAACGAGGATATACAGACATTCCAATTGAAATATTATATAAGATAGCAAAGACATTATCAGTTAACATTAAAGCTCTTGGACTAACAGAATATGAAAATGAGCCAGTTTTGCGGTTTATAGGTAAATGCGAAAAAATTGAGGATCAAGAATTACTGGATACGGTAGCCAGATCTTTATCTAAAGGAATGCAAACTGGTAAAGAAAAGGTTAAAAAAGCAGAGAAAATCAAGATTGCAAAAGATCTAGTTAAGGAAGGTGTTGCTATTGATATTATTGTGCGAGCAAGTGGCCTAACTGCTGATGAGTGTGAAAATTGAATTGTGTTAAAGATGGTTGGGAGTGTTAAATAATATATTAAGATATAAGCAAAAATAGTTATATATTTAACACTTCTGTGCAGAATTTTTCTATCACTTTCTGATTGTCCTCTATCATTGCCTTTGCCTCTTGTTGAAGAGATTTGATATTTTTTGATGTAATGTTATCCATGTCAGCCGACGCTAGCTTCAATTGCGATTGTATTCTTACGTATCTATTGCCTATTACTTGATTCATCTGATAATTTACGCAGTCGAGTCCAGAGGCAAACATCACATTTAACAAAGGTTTTATCCAGCCTATTTTTCCAAACCTCTTTGAATTGGCATACTCTATGCTTCTATCTGTTCTGCCAGTACCTATCGATAACAGTAGAATATCATCATTTGGAAATAACCTCTTACCACTTGCATATGCACAAGCCGCTGGATTATTGGCAAACACCCCGCCATCCACTAATACTCTGTTTATCTGGTCAATTTTTAGATGTTTTGGTATGAAATAAGTAGGTGCAGCCGTTGCAGCTCTGAGTGCATCTTTTAGCTTAATATTACCTTCTTTCCAGCTCTTGAAAAAGAAAGGACGGTTGTTATGAATATCATAACTGGTAAGCAGTACATTATTTAAAGTGTTTTGTAGAGTATCATCACCAAAATATTTTTCTAATATCGATTCGATGTTTTTATATGGGTATTGTGCACAATTAAACCAAGATAATATTGATTGCCTAAAAAATGAAGACTTAAAAATATATGCTCCGTACTTTTGGTAAAGCTCAACTAGGTCATTGGCTGAGTATTGGGGATTTCCCCGTTTATCTTTTTTACATAATCCTGCTACAACAATTCCACCAGTTGAGGTTCCTGCCATCAAATCAAAGATTTCAGCTATCGGTTTCCTTGCTCTTTTTTCTATTTCTGCTAATATTATCGCTGGTATGATGCCTCTTATACCTCCACCGTCTACTGAAAGGATGTATTTTTTCATGATTAGATATTTATTAATTCTGTTAACTTGCTCACTTTTATCAGGTTGTGTTACCTGTCCAAAAACTACAGTCTGTTTTACACCTAGGGAAAATTGTGCCGAACAAATAACCAATGCTATAGATCAAGCTCAAAAATCCATATTAATTCAGGCATATCAATTTACTTCAAAGCCTATTGCACAATCTTTAATTAGAGCAAAAAAACGTGGTGTTGATATTAGGGTTATCCTAGATGAATCACAGGTCAGCTCAAAATACAGTGTCATCAATGAATTATTTAGGCAAAAAATACCGATATACATAGACTATAAACCTGCAATTTCACACAGCAAAACTATGATTATTGATGAGCAAAAAATCATAACAGGATCTTTCAATTTCTCTGACGCTGCGCAGAAAAGAAACGCTGAGAATCTACTAATTATAACAGGAGACCCTCCATTAGTTGAGCAATACATCAAAAATTGGAAAGATCGTCAATCTCAATCTGATGCTTACACACCAAAAGTAGCAGAATAATTACTTGTACTTCAAATTAGCTTTGAATTCATCCAATTCCTCGGAAAGATTTTTTACCCTTTCCTCAAGTACAAGCACCTTTTCCATTAAACCATATTCAATAAGTTTATCGTGAAATTGTACCCTTGAGTCTAACTTGGATAACCACCATATAAATGCTACTGTTTGTATTAATAACGTGATAATTACTGTAATTGGGATTTTTTGGTTCTGCATAACGATTTAATTTATTATGAAAACTATTGAAAGCTTTTGTTTCAAACTGTAGAAATGAATTAGTCGTTACTTTTCTGTTTTATAATTTTTTTCTGCCTCAGCAAGTAGGTCTACGATTTCTCTATAAGACTTCTTATTTCCACTATAAGATGACCTCTTCATTGCTATAGTTTTTGCAGTTCTTCCTTTCCAGTCTACAACATGAGGGTTAGCTCCTCTCTCCAACAAAAGTTTTACAATCTCTAACTGACCACCTTCAGCAGCATCAAGTAATGCTAAACTAATAGTATTTATATCCATCCCTTCGTCTAACAAAAATGTAACAATTTCTAAGCATCCTTTCTCTGAAGCATAATATAATGCCTTTTTGCTAATACTTGAATCATCTCTACTTTTTTTTACTAATGATTTCACAGTTTCTAAGTCACAGTTCTTAGCTGACATTTCTAACATTTTCTGATACTCTTCAGCGGCCTTGGATTTTTGATAGTAATATGTAATAACAACACATATTATTACCAGTATAAACCACAACGTAGCTTGTTTCTTGCTCATGTTCAGCATTTTTTTTGCATTAAATCAGCAATTTACTTATTTTCTCTTAAACATAATTACTAAAAGATGCCGATAATGCAGTACGATATCCTGAACTATTTAAAGTATGTTCTGCTCTATCAATTACCCATTCACGATCTATATCCTGATTGAACCCTACAAGATTAAGTTTTGCCTCTGCAAATAGTTCTGGATTACCAGGCATAGTGACATCCAATACTGCATTATTACGCTTCAATTGTTTCAACTTGGCATTTGCTGCACTCAGTGCTGACTCTGCATTTGGATAAATTGTTTGTATAGCGTAACTTGGTTCGCCGCTACCTACTCTTTCCGATATGGTCTCTCCCTTTTCATAGCTATGCCATTTCGCTATCACTGAGTTGTACTTATTACGCACAGTAAAATGCACTTTCCAATTGATTGTATCTTGAGGTCTAATAGTCGTTGTTCCTAAAGCTTTTCCCGTTGCTGACTTTGCTGCACCTTTTGGAATAAACAATATATACCCTCCTGCCAGCTTTGCCATGGCTTCGCGCTCTATAGCTATTCTAGTCAACAAACTTATATCGCTCTCTTCAGTTTGGTCAATATGTAGTATTAATATGTCTTTAAATTCCTCAGCAACTTTGTATCCATATCCATGTTTATTTGCTATTTCCTTGACTAAATTACCTAACGTAATCTGGTGCCATTCTCTGGATACTTTTTCCTTTAGCGATATCATCAAATTTGTTGCATGAGCTTTGATTATTAAGGTTTTTGGTGGACTTTGTACTGTAATTTCATTGACTCTATATACACCTATGGGTAACACTTCTGTTTCTCTATATCCCAAAGCAATCTTTAGCTCTTTTGGAACTTTTATGTTATCATCCCTGTAATCGACACATATTTCAGCTATATCTTCTATAGTCCCTGATTCATCAGTAACATGCATTGATACCAAGCGGTCTTTTGCTAATTCATACCCTTCAATGATAAACTCTGGTTGCATTTTATTCCCAAACCTTTAAAGTTGACCTTTTTAGAGGCTTTTCTATTACAGGCAATTTAATTCTCAGTCCTACCGGTAAAAAACTTCCATGTTCTGCAAGTCCAGGATTTTCCTTCAATACTATTTCTACTGCTCCTGAAGTAAATCCATAGTGCTTCCAGCAAATATAGTCTAGCATCTCATTTTCTTTCGCTAAGTAGTATATAGTCATGAATAACGCTTCAAACTTAAATTAAATTCAACTTTTTTCGGCAATCCACAAGGGAAAAATGATGTTTGCTTTTCTTCTAATCTTGTAATCAAAAAATGTCCCAAAACATTTCCCATGCTATCAACTAAAGTGTGAGGTTCTTCTGCTTCTTTTATATTTTTTAACTGACTTAAATTTTTAGAGCTATGAAGATAAATTATTCCCTCTAAGTCTATATTTTCTACACCTTGACCAACGTTCTGTAGTAAAGGCATATTACCAATACATTCAATCACACTCCAACGATTTTCTTTGCTATACTTTAAGCTTATTGGAGAAATTTTATATGTACCAAAGGATAACATTAGTAAACTGGATCTACGGTATCAAACATAACATCTTGTGATTTTTCTCTTATCCTTTTTATTACTTCATCTGCAAGACTACGAACATCTTGATTTGGTTCTGCTCTAATATTGATATGATAATTATGAGTAATGTGTTGAGTTTTATTCAAAGTTTTCTCTTCTTTATTTTCAAATTTACTCCTTGCAAAATCTACAAGTATCTTATCATTTTCTGTGGACTTTTTCTCCTTAATAAGGCTTTTATTGTTCTTTCTTCTCTTAGACATTTCTTTAATTATACTATTACTTAGCAAAGGATTTCCATTACTGAAAATGTTGTTTTTCAGGGGAGTGTGAACTGCTTTTGTTTCAGTCACAATACTTTTTCTTTTTTCAAGTTCTTTCAGTGGAGCAAACTTTCCAAATACACTATCAACGGTATTTCCCATCCATGAGAACATCTCTTCGATGGGCTTTATTATTGATTTTATATACTCCCAAATACTAGAGAAGAAGTTTTTTACCTTTTGCCAATTAGTGATCACAAGAGCTGCACCAGTGACAAGACTTGCTATTAAAAATCCAATCGGGTTACTCATTATAGCGAGTGTTATTGCCCTAAGTCCTGTTACCACTGCAGGTAGAACCGATGATAATAGAGGAAAAGCTTTCATTGCTAAGCTCAGAGTTGTAGCTTTTAAAACACTCAGTCCAGTAATTACTGCTGGAATAGCATATGTCGCTAGTGATATTAGTGCAGGCTTCAGTACCCCATGCAAAATAACTGAGAAAGCAAGCATTCCACCTCTAACTAAATTCCATGCATAACCACCACTTACTACTAGAACTTTAAGACCTATTAGTGCTGCTATGGTACTCATTATTCCTGTAGTAATAACTGGAAACTTTTCTGCAAAACGGGCTATGGGGTTAGTTATCTCTCTTAAAAGGCTACTTATCCACTTTAAAGGAGGTAGCATTACTGAGCCCAAGTTCATTCCTACTTCTGCTATCGCATTTCTCAGTAATCGTAAATTATTTGCTGTAGTTGCTGCACGATTGTTAAACTCTTCTTGCATGGACTTTTCGAATTTTTTCTCGTCAGCTAAATGATTTATGGCGTCTTTATAATTCTTTAAGCTTCCAACCAGTAATGCAATATCATCTTGATATTCTTGACCAAAGAGGTTGAGAAGAATTTGAGAACGTTCCTGTTTATCTACTTTCTCCAGAGTTTCAAAAAAATAAAGTAGTGCGTCTTGACTATTTTCACCAATCCTTTGTACCATTTCTTCTGCAGCTATTCCCATGTCTTCTAATGCTGCCTTGAACTCTTTTCCTTGCCCTTCAGCAGTTTGGAGCTTAGAAAGTAGAGCATTTATAGCAGTTGCTGCTTTTGCTGGTTGTTTGCCTAAACTAATAAAGGCATTTACTAAACTACTTGTTTCCTTAATATCAAGACCAAACTGTTTTGCACTACCACCAACTACAGCTAATGCTTTAACCATATCTCCTGCTTTAGCAGCACTATTATCTGAAAGGTGATTTATGATATTACCTGCTCTTTCCATATCTGCTACTTTAATCCCATAAATGTTGGCAAGCTTAGCTATAGAATCACCTGCTTCTTCTGCAGACATATCAAACGCTGTAGACATTTTAGCTACTGTTGTTGTGAATCCTATTAAATCTTCTTTTGGAACACCAAGTTGCCCACCACTTGCAGCAATTTGAGCTAACTCAGCAGCTGACAGTGGTATCGTACGGGACAGTTCCTTTAATATCTGACCAAATTCTACGGCTCCTTGATTGTGAGCTGCCTCATCCTTAGCAAATCTCACTACTTTCTTAACATCAGCCATAGCACTTTCAAAATCAATCGCAACTTTAATTGGAGTTGCAAACCCAAGTGCAAGTGCAGCCGTTTCTACCATTTGTGATTTAAAGTATGCTTTTCTCCCCAAAAACATGTCCCGATCTTTGATGGCAGTACTCAATTTGCTGTATCTACTTTTTAGCATACTCACAGAAGCACCAAGTTTATGCTGATCCTTTATCAAAGACTGAACATTTCTTCCACTTTTTCTTGCTTCTTCATTGAATGAATGTAAAGCATCTCTCTTTTTCAAATATGCTTCTTTTGCTTTTGTTGCAGAAAATTTAGCTTTATCAAACTCAGCTTTTAAAGTTTTGCTTGGTTTCTCTACCGCTTTCATTTGTTTAGCTAAAGATTTTACTTGATCTTCAAAGCCTTTCCATGACCTCCTGCTAGTCAAAACATCACTACCCAACTGCTTAAATTTTGATACTGATTTTAAAGATGAGTCAAGCTTTCTTATATTCTCACCAAGGTTAGAGAGTTGACTACTACTTCCTTTTATTACAGTACTGAAACTGCCATCTAAAACTGCTCCGATTTTTATAGATAACGTTGACATTGTACCTTCCTCGCTACTTCATGCCATAAAATAAATTCATTAATCTCCATATCAAGTATTTGTTCAACCCCGCCTCCTACAACAGAGCTGAACATTAATACTTCTAATCTCAAGTTTTTTGGATAATCGGTGAAAAAAAATCCTTTAATACCTCTTGAATTTTCACATAATCAGCAATATCTAACTCTTCAATTGCTTCTTTTGCAACTGATGTCAGATTGGCAGTCAAAGTTACTTCCTTACTTAGATCACTACCATTTAAGCGTTCAATTGCAAGATAATCTCTAACTTTTGGACGTCTAACGGTAAGTTCTGAGACAGAAATTCCATCAACTGTAATTGGGTTATTAAGTGTTATAGCTTGCATGTTCCTCCTTAAAAATTAATTAAATAAAAGTCTGCTTGGCTTTTACATAACTAATTTTTTTTACTATAGTTTTTGTGTTTGATTAACGACCCTTTATACTAAATTTCTCAATATAAAAATGATAATAGGGTTTATTTTTCCTCAACTTGGATTAATTCTTGAACTTCATCGACAGAAAGACCTGTACACTTGACAATAGTGCTAATATCAACATTATTAGTCAACATCGCTTTTGCAACTTCAATCTTTCCTTCAATCTTTCCTTCAATCTTTCCTTCAATCTTTCCTTCTTTTTTGGCATCATCAAGTTTTTGAGCAAGAGCAGCCTGCTCATCACGAATACGCTTGACCTCTTGTTCGTAGGCTATAAATTCTTTTTCTGACCAGTTGAACCTATTTAGCTCTTCATAAGCTTTTTTGATTATTACGTCACTTCCTATTATCCTTTCCAGCTCTTCTTCACCTGTTTCGTCAGCGTACTTAAAAAAATATACCCACTTCTCAACTATATTTGAAAGCTGATCTTCTTTAGTTTTGGGAAATTTAGGCAATTCAATAAATACAAAGTAAAAATCTTTTAGATCATGTTCATTAGTATCTTCATCGCGAATAGTGTGCTTTGATCTATACTCAGACTTATCAGGAAACAGTATACAATCTGCTATAGCAATAAAAATAATTTCCTTAAGATCATGGTATTGATCACCCTTGTCAGCTTGTCTTGAATAGGCTTTAGCAGCATAGTACTGAGCTCGTTTTTCAAAGCCTTTGGTTTTAGCGACCTGCATCTCAATTATCCATTGCACTCCTGTTGAATCTCTACATAGCACGTCAACAATACTTTGCTTTTTAGAGGCAATCTCAGGATCTTGAATAGTACTTAAGAACTCTATATCCTGTATTGCATTTTTGCCAGTAAAATTCAAAATATCATTGAGGAAGTGAATGAGGATGTCTTTATTCTTTTCTGTACCAAAGATACGACGAAATGCTATATCATTTTTAGGATCGAGAAATTTAGATAAAGCCATAGCAAAAATGCCTAAAAAACGTTAATAATTATACAGTATTATTAGTAATTTTTCAATAAAAAAGTGGTTGTATAAAAAGGCATCCATCTATTCCATTAAATCCCTAAAATCGTTTGCAGCAAGGCCATTTGATCAACACCATTTATCTTTCTCATCATATTTTCAGCATCGATTTCTATCAGCTCATTGCCACTTATCGTAAGTTTATAGTAATGGGCAGCTACCGTGCATTTGAGAGTGGCTTTTTCAGCAGGTTTCCAGCTACCAAAATCAAATTCCTTGAATATGCCCCTAAGGTTGATAATTACTCCTTCAATATCATTGTTTCCGCTGCCTTGTAATCCTCCTCTTAGCGTCAAAGATACCGAATTTCCATTTATCAACCCAAATAGCCGAAAGAGCTCTGTATCGTATTCAGAAAAAGTGAAATCTGCTTCAAGTTTCTCCATCCCCATATCTATATTTACTGGAATATCCATACCACCAGCTCTATATTCCTCAGTTTTAATGGTGAGCTTCGGCAAGGTTATCTCATCTATTTTTCCTGCATAACCACGACCATCTACGAATACATTAAAATTCTTTAAAATCTTCGGTAACATCTCTTTCTCCCATTTTTATAATATTGTACCACTCACAAGATGTGACCTGAAAGTAATCTGTTCTGCTGGATATGGCGGTGTAAACTCAAAATCAAAAAACACTTTTCCACTTGCAATGTTTGCCGGCGTATTGAGTTCTGGTGTTGCATAACATTTTCCGCTGATAATTGCCCCCTGTGCTTTCAGATGCGCAAGATAAGAATTCACCCCCTCAATTACATCATCTATATAAGTTTTGGTAATATTGCGATCAACTGCCCATAGATGAGCTCGAAGTAAACTATCATTGATTAAATCTGCAGTACGCCTCACTGACAGAAAAGCCCATTTCGAATCATTTGAACATGTTCTATTTCCCCAAAGCCTATAGCCATTTTGATGAATTATCGTTGTTACTTCATTTTCATTTAAGTGGTTTGCTCTACAATTTGTATTACCGAGCGTAAAATCAATAGGCCTGCTTGTTCCAACAATACCGTTTATTTCTTTATTTGAAGGTGAGTGCCAGAATCCTTGTTCGCTATCTACTTTCGCTATTAAACCAGCTACAAACGGGCTTGCTGGCAAAATTTCTTCTTCAATAAGTACCTTAACCCAAGGATCAATAATATAAACTCTTGAGCTACCTACACTTTTTCTCCACTTGATTGCTTCTTCATCATTAGTATTTGGTCCATCTGCAACAATAATTGCTCTTAATTTTTCTGCTATAGGAATTAATGCTGAAACCACTGAATTTTTGCCATCTTCTGGTAGTTGGTGAGTAAATTGAGGTGCAATTAATATTCTTGGAGCAATATGAACTATGCTTTCACTACTGAGGAATGCCTCTATCCCTTGATACTCTCCAGTCTCTTTATCAACACCGCCAATTATATTTTGGATAGTTTCACTTTCTTTGAGCTTTGAATCGCTGTTTTCACTTTCTTTAACTCGAATAACTACTACTGTTGCACCAATTTGGGAAAATACTCCATTTACTGCTGAAAAAAGAGTCCCCTTTTTGCCAAGTTTTACCGCTTCTTTTAAGCTTCCTGCAATTAACACTGGTTTATTTAGCGGAAATTTTTGCTCATCGGCTTCAGGTGCAGTACCAATTACACCTATCACTGATGATTTAGCTGTACGCACTGATCTTGTCCCTGAGGTAACCTCAATAACATTTACCCCATGTAAAAATTGTTCTGTCATAGCTATTATAAACTTTCTAAAGAATTCTTCACTTGCTTTTTAAAATTGTTAAGAAAACTCTTTGATTTTCTTTTGATTACTACTTTTTAAGATTTAGTATATTTATTAAAATAAAGACAAAAACTAGAAAATATAGAAAACTACGCATTTTGTAATAAGTCTTCTTGAATATTCTTTTCACTTCGTTTAATACTCTTTTGTTAAATAGTAACTTTTTTTACCAATAAAAATTCTTTGGTGCCTATGGCTTGTTTTTAAGCTCTAATATCTTACGTAGTGAAAGATACAAGTATTTTGGTTTCAACTTATATATTTTTTTAATGCCAAAGTTTATATGTTGCATCTAACCCTGGACATTGCCAAGCTCTTAGCGTCCTCTCTACGTCCACCTCAAGCCCTGTAGTTAAAAAATTGCTGCGAAAATTGTATATTCCCCACTGTATAAATTGACCATAGATTGTGCTATACGCATGCTCACTTGCAAAGAACTCAGGTGTCTCACCAACTCTTTCACCTTCTGAGTGAAGATTGGATGACGTATAAAGTAACACTGTAACGGTTTTTCCTGCTGGAATGATTATGTTACCTAATCCAATAAATTCAGAACTGCTAATTTCATGCTGATAAATACGTGTCCAAGTAATTCTCGAAATCTCTGACTTCCTTGTATTAGTTCTATCAGGTGTACCTATAAATAATCCTGCTCCCCCATAATTAACTTCATCTTTATACCACATTGCAGATCCAACAAAGTTTATAGTTTTACTTATATCTACATTGCTTGTGTTTTTTACGAATATTACTCCCAGTGCAGCATAAGGGTATTTCAGCATATTGAATTGCTCAGAAAATCCATCATACATGAATCTTGGGTATGATTCTCCATAGATAAATGTACCTTTGCTTCCCTCTAAAAAGCACAATTGTCTTGGCCGATAAAAACTAACATAGCTTGTATCATATGTGTGAGTACCTGCTAGTAGTTGTAACATATAGTCTGTTTTTGTTATATCACTACTCCACTGACCAAGCTCAGTTGTAAAAGTTCCGTGACCAAAGTAATTATTTTTTCTACTTAGTACACCAAATAAAAAAGGTAATGCTCCAGGTTCAATCATGTGACGATTTCTTACTTCTTTCATGATCGATGAACCGCTTGGCACATCATTAACAGTACGGAAGTTATTCACTAAACCTTTTAGACCATCTTTATGATCATTGCCAACACTGTTTATTGCTGCAATATTGGCATTCTTTCTCGTATCAAGTAGCGATAAATTTGTTGTTCCTTTTTCATCAATTCTCTTTAATAACTGCTTCTCTGATTCAGAGATCACTGCTAAAGAACTAGCTTTTTTATTATCCAGATCAGTTAAGTGTTTTCTTGCACTATCAAGAAGTTCTTTTAGCTTACGATCTGTCATTTGTACAATTTCAGAGACCGCACTTTTGTCGACTATTGATTCCAATGCTTTAGCAAGATATGCAAGCTGATCTGGAGTACTATTTACCGCTAAATCCTTAAGTCTTTTTTGTAGTGTATCAATTATCCCTTTTACTTCAGTCATCTGTACAACGTTGGCAATAGCTTTTTTATCTGCTATCAATTCCAGAGATTTTGCAAGATATGCAAGTTGATCAGGTGTGCTGGTTGCTGCTAAATCCTTTATCCTTTGGTATATTGCTTCTTTCATTCCCAAAAATTCAAAAAAGTTTCAAATCTAAATCGTTTAAAATTATTTTTTAGTTGATTATGTTTATCTTCTCTTTCGGTAATATCTTCATCTATTTTTTCTATAGCTCTTCGAATACGTACTACATCTTCCACTGCAATGTTTTCTGGATGTGGTAGTGTATATCCTCGTTTGCTTTGGTTATTTGGCATTGATTCAAGTAATAATCACTCGCAAATTTTTGACTTTAGGACGATAAATAACCGTTCCACTTAAAACCAATTTTATCCTTGTCTCATTGCCATTAAAGTTTGATAGCACATGAGTTCTCTCCACCCAATTTTCTCCAATTGGTTTTCCTGATGTTAAATTTACTAATTGCCATTTTTCTCCCCCTTTAGCGCTTTGTTCCACATATGATTTTACATCTGCAGTGCCAGGTATTAATGCATCATACGTTATGGTAACCTTAGTATTGGATCCTGCGGTAATGCTCCTAGTTACATAATCTCCAGACTCTGAAAGATTACCCATAACTAACTGTAACCCAGGATAAAGAACTGGACTTTTTTCTTGCCCTCCTTTTAGGCTTGCTTTTACCGTTAGCTCTCCAGATAATCTTTCACGCAATGCAAGTGGCAAATTATCAGACAGAAAGTTTTCTCTTCCCTCTTCGTCTGTTAAAATAAATTCTACATTGGTATCAAATGCTACTTTTTCAACATTTGTTAAAACTATTAAATCTGATACGTTATTCGCATTGACTTTGCCAAGATTAAAAAGGTGAAAAAGTTCGCTAAATTTTGCAGCTAGTAATCGAAACGTTAAATCTAAATTTTGATGTGGTGTCCACGTACTTGCATTGCTTGATGAGAGTAATACTCCTACTTGATATGGTTGACTTGTTACCCACCTACTATTTACTGAATCATATTTGCCAAGTTCTGCTATTTTTACTGCAGTATCTGCATCATCAGTGAGTAGCACTATTGCATACTCTTGTCCTGCATGGCAAAACACTGGTGACCAAGTAATACGTGTTGCTGTACCATCTACCTTTATATCTTTTGGCTCAATATAGCTTTCAGCGATAACAGTTTGTGAGGGCATTCCCACTGCTGTTTCTCTAGTCTGAACAACAACACGTTTTTTGCCTTTATTTATAAACCATAGCTCCACACCTCCTATGTGCCTACTTTCATTTAGCGTAAATGTTTGCGCTAATGGATCAACTCGTCTTGCTGCGATAACTCTTCTTCTTTCTTCTATGGTAATAGTTTTTTTACCAGTATAAGTTGTCTCTCCATAGCTTCCTTTATCCCCATAAAACTGTACTAATTTAGTACCTGCTGGAATGTTTGCTGGGATTTTTATCTTTCCCTTTAATTTTCCTTGGTTGTTAGCTGTTAACATCTTTTTTATGCTGTAGGTTGAATGCTCATACCGTCAAATTTTATCTCCTTAAGCCTCTCATTTGGCTCAAAACCTTCAATTTCAAAATCTTGTACCGCTTCTCTCATAAATTCAGCTTCATACGAAGTACTTGACAGCAGCTCTGTTGTTTCTTTAACATTAAATACTCTCGTTACTGGACTTTTCCAATTCGTGGTAACCTCTGTCCAGTGATCTATATTTTTATTTAGAGTAATTTGTGCCGGGACTGGATCAAAAGCTTGATATGGATTGATCTTTTCTCCTTTGGTCTGTAAAAGCTGCTCCAGTACCGGTTCAAGTTCATACGGCAACAAATAAGTTTTTTCTCCTCCATCAATATCAGCAATCGTTACATCTATTGGTAAAATTAATTCCTTGTTTACTATCGCTGCAGACTGCGAAATTCCTTGATCACGCATATCATCATCGAAGAACGAATCAACAAATACTCCTTTTTTGGTGGTAGGTTCTCTTGAATTTGCATCACTGCGTAGACGTTCCTCTGCAACCAGCGCATAAAGATCATTTATTCCTTTTTTCATTGCTTCAAGCTCATTCATCGGTACAGCATGAATAGCATTATTCACTATTTTTACCCCTTCTCCGTTTTTCCATGTTTGGTGAATGTAGCAGAGCAGAAGTTGTCCACTAGGCGCTCTAGGCATTGATGGTCGCCAAGGGTGAGCTATACCTTTTATTCTCCTTACCACCCCTTTGCTATCGATAGTAATTAAATCAAAACGGGGCATTTTCCAAGTGTAATCAATCAGAACCAAGCTGTTATCAACTGCACCTTTTACTTTACACCCCTCTTCACTTATATCTTCAGGGCTTACGTGGGTACGGCAACGATAGGTTATTTGATAACTACTTCCAGGAGCTGGTTCTTTGCCTGGTAATGACCAATCAACATTTCCTGCGTTTAATTTATAATCTACACTATTTTCATAAATTACATTGCCTTGTTTAGCTTGAATAATCTCAAGTACTGCAGAGTCAGGTATTGGATCAATGGCTCCTGAATATGAACCATGAGTAATGGTAATAGTTTTTTGAATAGTGATATCTACTTTTTTAATTTCACTTATTGGGAAATCATTAACTTTAAGCTCCATTACCCTTTGGCTATTTGGCTGAAAAGTATGTGGTTCTGATTCAACTGATTTTATATCTGGATCTTCATCAAAAGAAATGCGAATACTGTGAGGTAACTCAATCTCATAGCCATCAACATGAGCTTTGCCCTCATTAATCACAAATATTTTTTTTCCTCCTTCTCCCTCTTCCTTTTGCAGGAACATTACTTCAAGACCATTTACGACGTAGGAACCATTTGCCTCTTTGTCATAACGAGCAAGAGCGGTAGTTACTATATTTGCTTGTGGTGGCGGTGAATGTTCTATTAATACTCCATTTTCAATGTTATAGATTGGATAAAACTCTCCTTCAGAAAAACGTGGAGAAAGACCTTCTGCTTGATAACCCCAAATGGTGGAAATTTTAAGCCTTGCAGCTCCTACTTCCTGATAGTTTCTTGTACCAATAGCAGGATCACGAAGGTTTTCATCCTCAAGTTCTGTAATCGTAGATTCTACATAATAAACACCTATGCGAACTGTGGTACTCAGTGGAATAACAAATTCTTCTTTTTCGACTTTTCTAACTGCACCGCGCAGATAGATTTTTCCTGATTCAAGCGTAACTTTACCAGTTTCTCTATCTATAATACAATTGCTTCCTGTTATAACATCACCATCACGAAATATTGCATCACCTATGCCTTTAAGCTTAGAGAGAGCATACTCCTGAGTCTCGTTTAATTCTGCAGATTGCAAACCTCTTCCAGCAAGAAACAAGCTTTTTTCGTATTCTTTGTCAGGATTAAAGCGGTTATAATAACTATTTAAGGTCATTTTGTTTCAAAAAGTTACAACGAATGAAAAAGTTTCCCGAGTTGCTGCAGTTCTAATAAGTGGTACAGTGTGTTCTAAAACTAACAAAATTCCAGGATCTTCTACATCTTTTGGCTCAAAATATCTCTGTCCAGGAGGTGCTTTCTTCTTTACCTGTGTACCAACCATAACCCCGAGTTCCCTGATAACTTGATTTGCTGCATCCGTGAAATCGAAAGTGAATTTGAGAAAAAGATTATTGGTTGGTACATTCGATGGTTTAAACCTTCCAGAAGGAGTTATAAGTTCGCCGTTTTCATCACCTGTGCAGAATAGCACTTCATCTGCAGTACGTCTGCCAAGTTCATTCAAGAGCTTTATAGAATTTATAGGTTCAGGTGGTGTGCTTTGAATGTACTCTATGGTAACTTTATCACTTGCTGGAATAGAGCTGTTTTCCGTACGTTTTATTATACCACTACTGCTCTCAACTATATAGTCAATACTGGATTGATACACTGTTTGTCCTGTAAAAACCCTTACATCTTTAATAGTGTGGTAATCTAGAGCTATTTCACCCTCAATAAAAACTTTTTCGACCTGATGGCTACTTTCCCAGCTCGTATCACCACTGCCCCAGGCAAGATGTAGAGATTGCTCTTTTATACTTGCTGCTATTGCTGCTCTTCCTGACTGTGTGAGAATTGACATTTGAAAGTTTGACCCCTGTATTATATATATACACGGTTGCTCAACAATTCGTCCAAATAATGTAAAAAAAGTTTAAATAATTTTAAGGCAGCTTTTGAAAATCAACTAAATCATAGAAAATAAATCCTATATTTGAGCAAGATTTTTGAAAATCAGCCAGCCTTTCCCATTAGCTTTTACATTTTCAAATTTCAGCAATTCACTTTCAATTTTCATATAAGCAGTCTGTCTTATTTAATTTTAGAGAAGTCTTATTTGATCTATTAATAAAATAATTATTGTCTTATTTTATTTTTCATAATAGATAAACTATTCTTATTTAAATTCTGCAGAGTCTCGAAAGAAGAATTAGTAATAAATCTTTGATTATTCGAGGTTTTTATGAAATCTAAAAATTCTTTTTCAGGCATTGATCCAATAATTGTTAAATATATAAAGTACTATGCTAGCTGTCTTAATCATACTAACTGCTTTATTGATAAGAGTCTTGAAGATATAGAGCTGGAACTTTTTTGTGAGGTTTGGCCTTGCCTTAGTCTGTATGATAAAACAAGAAGTAGCTTTAATACTTTTGTTGCTAATTTAACTAGACGTCGTGCTCGTAACCTCTTGCGTAACCAACTATGCACTAAACGTCAGATTAACTTTGGTATTGATGATAACATACCAGATTCTAAATATCTTGAAGATGATATAATGGTATACATTGACGTAAAAAATATAATCTCAAAATTACCGAAATCTCATAGAAAAATATGTGAGCTGCTTAAGGTTTCTACTATTACTGAAGCTGCCAAAATAACAGGTATACCAAAAACAACTGTCTACAACATTTTAAAGCAAATACGGGATAAATTTTCATCTTTAAAATGAGATTTTCTCGAACTTTTTTTATAAGTTTTGGACGAATTACATAGGTCACCGTGTATATATCTAGGTAGTTAAACCAGGAGAAAAATGAAAATAATTGGTAGAAATGAACGACTGAAGATGCAAACAGGAACGAAAATTGTGATCTTTGGTCCTTATGGAATTGGCAAAACTAGTTTACTTAAAACTCTTGATGAATCAACAACACTTTGCCTTGATTTTGAAGCAGGACTTCTAGCTGTACAAGACTGGAAAGGAGATTCAACTGAGATTCGCACTTGGAATGAGGCCAGAGACATTGCTTGTCTTATTGGTGGTCCTAATCCTGCATTAAGGTCTGATCAAGCGTATAGTCAAAAACACTATGAGCATGTCTGTAGCAAGCACAAAGATCTTCTTTCTGAAGTTTCTAAATACCGCTCTATCTTTATTGATAGCATAACTGTAGCATCACGTTTATGCTTTTCATGGGCAAGAATGCAACCGGAAGCTTTTTCAGATAGATCAGGAAGAGAAGATAAAAGAGCTGCTTATGGGTTACTTGCTCAAGAAATGATGGCCTGGCTCAATCAGTTTCAACATATCAGAGACAAAGACATCATCATAGTTGGCACATTAGGTCAATATCTTGATGACTGCAATCGTTCAACATGGCTGCCTCAATGTGAAGGAGCTAAAACTGCTAGTGAAATTCCTGGGATAGTTGATGAAGTAATCAGTATGGTTGGAATCAAGAAAGATGATGGTACAGAGGTTCGTTCATTTGTCTGTCAGACTATTAATACTTGGGGATATCCAGCTAAAGATCGCAGTGGCTGCCTGAATATGGTTGAAGAACCGCATCTGGGAAAATTACTTACGAAAATTAAAGCTAAGGCTTTTGCTACTGCTGCTTAAATTTCTACTCAAAGTTAACTTTTAGAGGTTATATATGTTACAAGACTTTTTCACCATTACTCAAAAAATTCCCTTTTTCAGTGTAAAAGAATACTTGGATGATCAATCGCCAATACCAGAAGACATTGTTTCCCCAAGAATTTTAACCAAGAGAGGCTTATTGGTATTTGGTGGCCCACCTAAAATCGGCAAAAGCGACTTTTTGATCTCTTGGCTCGTCCACATGGCTGCTGGTAGATCATTTCTTGGTATGATGCCAAGTAGACCTTTGAAGATCTTCTACATGCAAACTGAAATTGAGTATGACTATATGAAGGAACGTTTGCAACAGCTTCAACTTGATAAGGAACTTTTGGATATAGCTGCCAATAACTTAATTATCACGCCAAGAGTGCAATTATCGCTTAGTAGTGAAGAAATAGATGAAATCAAAAATACTGTTAAAGAGCGTTTTAAACCTGATATTATTGCCATTGATCCTCTTCGCAATATCTTCAACTCAAGTGAATATGGCAACGAAAATGACAACAGCGCTATGCTATTCTTCTTGCAAAAAACACTTGAAAAACTGAGAAATGTTATTAATCCAGATGCCAGCGTAGTACTTACCCATCATACAAAAAAATTATCCAAAAAAATGTTAGAAGAAGATCCATTTCAAGGTTTAAGCGGTGCTGGATCTTTAAGAGGATTCTACAGTACAGGCATGGTAATGTTTGCTCATGATGAAGAAAGCAGTGTACGCCAGGTAGTATTTGAGCTTCGTAATGGTGAACGTGTGCCAAACAAACTTGTCGATAAGATAAATGGTCATTGGGAGCTTGTAGACCAATGGAGTTGATTCTTTTTTTTACTTAAATTATAGGAGACAATATGTTATCAGATTTTTTAACTGATTTTAATAACGCAAAACTGCAGAGCAGTTTAATACCGAAAGGTATAATAGTCAAGGTAAAAATGGCAATAAAGCCTGGAGGTTATGAAAATTGGTTCACTAAAAGCTATGCTACCGGCAGCATCTATTTAAACGCTGAATTTATTGTCACTGAAGGTCCATATGCAAAACGCAAGATTTTTCAAGTAATTGGTATTAAAAGTGGCAAAGCAAGCGTTGAAGGAGAAGACATCTGGGGAGAATCTGGACGTTCTATGCTTAGAAGTATTTTAGAGTCAGCACGGAACATTCATTCAAATGACACTTCAGAAAAAGCAGTTATTGCTAGAAAAGTCAACTCTATAGCTGATTTTAACGGGGTAGAGTTTACTGCAAAAGTTGGTATTGAAGCTGATAGATATGGAGAAAAAAACAAGATTGCCACTGTTATTACTCCAGAACAATCTGAAGTTGATTGGTTGCCATTTTGAAGTACGACGAAGAGAAGCTCTGGATTGCTGTAATTGAGAGAGCTATCAAAGATGCAGCAGGAAAGAATCTAGAGCTAAAGAAAGAAGCAATTAAATGGTTTGATTCAGAGTCTTTTGAAACTGTTTGTGAGCTAGCTAATCTCAGCTCTAAACGTATGAAAAGTATGTATGGGGGTTTTATGCAGAGAAAGGAAATAAAAGGATTATTGATTGATAATATTAAGAAGTGTGTACCTTACCTAATTCCAAACGGTCATTTTTATCGAGAGAGGACTTATGTTGGTAATTGTGATGAGGATACGATTACAGTTAAAATAGTGGGTAAAGAAGCTGGAAATTGGCGTAATTTTACTAAAGGAATCAGTGGTGATATTATTGATCTTTGGACTTTAGTTAAAGGTGATATAAATTCCGCTAAGAAGTGGTTAAATACTAAAGAAAACACAACAGAACATAAAATTACATCGTTTTCAGCAAGGCATTACTTGAATGATAAATCACCAATGCCAAAAGATATAATAGGCCCAAGAATTTTAACTCCAGGAGGTCTTTTGGTTATAGGTGGAACTCCAAAAATCGGAAAAAGTAATTTTCTTCTTTCCATGTTAGTACATTTAGCTGCTGGAGTATCATTTCTTGGTATGAAGCCTGCAAAGCCACTTAAGATATTCTATCTACAGAATGAAATGGAATATGATTACATAAGAGAACGCTTACAGAAGCTAAGAATCAGCAAGAAAACCCTTGATGCAGGAACAGAAAACTTAGTTATTACTAAAAAAGTACAATTAACTTTGAATGTGGAAAAAATAAAAGAAATTATGTCGGAAAATCTCGATGTAAAAACAGTTGATCTTATAGTAATAGACTCTCTTTTTGATTATAGAAGTATGATCTCTTTTCTGCAAAATGGTATTGATGAACTACGCTCTATAACTAATCCTACGGCTGGAGTAATAGCTACACATTACACCAAAAAAGTGTCAACAACCACGTTAAAAAAGAATCCATTTCAAGCATTGAGTGGTGCTAATGTTTTAAGAAGTTTATATACATCTGGAGTAATGATATTTAGGCCAGAAAGGAATACTCTGCAATTGATGTACGAACTTAAAAACGGCAAACCAATACCAACAAAATTCATAAACATGGTTAACGGACGCTGGATAGCTACAGCTTAACCAAATTTCTAAACTTTAAATATATTGGAGATTTGATGGTTATTTATTGTGATTTTAATACTGTAGATTCAAAAAAAAATGGAAGCTATAAATTATCAGAAAAGAAAGAACAGCTAAAAGCTCAGCTTCTGTTGAATATCAGATCATGCCTTTCTTATCTATTACCAAGAGGGATTTTTCGTGGTGATAAGTTTTATGTAGGCAATGTACAAGGTGATAAAGGCAAGAGTCTAGTAGTAGAATTAAGTGGCAATGAAGCTGGCTTATGGCATGATTTTGCAACAGGAGAAGGTGGTGATATTATCGACCTTTGGGCGGGAGTAAATAGAAAAAGTACAAGAATAGAGTTTCCTGAAGTAATGGCTTCTATAGCTGAATGGTTTGGAAAAAAACATACTAGGAAATATAAAAATCTAGAACAATTTTTAACATGCAGTTGGAACTACTACGATGAAAACAATCAAGTTATTGTCATAGTCAACCGTTATGATCTTCCCGGAGGAAAAGAATATCGTCCTTTTGATGTAAAACGATCTAAGTTTGCTGCACCAGAAATAAGGCCTCTATACAACATCCCAGGAATTTTAAAGTCTGATAAAGTTGTTCTGGTTGAAGGAGAAAAATGTGCTGAAGTTCTAATAGAAAAAGGAATAACAGCAACAACAATAATGTCTGGAGCAAATGCACTTATTGAGAAAACAGATTGGACTCCACTTAAAGGTAAAAATATTATTATTTGGCCAGATAATGATGAACCAGGTAAAAAGTATGCTGAAAATGCTAAAAAAAAGCTTTTAGAGATCGGAGTTGCATCACTTGTTGTTCTTAATATTCCACAAAATAAACCGAAAGGCTGGGATGCTGCTGATTGTGTATTAGAAGGAATGAACGTTGAAGAATTTGTTCTTAACAATAAAAGCCCTAGAAAGTCAAAAACAATTGATACTACAGCTTGGACTAACACTGCTCCAGAGAGAAAATGGATTATTAAGGATTGGCTCCCTGTGGGAAGTGTTACAGCTCTTTACGGTGACGGTGGTGTTGGAAAATCTCTTCTTGCTCAACAATTAATGACTGCTGCTGGTATTGGTAAATCTTGGCTTGGTATAGATATTCAGCAGATGAGAACATATGGTGTGTTTTGTGAAGATGAGGAGGAAGAACTTTGGCGCAGGCAATGTGCAATACATAAACTTTATCAATTGGATATGGAATCTTCTGATTTTCATGACAATGTTTGCTTGTCATCTCGAGTATGGAAAAATAATATACTTATGGTTTTTAATAACAAAGATGTAGGCCAATTGACCCATTACTTTCAGGAGTTACTTGAAGATATTGAATTGTTTCAGCCAAAGCTAGTGATTTTGGATACAGCAGCAGATCTATTCGGAGGTAATGAAAATAATCGTTCCCATGTAAGACAATTTATTCAAAACTGTTGTGGTCGTATAGCAGAAGCAATAAAAGGGGCTGTTTTGTTGTGTGCTCATCCTTCTGATTCAGGGATAGTACGTAAAACAGGTACAGGAGGTTCAACAGCGTGGAATAATTCTGTTCGATCTAGATGGTATTTGTCAAAACCAGAAAAGGCTTGTACTTGCCCTAATGATCGTGTTCTTTGCCGCATGAAATCTAATTATTCTGCGTCTGAACAAGATAAAATTTCATTGTATTGGCACAACGGGTCATTTATGCAACATGATGTAACCTTTGATTCGGGAAGAATAGTAAGAGATAATTATAATCGAAAACTTGATTTGGAACGCTCAAGAAGACATGACATTATTTTAGAGTTAATTGCTAATGAAGCATATAAAGGTGAAACTTACACTGCAGCACACTTTGCTAAGTATTTTGAGGGAAAACTAGGCCTTGGAAGTGAACGTAGCATCCGTGAAAGGATTAGCCATCTTGCAGCTCTTGGCTATATAAAGTTCTTTAAGGAAGCTCTTGGATATAAAGTATCAAGCACTAAATCAAAGTACGGCTATTTATGTGTTAAAGACATGGAGTTAAAAATTTCTGAAAATCAACATGTACTGATAAAGCCAGATTATTATCTTTCACCAAATAACGGAGTAACTTTACCAGTTGAAAATCCAGACGTTTGGGTTATACATAATTCTATAAAACAAGATGGCAAAATAGTATAGTAAGTTGGCAAGACGGTAAGTTGGCAGACTTAAGAATTCGCCATCTTGCCAACTTAAAATTGATAAAAATACGAGAAAATCAATAGCTTAAAGAAATAGTAAGATGGCAAGATGGCAAAAAGTTGCCAACTAGGTAGCATGGGTAAAGTCCTCCTATATAGAGGGTTTAGGGAAGTTGGCAAGATGGCAAAAATCTATATATATATATAAATATATACTATGCTATTATACATAGTATATATCAGTTAAGAGAAGAACTTAACATTTTTTGAGATCCTTTCATAATTTTGCTTTGTCTATGGAGTTGCAACCTGTAATAAAAATATAAAGTGATTCGATATTGATGCTACGACCTTTTGGAAAAATTAAAATATTCGCAAAAAACTCGATAGTATTCAAATTGCTGATGTTTAGTTGCTTTATTTACACCCTGAGAAGAGATGGTTTCTTAAAAAAAGGCTAAAAAATACGTTTTTAAGCTAGGTGTAATTTTTAGGATGGGTTTTATCTAAGCTTATAACAGACCTTAAAGCTCAAATAAAAGCTATTCTTTAATCACCGTAGAAGAAAGAAAATCTTTCAAAAAAACTGTTAACGCAAAGTAGAGACGAATATTTAAGTTTTGGGTTTTATGTCTCCATATTGATGGGCAAAACTAGAGCTGTACCTTTTAACGTTTATACTCTGACTTTAAAAAATAGTGCCTTTTACCCTAAATTTTTATTTATTAAAAAACTGTAGTTGCAAAGAAAATTTTTGAAGTCTAGAGAACAAGTGGCTAGTAAATTTTTGAAAGGTTATTTTTGCAACAGCTAACTCTTGTTACTTCTACCATAAGGACGGTGACAAAATGTCCCCACCCTTTAAAGCTCTTGAAGAGGTCATTACAACACTACCTATAATTTAGATAGAGAAAGGGCCATCTTTTTTTAATTAACGCTTGTAAACCCCTTAAAAACCCGAATACAAGGCATCCTAAAAGATTCTATTAGTGTAAACAAACCCATGGTTGAGTTTAACATCATTTTTATTCATTGTAAAGGAAAGTTTTTAAGAACCTGTTCATAATCTTTTGAGGGTAAAAGCAAATTTGCAGGCTAATATTGAGTTTTTGCTTATCACAATCTTCTACATTTTTCCAACCAAGCAAAAGAGCTTTCAGAAAGCCATCTTTTCAGCAGTGCAGTAAAAAAATGTAACTCACCTTATGAATGTAATCCATTATGAGAGATAAATAAGCTAGAGTTTTAACCTCATGCTGCATAATTGTAACCTGAAAGCTGAGCATAAACTTTTGCAAGTAACTGAGCATCAATTAGCGCCCCGTGTGATGTTCTATCATTCAGCGATATATCAAAACGCTTGCATAACTCATTTAAAGATGCAGGTGACTTTGGAAACTTTTTTCTCGCAAGTGGTAATGTATCTAACACTCTGTTTGAAGAGATTAATTTGGCATTCAGTTTACCAAGTTCCATATTAAGGAATTCTACATCGAACTTAGCATTGTGAATTACCAAAATATCATTAGATATGAATTTAAGGAATTCAGGTGCAATCTCTGAAAATAATGGTTTATCTTTTAAGAATTCTTCACTGATGCCGTGAACCTTAAATGCCCCTTTGTCTATATGCCGTTCTGGATTGATGTACCAGTGGGATACTTTGCCTGTTGGAATACGGTTCCACACATCCTATTTCAATAATACGGTGACCGAACTTAACACTAAGACCAGTAGTTTCAGTATCAAGCACTATTTCACGTTGCTTAGAAAGTGCTACAGTTAGAGTAGTTTTTACCGCTTTTTT
>RWZG01000011.1_pt1 | contig 70186 bp, 86 predicted proteins | sample 2187661 | NCBI WGS metagenome assembly RWZG01 (sample SAMN10531869, study PRJNA481165) | viral metagenome | isolation source: viral particles purified by filtration and ultracentrifugation from about... | host: Nasonia vitripennis 12.1 | place: USA:Tennessee | collected 2011-04-01 | reverse complement strand
GGACTTGTTGTTGCAGTTTGAACACAACGAGGATCCGTACTCTATCTTCGCCACGAAGCTGTACGGTTATGAAGTATCGAAGCAGAACGGCAAGAAGAAAGAACGTAACGTGGGTAAGGAGGGGATCCTATCCCTACAGTACGGGTCTTGGTACGAGTCATTTTTCTTACGACTTCGAACAGCGTATGATTTGGATGTAACAAAAGAGTTCTGTCGTGACGCCGTTATTCTTTATCGTGACCACATGAAGAACATCGTCAACTTCTGGAACGACTGTGACACTGCACTACAGATCATGTTAGACGGCGGCACGTTTAAGTTTGGTTATGAGAAGAACTACACGGCAACGAAAGGGCGATTGATCTTGCCAGACGGTTGGTCTATTCGTTACGACGAGTTACGCCATGCTGGTGTGGACGAGATGAACCGGCCAATCATTCTCTATACTGATATGGAGAAAAGAGAAACCCGTAAAATCTACCGAGGCATCGTGGCCAACAATGCAACGCAAGGTAGCTCGGCTCGCATTCTGCAGTGGATGATGGCTAACTTACGGGAGGAGGGGATTATCTGGTGTGGTACGGTACACGATGAATTGATCTTCATCATCCCGAACTACGACCTCGAAGTATGTTGTGAACGAATCCAGTACTGGATGCGTCAGCGTCCACAATGGGCACACAGGACTCCTATCGATTGTGAACTCACTGTCGGTCCTAACTACGGCGACCAGTACGATTTAGATGTGTGGCTCGAATCGGGCTTTAATAAGACAAACGCAGAGAGCATCTTAGCGATGCGACGTGCGGCATAAGGAAACGATATGAAACCAAAGATTAAAAAAGACACTCTTTTTCTGGTCGGTGATGTAGAGACCCTACATAACTTGGCTGGTGACCGTCCTCTCGTATGGGAAATCGGTCTCGCATTAATCCGTGGTGACGGGTTGTTTATGGGTTCATGGGGGTCGGTGATTAATGTATCGGATATGATCCTCCGAGGATTTAACATGGGCTACAGCACACTGTCTTGGTTAACTGGGCAGGAAGAAGCTGTACGAAAACGCTTCCAAGAAGCATGTGACCCTAAGGCGAAGAACCTCCCTGCAGTTATTACACAGATGTATGAGTGGATTGAACGAACAACAGGCACACCTATTGGGGAGTTCCCGAATAGAGACCTTTATTTTTTAGGGCGCGGTGCGGCTTTCGATTGTCCTATTGTAGAAGTCCTATGTAGTGAGGCGAACATTGGCCCAATGCCGTGGAACTTTTGGAACGGGGCTTGTATACGTACGTTCGAAATGATCTTCCCTACGCAGGCACCAAAGAGAGGCATCGCACACAGAGCAGAGGACGACGCTATCTGGGAGGCACAATGCTTGGCCAAACAACTGCATGTATATTGGCAGTTTGCCAAACAGATTAACGAACTCTGTGGCAGTATTGATCGTGGCGATAAAGAAGAACCACAGAATGTGGAATCGTCTAGCGAAAAAATAACAATCGGCGAACAAATACACGAGCGTGTCATGCAGAAGATGAAAGAAACACATCCGTTCTCTGCATCTTATGGCATCGCTCGTCCTATTGGTGGTGACGATAACGATGAAGCTAGACGTATGGCCGACCATGCAGGCCAAGAGGACTTGTTGTTGCAGTTTGAACACAACGAGGATCCGTACTCTATCTTCGCCACGAAGCTGTATGGCGTTGCTCGTCCTATTGGTGGTGACCCGTACGAGGGCTTTGCGTACGGGGACTCTGCGGTCTGTCTGCATCAGTCGTGCCCTGAGTGCCAAGGCACATTCAGAAAGAAAGATGGCTCCGCTTGTGTTCATGCACTAGCGTGTCCATGTCCAAAATGCAGTCCAACATGTTAAGGGAAATAAAATGGCAGAAGTAACAATTAAATTTATCGACCTCCCGACGGGCGAAGTAGATATTCAGTATGACTTTGGAGAGGGGTTCATTAATCCTGAGACAGAGGAGGATTTAGATAAGCTGACAAAGGCACAACAGATGGGCGGCCTTGTCGCACAATTCTTAACAGGTCTAGCTATGCAGAGCGCAGCTAATGCACAACAACCGGATATTGATAAACCGCTTATCATTATCCCCGGAGGACATAAGTAATGGGGACAATAATCTTCTCGCAAAAAGAGAAAGACGACTTGATGGTTCACCCGATATCACATGATATCCAGTGGCCAAACAAAATACACAAACCGGCCGGTGGCGGAAAGATGCTTTCGTTGGCGTTGTCATTTTCTAAGTTAAGCACATACCAGCAATGTCCGCGTCGGTTTTACGAACAACACCTGACACACAATATACCCTACACGGACTCCCCTGCTACGTTGTGGGGGACTCGTGTGCACGACGCACATGAAAACTATTTATTAAAACGTATGCCGATGGATGCGGAAGTATTGAAGCGCATCGGCACAGGGTATGCTGACAAGATCAATGAGAAGTATCAGACTCTCGTTGCGGAGAAGCGCGTTGGTGTCCCGTTGTATGGTGAACAGGAGTGGGCGATCAAAGCGAACGGCCAGCTGGCGAGTTGGTTCGATACGCATGGTGTGTTCATGCGGGGCAAGGCTGACGTAGGTATGGCCAGCCTAAAGAAAGTATACCAGTATGACTATAAGACAGGTAAAGCGAACTATCCAAAGACTGAACAGTTAGACTTGATGGCGTTGATGGCTAAGGCACAGCCGACGATGGCTCACTATGAAGTTTTTGATAGTGCGTTAATCTTCTTAGAAGCGGGAGTGATTAAGCCACACACGACAAATCTCGCAGGGGAACAGCACGAGATCCAAATGCGGAAATTTATCCGTGAGTCCCTGCGAGTCATCGACTCTTACGAGCGAGACTATTGGCCTGAGCGTGACGGCCCTCTATGTGCATACTGTCCAGTACTCTCTTGTCCATTCAATCGGACAGAAGAAGCGACTAATCAGTAGAGACATTTGACATAGGAGTCTATATAATGGTTAATAGTAAAGAGAACGCAGACATAACATTTCTCACGGCTCGTGGTGATACCATGTTGGTTCTCATAAAGAACCTACGGGATCGACGAAAAGAAGAACTGACCATGCTGGATACCATTATTGATATGATGGACGCAATGGACTCGAACATTCAGTTCGTCGGCGAGGGTACTTCCACAGCACAAAGTCGGATGGTTGAACTGCTTAAACAGTTGCGGCCGGAAGAAACGAAAGGTTTGTCTGACGAAGAAATAATGAAACTCGTCGGAGGAAAACTGAATGTCGAGAAGCCTTAGCGCTACCGACCTGCAATCACTAATGACATATGACCCCCTCACTGGGGGTCTTTTCTGGAAAGATCGAACGCCAGAGCTCTACGCGGAGTTTTGTGGCACTGGCATCGAGGCGGCCGAGAAGTCATGTAAGTGGTTCAACCAGCGCTATGCAGGTCAGCATGTTGGTATTACAAAGAATGGCTCGCAAGAGTACGTTCGTATTTCCATTGGGGGTGATGCCAATAACAATACCCGTCGTAACATCCTAGACTTAATTTGGATCGTGGCCAGCGGGGAGGAACCAACAGGCGTTGTCAAACTGGTGGACGAGCTACTGCCGAAACGTCCTGACAACCTTGTGTGTTTCTCTAACCATGTGGCACAGATATTTAAGAACCGACGCACCGGTGTCTACCGAAATGTAGCAGAGAAAACCTACTACTGGCGTATCTCCGATGGGGAGAAACTGACCCAGAAAGGGGGTTATGCGACAGCTGCAGAAGCAGGAGCGGCACGGGATCAGGCTCTTAAAGAGTTGGGTCTGTGGAGCGAAGTACTATTATCTGATCTATTGCAAGGATAACGAATGGCCAAGACGACGCTATACAAGAAAAAGGCGTTGGTCATATCAGGGTCAGACAGCGAGTTACAACTAGCGCGGCAGGTGGCACATACCGAAGTAATCGAACTGGGCAACGGACAGGTTGGTTTGCCTTGGAATTACCGTAACTCTGCATTACTGGCGTTGGCCGAACTGCCGACAGTGAGTCCTATTTATCGGGACTATAAATGGCCAGGACCAAAGTCGTTTCGACCTTACCAACACCAAATGATTTGTGCCGACTTCCTATGCCTGCGTAAGAAAGCATATTGCTTTGCAGGGACAGGGACAGGCAAGACAGCGATAGGGATATGGGCGGCACACTATCTCTATACGTTGGGGCTGATTAAAAGAGTTCTCGTGCTTTGCCCCTCGTCTGTACTACTGGACGCATGGAAGCCAACAACCGCAAAACTTATGTTCGGTGTGGCGGATCATGTTGTGATAGAGGGGACAGTCAAGAAGAAACAGAAGCAAGTTAAGACTGACGCTCTATTCCATATCACGAACTATGAAGCACTGAAAGGACTACACCGTGAGTTCATGCAGAACGATTATGATGTCATCATTCTGGATGAAAGCACGAAGATTAAAAATAGAGAGACGGACCTATGGTCACTGGTGAAACCGCTAGTGAACAAGGCACAGTACGCATGGCAAATGACAGGAACCCCGACACCGATGGGACCAAAGGATGCCTTTGGCCAAATCTGTATGTTCGATGGGTTCGGTAACGTCAAACCTAACATCTATTGGTGGGAGAACTTAACGACGTGGAAAGTCAACGAGTTCAAACGCATACCGTTAGATGGTTGGCAGGCGACGGTGGCCAAATACATGAAACCGGCCATTCGTATTAAGACACGAGACTGTATCGACTTACCACCGATAACGTACGCTTCTCGCTACTTGCCGCTAACAGCGGTACAAACTGCGGCAATAAAGATGTTGCGGTCACAAGAGACAGTGAACCTCGCTGGTAAAGATATTGTGGGGGACAACCAAGCAATCCTCCTAAACAAAGTCGTACAGATTTGCTGTGGTGCAGTACTCGCAGAGGATGGCCAAGTCGTAGAGATGAAGCCGACTAAGCGATTGAACGAGTGCTTGGAAATCATCCACTCTGAGGATGGAAAGGTTATTATCTTCGCTCCATTCCGTGCGGCCGTAGATTCTATTGCGCGGTATTTGAGGCAGAAGTCAATTAAGACAGGTGTCATTCATGGGGGGATCAGCAAGTCCGCCAGACAGAAAGTATTCGATGCGTTCCAACAAGGAACCAAAGAAGAAATGCAGGTCATTGTCGGAGTGCCGTCGGCTTTCGCTCATGGCGTAACTCTGACAGAGGCTAGTCATACCGTGTGGTTTGCTCCTTATGCCAGCACAGAAGTATACCTGCAGGCTAATGCTCGTATGGAGCGTAACGGACAGAAACGACATATGACTGTAACGGAAATCTGGGGCGATCCAAGAGAGAAACAACTTTACGATATTATCGCCGGACGAGCTGATGCTCAGTTGACATTGCTAGATATTTATAAGAGCATAGTAAAAGGCAACTAAGGGGAACGAAACAATGAGTAATCCATTCTCAGCTTTATCAACTGCACAGTTGGTATCTGCACATTTCGCTATCTCGAAAAAGAAAGAAGCGATCGAAGCAGCACACAAAAAAGCAATGCAAGAAGAACTGGACGCTGCAAACGTCGATGCCCATTTGAAAGCATTGTATTATGAAATCGAAGCGCGGATGTTGTCAGAGAAAACAAACTCTATCGACACCGCCGCTGGGAAAGTCACAGTCAAAACTACCGTTGATTATAACGTAGCAGACCTAGAAGCGTGGGCGGACTATGTTGTGGCCAACCGTGACTTGTCCATGTTTAGTAAGAGTTTATCCAAACCCGCTGTTGATGCATACCGCAAGCAGAACGGGGACCAGTGTCCTCCAGGCCTGAAAGCATTTGCACGTCAGCACTTACAATTCAAAGCAGCTAAAGCTAAGTAAGGAAAATCCATGAGCAATGAAATCGCAGTATTCGGTGGAGCATTACCTGCTCACTTGCAAGACCAAACACAAGGGGTATCTGATTATTGGGATGACGTCGGTAGTTCTGGTGTCGCCCGAATCAAGATGAAAGGCAACGTATTACAAGCAGTCGTCGGTGGGGAAGTCATCGCATCGTCTGCACCACTGCAGCCAATGAATGTCGTGCTATTGCGCCCATCGAAAGTAGGCCGTACATACTATGAGGGGGTGTATGTAGAGGGTAGCAAAGAGCTACCGACCTGTTACTCTAATGACGGTGAAACTCCGGCACCGGATGCACAGAAACCACAATGCACTCGCTGCGACCTGTGTCCGATGAATATGAAAGGTTCTGGTACTCAGCCTGATACCAAAGCATGTCGCTACCGCCAGTCTATCGCAGTATGGACACCGGGTGAGAACGACAATACTTGGGATACTATCTTCCAAGTTAACTTGTCTGCTACGGCTATCTTCGATGACAAGCCTAACCAGCAAGGTTACATGGGTCTGCAAGCGCTGTTACGTTTCTATCGTACAAACAAACTGGACCCAAGCAAAGCGTGGACTCAATTGTGTATTGACCCATTCTCTGATCAGAAACGTATTCTGATGAAGCCACTGGGCTACATCGAAGATCCACAAGAATACGAGCAGGTACGTCGCCTGATTGAGTCGGATGAAATCGAACGCATCCTGCGTCTTGGTGTTCTGGATGGTGAGAGTGAACAACCGGCACCGGCTGGCTTCGAAAACAAACCAGCACACATGCAAACACAGCCGGTACATGCTCCGGTAAGTAACTCGGTCAAAGTGACAAATGACAACATTACGGTCTGTCCATTCACAGGGGAAATCCTGTTCGAAGACGAACCGATTGTTGATGAAGTACCTACCTACTGGAGAGAGGACGAAACCGGTAAGGTTGTTGTTCTACAAGCAGGAACGAACTTGCCAGTAGAAGCGCCGGGTATTACAGAAGTAACGGTGGATGACTACAACGCCTATGAACATTTCTTGGCAGAAGAACGCGCTCGTAAAGAGGAAGAAGCACGTCGTTTAGAAGCGGAACGTAAGGCGAAAGAAGCGGCACTAGCGGCACAACAAGCGGCCGAAGCTGCGGCAGCTGCAGCGGCACCCCGCACTCGTACTCGTGGAGCACCAGCGAGCACTGCGGAAACTACAGCAACTGCAGCACCAGCGACTACAACAGGACGTACCCGTGGGGCTACACGTTCTGCTGCACCGGCTACTGAAACAGTAGAAGCACCAGCGGGCGGACGTCGCCGCAACGCAGCGGCTACAGCGAATGCCTCTACACCAGCGGCAGAAGCGACAACAGGTACACGCAGCCGTACTCGTGGAGTCGCAGCGGCACAACAGGAAACAGCGGCAGCACCCGCAGCGGAAACGTCTGCTCCTGCGGCAAGAACACGTTCGAGTCGTCGAGCATCTGTGAACAATACTGCGGCGGATGCGTCACCTGCACTTCGTGCTGCACAACAAGCAGCGGCAGAGGCACCAGCGGACGAGCAGCCACAGGCTGTAGGCGGTGAGGCTGAACTACCTGATGCAGTACAAGCGGCACTTGATGCAGCACTGTTAAATAATAACGAATAAACCCAGGCATCCCCTCGGAAACGGGGGGACTTTTAGGAGGCGATATGTCAGAACAAATACTGTCCGAAGAAATTGCATCTCTGGCCACAAAACTAGGGATCAATAATAAAACTCTCGGACTACTTTTACCATCGATGTCCGCATCACAAATCGGTTCGATGGTCAACAACCACAAGTTCAACGATAAGTTTACCGAAGAAGTTACTGTGGCATTGATGGTACTAAGAGAAATCGATGCGCTGGGTGTTCTACCGTGCAGCCCCAAAACGTTGTACCCTAATGTCCTCTTGGCTTTTGTGGAAAAGGTTCTTCTTGCTAAGAAATACGAGTACACACTTATGGAGCTAAAGAACGACCCAGTATGGGAAGCGGACTTGGGCGATGCTGGTGAATTAATCTTTGACCACCCTAATGAAGATTGGGATGTCATAGGACTAAACAACGTCCAAACATTACTCAGAAACAGTATTGAATCATAAGGTAACGTATGGACTTCTTAACGTCGATTGTTCCACCAGAGGGTGAGACACTGCTTGTCACCATTGCAAAAAATCCTCGAATGGCTAAAGGCAAAGAAGTCCGTAACATCTGGATCGATATCCGAAACGGAGATGCTGACAGGATTATTCGTCAGCATGAGACAGGCGAAACGGACTTGTACTTTGCGATGGCTTCATTCGTCGAGAAAGGCACCACGTATAAAGGTCGCCTAGATGATAAGGTGCAAAGTGTCAGAGCGCTTTGGTTAGACCTCGACGCAGGGCAAGAGAAGTTCACGAAGCACCCACAGTGGGCGTACCGCAATTTCGAAGAAGCACATGCTGCTCTCTATGAGTGGATTGCTAAAGCGGATATGTGGAACCCAAACTACGTTGTGGCAAGTGGTGAGGGGTTACACGTCTACTGGGTTTTGGATAGAGCAGTATCTCCTGATCAATGGAGAGCTTTGAACGAGGGGCTAATGCAGCTTGTTCGAGAGCATGGGTTAAAGATGGACTCAGGTACTGGCTTACGTATGAGCGGTATCTTGCGAGTCCCAGGCACAATACATACTAAGAGTGGGCGCACTGTTAAAGTTATTGCAGAGGACCCACAACCATACTCACTAGCAGAACTGCAGGAGGCAATACCGTATGTTGCAGTAAAACAAACCTCGCTTGGTGCTATGCCGGAACACTTGAAAGATGATGTAGGCTTTCGTGATGAACATTGGACAGCACCTGAGCGCCAGTTTTCGTTCGCTCGTATTATGGAGCGTTGCGACATTGGGAGCCCCGAACCTAAACCGGGTGGTTGTGATCAGCTTGCGCTGTGTTACGAACAACAACAGACTACTGACGAACCGATGTGGCGTGGTGCCCTATCCATCGCGGTCAACTGTATCGACGGCGAGGAATGGATACACAAAATATCAGACCAATACAGCGGATACTCTGTTGGGGAGACAGAGGCCAAAGCGAAAGAGGTATTAGACAAGCCATATACTTGTGAGATGTTTTCTCGACTAGACCCGACTGTGTGCGAGGGTTGTCCGCACTGGGGTAAAATACGGTCACCGATTGTTCTTGGCCGTATGATCGAGAAAGCCTCAGAGGAAGAACTCCAAACGATAGTCAACCATGTGCCGAAAGCCGCACCGGTTGTTGTATCAGAGGAGCAGCTTCCATCAATAGAACTACTGGGTAAACAGGTTGCTGATGCAACAGAGAAACCTCTGCCTATTCATAGCGATTATTTTATCGCATCTAAAAGTATGGGCTCAGGGATCTGGAAACGAGGTAAAGAGGAAGATGACGTACTGGTTTACAAGTACCCGTTATTATTTCTCAACCGTGTTTATTCTCAAACGCACGGAGAGTCTTTCGTCATGCAAGTATCGATGCCGAATGACCCTGCCCGTATCTTCGAATTACCGGTGGCTGAGTTATCAAAGGACCAGTCCCTGCAAACGCTTCTCGGTAAGCATGGGGTGACTGTGACGACGAAAGGACAATGGGGGAACCTGATGACGTTTCTGAGACGTACTGCAGAACAAGCCGCTGACATCCGTGCCGCTGATATGCAGCACCAGCATTACGGTTGGACTGAGGACATGTCTGCATTTGTGCTGGGAAATACGGAGTTCCGCGCTGATGGGTCTATCCGCCCGATGGTGCTGGCCAACAATGGCGGCTCCATGGATAAGGCATTCCGACTAAGCGAGGATGGTTCGCTTGAGGGATTTAAGAAAGCGATGGACTTGATCAACGTCCCAGGCATGGAGCTTTCACAGTTTGTGATGGGCGTAGGTTTATCGGCACCCCTGTTCAAACTAATGGGTGCACAAGGGTGTTTAGTTCACTGTTATGCGACGGAGTCTGGGGTAGGTAAAACCACGTCAGCACGTTTGGCCATGTCTCTATGGGGACGACACCAAGTGGATGGCGGTAGCGGTATCGAGGGTCTGACTCGTGATACTGCAACGGCATTGTATATCCGCCTCGGCGAACTCAATGCCATCCCAATGTCCGTGGATGAAATTACAGAACGACAAGGTAAAGAGCTGACAGATCTAGTCTACTCAATTACACAGGGGCGTGATAAGGACAGAGCACAACAATCATCAAACAGATTGCGGGAGAATAATGGTTCGTGGTCAATGGCCGTGTTATCAACGGGGAACCTCTCGTTAACACAACAGCTGATCAATATGAACACATTATCCGAGGCGTTAAACGCCCGTGTTATAGAACTTGATATGACCCACAACCCAAGTCTATGGGGGAAGATGGGTGAGAATAAAGAGTACGTAGAGCAAACCTTTAAGATGGCACAGACCGTTAACTCTGGTTTGGCCGGACGGTTATTCCTGCGTAGTCTTATGAGCAACAGAGAGAGTATCAAAGAACTCTGCAACCAAGTGAGCATCCGCTGTCAGGACTTCTTCGAGTTCACACAGAAAGAGCGTTACTGGACGAGCACAGTTACGATGGCCTTTGCGGGACTGATCATCGGTAAGGACTTGGGGCTGTGGGACTTTGATATCCCACGTATTATGGAAGCGGTTAAGATGCAATTAGACCGTATCCGTGACAACGTGAAACAAGACAAGGTCACACCGAACAGTATCTTCGAACACTTTATTTCCTCGACGTTTGATAACCGTCTGGAAATCACCTCGGAGAACTCAACTATCGTGGCCAACCAATTGCCGAGTAGAGAACTGGGTATCCGCCAAGAAAACTACAACGGCAAACTATATATCAGCCAAGGGTTTGCACGTCGTTGGTGTGAATCTAATAACTATCCGTTTGGTGCATTCAAGGCATATATCCAAACATTGGGTGGTCGTGAAACCCGTAAGAACATGACCGAGGGTGTTATCGGCGTAGTTGGTAAACAGCTTCGTCCGAACGTCTGGGAAATTGATATGAAAGGATCAAAAGATGACGACTAAAAAAGAAACCACTTCTAAAGCAAAACCAGCTGTTAAGACAGCCAAGAAATCGGTGGTCGCTCCGGCGTCCACTCTCAATGAGACACTGGTTAATTCCGGTGCCCCACGTAATACGGCGACATTCGTTCCACCAGAACCAACTGTCTTATCGCAACGTATCACAGCCGACTCCGACGCGCTTCGTACTATGCAAGACGATACGGCCGCTGCCATTAAAGAGGGTATGCCAAAAGAACCCGTTGGAACCGCAGGTGATACTATGGCCAGCCAGCCAGTTGTTAACAACACCGTAACTGCAGAGTCTCAACCGGCACCAGCGGGGATTGATCCGGCAATAGCACAGGCACTCATGCAGGCACTGGCCAATGGCCCGCAGCCGGTACAGCCTCCGACAGCACCTGTGTATTCGCCTAAGCTAGTGACACCGGGCGTTGTTAAATTCCTGCATGTATTGAAAGATATCGATGTCGCCGAGTTCGATCAGAAACTTGATGACCTCACTGTTCTATTACAAGCAAGAGCCCAGTCTCGTACAGAGAACGCGCGTCGTCTGCAGAATATGACACTGGCCATGCACATTTATCAGGAGTTTGATTTCTTATGGCCACAGGGTTCGCAGGCAGTACCACGCCAGTAGAGCTCCGCAATGGGTGGCGCACCCCTCGGTTTTTGTATAATGCATATGACCGCATATATAAATTCACGGGGGATGTCGCCGCCTCCGCAGAGAACGCACTGCACCCACGATTTCTGACACTGGAAGATAATGCGCCAGAACGATTGTGGGGAGACTTCGGGGGTTATGTATGGTGTAACCCTCCTTACGACAATATCTATCCGTGGGTCTACGGAGCGGAGCAATCAAGCACCATGGGAACAGGCACGGTAATGATAGTTCCTAGCGACCAAGCCAATGGTTGGTTCGAAGCTGCGTTAGAAAGCGTACACGATATTGATTGGATAACTGGTACACGAGTAGGATTCCTGCACCCGGAAACGGGTAAGGTAAACACGGAGAACATGCGAGGGTCCGTCGTATTTATCTGGCACCCCAACCAGAAACAGACGGATATCATTACCCGATATATCAGCTACTCCGTAATAGCTAAACAGGAACTACTGCAGAGGAAACTATATGAGCATCGTTATTTATGATCCTGCGACAGAACGCATCCATGCAGATAGCATTATGGTGGACGGTCGCCACCGTTCTATGGCACAGAAAATTTTTACCTATACGGCCATATTTAAAAAACGCAATGGCGAGGAGACAGAGGAACGCGGTCTTGCTGGTTTCGTTGGCGACCCAGCCATTGGCTACGCGCTAATCGATGCCTATACAGACGGCGGGTATGAGGGGTGCGAACAGAGACGCAAAGAACTTTTGGCCACAATGAATGAGGAAGATGCAAACAGCGGGGATATCCTTATCATTCCTGAGCATACTGCCTATATGTGGATCTCCTCTGGACTATCTCGTCCGTTCTTCCCCGTGCCAAAGCAACTTATGGCCATTGGTCATGCACAAATTACATCCCGAGTATATATGCGTGTAGATGATGGAGAGAGCATTGATACGGCATTGAGTGAAACTATCACCCATAACCAAGAGCGCGATGCTGATGGGCTAGTAGACCACCCTATCATGACACTATCGATGGGTGGTACTAAGGACCACTGCCGATTCCAACTGCAAGATGTAGTACGGTAAAATAAAAAGGCCACACGAAACTGCTGTGGCCTATATTTTCAAGAGGGGCTATTCGTTTAACGGGGGATCATATCCGCGAGCGCGTTTAATCTCCGCCATTAGCTCCTCATTCTGTATTCGCAATTTAGCATTAGCTTCCACTACTACCCTTAATTCCTCTCTTACGGCGGATAGTTCTTGATGGTATCGCTTTACTTCATCGCGCAGCATTTGGATTACTTGACTTGAAGCGCCCAAACTATCGAGATTTAGACTACCCTCCCGGACTTCCTTGCGGAAATAGTTATAGAGCTTCAACAACGCAAACAGTGCTCCGACAATAACTGCCGTCACACTCCCCCCAGCCAATAGAGGATTACTTCCCTCGAAGAACGAGAGAAATCCTCTAACTTCTTCGTCACCCATCAGAGAGCCCCCTTATATTTCTAGCGACGATTAGTATTGCAGCGAATGCCACCAGTATCGATCCAATGCTGGCAATCGGAAAGAACTGGTAGACGAGGACGGTGTTGATAATTGGCATGAGTACAGAATAAATGACTCCTGCCGCCGACACGATGGACAGTATAACATTAACAAGACAGGGCCAATTGTTCTTAGTGCAACTTAATGTCTGCAGTGTTGTGACGACCAGTATTCCAATAGACCACCACAGACCTGGTCGCCATCCTAGCTGTACTCTCTCTAGGAACTCTGCGGTGGGGTTAATAGCATCAGGAACCATAAGTACTGCGATAAACCACAAGACAACGTAAGCCCACACTCCAACTGATAGGGCGCAGGTACGCCCCTCGAACAACCAATACAGTGCTTTCAGTGTGACAAGTTTACTTTGTGACATAGTGTAATACCTCGACGATTATCGCCCCCCATAAAATACCGCGCCAAAAGGCGCAGCACGGACACTTATGGCCGGAGCCAACTAGGAAAGAGTAAGCATAGCCCAGAGGACTATGCCAACCACATAAGATTCTTTTTCCGACTGGAACTTTATCGTTCATTGTTCACGTACTCCTGCAGTTCGACTAGCGCACGGCCGTAGATTTCTCCGCTTGCTTCATCATACTGTCGCATTAACTCTTGGTAATGTGCAACGGCCGCTTCATCCCCCTCATAAAATGCCTTGTCCAATGCCCCTGTTATCTGCGACCGAGTCAGGCCACTGATCTTTAAATTACGAGATGCCGTCGCACGACGTTTCTCGATCTGCTGAATAGGGTCACTCTTGGCCAACACATTATATGCGCCATCATTGTTAAGGATGTTTGCACGTCCTGATGCCGCTGCCGTGGCCAGCATTTCACGATATTTCTGAGTAACAGCAAAGCCGTTTGTCTTATACTTGTATGAGCTAGTCGCCGTCTGCAACACTCCGTTCTCACCAAAACCCACTGGCTTGATCGGTGGTGTCGTAGTATTACGCACGGTGTTATATACTCCACCAAAGATAGAGGAGATACCGGCATCCACTCGGGCTGGGGAGATATCAATCATCCCGTTTGACTGCTCATAGAAAAAGCGTGTCATGTCTTTTAAGAACTGAGGCGTTGATACTTTCCCGCGTTCGAAGTTAGCAGGATCTTTGATTTGTTTGCCCTCCCAGTCTACAGGGAACTGGTTATCCACCTGCTGACCAAACTCGTTTTCACCAAATCCCATGGTGATCAGAGGCTGGGCAGCGGTTGGTATCATCATGCGGGTAACAGTATAACTGGTTACATCCCCTGCTGGTTGCACAGGAACGAAAGATTCTAGGGCAGACCGTAGCACTGATCCTACCGCTTCACCGGCTTCGATTTTACCATGCCCCCAAAGGATCAGGTTCTGCATTGACACCATGAACGCACGTAGTTCATACGGCATTTCGGCGCACACTTCGCCCAAACACAATGCTTTCTTACGAGATGGACTACGGGCAAACTTAGACCCACCATCAGTATCCTCGTCATCCGGGTCACTCAATGCTGCTTCTGTTGAGGCAGCGGCAAGGATGGCAAGCCCCATAATGCCGTAGCGACCTGCGGCTGTAGACATAATGCTGGACACTAAAGGCAACGACTGCATACCCGCATTCCAGAACGCAAAAAATGCTGGCAGGGTTTTCCCCGCACCATGGCGAGTAAAGTTCCCAGCGAGTTCACGAGAGCCTTTGGCTGCCTGCATAATCAAGTCTTGGTTATGGATAGCCCATGCATCAATTTGTTTCTGATCCATATTGCGTAAGTCCATGCCAGACTTATGCTCCAAGAAGTTTAAAAATGCGGAATAGCGGAACACTTCATCACTCGCGTGAACGGCGCGGACAAAACGATGGTGGACACTCATTGCTGCAGCACCGACACCACGTACTCCACGCTGGCTCAATATATCTATTGGTCCGGCAGCGTTGGCCACGTTCAATGTTCTACTCACGGCATCGAGGCCGAAGTAAGCCCCCGCGTTATTACCACCAGCATATTGTGCGAACAGTTTACGTAGAGGGTTATCCGTGGTGGACGAAATACGGTCACGGGTGATCTCCGGCAACAGACGGACAACATCGGTAAGTGACTTAACAGCCAAGTCATAGTGCTCCCGTACAGACATGTTCTTATCGAACGCACCAGAGAAGTTAACCAGAGTCAACACGGTGTTCCAGATAGGTGTCTTTAACAAGAAGCTAGGGTTATAGGTTGTCATGTTCGATGCCATATAACCGGTCACTGTTCTTAGTTGTGTTAATAGCGGAGCCACCTCAGGTTTCTGAATAGCGGCAAGGATGTCTTTACCTAACTGGGTTTTCGTATCCACGACAATCTTACCGCGTTGATCCCCGAGGAACACCCACACACCATTCTTATCATTCCACTTCTGGTTGGCTTCGGCCGTTACGTTACCGGCATCATCCCGTACAAGGCTATGTGTTTCCAGTTTGAATAAGTCAGAAATGCCAAGTTCACGGTACAGCCTCCGACAGCACCTGTGTATTCGCCTAAGCTAGTGACACCGGGCGTTGTTAAATTCCTGCATGTATTGAAAGATATCGATGTCGCCGAGTTCGATCAGAAACTTGATGACCTCACTGTTCTATTACAAGCAAGAGCCCAGTCTCGTACAGAGAACGCGCGTCGTCTGCAGAATATGACACTGGCCATGCACATTTATCAGGAGTTTGATTTCTTATGGCCACAGGGTTCGCAGGCAGTACCACGCCAGTAGAGCTCCGCAATGGGTGGCGCACCCCTCGGTTTTTGTATAATGCATATGACCGCATATATAAATTCACGGGGGATGTCGCCGCCTCCGCAGAGAACGCACTGCACCCACGATTTCTGACACTGGAAGATAATGCGCCAGAACGATTGTGGGGAGACTTCGGGGGTTATGTATGGTGTAACCCTCCTTACGACAATATCTATCCGTGGGTCTACGGAGCGGAGCAATCAAGCACCATGGGAACAGGCACGGTAATGATAGTTCCTAGCGACCAAGCCAATGGTTGGTTCGAAGCTGCGTTAGAAAGCGTACACGATATTGATTGGATAACTGGTACACGAGTAGGATTCCTGCACCCGGAAACGGGTAAGGTAAACACGGAGAACATGCGAGGGTCCGTCGTATTTATCTGGCACCCCAACCAGAAACAGACGGATATCATTACCCGATATATCAGCTACTCCGTAATAGCTAAACAGGAACTACTGCAGAGGAAACTATATGAGCATCGTTATTTATGATCCTGCGACAGAACGCATCCATGCAGATAGCATTATGGTGGACGGTCGCCACCGTTCTATGGCACAGAAAATTTTTACCTATACGGCCATATTTAAAAAACGCAATGGCGAGGAGACAGAGGAACGCGGTCTTGCTGGTTTCGTTGGCGACCCAGCCATTGGCTACGCGCTAATCGATGCCTATACAGACGGCGGGTATGAGGGGTGCGAACAGAGACGCAAAGAACTTTTGGCCACAATGAATGAGGAAGATGCAAACAGCGGGGATATCCTTATCATTCCTGAGCATACTGCCTATATGTGGATCTCCTCTGGACTATCTCGTCCGTTCTTCCCCGTGCCAAAGCAACTTATGGCCATTGGTCATGCACAAATTACATCCCGAGTATATATGCGTGTAGATGATGGAGAGAGCATTGATACGGCATTGAGTGAAACTATCACCCATAACCAAGAGCGCGATGCTGATGGGCTAGTAGACCACCCTATCATGACACTATCGATGGGTGGTACTAAGGACCACTGCCGATTCCAACTGCAAGATGTAGTACGGTAAAATAAAAAGGCCACACGAAACTGCTGTGGCCTATATTTTCAAGAGGGGCTATTCGTTTAACGGGGGATCATATCCGCGAGCGCGTTTAATCTCCGCCATTAGCTCCTCATTCTGTATTCGCAATTTAGCATTAGCTTCCACTACTACCCTTAATTCCTCTCTTACGGCGGATAGTTCTTGATGGTATCGCTTTACTTCATCGCGCAGCATTTGGATTACTTGACTTGAAGCGCCCAAACTATCGAGATTTAGACTACCCTCCCGGACTTCCTTGCGGAAATAGTTATAGAGCTTCAACAACGCAAACAGTGCTCCGACAATAACTGCCGTCACACTCCCCCCAGCCAATAGAGGATTACTTCCCTCGAAGAACGAGAGAAATCCTCTAACTTCTTCGTCACCCATCAGAGAGCCCCCTTATATTTCTAGCGACGATTAGTATTGCAGCGAATGCCACCAGTATCGATCCAATGCTGGCAATCGGAAAGAACTGGTAGACGAGGACGGTGTTGATAATTGGCATGAGTACAGAATAAATGACTCCTGCCGCCGACACGATGGACAGTATAACATTAACAAGACAGGGCCAATTGTTCTTAGTGCAACTTAATGTCTGCAGTGTTGTGACGACCAGTATTCCAATAGACCACCACAGACCTGGTCGCCATCCTAGCTGTACTCTCTCTAGGAACTCTGCGGTGGGGTTAATAGCATCAGGAACCATAAGTACTGCGATAAACCACAAGACAACGTAAGCCCACACTCCAACTGATAGGGCGCAGGTACGCCCCTCGAACAACCAATACAGTGCTTTCAGTGTGACAAGTTTACTTTGTGACATAGTGTAATACCTCGACGATTATCGCCCCCCATAAAATACCGCGCCAAAAGGCGCAGCACGGACACTTATGGCCGGAGCCAACTAGGAAAGAGTAAGCATAGCCCAGAGGACTATGCCAACCACATAAGATTCTTTTTCCGACTGGAACTTTATCGTTCATTGTTCACGTACTCCTGCAGTTCGACTAGCGCACGGCCGTAGATTTCTCCGCTTGCTTCATCATACTGTCGCATTAACTCTTGGTAATGTGCAACGGCCGCTTCATCCCCCTCATAAAATGCCTTGTCCAATGCCCCTGTTATCTGCGACCGAGTCAGGCCACTGATCTTTAAATTACGAGATGCCGTCGCACGACGTTTCTCGATCTGCTGAATAGGGTCACTCTTGGCCAACACATTATATGCGCCATCATTGTTAAGGATGTTTGCACGTCCTGATGCCGCTGCCGTGGCCAGCATTTCACGATATTTCTGAGTAACAGCAAAGCCGTTTGTCTTATACTTGTATGAGCTAGTCGCCGTCTGCAACACTCCGTTCTCACCAAAACCCACTGGCTTGATCGGTGGTGTCGTAGTATTACGCACGGTGTTATATACTCCACCAAAGATAGAGGAGATACCGGCATCCACTCGGGCTGGGGAGATATCAATCATCCCGTTTGACTGCTCATAGAAAAAGCGTGTCATGTCTTTTAAGAACTGAGGCGTTGATACTTTCCCGCGTTCGAAGTTAGCAGGATCTTTGATTTGTTTGCCCTCCCAGTCTACAGGGAACTGGTTATCCACCTGCTGACCAAACTCGTTTTCACCAAATCCCATGGTGATCAGAGGCTGGGCAGCGGTTGGTATCATCATGCGGGTAACAGTATAACTGGTTACATCCCCTGCTGGTTGCACAGGAACGAAAGATTCTAGGGCAGACCGTAGCACTGATCCTACCGCTTCACCGGCTTCGATTTTACCATGCCCCCAAAGGATCAGGTTCTGCATTGACACCATGAACGCACGTAGTTCATACGGCATTTCGGCGCACACTTCGCCCAAACACAATGCTTTCTTACGAGATGGACTACGGGCAAACTTAGACCCACCATCAGTATCCTCGTCATCCGGGTCACTCAATGCTGCTTCTGTTGAGGCAGCGGCAAGGATGGCAAGCCCCATAATGCCGTAGCGACCTGCGGCTGTAGACATAATGCTGGACACTAAAGGCAACGACTGCATACCCGCATTCCAGAACGCAAAAAATGCTGGCAGGGTTTTCCCCGCACCATGGCGAGTAAAGTTCCCAGCGAGTTCACGAGAGCCTTTGGCTGCCTGCATAATCAAGTCTTGGTTATGGATAGCCCATGCATCAATTTGTTTCTGATCCATATTGCGTAAGTCCATGCCAGACTTATGCTCCAAGAAGTTTAAAAATGCGGAATAGCGGAACACTTCATCACTCGCGTGAACGGCGCGGACAAAACGATGGTGGACACTCATTGCTGCAGCACCGACACCACGTACTCCACGCTGGCTCAATATATCTATTGGTCCGGCAGCGTTGGCCACGTTCAATGTTCTACTCACGGCATCGAGGCCGAAGTAAGCCCCCGCGTTATTACCACCAGCATATTGTGCGAACAGTTTACGTAGAGGGTTATCCGTGGTGGACGAAATACGGTCACGGGTGATCTCCGGCAACAGACGGACAACATCGGTAAGTGACTTAACAGCCAAGTCATAGTGCTCCCGTACAGACATGTTCTTATCGAACGCACCAGAGAAGTTAACCAGAGTCAACACGGTGTTCCAGATAGGTGTCTTTAACAAGAAGCTAGGGTTATAGGTTGTCATGTTCGATGCCATATAACCGGTCACTGTTCTTAGTTGTGTTAATAGCGGAGCCACCTCAGGTTTCTGAATAGCGGCAAGGATGTCTTTACCTAACTGGGTTTTCGTATCCACGACAATCTTACCGCGTTGATCCCCGAGGAACACCCACACACCATTCTTATCATTCCACTTCTGGTTGGCTTCGGCCGTTACGTTACCGGCATCATCCCGTACAAGGCTATGTGTTTCCAGTTTGAATAAGTCAGAAATGCCAAGTTCATTAACCATCTCATACAAAGAACGTAGAGCATTGTTACGTGCCACGTTTGCATAACGCACCTGCATTTGGTTCAGCATGTTGGCCAGCGGGTCTGCCGCTTTGGTATAACGACCCTGCAGGGTTTTGTGTACGGATGGACGGTTGTCCCCCTCCGACAACAGAGGCACGTAGTTATATGCGTGACGTAGGCGATGGTATGACTCGTCAGAAATCAGACCTGATTGTCGTTCCTGATCCAACAGCATTTGGTTCATGTCACGCATTGGTTTCAGGATAGACTCGAACTGTGCCTGACGTTCCACAGACAGAGTGGACAACAACTCATTCGCTGCAGTCAGTCCCTCATACCGCTTGCCATTTGCATCAGTCCAATGGAAGCCGGTTGGGTTCTCATGCAAACGAGTCGGTACACCCATCAGCACAAGTTCTTTCTTCATCGCATCGACTTCAATAGCGCGTTTCGCATAAACATAGTCAGAGAACGTCTCATACTTAATCCCCAATTGGGCCAAGCCCTCACGGATATTACGAGACACTTCTTCTAAGTGTGCACCCGGACGACCAATAACAGAACGTGCCTGCGCCATCCCCTCGGTCATTTTCTGATAAAGGTTCATCGGTTTACCGGCAGCATCACGATAACCCATGCGGTCAGCGATACGGTCCAGTGCTTTGAATGGTGCATACATATCGATGTTCTGCGCCCACATATGAGACCAGAGTGCGGAGAGACGTGTTGTAACTCCCTCCGCTACCGCACGAGCGACAGGAGAGCGAGAACCGATAGAGTCTAAAACTTTCTCCGTCATACGTGCAAAAGGTGCCCCGTACTTATCTGCGGTAGTTACTGCACCTACTACTGGAGCATTAGGGTTTTCACTGAGTTCGTCGAGACGTGCGCCATAATTATCCCAGGCAAATTCTGTGGCTTGGTTCGCAGTATCAAATACTTCCTGACGGCCTTGGATACCCTCGCCATCAATGGTTACTTTAAACTGCCCGTTAGGTAGCATGTCTACCCGGCCGATAGTTAGCCAGTCTCCGGAACGTTCGATAGGAACCTGCAGAACACCGGAGTTAAATACTTTGTTACCTTGGACACCAAAGTTAGCCGTTTGTCCAGACACCTGCATAATATCTGCGCCCACAATCATGCGGGATAAACCGATAACATCCGTTAGGTTGTCGAACTCTTTTGGTTTCAGACCAAGGAAACGACGTACAGCATCAACCAATGATCCAAATGCTTTACGGAACTTGGCTAAGGCTTTTACCTTGATATTATTCGAGCGTAGATATGCCTGCATTTGTGGGTTCGAGAATGCTTCTGATACGAACTCGTTAATGTCCCGTTGTGCGTGGCGTAGTTCGTCCGGCACTGCAAGGCGTTTACGGAAGTCGGCGTACATCTCGCGCAAGTTACCTAAAGCCTGCACTTGTTCGTCACTCATTTGTACCCAACGTTTCTCGTCATTCAATGCACGATAGACTGCGTGGTGCGTCGCCTCGTGGACAAGATAGTATGGCTGGTCAGCCACACTCTCATGGATGTGAATGGTTCTGGTGTCTGGGTCATACACCGCTTTATACTCCACGCCACGAGACACAATCGGTTCGACAGATATCTGTACGTTAACCGGATCTACATGCCGTGTCGCTTTCAGCATATTAATTAACTGCTGCACAATCGGGCTGGTATGGCCATCGATTTTTACCGCTTCTAAAGCCCCAAAGATATCGCCCATACGAAGTCGAGTCAGCATCTCTGGGTTTGGCTGACTTAGGTATGACCCGACTTTAATCTCCCCCGATGGGAGCGCCCTACTTAACGCATCGGCCTGAATAACTTTCGCTGCGATGTTCATCCCCTCACGATAGGCTTCTGGGTGGACGGCCTCATACGCCGCGAGGATATCGTTCAGCATCGCTTGGTTATTGAAAAGAATACCAGAGGTCATCTTCTCTGCTGTCGCTTTACGCTCGGCCAATAACGCTACCATACCAGCGGCATCATTGACGTTCGGCAACGCAAGACGAGTATCTCGGTCAGTGATTAGCGCACCAACATTGAGTGGGTCTCGCTGTCCCTCACCCTCCTGCAAAGTTTTCGCAAACATACGTGCGCGACTAGATAGTCCTGTCGATGCTGTACGTGCGGAATCGGCAAGAACATTGAAGCGCGGGTCATTTGCCCAAGGCGTTTCTGGGGTACGGTTGGCCGCCATATCTCGACGGATCAGATTATTCCGCGCAGCCATCTGCTGTTCATCCGCGCGTCCTCGTAACATGCGAGTGGCCAGGTCTTCTTTTGCTACTGGCTCAATCAGCTCGTTCTCGAATTTATTCTGGCGGTTGATATCATTACGACTGCGGCTGTCACGAGGACCTAAGTTTTCCGGTGTCTGCAGTTTTGCCCATACTGCATCTTGCAGCCCCATCAAGTCCGTAGGCTCCCGCATTCTCGCAAGACGTTCTTCCGCCTCACGTAGACGTGCCTCGTACGCAGGGATCAGTGCAGCCAGTTCCATCGACGGTTCTATCTTTTCACCGGTCGCTTTCTCATAGGCCTGCGCTAGATACTCAGCGGCTTTTTTATTAGCAGCGTCTGCTTTCTTCTGTGCTCGTCGAGTGTCGATGGTATCAGGCAAAGATGCGATCTGACGCTCGACCTCTCGTGCATACATTGTCTGTTCTGCAGCGAGTCTAGCCATCTGGTCAGAGTCAGCTTTTTTGATCTCCGCTGCTGTAACTTTCTGGCGCTCAATTGCCGCTATTTCTGCCTGACGCAGTACACGCTCGCGGGATTCAGCTTCTGCTAGGCGGAGATTATCGACCAGACCAAATGCCGGGTCGTCTTTTGGCATGACGTTCAGCATGTTCTGTAACGCATTTTGAACCATCACTCGTTGCGTACGAACCTCGGCTAGCTTCTCATTTAAAGCAGTTAAGGCTTCCGCGTCTTTCTCCTGTTTAATCCGAGAGAGCAATGCCTCCTCTGTCGCCAGCTTAATACGGTCTGTCTGTTCTAAGTGGAACAACGTATTCGCACGTTCCTCAGGCGGACGGTTACGTGACCAGTCAACAAAACTCCCCTCGAACTCTGCGCGCGTGAGTGGTGTGGTACGCTCACCTTTATCTTCTAGCAGAAGCGGTGGCACGAGGTCTGTAGCGTTACCCGCTTCGTCGGCAGCCATAACACGGTTGATACGATCAAGGTTCTCAGGATTCAAGTCTAGCGGCTTATCTGCGAACTCGCTCTGGATACTACCCATCTCGTCATCTAACGTAGGACCCTTTTCTTCCCTCATGGCCACAGGGTTATCTTCCATTGCAGCACGGTATTTTTCCCGTAATGCCTGGATTGATTCCTCTGCTTTCTTACGGCTACGAGATGTGAACTTGGTTGCACCTAGACTCTCTGCCGCCATCAGGCGTTCTTGTAGGTTATTTTCTAGGTCACGGTTCCAGTTCATTTCTCTGGCTAAGAGTTCTTGGCGTTGTGCTTCATCCGCAGTAGCCCACATCTCGCCCAGTTCTTTTTTACTGTTGACCGCATTGTTGTAAAAAGAGTCATCCCCTGCCGTACGAGCTACGCCCCTGTTATGGCTCATCGCGTGACCCGCTGCAGGTGCACCACCTGAGAACGGAGCATACGTCGCGGCTGAGGCCATAGCAGTTTGCACTTTATCCCAGTCAACAAGGTTCGCATCAAACTTACCATCTGGACCAAAGCCCGTGGCTAAGGCTGCATCGAGACCTGCTGACGGAGTGTTACTCGCCGCATCTACCAATGTTGACCCGACAACAGAACGCAGAACATTTTTTGCTCCACCAATATCTGCAGCCTTACCAAACTTCAACAGTAAGTTTTCTGGGTTGATCCCATACTTAAAGCCGAAGCCAGAGAGACCCGCATCAACAACACCCTTGCCAAATACGGCCAGTCGTTGTTGGGATGAAAGAGAGAAGTCCCCTTTGCCATCCTCTCCTGCACCGATGTTCTGTGCCGTATGACCCGCTCCGAGAATACCGTCTGCCGCCATCTGTGAGCGGAACATAGTCTTTGCACGTTGTGCTGCCGTCTGTTCTACAGCTTCTCGTCCTACTACTTTACCGCCGACTTTCACCCCTTGTCGAATAAGGGCACCAGTCCCCAATGACGGCCCAATCATTATGGCCATATCTTCTAGCAGACCAGTAGGGTTGGTCGCCATATGCGCTGCCGCTTCTGCATAACGACCTTGTTGGTTTAGTTCATCACGGCGCTTGATATAGTCCTTTCTGGATTCCGTATTTAAGTTCTCGGCCGTTTCTCTGTCGAGCTCATATGCACTACGGGCAATCTGGTTTGACAAAGGTGATGGGGCAATAACATTCCCGATCCCTGCAAAAGCGGATAGTGTGCCAGTCAATGCCTGTGCTGCTGTAGAACCTAACCCCTGCCAGAAACTAGATTCTATTTCGTTGTCTTTGATCTTGTCCCCACTCACGGAGAAACGGGCACCGGTGATTTTACTCGCGGGTGTAGCAAGCTGCGCCTCCGTATATTTGCCTGGGTATTTCTCATTGACGTCTTTGTATAACGCTTCCAGCATTTCACGCTGGGTTTTCTGAGATTTATCACCGAAGCCCTGAGAACGTAGATACCCTGTCACGTTAACAAAGTTATCCTCAGGGAATAAGTTAGGGTCATCTTTGTATGACTTGCGAGGTTCACCAGCTCCTGTACCGGTCGCACCACCGCCACCATACATCTTCGTTAACAACTGTTCGTTCTGGTCTGCAATTTGTTTGGCCAACGGGTTCGTGATTGCCTGTTGGCCACTGGTATTGGAGACCAGAGGATTCTTTACTTCACGGGCAATCAGCCCAATGTTTCCATCACCGTTTACAAGCGGCGCAGAGATTAATGGGTTTTTGGCCATCATGCGACTCCTTGCAGTAATTGATTGATCTGTTCAGGTGAAATATTTCCTGCACCAAATAGTCCCGCGAACGGAGCAGGATTGCGCCCCATGCCAACAGGGTTATTATCGCGAGGTAGCTGTTGCTGTACAGGGACAGACTGTGGCATCTCTTGGAATAACCCTACGTTTCTCGGCATGTCGAGCTGTACCGGTGCAGAACCGAGTAATGCTCCTACTCCCGGAATATCTGGCGCACCGAAAGAAATATCTGCTGGTGGTTGTACTGGCTTGGTTGTAGGAAGCCCGTACTTGGCCAGAGTCTTTGTTACCGCAGGAGAATAGTTACCTATGCCACTAGGCCCATTAGCCGGAGTGCCCATAAATTCTCTGATACGTGCCACATAGTCCTGTGTGATTTGCGGCATTTGTTCCAGTGTCTTTGCTCCACGCAACATCTGGCGTAGACGGCCGTCACCTGCATTATATCCGACAGGAATTTGGTCCCATTCTGCCCCGCGCTTACGAGCACTACTTACATAGGCAGCAATAGCATTGATCGCTTCCTGTTCATCGAGAGGGTTTTTTACACCATACTGTTGACGATACCCCGGTGTCAGCTGGGCTATGCCGAGTTCGCCTGCTGCGCCCGGCCTATCTAAATTCTTTGCAAGTCCCCAACGAGACTCTACTCCTAAGATACCCTGAATTAAATCTGCCGCCTGAGGTTCAAGGCCGTACTGCTGCACGGCCTGATTTACCTTAGGAGCATAGTAATTCATTCGTTCTTGATACTTGGGGTTATCCCGCCAGTTACCATCTGCGAATGCCATACCGCCTCCTCTTATTCGACTCGCCCTTGGTTATCTCCCATAATACCATCATATCCACCCAAGAGTTGTTGAATTTGTAACTCCTGCACCTCAGGTGGTAGGGCATCCCATGGGATAGAACCGAGCTTAGGCATGTCTCCTCTGGACAGTGCTTGCTGTGCCTTTTGGATCTGCATGATTTTCATCTGCTGATTCAATTGGTACAGAGGGTCATTCGGGTTATTCTTACTATTAGCCCCTGCGAGTTGTGCTTTCATCTGGTCGAGTTTCGCCATTGCCTGAGTGTAGTTTAAGTCCTGATTATATGCCGCATCAGCACCCAGACTCGTGGCGGAAATCATTGCCGGTGTATTGGCATTCATATTCGCCGATACGACTTGGCCACTTGGTAAGCGGATCAACGTACCGCCACTACCGTTTGCCCCGTATGCCTGTGGTGCCGTAGACAACAACCCTTGGTTAACCGCACCAGCATTACGGTCTAAGTACAGCTGGCCGTTAATTTGGTTATTACCGAGCGCACTAGCGTTCATCGTTTGCTCTGCCATGGCTCGGTCAAAGACACCATAAGCGTTATCAGATGCCTGCGTCGCAGCAAGGTTCGCATGGGCACGAGCCAGATTCGGGTTCCCTGTTTGCGCCAGTGCCTGTGCATATTGATCCTGCCAGTATTCTGACTCCTGCATACCACGGGCTTTCAGTGCATCCTCCTGCTGTGCCAGTGCTGCTGCAGTAGTTCCACGAAATGCCGCATAGCTTTCAAGCGCACCAAGGCTACCGTCAGGGACGTTGTATATCCCGTTAGAATCAATGCGTACAGGAGACCCGCCGTAGTTAGTGGTCTCGTTGCGTAAAACGTGGCTCTCCGCAGGCACCCCTAGTTTCTGTGAAACCGGTTGGACGCTTGACGACACAGCTGATGCGCTCCCACTACTACCTGCTGGTGATGCAGAACCACTCTGTGTCTGCTGGTTACTCGTTGCTACCGGTGCTGTCGAGGGCTGTGTAATACCAGCAATATCTAACCAACGTTGTCCGATGTCTGTTAACGGTGCACTCGGCGTAGACCCCTCTGGGGTTGCATAGACACCCCAAGCTGGGTATTCGCTTGTCCTCTCTGGGTTATCAACATCAACACCTACACTTTGTAGTGCACGGCCGAGACTTATCATACCCTTAGATAGTAGGTTCGGTTCTGTTGGTACAGAGCTCGGAGGAAGCACCGATCCCGTATTATCTATAGGAGATATCGACCCAAACGTCTTAACCTTTTGTGGGTTAGACAGGAACTCCCGTGCCTGCATTGCGTCGGTATATCCCTCGTACGCACGGCGTGGGTCTGGTTCGAACCCATAGGCTCTCGCTTGTTCTATGGCTTCCCGGTCCTGCATTATCTGCCGGTTCCTGCGGGCGACCAAATCATCTAATTCCATCTCGCTCATATACTCCCCCTATCCGCGCATTCCCTGCAGTAGTTCTTGCAGGGTAGGCTCCGTGTTAATAACACGACCCTGAGAGGATGGCTGGCCAAGGAGAGAATTACCAAACGATGGGTCGCCTGTACTCACTGCCCCCTCTTGCTGGGTCTGGGTTTTCATCGGGATCTGCCACGCAGCTTCTTGTTCGATTTGCTGTTGGCCGTTCGCCCATGGACCAGGCATTGTTGAAACACCTAGTCGTTGCATTAGTGTACTCAACGCCCCGAGGTTATCCGCCTGCCGTAATTTATTCCCTGCATATTCTGATTCATATCCAGCGTACTGGCTACGTAATCGCATAGGGTCTAAATAGACATTGTTCTGGTAACGGCGAAACGCATCGGCCATATTAAGACCGACACCTAATGAGTTGGCCAACCCCGCCCCCATACCTAAAGAGCCGTAGCCTCCTAATGAACCACCCCATTGATCACCTCTCGGTGTAAATGAGTAAGCCATATTAGCCTCCTAAAATTTGTGCTAGACCTGCGAACTGGTCGCTGTGAAAAGCCGTTTGTGATGGCTCGTTCACGATATCTGCTCTGGTTGATTCCTGCATTTTAGAGAACATCTCCGCCATTGGTGATGCCGCTGTGTCCTCCGCAGGTTCCGCTATGCTCTGCCCAAGGTAGTCTTTCATGCGAGCACTTCGTTGATATTGTACCTCAGGTAGTTCGCCGAAGCGTCGTTCCATTTTAGCCATAATATTATCCTGCTGGTGTGACTGTTGTAGAACCACCGCCATCATCTTCGTCACAGGCGTCAGCACCACAATAGCCGAACAACATTGGAAGTACGACAGCCAATGCCGTCGCCAGCATTTGCATGTCACCCATATCCGCCTTAGCTGTTGCGCGTAACGACTGAGCCAAGAAGCCATAGTTCTGTCCCGCTCCAGCGAGGTAGTCCGCAGAGAGTTGCTTACGGTTCAGCACATCCCGCTCGAACAGAGTTGTCGTACGTTCTAAGACTTCGAAAGTTCTATCGAATGCCTTTGTACGTTCTTCCTCAAACGCTTGGGTAGATGCTACTACCGTGGCGATAACTTCTGCCCTTTTAATCCCTGCCCATACGTCACAATTCAGACCATAGTGATATCGGTCTGCGGTTTGTACGGCTTCTGCGTAGGTTTTATTTGACAGGAGTTTTGCATTAGCACGGGCACGACGAAGTATACCCTCGTAATCCGTTTGGTATCCGCACAAGGCAAACGCACAAAGTGCCTCATGCAGCTTATCATCACACGGACGTAGCTTGTCCGCCCAATCATTTAAGTCATACCCTTTGTCTTTAAAGAAATCTGTCAGCCGCGTCCAATCTTTCTCTGCGTCTTTTGCATCGCTGATAAGATCAGAGTTCGTTAACATACCAGCCAACGTCCCCACTAGCGAACCGATGGCCATCCACTTACCATCATCCCGACGTGGTGGGCGTGGTACTTGGATGATCGTATTCGTGGAGTTAGCGGTATTATTAGTCCCACTAACGTCGTTCTTTTCAACAGTTACTTCTTGTATTGATTGTGCTTTTACACCCGGATCTGTTGCCATAGCGCCTCCTAAAGTTCCGACATATTAGCAGCCAATGATATTTCATTGACGACTGCAGTGGATACAACTTCGAGTTGCCAACGACGAACAAGACCTTGGCCACTTACTCTAAACGGCCGTTCACTCCACACAGGTCTGTCTATTCTCACGCGCTCATTCGCTGTCAGTGTTAGTGCAACCTTAGGAGCCACGAGATATGGCAAAGCCTCTTTCGCATCTGGGTACTTCTGCAAAAACTTTTTGGTATCCAATGCCGTTAACAGCCTGCGATACTCCGTCCATACTAATGATACCCAATCGACATAGCACTCTGGCACATCTTCCGCATCGCTGAGTACCTGACAAGCACTCATAGACCACGGTTCCGTTGATGACATAATAGCCGATTTCCAAGTGGCTTGCATTGAATAGTCATTACCCTCCCAGTCAAATGCCATATCCCCCAATGCGATGGCCATCGTCGTTACGTCACCAAAATATACTGCGCTGGGTCTGTGACTGAGATAAACTAGGTCACTACCTGCGTAGGCTTGATCATTTGTTTTCATCGGGAACATTAATGAACGACTCTGCTCATTTGTAGTGAAAGCAAAGATACGTTGGTCATAGAAACCTAGGCTGTAATCTGCCGGAGCGTGTTTCTGCCACCACTCTTTATCCATCCAGTTCGATGTGAGTAATCCAACACCAGCACCAGTTACCACAGCGATACCCTCGTCACTGCAGTAGTAGACCGACTCACCAACGAGCATCACACCTTTCTTACTCAGACAAGGCATACGACGGTTCACACGGGTCACAGTCAGTTTGTCCGGCTGATCCCCTGACACTATGTAGGGCACGCCCTTAGTCAATACAACCGCCTGATACGCACCCGTCTTGGTAATGAACGAGACAACACGAACTATTTCATCGTCCACGGTAAGTGTGTTTGCCTCTGGGAATGCATGGGGTTGTTTGTGTGCAGACACATATAAGTTACGACCCGCCCATACCATGGCAGAACCATAGCCAATATTAGCCACCCCCTCTGCACACGGGACTGGATACCAAGTGTGCGTGATTAGCGGGTTGCCTCCGGCATATACATCAGGACAGAATAGAAACGCCATCTCGCTGGCTGGTTGTTCCCCAATCTGTGCCATCTCTGCATCCTTATCCCCGGCCAGCAAAACATACCATCGGATAGTTTCTGCATTAGCTGGTGGCTTCTCCGTAGGCACCAACATGATTTGGCCTGTACGGGAGAACGTCATAGGCTCAGAATAATCACTTGGTCCTGATTCCTCTTTACATGCCGTCACCCATGTATAGCAAAAGGAAAGCACGAGCGGTGGTCTGTCATCATTCGGACATTCGATAGGCGCTTCCGGTTCTTCCCCGTCAACAGGTGGCTTAGGTTCCAATACCTTATTAACTTCTTTTCGCCAACAATCCTCCGGCTCGGCCAATTCTTCTCTGCAGTTTACACCAGTTGCTACTGCAGTTGGTGGCGCTACCGGACGGGGTATGCCTAGTTCGACAGGACCCTCTTTGTCTACAATCCACTCATACCCACTACGCCATAGTTTATTGTCACGAACAAAGAGAAAGGAAGTGTCGCCCGCGACATGAATCGGGTCCTCAGCAATAGGTGTGACTTGTTCGAAACCAAGCCAAGCACCGCCAATATTATAAAGCGACTGTGGTGCACCAACATATGACTGGCCATTAATATCGACGATATGCGTCAGAGGTTTGGGCGCACGGAGGGGAACAATAGCGCCGGAGTGTAGGAGACAATTCTCAGCGAAAGCTGCGAAGCCCTCGCCAAGTTTGTCCGCGCGTACCTTAGGCACCACCCCCTGAAATTTTGTTATCTTCATCTACAACTCCGCATGGTTTTCTAACGAGCTCTTTGATACCCGCACAGTCTATATACACGGTATCTGTCTCACAATCATACACCAGTGGCCATTTATAGTTAGGCCGGGAATCGCGCGCAATTGCTCGAATGGCATCAACAGAACAGGATAAATAAGTGATTGTCGTTCCCGTAGGAAAGCAGTCTGTTCTATTTTGATATCGGCTGATTGTTAGTTCATCCCCCGATTTACCAGTTACGATGACTTCTTCGCATACTGGCTGGCATGGTATTGTCAGCAAGGCATGATATATCTGGCCTGCTTTAAGGTCAGGGAGGTTTTTCCCCTGACCATTTTTTAGCATTACTTTACCAGATTTACAGAAAGCCTCACCAAACGTAGCCACACCTAGCTGGTCACATGCCAGTGCGACATACTTATTTGGACATTGGCTCATACACCCTCCGTCGGTTTCTGCTGTGCCATTAGTTCTAAGATCCCGCTTTCCGTCCATACGAACTCAATGCAGTCCCCCTCACCAAAGGCATGTTGCCCACCCTCAATACCTCTTTCTACCAGAATATAGTCTGGGTTAGGGCGGTCTAAGTAATCCGCAGTGTGGTGGTATTTGACCACTTCCGCCCTGCCCGGACCGCGCAGGATCAAGTAGGTGTGGTTTCCTACACCGATAGAGTCTAGGCGTTTGGCCGCACCATGCGATAACGCAATACCCGCTTCGTTAGCTGTGGTAAACATATCTATTCTTGCTCTGAATGTTACTACCGCCCGGAACATGGTTTCACCTCCCCATCGATGTGCGTAATGTGTCCTGCTGCATCTACTGTGATGATGGTGTCACAAGTCATCGTGTAGCATCCCGGAGTAATACAGCCGGTCACCCCATCCTGACACTGGGAAACCATCTCACACAGTTGTGCTGGGTTCCAATCGAAATAGATACAGCTGCCTGCTGGCCAGCTCTGTGCTGTCGTACCATCTACACCGCGCTCAACATGCAGTTTGTTCCCAGTAGCCCCGTTGACAAGAACAATCTCACGTTTACTACCAGACCCTTTTAGTGTCAGATAATAATGTGTCCCACTTGCTGGCACCATCGCACCGGCTAAACCCTGCGATACCATTAGGAACTGATCCGATGGTCCGATAGATGCGGATAACTTTGTACTCAAACCATATTTACTTGTATCAATCATCACAGTCTCCACAAGAAATTGTCGGTGTGCCGTCCTGCGCTGGTACTTCCATATCAGGAACACAGCACTGAGTTTCATAGAAACCACACTCTGATTGGCATTCTTGCATAACTGCAGTGGTCGAATTGATATTCGCAATCATAAATGGTTTGTAGAAATACAGGCGCTTCTTAACAGCCACCCCATTAATAATTAGCTCGCCCTCGTAGTACCCCGGCGGCCCTTTCAAGAAACCATCTGGCCAACGGAAACGAACTTCCCCCTTTGGTGTCACGGAAATAGCACACATCTGCCATTGCCATGTACAGCTGTTGACACGACGTAAGCGCATGATCATGGATTGTTGCACCCATACATCGTTGCGTTCCTGTGTATACATCCGGAAATCAAACAGACGTTCAATTTCCCCGGACTGTATACGGATCGCAGAACGAGCACTAAACCGGTAACACGGTTCTGGCTTACACTTCGTGTCAGGACATACAGGGCCTGTGGACTCACAACCCGGATCATAGACAGGGAGCGCACAAGGGCTGCAGCTATCACCGCAGCTTGTGTCTAACTCAGTCCCCTCTGCGTTGTGTGTATACGACTTCATAAAAATCTCCTTGCTGATGCCCGGCTTCTACGGCGCATTTTACCAGAACGAAGTACCGGACGAGAGTTAGAGAAGTTCATTATCCGTCGTGCTTTCGTATCTGCTATTGCATTTTCAAACTCACGCTGGGCAAGCATAGCAACCGTAGGGTCAATCATCTGGGAGCCATACATCCGGTGCAGGTACATACGGGCACCATCAAGTATCGGCATTTGGAATCGGGATAAAAACTCGTCTGGTATTTCACAGTCGTCTACCCCATTGATTGCCCACGTATACTCTACGTCAATACATGACCGGTCATCATATTCCTCGAATAACCGGATGTTATTGTAGATCCCGTCTCTCGCCCACTGCGTCGTAGGAACCCCGTTAACAGATACGTTCACAACACTGACGATAATACGCGACATCGGAATATCGATAATGTACTCCGGCACACCCGCTTGGTACTCCATCTGAGCATGGTCGTTAAAGATCCCAGTATCAATCATGAACTTCTTCATCGCCTCAACGAGAGCCAGTTGTGCTTGGGCTGGCCCTACCATGCGACACATTAACTGCAGTGGTGCAACCAAATCACTAACGTTTGCCATCGGTTACCCCCAATAACATCATTGCATTCATCCAGTGCGCTTGACCTTTTGCAGTATACTGGCTCGATGTCTTATCATAACTATATGCATAATACATCATGAGCTCGTCCATTACTGGCACTAGGTCGTCCGTCAAAGGTACTTGACTATCTAGGTTCATCGTAGGGATTGTGATACATAACCCACGAACCTTATAGTTGTCACCTCGATTCATAGGATGTGCTTCATACTCGCGTTCTGCTCTACTAACGAGATACAACGGGCCACCTTTCCCGGTACATAGTTTCATGTCCCAAGCGGAAGCAGTTTCTTCGGTAGTGGCGAGATTGCGTATGCGTTGACCTGCTCGGTCAAGCAACGTATATGGCGGGAGGAATGATGCACACTCTGTATGCAGCATACCATCCGAGGGCAGGTCAAAGGTTTTCATTTCTCCGAACTGCCTCGGCTGATACTGCCCAATAATGCGTAGGGCATAATTGGCTGCAGCGAGTAGGTCTACTTCTTTCCAATGAGCGTAAGTGTAGCCCGACTCCTGATCTTCGAGGCGACGAGAAATGCGTTCGATAACGCTTTTAACAGTCGCCATAATATCTCCAAACTATGCGTACCCTAAGGTCAGGCGGTTTAGATCTTCGATAACCGGCGCATCATCAACCATTCTTGTTTCATCGTAGAATGCTGATACAACTTCTGCACCATTGCGGAAGCCATGCTCTGGTAATCGTGGTTCAACAAACATGCGAGCACCCTGCACAGTCTCGTGAAATAAACGCTGACGAATCTTTTCGTTGTTAATTTCCTGTGCACGACGTAAATCGGCATGTGTATAAATATAGGTAATACCGGGCACTGTCGCCAGAACTAAACGATCAACCTGTGTGTTCTGGTCAAACGGCATGATGTGGCCGTTCTCGTCAATAATCGCCAGCGGTGTCGCCCCCGGGGACATACCCGGACTCATTCGTGCTGTCAGCTCAGATACTTGGTCAGATACCGGACGAGAGCGTAATCCAGAACTTAGGTTCGGGCGTTCAGCCAAGTCAGTACCGTTGCGCTGAAACTGAATACGTTTGCGTGGTGCTGCAGTATTCTCGGTCACTTCTTTCTTTGCTTCACCAGCCATTGATGGTGCTCCTGTTTCTACAATTGGTTCTGCCTTGGTGACCGCTTCGGTTGCACTCGTCTTTTGGCGTGTGCGCTGTCTTACTGGTTTGTCAGACATAGTCCTCTCCTTAAAAAATCGGGGGAGGTTTTACCGCTCCCCCATATCACTTAACTAAGTGACATACATTCCGGGTCAGGGAACGCTGTTTCACACGGCGTAGGAGCGCAGTTACATGGGTGCTCGTTGAAGAACTCGGTGAGATCCAAGTAAACGCCAATACACGCATCAAACGGCAGGGTATCTTTGTTGCCATCTTTCGCCGCAGTGAAAGTGTTAACTAAGAAACCATTTGTTGTAGTTAGTAATGGTACTGGCAGACCCGCGCCAGTGCCCTCGGCTGCGGCACCGCGCGGTACTTCAACCTTAACTTTCTGCTCAGGCACAGAGATAGTACCGGTAATAGCTTTACCATCTGCGTCTTTCAGCCCCGTCGCTTGGACTGTTTGACCAGGGATAGTAACTTCTACTTCGGTCACACCCGGTGCCGAAGCTGCTCGTGCTTTCTTCGCGTCTTTTTCATCGCGTGGTTTCGGCATGTTGTCTTCTGCAACAGCATAACCGATATAGAAGCCCGGCTTATCCAGTTCAACAACGAGTTGTGAACCGTCTGCTTTAATCACAGGGAATGACTGTGTGCCTGTCGGTTTACCTGTTTTCTCATCGTAGACATTTAATTCTACGGATGGAGTCAGTGTGCCAGCACCAACACGTTTAACGTGGTAAACAACTGCACGTAGTAACCAACCTGAACCAATCAGGTGTGTTACGATTTCTGCACCGTCTGGCATGATGAAGTCTTGCTTCTCACTCAGGCCAGTGGCTTCGTACGCACCTGTGTACGGATAGTCTTGTGTGTCAATATGCTTTTCTAACTGGTGGCTACGTACTTTTTGGTGCTCCGTAGGTTGCACTGTCGGTACGTTGTCAATGAACTGTGACAGCATCGTATCATCGATACGACGCAACACATTCCCACCGTCAAAAAAGCCGAAACGTTTCTCGGACATGATAGCTCCTTATTTCGCTAGGGTAACATACATTGCCGCCATAGCTTCCGGACGGACCATTTTGAACCCATAGACCTGCAAGCCCTGCCAGTATGTCGCAAAGTCACGAGCATCCGAATCAATCACACGGTTGTGGTTGATTTGGGAGATGAAAAGAATCGCATCTTTACGGCCTAACAGAAGCGTATAACAACGGTCTTTCGTTTCTGGGTCCATATAGGTCGGCGCTTCATGCGTAAACACAAAACTAAAACCAACCATATCTGGCCATACTTCACCGTTAGACAGTACGATAGATTTCGCCTGACCTGACTTGGAAGCATCGTACAGAATAGAATTTGGGCGTACCAGCAATGACTGCAGGGCGTAAGGAGCGATCAGAATATACGGACCACTAACGCCTTGCTCTGACAGAACTGTCTTCGCATTCATCAGCTGTTCACCGATGTTCTCTGGTGTGAGTGTAACTGGGTGCCCTAAGGAACCTAAGTTATACATACCAGAACGCTTACCAGCGCACTGACCTTTGTTAAACTTGGAAACCTGCCATGGCGCTTGGACCAGAATTTCGCGAGAGATAGATAAGTCCATCTTATTCGCGGCATCGTCTTTCCATGCGTTAATCCATGTGTTTAACTGATCGATCTGCTTGGTATCGATATAGTTCATTTTCAGCGACCAGTACTTCGCGCGGTCAATAGTCATACGGAACACGTCTGTGTTCAGTGTGCTATGAGTTAACGCTTGGTTTTTCTGGTAGTCGAAAACTTCCGCTTCCGGTTCACGACGCAGAATAACCTCATTCCCTGTGGAGCTGATCTCCTTAGGAATGTCAGCCGCTTGGCTGGTAGTAATCTGCGAGGTGATACCTTTCATTTTGAATCGCGCAATCAGAGAGCGTCCGATAATAGGATTCGTTAGAAAACTATAATTCGGATACCCTGAGGCTGATGGCACTACACCCATTTGTCGCATAGTAACTCCTCGTTCGCCTTAGTTTACAATATTGCCCATGAGCACAGCTGTCTGGAACTGGTCATCGATTTTCATGAACGTCTCTCTGTCCATCTGACCAGACATGTATTTGTTGTAGGCTACATTGTACTCCGCTTCGCTCAGTGCTCGACGGCGCTGTTGCGGAGGTGTGTTGCCAACAGCATTCGCTTGGAAATTCACTGACTGCTGTTGGGTTGTTCCGTTAGAACCTTTCAGTCCCGCACGGAAATGATTTAGCAACCCAACCAGACGGCCTGCATCCCCTTTACTATACGCCATATCAACTAACTGGCCATAGTTAAACCCAGCCGCAGCCGGTGTGTTACGGAACGCTTGGAACGCAGGGTTCGATGTCAGTGCATCAAAATCAGGAACCTGTGCTCGCAAGATTAAACTCAGTTCGCGTTCAGGGGTTAGCCCTGATTGGTTTGCCTGTGGAGAAGCTGCTTTCGCTTTCAGTGCATCCAGTTCGCTATTTAAGCGGAACTGATCTTGTGCAAGTTTCTGTAAGTTAGGCGCTAAACCACTAATTAGTTTCTGTGCTTGTTTCGTCGCTTCTGCTCGAATGAACGCGGCGGACTCACCATACTTCGCTACGTCTTCTGGGGAGACCTGAATATCTTGCTCGTTAATCTGTGGCGTTAAACTTGCAAGAAACTCTTGTTGTTCTTTCAGACGCTGTGCTTCTAATTCGGCCGCACGTTGCTGCGCTTCTTGCTGCTGTTGCTGCTGCAAGCGCTGCGTTTCCATAGAAATGCGTTGTGCTTCTAGTGCACGTTGTGCCTCTTGCTGTTGCTGCATAGATTGTAGTAAAGCAAGAACTGTTGGATCTGTTGATGTCGGTTGTTGATTACTCGCTGGTTGCTGAGTATTCGCTGGACCGGCACCTACTTTAATGTTCCCGTTTTCGTCGAATAGACTAATCACTTCAACATTGTCATCGACCGGTGGCTGACCGTATTGTGTGTTCGTCGGTGCAGGTGTTGTGCTCGCTGGCGGTGTCCATGAATCGGTATTACCTAAACCTTGCGGTGCATCCCATCCTGCTGGTGTATCCCCAAATAATCCTGGCATGATAGCTCCTTAGCTCTTTATATCCGAAATGATTTCTTTTAATACAGCAACCCGTCCTCTGTTGAAATCACTTGCAGTGGATGACTCGTAGGTCTCTCGCGCTTCTTCTAGCGCCGTTTCTAAACAGGCTAAAAACTGCTGAAACCCACGATTCGATTTTAATTGCGACAGGTTGACTTTAGTATGGTCAATCACATCTCACCTCTTACTGTCACAAGGTAGTCTACTAACGAGACATTAAGTGTTACATCCGTTTGCTGCGCTAACGAGAATCCGTATGTGCCCGGCAAAGTAGTAACAAATAAAGGGTTCTCTTGGTTGATTATAACCTCGTCGCCCTTAACATGGAATGGCTGAAAGTCAGTATCTTTCACGACCGTAGATTGTTTAGGTGCGTAAAAAACCTTATATCCATGTTTAGGGTTTAGGGTTTGTGCCACACTCGCAATTAATGTCTGTGGCTTTGTCTCCCCAACAGAGAATGTTTTCATCTTCTGAGACATTATAGCTTCTCCATAGGTGTTTTGAATAGGACGTCCAGCGCTGTCTTATACGCCAACACCAGTCTCCTGTTCGATTCCGACGCAGGTTCATCTTCATAACGGTCACGGGCCGCCTGCAGTTTATCTTCTAAATGCCAGCGAACCTCTTTGCCTATAAGATGCAGCCGAATACGGTTTATACCTCGGTATTGTTCTTCCGTAATCATACAGCCTCCTGTGTCAGTCCCCGATAAACAATCAATGCCTCTCGGTGTTCCTCTGAAAGTTTACCATCTTGTTCCTGTTCTGCATAATTTTCCGGCAGACCGAGTCGCTCCCGCAGTAGGAGAAAGACTGCTTCCGATTCGGGGAGGCTCCGAAAAGCCTCCATTGCCTCCTGAATACGTGTCATAATTCACCTATAAAATAATATTAGAGGTTACGTTACGAGGTGTTCCGTTTGTGTCCCTGACCACACCAGTTACCGCGTTTGCCACTTTAAGTGCTGCACCCATATTCATATCTAGGTATTCGTAATCCGGTTCCTGAGACCAAGAATCCCCTCGTCCACGAACTTCTACCTGTGCGACAGCACCGTTTAACGCAAGAATAGCGGAGGCTAGTTTCTCCTCTCCTGCTGACACGTTCATAGAGTTGCAAGCAATAAGACGTACAGTTGGTCCATTACCGTCCGCGTCAAACCGGAATAAATGCCGCCATGATTGCCCTTTAAACTTCTCGTCCTCAGGGTCCTCGTCCTCACCGATATTTATCGCCGCGAGCGGTCTCTCATATGTCTTAACTTTGCAACCCCACAGCTCCACGATACCGCTGCTGTTTCCACTAAACATTCCTAAGTGATCCCACCACCCCCAAGTAGGATCAAAATCAGGGTTCTCCGATCCTGTTCCCGGTTCATTCAATCCACGCAAATGTAACTCACACCCACGAATTAACAATTTACCACCGTTTGTTGCACCAATCGCAGAGTTATAAAACACATGTAAGTTTGCATTGTACCCAAACGTTAAATACAGCTTTGGTCTGTTTACTTTGTCACGCAGCATCCATGTATAGGACGGCTTTTGTGGTGTTGCTGGTTGCACCATAGAACCATCTACGTATGGGTCCCCATACACAGTAATAGTCCTCGTCGCGCCGCCAGTGACCTGATTGTTTGGGACAGAATATACCCCACCTGCTCGTAGATGTATCGTGTTAGATTGGTCACTACGAACCATACTCATTGCTTTGCCAAGTGTTTTCAACGGCAGGGATTTGGTCCCCGGATTTTTATCATCTCCCGTCGCAGAGTCTACATAAAGATTTGATAGATCTGCCGCCGCTTGTTGACCATAGTATAAACCGTTCTCACGAGCGGTAAGTAAATTACCCGCATCAGGAGACAGCTGCACACCCAACGGTGATTTCTCTGTACCATCGCCTTTTAGTGTCCCATCAGTTTTGACCTTGATTTTGTAGTGCAGGTTATTGATTAGCGTACCGAGAACCTTTTCGTCTTTAACCAGTGCATCAATAATCTTCTGCAAGTCTAAGTCTAAACAGTTCCCGCTAGTCCCATTACCCGTGATATAACCAGTGCTCGCTACACACACAGCAACTTTATCTTTCAGGGCCCCTGCAATGTCTTTTATAGGGAGCGTTACTGCATCGCACTGGTTATCGATTTTAATATGTAGCCCATCTCCATCCATCGTAATGGATTCAATAACCTGCCAGCATACACGGGAGAAGTCGATATCTAATGGAATGTCATCTCCATTACCAACCAATGCGCTGTCACGTTCTATGACTACTTCTCGTAAACGTTTTGCATTGATAGGGACTACTGTACCATCACCAAGCACGATTTGAATGTTCCCCTCAGAGTCAACAGAACCATTCGTCACTCGAACTTCTTGTAGTAGTTTCCCTAGGTTAGCAGTTATTTTGCTGCCGTCACCTAACGTCATTTCCAGAGTGTTATCTTTCGTTAGAACAGCGGATTTAACCGCCTTACGAACGATAGCTTCTTCTACTGCGGCTTCTAAATCAACTTTGTATTCCTGACCATTCTTCATAGTCAGTATAATTTCAAAACCATTTGACGTGATTGATTGTGGTGCTAACTCCGACACATCAATCTGGTGCGTTTTCCCCGCTTGATCTACTAAGGTGATTCGTTCACCGTCAAATTCAAGCGATTCAATTCCGGGGATGTCTATGTCCCCATTCTTAATGGCTTCATCCACCAGACCACTCAGTTCTTCGCAACGAACCATATGTGTACCCGGTGCAAGCACGCCACCCTCACAATCTAGTAACCCTGCCTGAATCTCATTACAAATGATCTTCTGGTTAATTACCGACTGAATCATGTCTGATACCCACGCAGGGGTTTCAAATGGATTACAGCAACTATTCATGTTTTGCTCCTAACATTTGGCCTGATTAAACAACGCTGCCCACACATGATCTTGTTCGACAGGTTCGACTACAACCGTCACATGACCTGCAGGTGTCATCTCCGGAGAGAACCCACAAGGGTCCGCCCCATATGCAATCCCTGTAGGGATACTGATCATATACTCCCCGGGGGGGACCATCATACCACTACCTCGCCATGGTTCGTTGATAGCGTTGTAGTCCGTATCACACCCCTCCTGACATGCTAAGATACGTTGTATGTTTAGTGCTACTGCACAATCCATGAATGGGATATCTTCTATGATAAGGTGTATACGACTCAGTCGTTGTATAACGAAACGGATGTGAGACTCCTCCTGCTCCAATGGATTACCATCGATATCTGAGGGGTATCCACGATACTTCATATTTTTTACTTGCGTGATTTCACAACAGCTATTTTTGTTCTTCGCTGGTGGTTCACAGACTTCTGGCTCAAAAAATGTTTCGAGCTCAAAGTCGAATGTCTGACATTTTACCTGTGCCACATCCGTCTCCTTACCTACCGTTCATCGCATTGATCGTTGCAAGGGCTTGCCCGCTTCGACCATCTAAATGACTTGTATAGTCACCAGTGTTCATAGCCGGAGCGTCTTGTACAGTCCCACCTGCTGGTCCTACACCACCTGCATTGGCCTGCATTCCTGTTAAGGATTCTACAATCCCCTGATCACGATTCATCGCATCTTGTAAACCAATGTTAGGTAGCCCTTTCGTACTAATACCTTTGCTCTCCAATAGCTGTTGGAGAATACGCATGATATATGCGCCCGGTACTTCGAAGCCTTGTGCAAACGGTGCGAGAGATTGCAGTACCCAAGTAAGGTCGTTCTGCTGTTGTTCTTTCTCTTGAAGCCCGCGTACACCACTAGCTTGTACGTTAACGTCACCTTTCAGCGATGGGTCTGGATTGAACTGTAGCTCTATGTCAACAAACCGTTGTATGACCGGCTCAATAACATGGTTCTCCGCGTACAGTAACGGTTGTTTAATCGACTTACTGGCTTGGTTCAGCATCATCGATACGCCGCCTGATGTACGTCCTATAGTCGCTGCCCCTTGTGTTTGTCCAAAGGCAAGACGTGGGATTCCGATTAGTTCGTATGCCGCTGCATAAGCCTTATCAAATATATTCCACAGTTCTCCTGCTAGGTTAGGTACTGTATGGAATCGATACGCCGGTGCACCATTAGACTGTGGATCCTGCTTAACTGCGATTAACTTATTCGGGTAAATAATCGTTGGGTCGTCTTCGCCTAATACTCGTTTACTATCGACCTCCCCAATCACACCCGCAGCTAAGTCCATGTTCGTAATCAAAGCACGACCCGCCGTAGTACATTGCACCTGTACGTCCTCTATTGTCTCCGGTATTCCACAACCCCATAGCTCACCAGGAGTATGATAGAATGACGCAGTGTAGAACGGTCGTCTGTTTAGTGGGTCGGGGTTAAGAACACACTTGATAATAACACCATCAAGCACCCATACTTCTGACTCATATAGCCGGAGTTCGTTTTCTACCGTTACACCATACTCAGCTAATTTGGCACCTTGAATACGACCGTAGTGAATGATCACGTCGTACATACCAATAAGTTCCAAATCACCAACGGTAATCCCACCAGTCTCACCAGTTACATCGGGGGATACTTCTCCGCCAGTAGCGCCATAAGGTAAAATAAATTTATCCTTATTCTCCAACACATAGAAAATAGACTCTGCATCGAAGCCTACAGTGCCTGACATATCAAGTAGCTCACTAGATGTAAGGCGTTGTCTTTCGATAACGTACTCACAACTCTGCAGGTCTTTCGCATTGGGCGAGGGGTAAATATTGAAAGGAGATATGTTATAGACCTTATGTACCATTCTGTCACGGTACGTCATGGCCATACCATCCCACTCTTTCATTTTACACGACTCATACACAGGACCCTTTAATACGGCCAGTGGGTACACCGTGTAGTTATACAGCCACTGACTAAACTGTTCTTTGAAATCAGCCAGCTTTAGTTTCTGTAAAACAATCGGATATAAATTCGCTGCCGCTGTTGTTGCAATCTCATTATAGAAAGACAATGCCGTTTGAGACATGTTCTGCAGGACCGCTTTGAACTGCTCCTCGTCACCCCCCGTCATCTCAATGATATACTGTACATTCTGTTCGATAGCCGTCATCAAATCTTCTCGTACAGGATCTGGGAGTTGTGCGACAGGGTCTGTCTTTAATATAAATGGTTGCTCCAATATTGGATCTAGCACCTCCTCGACTTGTGCATGGACGTTTCGAGTGATAGGCCCAGTGATGTTCATCGCAACTTCTACGCTTTCTTCATCATCTGGGTCTACCGCTACGGTATCAATCTGTCCTTTCATCAAGTCTAGGCAGCGTCGGCAGCGTCGATGCGCCTCGCTGTTTGCTGACGCTGCTTGGTTGTACCGAGCAACAATCAGATTCCCCAGCGAGGCATTCATCAATTCTTTACTGCGTGACAGCTTTGCCATTTTATTTACACCTTATATTTTTTGCTACCAGTAGGACAGCCTGTTTTTCGGCCATTACAACGTACCTTATGCATACTACCTCCCATAGAGTTGGTTAACTAACTGTGGCGCATTCACCATGATAAAGTCATGTACCGTTTTCATATCCGGTTCTAGCGTAGTCATGAAATACTTCTTCACGATAGTGCTTGATTTCCCAAACATCTCTGGCCATAACTGGTATATACCGGACTCTAACCGTATCAGCTCTTGACATAATGCTGTGACCGCCTCGGGCAATTCTGTCCCGTTCTGCGGGCTACCTTGTATAGTATCGCACATCTTCTGCAATTGATTAATACTGTCTTGCATTTTACCTATATGTGTGCGTATCTCGTCTATCTGTAATCCTTGTTTCATCGATGACCTCGTCTTACAAAACCATGACCTGACCGCTTCTTGACTCTCGGGTCCGCCTGTGTACTGTCTGTTCCGTTTATCGCATCATACCCTAAACACATATACTGCAGGGCATCGGCTAAGTCTGACACCCAACCAATGTGCGACTTTGTCGGTGTCTCCATTACAACATCTGTTTTACCCCGAACATTTTCGTATATGTATTTATCATCCAATGCTTTGATAAGAAATGTGCAGTTGTCACATATTTGCAAGAGTGGTTTACCCTCGCTATCCAACGTACGTAACCTGCGACTGACTGCCTCGATACGTGGTTCCATCTTATTTCGTGTGTCCCACGGAACTTCGATCGGGATCTTACGCGCTCGTAAAACACCGAACGGAGATAGTTCTACTGCTTGCCCTTTGTCCGCTCCTGCTGGGTCACCCCATGCCCCGGCAATGACACATCGCGGATACTTCTGTGTGAGTACAGGTCTGCATTGACCATCGAATAGCGTCGATACTGCCATGCCCTCACCCATTACTTCATCAGTAATAACTATCCTGCCTGTCTTTGTTACAATACCAACTAACATGACTGGTGTACGACCGAAGTCAAAGGATAGGTAAATCGGTGCACCATCCGGAGTACGAACTGCGGCTCTCGGTATTACATGTAAAGGGACTCTGAACTCTGGGAATACTACCTTACCTGTTTTGAGCGGTGAGAATTTACCCTCAACGTATGCCCGAATATAATCCTCAGAGTTACCCAACATTTTATAGTAGTAGTTATACCCATCATTAAGGTTCTGTATATTCTCCGCTTTTGGGTTAGGCTGCCAATCTGCCCCAGGCACTTTCGGTCTTAGTAGTGCTGGTGGCTGTTCGAATAGTTCGAAATAAGGGCGACCCATCTTACGTTCCATCATCTCCCATTCGGGTTTCTTACGCAGAGACCACTCATACAACCAGTGAGACTCTTTCGGTCCGTTAGTAGTGAACACCATGCCCGTCCATGATGCCTGACCACGCACCCCTGATGGATAACGTCCGATACGGGTCGAGATGATTTCTACGACTTCCTCTGGTATCTCCGATGCTTCATCAATCATAACACCGGTCATCTCAGCACCTAACGCATCCCCTAACGCCTGCTCACTGTCCATTGCAGCAAACTGCCATTCACTGTGTATCTTTGTGCCGTCGGGGAGGTCCATTGTCCATGTGGCCATAATGTTAGGACTCTCCACCACATGACAGAAATTCATAAGGCCACCCATGGCCAGCTTAAATGTTTCCAGTGTGTTTCGTTTTAGCTGTTTGTTCGTGTTCCGTATTACTACCCAACGGGTGTATCGAACTTTATCCTGATTCGCCGGTTGTTGTAGTAGTGAACGGACAATTAGGTCTTTCACCGCATAGGTAGTTTTTGCGGACCCCGCTGGTCCGATAGCTCCCCGAATATAGGCGTTACTCTTGTGCATTTTTAGTAACGTCGGGTGGTTATCAAAATTTAGGTCAATGGATAACTCAGCCATTATCAGACTCCATATCAATGACTACCGCTTTCTCCGACACCTGTTTTAAGCTCGGTTTGAAAGGGCTGTTGTCACCAAAGTTAAAATAGATATTCGCGGCAGCACCAGGCAGGTTCCCATCTCCTCGTTCGTTACGCGGAACCGCGTCGGCTATTTGCGTCATGGCCATAAATGCACGTACTCGGTCAGAGGCTTTCTCTGATTTGTTCATGACAATCTCATGCATCGCATCTAACTGAGCATCTACCATCAGCTTACTTCGTGCACGCAACATACCATTGACATCCTTATCCATGTCTTTCCGGTATGTCTTCACCAATAAAGAGAAGTTCTCCTCCTCTAATCTCTCTAATACTTCCTCTGGTTCTAGGTCGTATGCCTGACAGATCAGCTCTAACTTGCTCTCACCGAAATAGGCAAGGTCTCTTGCCAGTGTGACATCTGTAGCGAGAATGGTTTGTAACCTATCCCGCAGTCTATCGTGAATGACTTTGCTAGACCGTTCGCTGTCAGGAAAGAACCTATTGTCTGGTTGGAACCCAGACGTATTTATTAATGGGAAGCCTGTCAATTTTTCCATTGCTGTGGCAGGATCTTCATTCAGCACCCGCTTGTATGGGAAATCGTCAGGCCCCAGCATTAAATGTAGTGGTCTTTCTCCAAACATATTCTGCTCCTCGGAGGCTCTATGGCTTATCCTAATGGTACAATCTTCGACTCAGCTCAAACTTTTCCTCGGTATACATCATTTGGTGATGGTTGTATATTCGCTCCGGGTTGCGTGTTCGAGAACCCGTGTTACTTCGGCGAGGGGTGCGTTTTCCAAGAGGGCTGCTACCTCTATAAAAAACCGTCTAAGAATTATCACCCACCCCATGAGACGGGAAATGGGAATGTGTTCGCTGAAAATTGTACCCTTATCTTTGTGAAAGTGGGGTCTGCGAACACTATCCGCAACCCTGCTACATATGAGCCTGTCTCTGAGGGTCCTGATACTATTGTAGGCGATGGCAATAATGATAACAATTCCTGCGGTGTTAAAAGCACTGTACCATACACTAAAGGCCAAGCGGTGGTTGACTGTAAAGTTAGCTCTGACTGGAAAGAAGCTGCAGCACCTGATGGGTTCACACAGGACAATGTCTCTGTAAAAGACAATACTTGGGGGTTATGATGGTTCACTTAAAAGATACGCAGGCTCTATCCGTTCGGGTACTGGATTGTGCGAGTAACAAAGATGGGATGGTGGATAATCGCCAGCGGTATACTTCCAACTATGATGGTAAAGAATATAAGCCCCCAATAGAATATCAGGGGCTTACAAAGAACGACCCTATTTACAAGACAAATCGCTAACCTAAAACATAATAGCTAACGATGTACCGCGGTTCATTCACAGGAACGCCCGGTTCTGTAATTGGTATTTCCGGTATTCCCACACTAAGCCCATTATCACCACGCGCAACAGGCGTTATCTCCAGACGAGAAATATCCATTAGATGCGTTGGTATCTCTTGCATGACAAGCGTCATAGTGACTTTCGGTGTTGTATTATTATGAGCGCTAACCGACCCTACATATATTGTGTAAGGGATCAGCGTGCCATCTTCCTTACACGGTACTGACTGTAGTTCTACTTTAGGTACGATGTCCGCGTTACCTGAGTCTTCCCCGTAGAGTGTTAAAGTGATTTTTAGATAACAGCTTTTTCCTACTTTACCTGCGGCGTTGGCTGCGGTCTTAGAGTCCATGTAGTTCCAAGAGAAATTACCGGACGTAACTTTACGTTTCAGTTTGTACGCCTTCAACTGTTTTACGTTAACGGCATCATATGGGTTCTCTCCATCACTCACGTTAGTTAGCTTACGACGTTTCAGCTCATTACCAAAAGAGACCTCCCAGTTTGCTGCGGTGCTACTCTCATTACCTATGGCGACAGATCCAGTATGGGTCGCTCTGGAAGATGGCCCTATAGCTACAGCCGAATTCGCTTCAGCTCTTGATGCGTGCCCTAAGGCCAAACCGCCCTCGCGTGCCTTGGCAGAGTGACCGACAGCTATAGACGCACTATCTGTCGCTAGGGAGTTTGGCCCGACAGCTATAGACATAGACTCGTTCGCTTCTGCGTTAAAACCAATAGCAATACAAGAGCTCCTAGACTGGGCTGTATGGCCTACCGCGATACCGTAAGAGTCATCGGAAGATGCTTTGTATCCTACGCAAACGGTATAGTCTCCAAGGGCAAGTGCGTCCCGTCCAACTGCGACCCCTTGTTTACCTACTGCGACGCTATGGTACCCGACGGCAGTACTATCATCCATGCCCGAAGCCGTGGCCCCTACCACGGTCGCTTTGCTCGGTGGCGCCGTAGAACCGCTCGTAGAACCGAGATGCGCACCAGACCCAATAACAATCGTACCATCGCCACCACCAACGGCCGCTTCTGGGTTCGCCACAGCCTCACTAATTTTGATATATTTACTATCTAAGTCACCACCGCCACCACCAGCTGAGAACAAACCATCCTCTTTAATAACGAGGCTGTTACCATCTTCTTTACTGATGGCTACATCGATATCTGTTTTCGCTGGTTCGAATGGCACTTCTGTCGCTGACGTCTTAATTGATAGCGTCTTGTTAGGACTGAGTAGTTCCTCGTGTGCAGATTGCACATATAGTCCCTCTGTAGACCCTACCGTACGAATACCAAGCTGGTTGTTTTTAACAGGGATCGCGTTGACACTGACCTCTGTGTTGAACCCACCGTTTTTATCCTGTGGGATACCGGCAACACGTACTGATTTATCTTTCGCTCGAACCTGTGCACTGGCGGGGCGAACAAATAAACCCTCTTTCCCGATTACCGATAACTGATTGGATGAGTCCGGGTCATTCTTGATGGTAATAACTGTCTTACCACCTACAACTTTCGTCGTAAATTGGTTCTGGTCAAAGTCCGCAACTGTGCCGTCTTTTCCATCGCGACCGACGATACGACCCATATCGATCCACGCCAAATGTGGTGTTGCTGTCTCAGAGACTTTCTCTGTCCCTAATATGTATAAGTGTCCTGCTTCACTCTCAGGACCCCCCTCGACAATATAGCTATCACCTATTTCTGCCGTGGCTACGTCAGGGAGATCCTTTTTCGTGGCAACACTGCCTTTCGCTTGGAATGATGCACCGTCTACACCATCTGGGATACTGATCATGAACTCATGCTCAACCCCATTTGTGAGTGTAATTACTAAGTTATAATCCATTACTTTCTCCTTACCGTGATGGTGAAATATCAATAGGTACTAAATCAATACTTGCAATACCGACACCATTTTTACCGGGTTCACCTGGCTTGCCGTTTAACACATCGAATGTGGTCACCTGTGCAGATTCCCCATCTATCTGAAAGGTCATCGTTACGCGAGTACCTCCATCGATAGGTGTCGTGGTCGCCTTAGCAACGGTTACGCTTTTACCATCTGCCCCCGGCTCCCCTCTCATCGCTTCCATGAAAGCCTCGTCGGACGTGTCAGCACCCTCGGGTTGCTTCGATACCCACCATTCATAGAACGATTGGCCCTCATCCCCTTTCTTGCCTTTCATGTATTCAAGGAACGCGCACTCTGATGTATCCGCACCCTCAGGTTGTTTGCTCTGCCAAAACTCAAATGCAGACTGACCTCGTGGGCCTCTACGCATATGACGATTTGGACTATTACGTGGATTGCTGCAACAGCTCATAGTAATACCCTCGTGTTGATTAATACACGAACAGTATATACGCAAGGCGGTTATTGTGATAGTAGGAGGGGTGCACTCGTCAGGTTCGTGGGGACCAGGCAAATAGGAAACGATGTCCATCAGAGTGCATTTTGATATTGGCGCTTCATTATGAGCTAGGTGTCCCCTCGACCCAAGGACGTAGGCCGAGGGGACGAGCTGATTCTCTACCAGGAGAGGGCGGTCTAGCCATAGGTCAGCTCGTTTATTATAGCGGGGTATTAATTTTCTGCTACTATTATTTCCAGGTTACTGCTTTAACAATCCACATCTGTGCTGTCTGCAATTCTGTAATTGCTATAGAAGCCATACGTTTTACTTCTGGGTCGTCAGAGGTCTCTCGTACATTATTCGCTTCATCAATTAAGGCTGCGAACTTAACTTTAAAATGATCTACTAAAGAATCATTTGATGGGTTAAATGATAGACCTACTGCTTTTTGTCCAAATGTCTGTTCTTGTTTCATTTTATCTCCTGATATACTAATTGTTCATTCTCTTTATACTGCGTAGCATCAATAGGGTTTATAGCACCATTGATATAATCCCACACAGCATTACGTTTCTCTTGCTCGAACAACACCGCATAATATGTTTCACTGCTTTTGTGTTCCTCGAACGTAGCCGCCGAACCTGGACTCTCAGAGCTAATAATTACGCGATACCCCTGCTCCCCAAGACCGAGAAAAATCTTATTCAAACGCTCGGCGAGAATCGGATCCGCTTCATGGTTAATCTTCACCGCTGAGTACATCATGTTCTTTTCCATTATCGCACCTATCGTGTTGTCACAATCATTTCTGCTGTGCCTTTCGGCAGGTTGTAGTCCGGTTCACCGAAGCCCTCAGGCCAACGATAACCCTGAATACTAGAACTGCGTTTGAATGCCTTGATGTTCACGGCATCGTCTTGGTTACCACCTAGGACAAGCAGACTCCCCATCGCTGTTTCGCCTACCACAAATCCCACATGGCCACCGCCCCAGCCCCACTTAAATACAACAATACAGCCAACAGCTGGTTTAGCAAGCTCACGACCATAGCCGAGCCAATACTGCGAGTTCTCTTTAACAAACGGTGAGTTCGCTGTCGATGGCATACCTGCACGTACGAATGACCCTCCTACTAACGCCGAGCACCATGGCACCTTAGTTGCCTTGCCCACATAGCCTGACATCTTCCAGTCTTTCCATAGGGCATCAACCACTGCAGCACCTGCCGGTGTGTTTTCATTTGCACCAATTAACTTCGCCGCTTCTTTAATCCACGGATAGTTTGGTAGCTCCATCATCTACTCCTTATTCAACTTATTGATTTCGCGCGTACGCTTGTTACAAAAATCTATTGTATCAATCAACTGGGCGACATACTCCGTCTGGTTACCCCATAGCGTTCCACTATTCAGCGGGGGTATGCACTCCGGCACGGGCACGTACTTCGACGGCACGGTCGTACTGCATCCGGAGGACATCAGGAGGCACAGGCTGACGAGCACACTTGTCATCTTTAAGCGCAGTCCGCAGGTCCCCGAGGAACTTACTGTTCTTCGCATCTTGCCCTGCTTTCCATCTATCAAGTTCTGCATTGACTTCTCCATATGCCTCAAGTCTCCCAGCAAGTTTGTCTTTTTCCGCAGTGACTTTTGTCAATGCCTCGTTCGCCTCTTTCAAGGTCTGCTTGGCACGTTCTATCGTACCATGCTGTAACCACATCCCAGTACCCATCAATGCGATTATGGCCACAGCTGTTAGGGTCCATTTCATACTCATGTGAATAGTACCCCAACAAGTACCAACAATATAATAGAGACAAGGAAAATACCGCCGAACCATACCGCTAGACCAACGATGCTCTCCACAATATATCTGATCACGGAATTTCCCATACTTCCTCCTATAGATGTTTGCTGGTAAAGCAGATTGTTTTTGGCCAACACACGCGCTAGTTGTTAGAGTAGTTTATTCTTCTATTCTGCGGAGATGGTTTCGCATGGTTATGATCAGCTCAATCTGCGTCATTTGCTCAACAATATGTTGTGGTACTGGTGCCCCCATATTCGCACCCCCTTGCTGGCAGGTCTGATAAAATAATGCTACGCCCACCAGCTTGGCCAAATACTCTGCCGGTAGATTTCGCATCAAGTAATCACTAAAGACTTTATCTCCCTCGTCACCGGGGTAGTACCCAATCGCTTCTAAATACAGATTGTTTATTTCTGATGCCAGTCCGCCTTTCACATAGCGAATAACTCGCAAACCGTTATGGTCGGTACTGGTAACGACAATCCCCTCTGCTAAACAATCACGTACCAGTTTCTCCCATTCATCCGATTGTACTTCGGACACATCAGATACCGGCAACATGATCTGCTGACCTATCTCCGGCCATTGATTACCCGTGTTGATAATCTGTGTGCGGAGTTCCTGCATTATTACTTCTGGTTTCTTTGCCATGACACTTCGTCCTCTTGGTTAATCTTGCACCAAGTATAACAGAAGAACAATATCATTTGACATAGCATGTTCACAAAAATTACCGCGCGAATTTTGGTAACATTGAAATTCAAAATGGGTGCCGTGTTTTTGGGCAAGGGGGTGGGTCGGTATGGGAATCCCCATAACGGAATGTAGGGGGCGACATCGGAAATCCGATAACGGAGAATCGTTGTAGCGGGGGCGTACAGGAGGGAGTTGACATAGTGGCTTTTTTCTATTTGGAAATATAGGCATAATTTTGTGAGGTTGCCCCACCGGAGCCATGGGGGATCAACAACTCGTTTTCCCTGTAGGGGGGATCAAAACGCGCCTACACGCGCCAAGGAGCAAGGCAACAAAGCGACGTAAAAATTAGAAAACGGGTTTATTATTTTCACTCAGGATTGAGCGAGGCTGGGAAACTGCGAGGCTGCCGCACGTATTCGCGCGCGTGTTCCATTGGATTTTAGGCACAAAAAAGCCCGGCTGTTAGGCCGGGCTAGTGTCATAATTATCTTATTTTATTTAATATCATCTATTTCTGGGATCGGCTGATCTTTCATAGCATCTAATTCTAATAAAATTGCGTGTCGTTCCATTACATCCATTTGTAAGAATAACGCGCGGATTATTTTATCTTTTCTTTCAGGCTTTAACATCGTGAAGCCCTCGGCGATATCGGATAACTTAGTATTATCAAAAAATGTTTTAGCCTTGATCTCGTCGTTTCGCTCGTCGCTACCTTTTGGGTTTTTCGCGCGCTCATGACGTGCTTTTGCTTGGCTAAACATACGACGCAAATTATTATAAACAACATCCGCATTTACGCATTCATCTGTATTTTCATCAACTTCAGTTGCTTTTAACTCACCGTTATCAAACATTTCATTTATTTCTTGTTTGAAGAATGGCAAGGTTGTTTCTAGCGTCGCCCCTTTACCAATAATCTCAGTCATATAAAATACGAACGTTTGCGCTTTTAATTTATGATCTGCTTTAGCGACTTTGAACACTTCATTGATTAGCTGTTTACGTGCTGGCATTCCCTCTACTTTTATTTTGTCGCGTGCCTCGGTTGCTTTTTTCTCGGTACGCATAGAAGCAATGGCAGTTGCAGCGATAGAATTTTTATTAGTCATGATATTGATCCTTATTTGTTTATATTAAGCGGCTTGATTGCCTTAGTACGCTTTAAATATATCGCGGTTTTTCTGTCGTGTCAAATACTTTTTTATTTCTCGTTACTAATAAGAAAGCGAATAGAACGAATAAGCATAAAAACTATATATATACAACGCGAATAGAAAGCAAATAAATGATCTCATTATTCTGTTTTAATTTTCAGAAAATGAAAACGTTCTATTGGCCTCGTGTACGAAGATACATATCCGCCACGCGTATTCACGGGTACTGATTTATTATGCACTTTTTATGCATAAAACAAAATCGCTGTGCTGAACGTGCGTAGAGCGATTCTTTCTGTGTGCCCTGAATAATGAGAATCTTAATATCAGAGGCGTACAGAAAGAAAGGTCCGTATTCATTTTGAATACATTGTATTGTCTATTTTTTGTACGTTTTCTTTCTGTGCGGGTTCCATAGAAAGAATCGCTCTGTACGAGCCGCGCAGGAAGATCGCTCTGCGTGGACGGCGCAAAAAGTTTACACAAATTTAACAGAAAACTACACAACCTGTTAACAACGTGGTACGGTAAATCAATAACTTAGCCAGTTGACATCACAACATCTTTTTTTCTGTGGGAGTGTACTATCGTAAGTCTTTGGTGCTGATAGGTTTTTAGCAAGTTTCAACTGACGTAACACTTGCTATATGTTCTGGCGCACCAGATAAGCGTACTATCTTTCGGTACGCTAGCAGGAGAAAGATATTTGCAGGGTAAAAATCTACGTAGAATTGGCAAAGAGAAAGAAAAACACGTAAGTATATATATATATTAATAATATTATTATTATATATAGAGTGTTCTTTTTGGTTTCTCATATCCCCTGCTAGAAAACAGCCCTTTTTTGAAATTATTTAAGCCCCACAAATTTTCGATTTGTATTAAATTTTGCAATTTCGGGAAAAAATTTTTTATCTTTTGTACCTAAACCCCAAATCTTATCCGTTAGCTCCTGTGAAAAACCGCCAAAATCACAAAATTTTCCTTTGCAAATCAAACACATCTCATAGAACACTTTCTGCTGAACGCTCCTAGAAAGATTTTAATAGTTATTCACTTCACAGCGAGAATCTTTCTGTGCGCTTCTCCCACAAAGAAATCACGCGCCAAGGCCGCCACACAAAATCGCTCTCCTCGTCTCCTACAGCGAGATTTACATATCTTCTCCGCAGCCTCATAATAGAAAGAAATTGCATAACTAGGAGACAGAGCAACATGGCGAATAAAGAAGAAAGAAATGCTGAGGTATGTGTGACGACTCGTATTAGCGAGTCATTAGATTTTATTCTCGCACGAACGGCGAAGCGACAATGCAGAACCAAGTCAGAGATAGTGCGACGTGCATTAGAAGCCTATTTATACGACAGCGAGATGGGAACAAAGGCGTCAATGCTAGCAACGCTCGCCAATTTGCAGGAAGCGGTAGACCGAATGCCTGATGAAGCGTTTAATCCAGAGCCGAAAGGACGCTCAAGACGTTGATTTCCTTAGCTTTTTTTTTTGACATACAGATCCAGCCTTGCTACAATATATCTATCAAATCAAGGAGCCAGCACAACGTTGGCTCTTTCTATTGGAGGAATGCTATGTGGTACTTACAAGGCATAACAAAGACAGTTAGCGGTAAAGAAACCTGCGGAGCTGGAATGCAGAACAACCGGCAAATGGATGGTCGTCTATCTTTAGATAACGTGATTGAGCAGGGCAGGGAATATTTCCGCCGGATATATAAAGACAATTACCAAGGCTTCATCGTGGGTAAAGTGCCGTCTGTTGCACATAAAGCGCGGGACGTTGCGGTCATCGACTCGCATTTATCCATTGCACAAGGCCTTTCGCTTTACAATGCAGGAGCCTACAAATGAACAAAATGCAGCTATTGAATATGATTGGTGATCTTGTGCGAAACGCACAGGAATACGGGGAATATACACACCCAGAGGATAAAGCCGTATGGCAGCAACGCCATGACGAACTCAGCCATGCGTTGTTCGATGCGGTGGCCACCAGCGATTTACCAGAGGGCGCATATGATGTTCCCGTTCGTGCCTTGATAACAGAGCATGACAAAATAACTGGGCAATATGGAGTGGAGATTCGCGAGACCCTGACAGGGAATATGGTGGAGTTCATTAATACTTACGACCCGTGGCGCTGGTGTGGTATGCGGTATATTACGATTGAATAATATAACAGGTGGCATTGCGAGCAGTGCTACCGATTATATTACTCACGATAAGGACACAAAATTATGAAGATCAAAGGCATCTTAGGCACACTGGCATTTTGTATTCTGGTAAGTGCAGACAACTTAGCGGATGTAATTCTTTCATTGTTTTAGGAGTGGCTATGCATAAGCGTACTGTTTTTATTGGGTCTGAATGGCAGCGCGGGCAGTGCAACCGTTTTATGACGGATATGGGAAGAAGCGCCAGCCGACGAGTTGGAAAGTGAATTACATGGGGCGTGACCGTCGCATATACAGTGATGCACTGGGCAATGCAGGGGTGATGTATATATTTGTTAAGGGCGAGAAAGTATTTGTTCATTAATATAACAAGGCGTATTGGGGACAGTGCGCCTGATTATGTTAATCATGATAAGGACAAGAAAATGGACAGAGAGCAAATGCGTGGGGAGAAAATATATCTCCTTTTTTATCGCAATAAAGATTCGTTTCTTGGAGAACGCTGGTCATTAGCAGGTACGTTCGTCTCCCCAGAGGGTGCGATGAAACGAGCACGACGTGATCAGGTTGCGCGTGATTGGATGGAAATAAGACAACATATTCTTATGTAGGAGAGGTCATGGCGACGTATAACATTATGGCCACGGGGAGAGAGGGACAGAGATGCACCCGCTTCTATGTGGACGGTAAGCGAGTACCTTATGCGAGATTCTTTTACCTGCGTGGTTTAGCGCTGAGTAAAGGCCGAATTGATTGTTTCCGTACGGAGATAAAAGGTCACCAAGTGCGCCAGTATTCGGTATATACCATACCAGACGGTCAGGAGGCATAACATGGCTAAGTTCAAGCAGAAAGAGATCATTGTGACCCGTCGGGTTGTCCGTATAACGGTCGAGGCTCCGCTGTATAATGAACGGGTTAAGCAGGGCGCGATCATAAATGCCCTGACAAAGATACGGGATCATGTCGTAGAGGTCATCCCGAGCTGTTCGTTCAAGATGTTTGAGGACAGCAAGGACTTGGTTCACTGCATGGTTATTGACATGGTGTTTGATGACTGGGAGCAAGCGGCCATCGACGACCATATTAACGAGGTGATTAAGTTCATCGAACGATACACGGTTGTGAGAATTAAGGAGCAGGGCTAATGGCAGAGGTATTAGTGGCGCTATACGATGCGGATACCTACGGGAGATTTGACGAGGCGATGGCTGACCAGGCATGTCGGTTCGTGCCGGTTTTAGAAACGGAGCTTCATACTGTGAAGAAGATAGCACAGATGACCAGTGCCGTATTTGGCTTATCTGATCGGATAGGGTTAACTGTATTAACAGTCGATGACCAGCTCACTGCGTTTGTAGAAGTCGAGCCAGTGCCGATCCCACAGTAGATATAACAAGGCGCATTGTCCTCAGTGCGTCTGATTATATCATAAACTGAATGAGGATATATAACATGACTAAAGAATATAATGGGCACAGAAGCTGGAACGCATGGAACGTATCTCTATGGATCAACAACACCGAACCACAATACAGACTGGCGCAAGAGGTTTGTAAGGAGGTTGTTTTGAAAGGAGGCACCGTAGGACATGCGGCATCGTTATTTATAAAACGTTGGGGACACAAAAAGACAACGGACGGGGCCGTATACAACCACCTGAGTGTTAAGCTGGCGATTAAGGATATATACGAAGACATGCAGCGAGCGGTAATGGCATAGAGATAAAAAATATCTGATTAGTATAGCAAAGCGCCTCCGATTGGGGGCGTTTGACTATATTAACCAAGAGGATAAATAACATGGCCAAAGCACACGTATTAACGACAGACCTGAGCAGCGCAGACGAATACATCGTAGATATTGTGTTCCCGACCGAGGGCACAATTGTCGTTGAGTTCGACGAGAATCTTGTCTACCAAGCGCAGGAAATCCTCCGTGCGAACCGTGATTTTGTCAGTATTAAAGTCCGCTGTGAGGCTGAGTACCCTGAGAACGAGGGGAAAATGCGCTATGAGGCAATCATCGTCCATCGTGGTGGCTTATCATTCTATACGGTTAACGATTTTACCGGGGATTCTATGTCCACAGATATAGAACCATTATGATTTGACATACAGCATATAGTTTGAGATAATACAGTCATCGTAAACAAGAGGAGTAAGGACTATGGCATTTACATGGGACGATATCGGCGGCGATATCTTAGATGTTGATGATATGTTGGAACGCCTGCAAGAACTGCGCGAGTTGCGTGATGCAGAGGAAGTTGCCGAGGATGAGACAACCTCCGCTTTTGTCATGTCCAAAGAGGACAAACAGGAACTGGCGTTACTTGAGCAGTTCGAGGGCGAATGGTATCCGGACACACTGATCCGTGAATCGTACTTTGAACAATACGCTCGTGAACAAGCAGAAGATATCTACTCGCAAGAGCTATCTGATGCGAAGTGGCCGTTCACCTGTATTGATTGGGAGCAAGCGGCGAAAGAACTCAACCATGATTATACATCTATAGAGCTACGGCCGTTGGACGAAAACAGGGAGGAATGCGACGCAATCACTTACTACTATCGGGCGTAGTCATGAACTTGTCCAACGCAAAGATAGAATGTGTCTGGACAAAGACACGAAAAGGTGTAGATAAACAGATCTACACCATACAGGTTGGCACTCGTATGTTTGCCCAAGTCGTTCAGGCCGAGCGCTATGTAGTATGGAAAGAGCGCGTGAAGAACGAGCAGGGGCAGTCACATTATGTCTATTGTGATGGTGCCACATCTAAAGTACTCGACAAAGCGATCGAGGTGTATTCAGGGGTAAAACATAATGGAACTAAGTAGCGATAAAGGTATCGACTGGACGGAGATAGTTATACCACCGGAGAAGATGGTCATCGAAGTTCCTGATGATGGGGTAGAGCGTAGTGGTGAAATTAGTTTCCCGATTAAATTAGGGTTTCACATGGACGCACTAACAAAAACGATGGAACTATGGGATCAGATACCGACGTTACAGAGCGTCTGTATCGAATCGACGGCGTCCACGGTGCAAACCGAGTTGGAAAATACGTTAGATATTACCCAGCGCGGGTTGTCGATTAACATTTTTTATGAGCCAGGCGAGTGCGTTATATATGCTCTGATAGAGCATGACGAATTGCAGGAGTTAATTAGCGACTCTGCCTGTGACCAAGCACTAGCAAACGTGCTCGGATAATGCGCCTACCAGGGGAAGCATTGATATAACCAAGCGTCGCCATGTGGTGGCGCTTCATTATATCCAGACAACAAGGACAAAACGATGACGTTAGTACAAACGATAGAGAAACGGCCGTTGATACAGGTGGCCACCTATGCAGTGCAGGACCACCCCGATTTGGAGACAGCCTTAAAAGAAAAGGCGTGTGTGATAACGACGGTTAAGTCGGATGAGGAGGCGCGGGCTATCCTACAGGGCATTCGTATCATTGAAATGATACAGGAGCAGGGGGTGATGTTCGGTGTCGGTACGATTGTTTACGACACAGAAAACACCTTTGACATTATTCGTGATGACCGAGGTGACGAATGAAGAAGTTAATCTTTTTGGCCACATTGGTTTTGGCTGGTTGTTCCGATGCCAGCGTAAGTACGCCGACAGAAGTAGGGGCACTACCCGATGGCGAACCGAAGATCGAAATTAGCAAGCGTGTGTCCACCGGCAACGGCCACTTCACGTACACCATCTACGATAAGGCGCGTGGGACAGTGTGTACCGTAGTAGATAACGACAGTTCTATGTTTGGCACAGACCCACGACCGTCTGTGTCCTGTGTATTCATCGGGGACTATCCAGAAGCCACCAGCTGGGAGGAGTTTGGTGATGCAAAATAAGAGTCATTACCTATTGACCATTACCCTATACCAAGGGAAGAAGTCGAAAGCATCCCTGCAGAGGCATATTGACTCCGCCAGTATGGATTGTTTGGCTACGCTAAACAGCATGGGTGTTAAAGATGTCCCTCGTGGAATGCAGGTCATGGCGAAGATACCACAGGAAAGCATTGCCCTGCAGTACTATGTCCGACTATCACAGTGGGGGGACCACTACGGTAGTGTTACCTATATAGAAAGAAAATTTACTACAGGGGAGCGGAAGAAATGAGGTTCTTAAATGGCCGAGACCGGCAGATAGTTATCCCCCGACAGGAGTTCCAGTCGGAGGGGTTTGTTCCAGAAACGGATAGCTATCCGCCTGAGTATGTACGGGTGACCTACCTGCAGTCATACATAGACCAAGCCCGTGAGCTGTTAGAGAAAGGGCAGCCTGGGGCGCAGGAGATATCGTATTCTTGTGATATGTCTTACCCTACTGACCGACGGGGTCGTATGTTTGGGTCAGGTAGGCTGGTCATCAGCGCGACGAATGATCAGATCCGTTTTGAGATGGATGACGAAGTCTGTGAGGTCTGTTACTGGGCACATTTTTGTGAAGAAGATGCGGAGGTAGGGGACGAATGAACCTGCGAGACAACACAACACTAATACGGTTGAAGTATTTGGAAGCGGTGCTCTATACCAAAGAAGAAATAACGGGCGAGCACTATCGAAAGGTGTTTGGTATTGGTACAGCGCAACAGTCCAGAGACTTTGTTGAGTACCGTAAGAAATACCAACCATGCTTTCAGTATGATCCGACATCGCGGACCAACAAGGTCTGTCCGGAAGAATGGCAGTGGCAGGGCGACTGGTGGGAGAACTTCACACCCGAAGAATACATCGACGCAATACATATTGTATTCACAGACAGCGAATATTTTGACTAGGAGAAGTGCCATGAACTACAGCAAAGCCCCGCAAAGTGGTGAGACAGTAGAAAGATATTTCATCGCACGATAGAAACACAGTACATATACAGTCAGCTGGAGCTAACAGGTCGGAGACGCTGTAATACATAGGATATAATAAGGACAAAGAAATGAAGATATATGTCGCAGGCCCAATGAGTGGTATAGAAGATTTTAATTACCCAGCATTTCACGACATGGCCAAAAAACTAGAAGCACAGGGACACTGTGTTATGAACCCGGCTATCTTACCAAAAGGGTTTAGTGAAGATGATTATATGGATGTCGCTCTGGCTATGCTTCGATGTTGTGACGCAATTATCATGCTGAAAGGGTGGCAGGGTAGTATGGGTGCCAAGGCAGAGTATGCATTGGCGGAAAAATACGATCTATTTATCTTCGAAGAAAAGCAGTACGCAGAGATACCAAGAATAGGGGCTATGATAAAAGAGTGACCGGATGACAAAAAGGCGTGATGATAGTCAGGGGCATAGGAGACTGTGCCTCTCGCTATACTTACGGAGGACACGTATGGATGATGTATTAGATTATATCAGTCTTATGTTAATAGGCGCTGGTATTTTGTTGATGTTAACGAGTTGGAGGTAGCATGGCTCAGGTTCGTATAGTTAATGCGAGTTATCTTAGACCCTTGAACCCTGATATCGAAGAAGATATCTACCGTTCACTGTGGTATTACGTATCGGGATCATTAAAAGAGACCCGTGCACTGATTAAAAAAGAGAGCGACACCTGTCCCCGTTCGTACGACGTGCGGGACTGGATGGACATGCTGGATCTAAACACGGTCGGGTTGGCCAAATTACTGGGCGTACGTCGCACGTCAGTAGCCAATAACTATCTACTTGATGTAGCGGATACAAAAATAGGGATCACCGCGCCACGCTTATTACGTGCAGCCTTATTGACGGGGTATTTCAAACGACACCCCGAAGCACCGCAGTATTTCTCAGCGATGTCCATGCTAAATGACATGGTGCAGTCTGGCGAGTTTGATGATATATGGATCACGGTCGCTGAGGCGAAAGCAAAGGGGATGAAACCCTCTTACGTAGATAGAATGAGAGCCGAAGCACTAGCAAACCTGCGTCCGCACGAAGTGGTTTCCGTCGATGACGAGGAATACCAAGAGTGGCTTGCGGTAAAACAAATGAAACTGCGGGCGAAACCAGCACGGGATATTTACGCACTGAAAGTAGGCGACCTACAGAAGATGGAGCGGGACTATACACGTACCGTTTTTATCAATGAAAATTTCAGTGGCGTGGTGATGTCCGGTATGTTTAATGAGTCTGTGTTCATTAACTGTGTATTTAACGACACCCAGTTCACGGGTAACTTTGTGGACACAGAGTTCTACTCTTGCAGGGGAACCGGTACGCTCATGAACGGGTTGTTTGACCGTACGCTCATGGTGAACACGACGTTTGACGTCGAGGAACTAAAAGGTTCTTTCACGTTCATTCGTATGCGGAACTCATACTTTGGCCAACCTGCAGGAATACAGGCAAGTACAGCACAGTTTGCTGGAGGAGAGGGGATACGATCGTATATTGACGTCCCACTTCCTGAGCATAGAAAGATATCAGGACGTGCTGAACTGGCACAGTGGATAGATATATTCCCAGACGCTAAGTTCTGGGCACATAATACAGAACCAGGCACACCAATGGGGGATGCATTACATGACAGATACTTCGAGTAGAGCTGTTTATATGGACGAGAGGGGCGTCCCTGTCTTTCTCGGCAGGGCATATCCAGAACCACCTAGACAACGTGGGCGTGGGGCAACCTTTGATGGAGAGAAACATATAACCCTGCGTCTTTCTGACTACCATTATACCTTTGACGAGGAGGGATATCTGACCGGTACACAGACGGTGTTAACGTTTAAAGCAACGGAAATAATGCCACACCTGTGGGTGTATGAGCCAGCGGACAGAGAAACAGATCTTATGATGGGTTTTTTCCGCGACGACCCTGAGCGTATACACATTAAACATCTTATGGATCAGCTGAAATAAAAAGCCCCTGACAATGCAGGGGCGGGAGTAAACGCAGTATTCTAAGGGTGGCCAACTACATATAACACACGAGAGGGGAGAAGCAAAGACTTTTCTCCTTTTCTCTATGTCATTTGACATACAGAGTCTACTAGGTCATAATATAGTCATACTTTCAACAGGCAATAGGATAACAACATGAAGAAACCATTCGCTTATATGTGGACGACGTCGAGTGGACGCTTAGATTTAGTGTTCACACAGGATCAGGTAGACAGTGTCCCACGGTCAGGCCCTGCGGATGACCAGATAGAAGTACTCCGACCATTAGTTGCCCACCAGTTCAAGCCAGAGGGTGCGATGGATGAAGCACGTACCTATATCGAAGAAGCGGGGATCGATGGGGTTGATGGCATGGATGACGAGTCTGTACAGGAATACATTATCTGGATGGCCATTGGTGATATTCATGATGGTGGCGGTTGTGTTAGCCCCATGACGATAGATGAAACTATTGAGTACAACCATAAATATTTTTAGGTGACGTATGATTATTACAGTACCACGGTCAGAGTTCGCCATGATGCTGGACTCCGCAAACAGAGCGAAAGAGGATTACCCTCACAAGCAATCGGCCACCTATCTGGCCACCATGTTATTCAATTTAGAAATATGTGCAGCGATGGCCAAGAAGCATAACCCATCGAGAGTGGAGTCTATCGTACGGTCCGCCGCGATATACCAGTCTAAGCACCACCCAGACGCAGGCATTCGAGCGGTGGCTAAGAAGATCAGCGGACAGTTATTACCCACAGCACAGATACAAAAGTATCGTGAGCACATGAAGACAGCTCGTCTTAGTATGATGGGACGAAAGGAATGGGAGACTGAGGGCTACCCAACAACAATGGAGATCGAGGTTCCCGATGAAAAATGATAAAGACAGAGTGCATAATTTATGGGCGCAGTACCGGCAGGTCAAAATGCTGGAGGCAGAACAGGCAACTAAGATCCTACGAAAACTGCTGGATAAACAACTGCAACTCCCATTGAAACATGGTCGTACATGGTCAGGCACACTGCGGAGTCAACAGTCTTTCCCCGCAATCCCACAGATGATACCTAAGTCTGACGAGGCAACGTTTCTTCGTGAACAGTGCCGTAAACATATAATGGTCAATAAAGATTAAGAAGTGATAATATAAGTGTTCTCACAGGAGGGAACATGCCAAAGAATTTTCTTGAATTGCCATCGAAACAGCTGGTTAATATGGATAACATACAATCCGTAACGAATGTGCTTGCCGTCTACTTTCGTGATGGAGGGATATATAAACCCTCTGTTGCAGAACTAAACGACGGTGACGAGCAGGTTCATTATGGGTTCCGAATAGACCTCATTGGAACCAGCGTATGGGTATTCGGTTCGGACACAAAAGACCGAAGCATGGCACAAAAACAACGCGACTCATTAGTCGCTAAACTTACAGCATAGGAGTCAGCATGTTACAGTTTGAAACACGTAAGTCCGCTGTCGTATCAACAGCACATATGGCACCGTCCGATAAGGAGTTGCTGGAACAGTACGTTGCAGTAAACCCCACAGCGGATGTCGTTATTCGTCCCTATGAATATGGGATTGAGCTCTGTCTGGCTACAGAGGAGCACCTCGAACAGATGGAAAACATTGCCAACGAGTTAGACCTCACACAAGAATTTTTAAACAACGTAAAAGCTATCATGGATAGCGATACTGATTTATACTCTGTCGTGTTCGACCGAGATGCATACTTAGTAGGTGGTCTAATTACTTTTGAATGGTAATTTATTGGGTGGCCCTGCGGATGTAGGGCTTCTTTTTCGATAGTCATTTGACATACAGGGTCTACTAAGAGATAATATACTTAACATAACAACTGAGGATAAAAACATGAGCGATTTTATTAAAGGCTTCTATAACCCACAAACACACCGCATCGTCCGCATTGTTCTTGACTCTGGTTACGAACTTGATCAGGACGAATACAGCTTAGGTGTCCGTGCTTTCCCTTGGACGAAGTACAACCTTAGCCATGACCATGCAGAAGATAACCTGCGCGAGTTAATCACTCGTGTAAATGATATAACGAAAGATTTGATTACCGATCCTGATTGCCCTACTTGTAATGGGACTGGATGGGCAGACAAGGGCACAGAGTGTTCCGCTTGTGACGGAACAGGCGAAGTCGAAAGCTGGGAAGACTTGGGAGATTATTCCCTTGAAGATTTGGTTAAATTAGTTATCGATGGTGCCATTGATAAAGAGCACAAATATATCGCATGGTTGCCGGTATATATGTACGACCACAGCGGCATCACGATCAACACAACTGGGTTCTCTTGTGGCTGGGACAGCGGTTGTATTGGCATTGTGTACACCAGTTTACTGGACGATAACGACGACCTGCCTGTCCCACAAGAGGGGGAGAATATACTCGAGGCATCGGAAAGAATTTTACGTTCCGAAATCAAATACATAGACCAGATCATTACTGGAAGCGTGTATGGTTTTCAGGAATACGCTGTCGATGAGGACGGTGATTATTACGTAGATGATTCCTGCTGGGGGTTTGTTGGTGAGCTGATAGATGATGTAGAAGATAGAGACTCTATCCTGCCCGATATCTTAGAACACACTACCTGCTTAACGGCATGGAAAGAGGGCAAGCTGATTGAGATTGGTGATGATATGCCGGAGAACATCCTGCGTTATGCACCGAATGGTGAGACAATCCAAGAGCGTCTGGCCAAGTTTCATATCAGTACAGACGACACCACGGCGGGTGTGATGTGTACTGACAGCGAGGGGTTCTACTTATTCCCACGTCCTCTGAAACTAAAACAACTGCTTTCCTTACTGGCATTATTAGAGAAAGGCGAATCAAGAACACTAGCAATCCAAGTTATTGGCGATGAAATGAGAGGTGACAAATGAAAGGACTAAAAATGGTTCCGTACGAACCGGCAATGAAACAACCGGTCATTATGATCTGCACTGCTGTATTGAAAGAAATCGAATCAGCAATGCAGTTATGTCGCGGTGCAGCACTGGTTATTCTTGGTGTCGATGAAGAACACGAGGAGGAATTGGCAGAGGGTAATCTAACGGTGGGCGGTCACTTACCCTCGTTGAACGTCCCCTCGTATCTGGACGAAGTAAAAAATATCTCCCGAGAAATAGCGGACCGTATTATTACAGGGGATTGTGAAGCGGGCCTGCAGAATACAGAAGCATGTACTGTAACGCGAATGGTTGCTGTCTATTTAAAAAATTTACAGTGTCCAAAAGAGGACTTCGCTAGTGAAACTCGTGTTGTGGTAGCAACTGCAGCCATGAACCTGATCAATACATTGATTGTGGATTACATACAGGCGTGGAATAAACGGAATGGCGATAAGATTATTATCCGTCTGAACACCCATGCCGTTGCAGATGATGGGTCGGTGGTGTCTCATGCTATACATTAGGCATACAGACAGACCATACTTATTCTGGTCTGTCCGATTAGGTTGGGTAAAAAAGCCAGAAGCGACGGCGTTCCCAGAACAGGCGCGGGACAGGATCAAGTTACCCCAAGGCGGGTACTGGTCACGAGGGTGATTTGACATACTGCCTCTACTGCGAGATAATATACGGGTAATAACGAGAGGACTAGGCATGTCATTGAAACCCATTTCAGAAGTGACCAGGGAGGAATTTGTCCCATGGTATCTACAATTCCGCAAAGAGGATCTTGTCGTCCGTATGATACAGATGAAAACTGTATTCGATTTTTGTAAGGACAAAAAAGGACAAGAGTTTTCTATGATCAACGTTGCAGAGAAAGGCGGTATGCGTACCGGCTCGGACGTAGCGAAGATACTTTTCGGATATGTAATCTCTAAAAAATAATGGAGGGCGGGGCTTCGGCTCCGCTGTTGCTTATGAGTCACAAGGATAAAACAGGGTACGACACCAGAGAACAGGCGACGAATATTGCACAGCGTATGGCACATCAAACGGGGAACCCTATCTGGGTTTACCACCGAGATGATAAATGGTTTGTCAGTGGGTGCGTGAATTTATATGGTCATCGTCCATCAATGCCAACACCGAAAGAGTTTCGTCGGGTACACACGAAATTCACCTACTGGAAACGGGCCACGATACCAAGGGTATATTACATTGCCTACGACGTAGGTTCTTTTAGAATGCTGATCGATAATATCATACAGCCGGTTACATATAATTTTGTACTCGGTCTACTTAGAACGGGGGCGATGCTTATTATCTCTCGTTCACCCGACAGTTTAACAGCCCGAGACTTCACCTATGAGGTACGGGAAAAGGTAAGACTTGCCGTCATCTATCGTACAGTAGGTGACCGCACGTTTGTACTTCGAGCTGGCCATAACGTCCACGAACTGAATAACCAAATGTATAACGCATGGTTTGTTTATACAGGACTACTCACGCCACCACAGGGGATATCTAGGGGGAATAATGGCAAAAACACCAGAGGGGAAAGTCAAAGAAAAGGTAGACGAGATCCTCGAAAACGTCTACGCCTATATCATAACACCAACAACCGGCGGGTTCGGTAAGAGCGGTCACGCAGACCGTATTGCCTGTATCCCGAACGCTGCGGGGTATGTTGGCTCTTTCGTCGGCATTGAAGTAAAAGCGGGTAAGAAGAAGCCGACAGCACTACAAAGCCGTCGTTTGCGGGAGATACTCAAAGCAGGTGGTTTCGCTGCTGTTGTTAACGAGACCAACATAGACGAGTTCGCCCAGTGGGTGGACGATATCTATTACGGGGTGCCGGGTACGATAGAGTGCCTGTTACCAAAAGGCGTCACATTACAAACAGACACTAAGGTTGGGCTATGAGCGATAAAGAAATAGATTTTAATCGTTACTTCGTTATCTCGGAGCAACAGATCAGAGACTTACCAAACCACCTTGCTGACCAGATGACACAGGCGATCCGGCAGGTAGAAGAATACTATGCAGAGGAGAACGTAGTCCTTGACCGACGCCTTGTTATCGAAGAAAACTGTGCCATGTTCCCATTCGTTGAGAGTGACCTACGAAGCTATATCAACGACGAACATCTGGCATATAACAGACTGCGTAATAACCATGAGGTACTACTTAATAACCTCGGGACTTACTTGTTCTCATTCCTAAGTAGAGCGAATAAAAACCCTGCTCGATTCTATCAGGAGAGTGCGGTTGTCCAGTGGCATATGCTCGAAGATGCCCTAGCGAAAGCGACAGGTAATGTGCGCGAGGCGTATCCTGGTGCAGAAACAGGAGGCAGTAATATAGAAGCCAACACTGCACACATGATCGCCCAACAAGCACGGGAGAATAATGAGCGCACCCGTGAACTTCAACACGACAAAAAAGTCTTGAACGAATCATGGGCTGCGTTACACAAACAACGTGCGGAGTTAGGAAAAGACGTATTGGAATGGTCTGAACTCATGCAGGAGTACGTCGTCGGTGCGCCAGAATACCAAGGCCTCATGTCTGTATTGCGAGAAGCATATTGGCAAGCGTCCGTAGGCAAAGGAGCAGAACGCCATGCTGGGGATCAGAAGCTACCATTCCATGAGCAGCCGATATTTACAATCAGCCGTATGCTCAACAGCCCAGAGGGTCTGCGTTACCAGATCATCAAGAAGATAGGGGAGTCAAAAGACCTAATTGGCAATGCGAAAATAAGAGAGCTGTATGGTGCTATCGTATACACAGCGGCACTGGTCTTGTTTGAGCGTGAGCGACTAGGCTTATTGCCAGACGAGGCAGATATCAAGCGCCACAAACGTCTGATACAAGATATAAGCCCTGACTGGTTAATGGACATGAAACCGAATGGTTCGGTGCCCATGAAACAACGTGGAGATACATCCGATGACGAAAGTACATTATGACATCTATAACCCCGACGCAGATATTAGTGATGCGGACTTAGAAAACCGCATTGAATACTTATCTGGGTTATTGATTAGACATTGTGACGGCACACCCTATTATAGCGACTTAGATATCGCGACAACTGAAGCACACCTGCAGTGTTTAATGGAGCTACGGGACCGTCGTACGCAAGATGTGGACCCGCCCTTTATGTCCTCTCCGGGGGACTGGGTACTAGGGGCATGTCTTGCCGGTATCATTTGGCTTATTGTTAAACCGTATATAGGAATGTGATTAATGCTATATGATTTATTCTATGGCATTCAGAACCACCCTAAGTGGGTAGACCGACAGAAAGATAGGTTCGGTCTCCTACTTGCTGAGGCACTTGAATCAAAGTTTGATCAGGTGCCTAAGGTGTTTCTGGATTTTGAAACATTTTATGACCCTGCTGATAAGTACTCCCTCAGTGTAAAAGGGATGACATATGAGAAGTATGTCCGCGACCCTCGGTTCCAAGTCATATTATGTTCGTTCATTATCCCAGAGACAGGTGAGCGGTACTGGATACCTAATTACAAAGGGGCCGTGCGAAAAGAGATAGAGTCCCTGCAGTTGCAGAACTGTAATGTTATCGCACACAACAACCCATTCGATGGATTCATTCTGTCGGATTATTACGGCATTGAGCCGTTAGAATATTCTTGTACGATGACGATGGCCAGACCATTGCACGGAGCAAGAGCTGCGAACAGCCTGGGTAAACTCGCAGAGCGCTACTACTTACCTGCGAAGAAAGACGAAGTGCATAAAGTTATGGGTATGCGACTGGAACACTTCTCGAAAGAAGCACTACACCGATATGGTGATTATGGTATGCGCGACTCTGATTTGCTTCCACCGCTGTACGGGATCTTCCGTGCGTCCCTGCAAGAGCAGGACATGATAACTATCTCGGACACAATCCGAGCAGGTGCGTTATGTCAGTTCGACTTGGATGGCCAACTCCTAAAGGATTACATCCCCAGACTTATTGATCTTCAAGAGGAGAAAGTAGAAAAGGTCGCTGCAGCATTCCAGCAAGACAAAGAAACGTTCCGTAAGAGACTGTCATCGAACCCTAAATTTGCTGACATCCTGACTCAGCTGGGCATCGAAGTCCCGATGAAAGAAAGTAAGACAGCAACTAATGAGGATGGGACACCCAAGGTCACATACGCTTTCGCCAAGAATGACATGGGCTTTAAAGCATTGCTTAATTCTGGAGACCCATTCGTCGAGGCACTCTGTGAAGCACGTATGGGGGAGAAGTCCACTATCGGTTTGACTCGTGCCACCAGCCTGTATGAGATGTCTCAGCGCGGTAAAATGCCATTCCCGCTGAAAGCCTTCGGTGCTGGTACAGGGCGGTGGGCAGGGTATCAAGGGATCAACGCACAGAACTTCCCGAAACGTGGTGGGGATATTACTTTACGGCAATCAATGCGAGCCCCCGCAGGATACTCTGTAGTGACCTGTGACTTGTCTCAAATCGAAGCGAGACGTATGGCCGACCATGCAGGCCAAGAGGACTTGTTGTTGCAGTTTGAACACAACGAGGATCCGTACTCTATCTTCGCCACGAAGCTGTACGGTTATGAAGTATCGAAGCAGAACGGCAAGAAGAAAGAACGTAACGTGGGTAAGGAGGGGATCCTATCCCTACAGTACGGGTCTTGGTACGAGTCATTTTTCTTACGACTTCGAACAGCGTATGATTTGGATGTAACAAAAGAGTTCTGTCGTGACGCCGTTATTCTTTATCGTGACCACATGAAGAACATCGTCAACTTCTGGAACGACTGTGACACTGCACTACAGATCATGTTAGACGGCGGCACGTTTAAGTTTGGTTATGAGAAGAACTACACGGCAACGAAAGGGCGATTGATCTTGCCAGACGGTTGGTCTATTCGTTACGACGAGTTACGCCATGCTGGTGTGGACGAGATGAACCGGCCAATCATTCTCTATACTGATATGGAGAAAAGAGAAACCCGTAAAATCTACCGAGGCATCGTGGCCAACAATGCAACGCAAGGTAGCTCGGCTCGCATTCTGCAGTGGATGATGGCTAACTTACGGGAGGAGGGGATTATCTGGTGTGGTACGGTACACGATGAATTGATCTTCATCATCCCGAACTACGACCTCGAAGTATGTTGTGAACGAATCCAGTACTGGATGCGTCAGCGTCCACAATGGGCACACAGGACTCCTATCGATTGTGAACTCACTGTCGGTCCTAACTACGGCGACCAGTACGATTTAGATGTGTGGCTCGAATCGGGCTTTAATAAGACAAACGCAGAGAGCATCTTAGCGATGCGACGTGCGGCATAAGGAAACGATATGAAACCAAAGATTAAAAAAGACACTCTTTTTCTGGTCGGTGATGTAGAGACCCTACATAACTTGGCTGGTGACCGTCCTCTCGTATGGGAAATCGGTCTCGCATTAATCCGTGGTGACGGGTTGTTTATGGGTTCATGGGGGTCGGTGATTAATGTATCGGATATGATCCTCCGAGGATTTAACATGGGCTACAGCACACTGTCTTGGTTAACTGGGCAGGAAGAAGCTGTACGAAAACGCTTCCAAGAAGCATGTGACCCTAAGGCGAAGAACCTCCCTGCAGTTATTACACAGATGTATGAGTGGATTGAACGAACAACAGGCACACCTATTGGGGAGTTCCCGAATAGAGACCTTTATTTTTTAGGGCGCGGTGCGGCTTTCGATTGTCCTATTGTAGAAGTCCTATGTAGTGAGGCGAACATTGGCCCAATGCCGTGGAACTTTTGGAACGGGGCTTGTATACGTACGTTCGAAATGATCTTCCCTACGCAGGCACCAAAGAGAGGCATCGCACACAGAGCAGAGGACGACGCTATCTGGGAGGCACAATGCTTGGCCAAACAACTGCATGTATATTGGCAGTTTGCCAAACAGATTAACGAACTCTGTGGCAGTATTGATCGTGGCGATAAAGAAGAACCACAGAATGTGGAATCGTCTAGCGAAAAAATAACAATCGGCGAACAAATACACGAGCGTGTCATGCAGAAGATGAAAGAAACACATCCGTTCTCTGCATCTTATGGCATCGCTCGTCCTATTGGTGGTGACGATAACGATGAAGCTAGACGTATGGCCGACCATGCAGGCCAAGAGGACTTGTTGTTGCAGTTTGAACACAACGAGGAT
>RWZG01000003.1_pt1 | contig 222809 bp, 208 predicted proteins | sample 2187661 | NCBI WGS metagenome assembly RWZG01 (sample SAMN10531869, study PRJNA481165) | viral metagenome | isolation source: viral particles purified by filtration and ultracentrifugation from about... | host: Nasonia vitripennis 12.1 | place: USA:Tennessee | collected 2011-04-01 | reverse complement strand
CGGTAAGGCACCAGGTTTTGATCCTGGCATTCCCAGGTTCGAATCCTGGTACCCCAGCCATCTTTCTTCACTTCCTTCTTTCATTTTTCCTATCTCAGTTTACTGATTGATTTTCTCCTATAATATCAACGCGATGCCATGCTATTTTGGTTTATTATTTTTATTAAAAACTTAAATAGAAACAATTTGGCATTCCACGAATAAATCCATACATCTCTTTCTACACGCGCTATTTTTATAAATTTTCCATATTTTCATGCTGGTTATTAGCTGAAAAATTTCTTTTCATTGCCTGCCTTTTACAAATCATCATTATCCGACAAATAACAAATTTAGTTCCTTACAGTTAAAATAGGTCAACATTTAACGCATAAAATTTACCTTTGTTTAACTTTTATATCAAATATGTGACTTAAGTCATTTTTTATTAACCAGTGAAAGTGGTAATCTTCCGACGAATTGTAGTTAGGTGTGATTAATGGCGGGTAAGATCCTTTCTAGCTGCGGTCATTAGTACATTCAATCCCATCTTCCATTCCAATTGATTAGCTCTCAAAAACTCTAATAAAAGTTTTAAAACCTAATAATTATAAATTGCCAAACGTAACATTTTTACAGAGAAAATTTATGCGAAACATGATAAAGCAACCAATATATAAGATTTTATATGTTCAAGTGATCGTAGCCATCTTGCTCGGTATTGCACTTGGTCACTTTTTCCCTGAGGCCGGAGAATCATTAAAACCACTTGGTGATGGGTTCATCAAAATAGTAAAAATGATCATCGCACCTGTCATCTTTTTAACCGTAGTAACCGGTATTTCAGGGATGTCTAATATGAAAGCGGTCGGCAGTGTCGCTGGTAAAGCTATGCTGTACTTTCTGACTTTCTCAACCATTGCATTATTTATCGGCCTTATTGTCGCGAATGTCATCCGCCCAGGTTCTGGGCTTAATATCGACCCAGCAACGCTCGATAGCACAAAAGTTGCTAGCTATGTCGAAAAAGCCCATGAGTCTTCCATTGTTGGCTTTTTGATGAACATCATTCCAGATACGGTCATTAGCCCATTAGTGAATGGTAATATCCTACAAGTCTTATTTATTGCGATTATTTTCGGGTTAGCATTAGCCGCAACAGGTAAACATGGTGAGCCAATAGTTAAATTGCTGCAAAACTTTTCTGAACCTGTGTTCAAAATGGTTGCGATGCTAATGAAACTAGCACCTATCGGGGCATTTGGGGCAATGGCATTTACCATTGGTAAATATGGTATTTCATCTATCGGTAACTTAATGATGCTGATAGTAACTTTCTACATTACCTCCCTGCTCTTTGTCTTAGTTGTTCTTGGCGCTGTCGCAAAATACAACGGCTTCTCAATCATCGAACTCATTAAATACATCAAGGATGAACTTTGGCTCGTTTTAGGGACTTCTTCTTCTGAAGCTGCACTACCAAGTTTGATGAGAAAAATGGAACGGGCTGGCTGTGAAAAATCAGTTGTAGGTTTAGTGATCCCAACAGGTTATTCATTCAACCTTGATGGTACCAATATCTATATGACCATGGCTGCACTGTTTATTGCCCAAGCCACTAATATTGAACTCACAATTTGGCAGCAACTTTCTATACTGCTTGTCGCAATGATCAGCTCAAAAGGAGCTGCAGGGGTGACTGGCGCAGGGTTTATTACTCTCGCAGCAACATTAATGGTAGTACCAAGCATCCCTGTTGCAGGTATGGCATTAATCCTCGGTATCGACCGTTTTATGTCAGAATGCCGTGCTTTAACTAATTTAGTTGGTAACGCATGCGCCTGTATTGTCGTCGCCCGTTGGGAAAAAGAATTAGATACCGAAAAGTTAGCACATGCATTTTCAGATAAAAATGAGACATTTGACCCAGAGGTAACTGAAGGTGATAGCATTATCAATATCAATAAATCAAATGATATACAACCTATTGATCTAGTTAACAATAAACCAAATTTATTACCTTAAATAAAATAGGCCGCTGGTAGCGGCCTATTTTATTGTCCATTTCACATCAACGTTATAACCCTAAGGCATATTTCAATGCCAGTTTTTTAGCTTCTCCAGCGCGCTGAGCTGCCATTAACCCGAGGTTTCTTAACATTTTCAACCCCGGTAAACTTTCACTAAATGCCATATAGAAAACATCCATCCCTGCTTGCATAACTAAGTTGTCAGGTAAACGACGACGCTGATAACGTTTTAATACCTCAATGGAGCACCAAGGCTGTAGATATTCACGTGCATAAATGACTTCTTTTAACAACGCATCTACATCACGGTACCCAAGATTGACGCCTTGCCCCGCTAATGGATTAATGGTGTGCGCCGCATCGCCAATCAGTGCTAGACCATCAAGAACATAGCGGTTCGCGTGATGACGTGTTAATGGGAAAGCCCCTGAAGCCACTGCGGTTATTGGCCCTAAACGTTCAGGGAAGGCCTCTGAAACCGCCCCTGTTAACTGTTCCATCGACATCCCTTGCAGACGCCTAATTTTGTCAGGGCTATCATACCAAACCAAAGAAGCCCAGTGATCATATAAAGGCAAGAATGCTCTAGGGCCCGATGGAAAAAACTGTTGCCATGTTTTATCTTGCTGAGGTTGCTGTGTTTGAATAGTAATTAACATACATGATTGGCGATATTGCCAACCACGGTTGCCAATCCCCGCCATTTTACGCACTTGGGAGTTAGCGCCATCGGCTCCCACAACAAGTTGCGCTTCTATAGTTCGGTTATCATCTAATTCAATACACCACGTTTTTTGGTTCTGAGGCCGATATAAATTAACCAGCTGCGCAGGGCAAACCAATTCTAAATTGTCGTATTTTTCACACTCACGCCATAGTGCAAGTTGCAGTACGCGGTTTTCAACCATAAACCCGAGTTCTGGCAACCCAAGGCTTTGAGCGTCAAAAAGAACATTGCTACCCGGTTCTTCCCATGTTTCTAGCTGCCTGTAAGGGGCACTCCTCATGGCCTCTACATGCTGCCAAGCACCTAATTGTTGCAATAATTCAACGGATGCACGGCTAATCGCAGAAATACGGACATCAGGTGCGCTTTGTGGATCGAATGCCGCTGGTTTTGCCTTTTCAAGCAAAGCGACTCGCATGCCTTCTTGGGCAAAGCCCAATGCTGCCGCGGCACCCGTCATACCGGCTCCCACCACGACAACATCATAAGATTCGATTAATTTATTCATCACATTAGCTACACTATTCATTGTTTGATGGGATTATTATTTGATTAAGCTATTGTACCCAATATTTGCGGCTCTCACAGAAAATATCCATGTTAGAAACCCATAAGAGTGCTACATTGAGTGAATACCGCGACGCCATAAGTGGCCTGTTTTGCTTAAAAGCCGTTAATTTGCATAAAAATTAACCACAAATACTCAACATCCTCTAGTCACTGATGCCTCAAATGAATACAATACGCCCTAACTTTAAAACAATAGGCAAATTGCCTGCCCTTAAATTTGGTGTAGTGATATTATTTTAAATATCTTTGCATTTATCCCATCATACAATGATGTTCTTCATCAAAATGCATGCAAGTTCCCAAAAAGAGGGTAGGACTTTGGATTTACAACGCGTTTCGAGGTCCATTACACTAGCCGCTTCGAAAACACCGGATATACGACATGTCGACGAATAAAAAGCTATACATTAAAACTTGGGGTTGCCAAATGAATGAGTATGACTCATCCAAAATGGTTTCTTTATTGGAAAACACCCATGGTTACCAACTCACTGAAGTTGCAGAAGAAGCTGATTTATTACTGCTAAATACCTGCTCAATTCGTGAAAAAGCGCAAGAAAAGGTTTTCCATCAACTCGGGCGTTGGAAAACGTTTAAGGATAAAAACCCAGATATCATTATTGGTGTCGGCGGTTGCGTAGCCTCACAAGAAGGGGACTTTATCCGTCAGCGTGCACCAAGTGTTGATATTGTTTTCGGTCCACAGACCTTACACCGCTTGCCTGAAATGATTAATCAGGTGCAAGGTACCCGTAGCCCTGTGATTGATATCAGTTTCCCTGAAATTGAAAAGTTTGATCGCTTACCTGAACCACGAGCAGAAGGCCCAAGCGCATTCGTTTCAATTATGGAAGGCTGTAATAAATATTGTACTTTCTGCGTAGTGCCTTATACACGAGGCGAAGAAGTTAGCCGCCCTTGTGATGATATTTTATTTGAAATTGCACAATTAGCAGCACAAGGTGTCCGTGAAGTTAACTTGTTAGGGCAAAACGTTAACGCTTATCGTGGTGAAACCTTTGATGGTGAAATTTGCTCATTTGCCGAATTATTACGCCTCGTTGCTGCTATCGATGGGATTGACCGTGTACGCTTTACAACCAGTCATCCAATTGAATTTACAGATGATATCATTGAAGTATACCGTGATACCCCTGAATTGGTGAGCTATTTACACCTTCCAGTGCAAAGTGGTTCTGACCGTATTCTTACCATGATGAAACGGGCTCATACCGCACTAGAATATAAAGCCATTATTCGCAAACTGCGTGAAGCTCGCCCTGGTATTCTTATTAGTTCAGATTTTATTGTTGGCTTCCCTGGCGAAACTAACGATGATTTTGAAAAAACTATGAAGTTAATCGCTGATGTGGATTTTGATATGAGTTTTAGCTTTGTTTACTCAGCGCGTCCCGGTACACCTGCGGCCGACCTTCCAGATGATGTCAGTGAAGATGAGAAAAAACAGCGTCTATACTTATTACAGCAGCGCATTAACCAACAAGCCATGAGCTTTAGCCGTGCCATGTTAGGCTCTGTACAACGCATCTTAGTGGAAGGCCCTTCACGTAAGAGCCTCATGGAACTTTCTGGCCGTACCGAAAATAACCGCGTTGTGAATTTTGAAGGCACACCGGATATGATTGGTAAATTTGTGGATGTAGAAATCGTGGACGTCTATGCAAACTCTCTACGCGGCAAAGTGATCCGCACAGAGGAGCAAATGGATCTTCGTGTTCACGAATCCCCTGCATCTGTCATTGCACGTACTCGTAAAGAAGATGAGCTAGGTGTTGGCAACTATCAACCCTAAGTAATAATCTAACGATAGGATATTCAGTGACCGATACAACAACTTTGCAAATCGCAACACAAGAAATCTTTCTAGAACCCGCAGATAACCAGCGTTTAATGAGCCTCTGCGGGCCATTTGATGACAATATTAAGCAACTTGAACGCCGTCTTGCCATCGAAATTAACCGACGCGATAACCGTTTTAAAATATCGGGCAAACCACTTAATGTACAAGCGGCAAGTAAAATTTTACGCCAGCTGTATGTGGATACCTCCCCTGTGCGCGGTGTTATTCCGGATATAGACCCTGAAAACATTCACTTAGCGATACTCGATAGCCGTGTCTTAGAGCAATCCGCTGACAGCGTGCCAGACTACGGTAAGGCCGTGAATATCAAAACAAAACGTGGTGTAATCAAGCCTCGTACACCAAACCAAGCGCAATATATCGCAAATATTTTAGACCATGATATTACGTTTGGGATTGGCCCTGCTGGGACAGGGAAAACATACTTAGCTGTTGCCGCTGCTGTTGATGCACTAGAGCGCCAAGAAGTTCGCCGAATATTGCTAACTCGTCCAGCTGTTGAGGCTGGTGAGAAGCTCGGTTTCTTACCGGGGGATCTAAGCCAAAAAGTTGACCCTTATCTTCGCCCCCTTTATGACGCCTTATTTGAAATGTTAGGCTTTGAAAAAGTTGAAAAACTGATTGAGCGAAACGTGATTGAAGTTGCGCCATTGGCGTATATGCGCGGCCGCACATTAAATGATGCTTTTATTATTTTAGATGAAAGCCAAAACACGACCATCGAACAGATGAAAATGTTTTTGACGCGTATTGGGTTTAATTCCAAAGCGGTGGTAACAGGGGATATTACCCAAGTTGACTTACCGCGCGGCAGTAAATCGGGTTTACGTCACGCCATAGAAGTCCTTTCTGGGGTTGATGATTTAAGCTTTAATTTTTTCCACAGTGAAGACGTTGTTCGTCACCCAGTAGTGGCTAAAGTTGTTATGGCTTATGAAGCATGGGAAGAGCAAGATAATAAGCGCCGCCAGCAGTTACGTGAAGAAAAAGAACGACAACAGCAATTTGAAAAGCAGGAAAACCAATAAATGAGTGGCATCGATATTATTCTCGATTTACAAATTGCATGTGAAAATCCGGACGGCTTACCCTCTGAAGCTTTATTTGAACGCTGGTTAGCCGCAGTACTGCCTAAATTTCAAGCGCAAAGTGAAGTCACCATTCGCATTGTAGACGAAGCGGAAAGCCATCATTTAAACTTAACCTACCGAGGAAAAGATAAGCCCACAAATGTATTATCTTTTCCTTTTGAAGCACCGCCGGAAATTGAGCTGCCATTATTAGGCGATTTAATTATTTGTCGTCAAGTTGTTGAGCAAGAAGCGATTGAACAACAAAAAAGTGCTGAAGAGCACTGGGCACATATGGTGATCCACGGTTGCTTACATCTACTAGGTTATGACCATATTGAAGATGATGAAGCTGAAGAAATGGAAAGCTTAGAAACTGAAATCTTAGCAGAATTAGGTTATGACGACCCCTATCTTGCAGAGAAAGCATGATCTAACTATAATTTTTCTAGTTATCTTTTATAAAAAAGCATTATTTTACAAAAAACTGACGGTAATTATGAGGATAAACCGTCAGTTTTATGCTAAAAAAGAATCAAGCAAGTTGTTTTTATTAACTAACCTAGCTCTAAATACTTTAACTTGTGCTATTAAACCCATAGCCGAGTACAGCTAACAACGCTGTAGTTCAAAGTATGTCGAGTATTTTATTGAGGAATACAAAATTAACCGCCATGAGCGACGATAACTCTTCGAGTAGCGATAACCCTGGTCCTAAGAAAGGGTTTTTTGCACTATTAAATCACCTGTTCCACGGTGAACCTAAAAATCGTGATGACTTAGTCGAATTAATCCGCGACTCTGAACAAAACGATTTGATTGATCCTGATACCCGCGAAATGCTTGAAGGGGTAATGGACATTGCGGATCAACGCGTACGCGATATTATGATCCCGCGTTCCCAAATTGTTACCTTAAAACGCAATCAAACGCTTGATGAGTGCCTTGATGTCATTATTGATTCAGCCCACTCACGCTTCCCTGTTATTAGTGAAGATAAAGACCACATAGAAGGTTTATTAATGGCAAAAGATTTGCTGCCATTTATGCGCACTGACGCAGAACCTTTTAGTATCGATAAAGTCTTACGTCAAGCAGTTGTTGTACCTGAAAGTAAGCGAGTAGACAGGCTACTCAAAGAGTTCCGCTCTCAACGCTACCATATGGCTATCGTCATTGACGAGTTTGGTGGTGTGTCAGGGCTTGTTACCATTGAAGATATTTTAGAGCTTATTGTTGGCGAAATCGAAGACGAATATGACGACCAAGATGACGTTGATATCCGTCAACTCAGTCGGCATTCTTATTCTGTCCGCGCGCTGACGCAGATAGAAGACTTCAATGATGCTTTTAATACACAATTTAGTGATGAAGAAGTTGATACCGTGGGCGGTTTAGTTATGCAAGCCTTTGGTCACTTACCTTCCCGTGGTGAAGTTATCACTATAGACAATTACCAATTTAAAGTTGCCATGGCAGACAGTCGTCGAATTCTTCTGCTTCACGTGAAAATTCCAGATGACGCGCCAGTTCCGACTTTGGAAGAAGAACAGACTTAATGAATTCAACGTCTATTTATCAAAGTCAGCGGTTACGGTTACTGCTGGCTTTACTATTTGGAGCCAGTGGAACACTGGCTTTTTCGCCTTTTGATATCTGGCCCGCTGCACTACTTTCTATTCTTTTCCTTCAATTACTCACCTTACAGCGGACGGTTAAGCAATCTTTTTCGATTGGCTTTGCTTGGGGGTTTGGTTTATTTGGTAGCGGTGTCAATTGGGTTTACGTGAGTATTGCTGACTTTGGTGGAATGCCTGGCCCTGTTAATGTACTTATCGTTATTCTTCTGGCGGCATATCTCTCTCTTTATACCGGTCTATTTGGGGCATTACTCACTAAATTTGCTCCCAGTGCCAATATCTGGCGTTTAGTCTTCCTTGCACCTGCACTTTGGCAGTTAACTGAATTCCTACGAGGTTGGGTATTAACTGGCTTCCCATGGCTCCAATTTGGTTATAGCCAAATTGATGGGCCAATGAAAGCATTAGCACCAGTTTTTGGTGTTGAAATGGTTACCTTGTTGCTATTTAGTATCAGTGGCCTATTAGTGCTAGCGATAATACGCCGCAGTTTTATGGCCTTAATAGCGGCTGCGGTTTTATTGTTTGCCCCCCTACTTGCCAAAAATATTCAATGGTTCACCCCTCTTGAAGCCAAAAAAATGCAAGTCGCTTTAGTACAAGGCAATATTCCCCAATCGATGAAATGGGAAGCCAGCTTTTTACAAAAGACCAAAGACACCTATATGGAGTTATCAAGGCCTTATATAGGTAAAGCTTCACTGATCATTTGGCCCGAATCTGCCGTCCCTTCCGTTGAACTCGATAACCAAGCTTGGTTAAAATCCCTCGATCAACTGCTGGCAGGCTCTAATACGCGCTTAATAACCGGAATTGTCGATGCAAGGCCAGCGAATGGTGAGTATGAATTTTTTAATACTATTATCGTATTAGGTGATAAAACGCCGTATCTTTACCCTTCTAAAAATCGTTATAACAAACACCATTTAGTTCCATTTGGCGAGTTTGTTCCCTTAGAGGATATACTACGCCCTATTGCCCCTTTCTTTAACTTACCTATGTCAGGTTTTAGTCGAGGTGATTATCAACAAGCTCAGCTAGCGGTAGGGAATATGCATCTTACAGCCGCAATTTGCTATGAGATAATCTTAGGTACGCAAGTTAGAGATAACTTTAAGCCAGATAGCGATTACTTACTTACCGTATCGAATGACGCATGGTTTGGAAAATCGATTGGTCCATGGCAGCATTTCCAAATGGCTCGAATGCGTTCGTTAGAATTAGGTCGCCCATTACTACGCTCAACCAATAATGGAATTACTGCTGTGATCAGCGCTGACGGGACAATCCAAGATATACTGCCTCAGTTTAAAACAGCAGTACTTGCCACTGATGTCATCCCGACGACAGGGTTAACGCCTTATGCACGTTGGAGCAATTACCCAATGTGGGCCGTGGTTGTCATCTTTGGCTTACTAGGTTTCACAATGAACCGACGTAGAAAAATTTAATCTGTCATCAGCCTCAATAAGCAAAAATATTGAGGCTGATGAAACTAAACTAACCAACAAGTAACCCTCGTAAATCTGAGATTTTCACTGTAACAATACAGCCCGCATTAAACTGTAAAAAATCATCTTCTATTCCATCTGAGAAAATAACGCCATTATCAGGCATCAACGATTCAAGCATTAGAGGTGATTCTGTTTCTATCGTGCCAAACACCCATTTCGTGCCCGTTGTTTTACTTAAAAAAGGCTCCCTAACGCTAAATTGCAATTTATTGTCTCCCCAACCAAATCCATTAGAAAGGGGATGATGTGCCACGCCTGTAATCGCTTTAGCTCCAGCTAAAATAGATTGAAACCACCCCGTTGAACCCAACCCTGTTGAAACTATAATTCCAGAAGAAGATTGAAACTCTTTCTCCCCTTTCCAATTCAATAAATAACGCGCAGAGGTATGGCTTTTCGGGCCAATGAACAAGTCATTCACCGCTAATAATGATTGACCATCATTGGTTGTTGCTTGTGCAAAAGTAACTGTTTTTTGCTCTGCCTTGCCTTGTATTGTTTTTTGTACAACTTCCTTTAGTTGGCCTATTTCAAAAGGTAATAATTTGCCATCCCATCTCGCTGGGTCTGGGTTAATCGCAATAATAGGCTGCCCATTCAGGTACTTTAACGTATTGGCAACTAAGCCATCCTGCCCGATCACAACCACAATATCTTGCTTAGAAAATTGGTAACTGGGCAATAGTTTTCTTTCTAATAATTGAAACCTACCTAATGGTTTTAATATTGATTCAGCTTGGATTAATTGCCTCTGATAAAGATCATGCTCATTAAGATAATCATCAACTTCCACATGGTTATGCTCTAAATAGAATTTCGCTTGTGGCCATGTATTAAAGCGTTCAATCAATTCCTGTAAGCGCGTCTTACGTGTTACTAATACAAATCTAGCATTATCCATTCCTTCCATTACTTCCCTCCTTTTTTCATTAGTTGACCAAATAGATCAGGTGATAGATTAAGTTCCCCTATCTTCCCTGCATTTTGAGCCAGTGACTCAAAAGCCATTGCCATTAATTGTTCTGGGTTCATTTTTGCCAACGCTAGCGCTTTTAAATTTTCAACGGGTAACTGGCTATAGGCTTTCATTTTGGTTTCAATAGCATAAGCATCTGCTTCTGATTGAATACGCTGGTTTCCCACACTGAGTGTGACTAACTCTTGGCGCTTTGCCTCTGCACTAACTTGCGCAACCAACTCTTCTTGCTCTATTTCTGCTCGTTCTCGTAATAGCTTACGTTCATTATCAAGGCGAGCTTCTTCAATTTGTTGTTCTTTTGCTTGAACAGATAAATCCGTTTCTAATTCCGCTTCTTTAATCGTTCTTTCTTGTTCAACAGAAAATTTGCGTCTTGCGTAAATAGCATCATCCGCTTCTTTTAGAATTGACTCCCTCGCTTGCGCCTCTAACGCTTTAAGAGTTTCAGGTGAAGGCGCTATTGCAGCAAAAGAGACGTCTAAAATTTCAAGGCCTAATGATTCAATTAGCGTTTGTTCTGCCAGTTGTTGAGTGACTAAAGTCACTAATGATTGGCTAATAAGTAATGCATCACGCAATGAAGTCGTTTGAATTCTGGCTTGGATAATAGTTTGCGCAGCCCTCACTACTCTATCACTCAATTTAAGTGGGTCTTCAGAAGCGTGATTTTTTCCATCTTTAGTTAAATTGAAATTTAATACATTTGCTGTTTTTTCTGGGTTCTTCACTTGAAATGAAATTTGCCCCTGAATGCGTAAACTTTGAAAATCCGCAGTTTGTAAATTAAAAATAAAAGGAGCTTCTTGAGCACTTAACGGTAATGCCGCAATAGATGTCTTATCCGAGTTATACCAAAAACTAATCCCCTTTCCTTGCTTACGCACTTTCCCATTCACTGACTGAATAACAAATGTAGATGAGTCTGCTTTGAAATATTTAAAATTGAACATAGTCCACCTCTCATTAATGTCCTTATGACCTTAATTAATTATTGTCCTATGGACACAAACAAGTCAAGTATTAAATGTCTTAATGACATTAATTGGCTTTTAGCGTATGATAGCTCTATTGATTTGAGTGCAATTTAAAGTAGGTAACAATATGAATGAAAAAGAATTTTTAGCAGGATATAACAAAAATGAATATCTCTCACCACTGCTGACTGTTGATGCCGTCTTGTTCACATATCATGAAAACACACTCAAAGTCTTATTAGTCGAAAGGGCAAATTTCCCTGAAAAGGGGAAATGGGGGTTACCTGGTGGCTTCGTTGATGAACAAAATGATAAAACTATCGAAGAGACAATCCTACGTAAGCTAAAAGAAAAAACTGGGGTTATCCCGCCTTATGTTGAACAACTTTGTACGGTAGGTAATAAACAACGTGATCCTCGGGGTTGGTCTGTCACTGTCTGTTATACCGCTTTAATTGCTTATCAAGATTGTGAAGCTCATATTGAGACCGTCGAATCAGTAAAATGGGTATCTATTGATGACATCGCTACATTGCCTCTGGCATTTGACCATTTACAACTCTATCAACAGGCTCGTGAGCGCTTACAACAAAAATCACTTTATTCCATCGTACCCGGCTTTGCTTTACCTGACGTTTTTACACTGTCTGAATTGCAGCATGTCCATGAGGTTTTAATTGGTAAGACTTTGCAAAACAAGTCTTTTAGACGTCGTTTAGAACAAGCAGACTTGCTTATCGATACAGGGGAAAAACGCCATGAGCGCGGCCGACCAGCCAATTTATACCGCTTAAAACCCCAATCGGCTGAATACCGTTTTATTCGTAATTTAGAGTTTTAATCATGAGTACGCCTGATAAATAGCGATTATCAGGCGCAATAATAAAGGTTAGAGGCAAATAGCAGGAGTAACAATATAGGTAAAAATTAATTTATTGGATTTATAATAATTATGCGTGATCCCATCAGGGAACATTTCATGTAAAATTTTCATTCCTGCATCCTTACCGCAGTAATTTATATCTAAGACCTTACGCATGTTCTGCTGCCAGCTATTACTCTCTAGCACATTGTCAGGGATCCCTTTGATAGTATATTGATAAAACAACATGCCATTTTTTTCTGTCACCTCTGTTAATAATGTTACATCATCAATCAACATAGGTAATGATTTCGCCATTTCAGACAAAAAAATGCCACGCAGCATTGTCGGGTCATCATCTGACTTGGCATTAAATGCATTGATTTTATCTTCTGTCGAATTTCTTTTAATTTCATCAACGCGCTGTTTTAATTCTGAATTCGCAGTTGCTACAGAAGACGGCTCAGATTTTGCTTTTTCTTCCGTATCAGGCGAGCACCCAACCATTAATACTGCACCTAACAGTAAGCATACTGTTTTTTTGAACACTACCATCCCATCCACCTATTTTATTATTTATATAGCAGGATGAGTTTACCATAATGATAAATTAAACTTATAGACAGAAAAATCCCCTTTTAACGAGCGAGGGGATCATAAAAATATTAAAATGAGGCTAACCACATACGCATTTTTAAACCATAAGAGCTAGTCCAGCCTGAAGTAAAACTAACTAACTCGCCGTTATCAATTACCATAAACGTCGGTGTTGCACTGACTCCTACCGCATTCGAGAGCTGCCCACTACTGTCATTGATAACAGGGAAGTTTAAATCCTTTTTTTCCATCCCTGAGACTAAGCGAGCCGTTTCACCGGAACGTATGGCAACAGAAATAATCGGCATACCTGATTGATTTAAATCTGAAACTGTTGGCGAAGTTAGATTGCACACACCACACCATGTAGCCCAAAAATAAACCAATATCGGTTTTTCTTTACTTAACTCAGCTAATGAAACCGTTTCACCATTAACTAAAGTATGTTGTTCCAACAATGCAGGGGCTAAAGTTTGTGGTTTACGCCACAAGTCCATTACCGTAAAGGCAACAAACAATATAATGGCTAAAACGATAATTTCTTTAGACCACTTTTTCAGTCTATTCATACGGTTATTAACCTATTTGTTATCAAATAGTACAAATTTAAAGTGTAGCAAAGCAAAGCATTTAATCGAAATTAATGCTTTGTCATTAAGTTAAAATGCTTTCTTTGCTGATTCGCTAATACTTTTCTAAGTCAATCTTAAGCTTAGCTTTATCCCCTAAATAATTCGTGTTGTGGCTAGGCGGCAAGTGAAACTAAGCCCTAGGAGCATACATCAGTATGTGACTAGGGTTAGTATGCCAAGCCAACAACGCCACAGCGCGAAGTATAACAAGGATATTATTTGAGCTTAGCCAACTGCTCTTTCACTATCGCTTCAAACTGCTGCGCATCAATAGCCCCTGGGATCATTTCTTCACCGACTAGTGTCGCTGGTGTCCCATTAACTCCCAGTTTTTCAGCTAACATCATGTTAGTACGAATACCTTCACGGCTTTTTTCGCTCGCTTTCAGTTTATCATTACCCGTCGCTTTCAGCGCTTCTTTGATATTCGCATCAGACAGCATGCCTTGCTTTTGCATAAACTTATGATGTAACGCTTCAAACGCCTTTGGATTCTCTTGCCATAATGTCATCGTTAATTGAGCCGAATCCATTGAAGTCTGGCCTTTAAATGGCAGATATTTGATAACCACAGCAACATCATTTGGATATTTTTTCACGATATCCTCTAGTTGTGGGTCAAAACGTTTACAGAATGGGCAGTTAAAATCAGTAAAGTTGACCAAAACTAGCTTCGCATTTTTATTACCTAAAACTGGGCTAGTTGGGTCATTAAATAATGCCTCTTTTTCCATTTTTAGCGTTTCTTTCATCTGCGCTTGTTGCTTCTCACCCTGTTTGGCTTGCAGTGCGACGATCGCCTCTTCTAAAATCTCAGGGTTTTCTACTAACGTATCTCTGACTAACTTACGAACTTGTGCTTCCTGTTCTGCATTTAGTGGCGCGGCTTGTGCCATTGCACCAAACATAAGTGATGAAAATAGAACAGCTAAAATTGTTTTATTCATTTTGTGGCTCCTTTGGCCTGATTCATAACTGATATTAACGACTCACGGTCAAGTATAGTTGACAGTACTTCGCCTTCGGCCAAGTTAGGGCCATAAATTTGATTAAATGGAACAGCTACCTGCCCACGTTTTTGTAAGAAGGCAGTAATTTCTGGTGATGGTTTCGTCCAATCACCACGTAAAGCGACGACGTCAGGCTCACTAAGAAGCTGCTGAATATCATCTCTCAATAACACATTGTATTTATTCGCCTTACAAGTCACGCACCATTCAGCGGTTACATCAATAAAGACACGTTTATTATCGGCCAGTGCATCTGTAATTGCCTGCTCAGTTAATGGCTGCCAATCTACACTATCCTTTACTAAAGAACGGCTTCCGGTATGTTGCTCTTGCGTCATCCACACAAAACCAATAGCGAAAACAGCAAATAACAACAATGGCAAGAACGCAGCTCGTACCCCTCTTTTTATCGCAATAAAAACCACCAGCAGTACTAAGAAAATTACCGCTATAGCTGTTGATACTGTGACACCAAAATGAGGAATTAATAAGCTAATTAACCACAAGCTGGAGAGGAGCATCATCACCCCAAGCACAGCACGTAATTTTAGCATCCACATGCCAGGTTTTGGTAATAACCTTGATATTACTGGGAAAGCGGCGATTAATAACCAAGGCAAACTCATCCCGACTCCCAGAGCCGTGAAAATCAACCATAACTCTTCCATCGGGGCGGTAAGTGCAAAAGCAACTGCGGTGCCCAAAAATGGTGCAGAGCAAGGAGTCGCTAGCAGGGTTGCAAAAACGCCTTGCCAAAAATGCCCACTATTTCCATGCCCACCAGCGGTTGCAAGACGAGTGTTAGCCTTACTCCCTAAATTAATTTCAAATAAACCAAATAAATTAGCAGTAAACAGTGCTGTAACTAGCACCATAAAACCAATAAACCATGGGTTTTGAAACTGAATTCCCCAGCCAACGGCTTGTTGCCCAACACGTAACAGCGTCATGAGTAAAGCAAGTAACCAGAAGGAAACTAAAATTCCTAAGGAAGATAATAAAAATTGGCGACGAATGGTTTTTTGTTCACCTTGAGGCACCATCAATACCGAGCCCAGCTTCATCGCAAGCACAGGAAGAACACATGGCATTAAGTTAAGGATTAACCCACCAACCAAGGCAAATACCACCACTTGCCATAAGGAAATTGCACTTCCAGCGCTACTTCCACCAATAGTTCCTGAAAATGAACCAACTTGGCTATTAATTTGCTGAGAAATATCACCATCACTCACAACAAATGAAACAGTTTTACCGGTTAAATCTGGGGATTCCCCCCCCCAATCATCACCAACGTCGATAGTTGCTGTTAAATGCTCCCCTGAGACTTCAATCTCAGGCACCCCTAATGTTGCACCTTCAACAACATCAGTGAAGATATTCGGTTTCCCCCACGAGCTACCTGAATTTTTTTGTAATTCGATAACGAGCTTGTCATGGGCAAAACCAACTTTAGTTTGCTCAACTAAACCACTTGTTGGCGGTACTGCCCCTTTCGCTTGGTTAAACGCCCAAGTAAAATCAGCAGGAACAGGCTCAGTTAAATCGAGCTCAAACGGATAATCCGTTAAAATACAAACGTTACTACAAGTCGATAATGTTAATGTCCCAGCCAGTTTATCTAGTTTTTCAGTACTTTTGACTGTAATAGGGAAAACAACATCCCCCATATAGCCTTGAGTTGATACCCCTGCGACATCAAAACGCCCAGGCGTTGGCCATTGCCAATCGGTGGACTCTACAGGTGATGACCACACAATTTCAGGTGCAACGCCCCCCTCTCCCGGTGAGCGCCAATAAGTTTTCCAGCCATCATCAAGTTTCACATCAAGCAAAATATCGATTTTACCCTGTTCTTGGGTAGAACTGAGTAACCTCACTTGTGCATGCCTTGGGGTGTTATCACTCATCCACCCGTTATTCGCTGGTTGCAACCACCCCGTATCCGCAGCATGAATGCTGCTCGAAAAAAGAGCAAATAAAATTAAAAATGAATTAATCAAAAAACGCATTGTTTCCTCCAGAATAAATTACACAAACAGATCCCTATTTGTTGTGTGCTAATTCCGAAGATTACAAAACTGTAAATGTCGTCTGACACGAGGGGGGGCATGTTTCTCTTCATTGTTAGCTCTAGATATAAATAGATTAGTGCAAAATAGAGTTAATGCAGCTAAAGAAAGAAACATAAAGAAGAATGGTTCAATAACAGCAGGCAACAATGTCATTAATGACTTCGCGCTAAGTTCACAACTGGAAAGTTGAGTACTACTGTTATCACTCTGTTCTATTTGAGGTTGTTCGACATAGCTAAAGCTATACCCGGTAGGGTCTTGCGCCTGTACTAACACATTAGGCACAAAAAAATTGGCGAACAGACGCTCTCCGACAGCACGTTGGTTCATACAAACCAACACCATCAGACAGGCGAGTATCACTAATCCTTTACCTAATTTCAAATGCCTGTTCATGCGTATCTCGGTATATCTTCCTGAAATAACACCAATTATATGGTTTACACGCTAGTAGCAATGATAAAAACCATGCTTTGATTAATACCATTACACCATCTATAAGTTAAATAGAGGTTACATCTTACACAGCAAAACATTCCGTACAAGTATCATCATCTAACTTTACAAAAAAACATTCCTTTTTAGCTCAATGAAAATCTAAACACATCTAAAAGTAGGCACAAAAATTGCTTTATTTTAATCATCGAGTGAAAACGAAATGATTTGCACTCTAACGGTGCATGATTGTCGGATTTAAACAAATTTTAGCCGCTGTTTATCATGTTAGTGCAGCAATTCAAGAAATCGCCAAATAATATGCGAGACAGCTCCCGAAATTGAAACAATTTGTTTTCATTAATTAACAAATTTAATTACTTTTTAACAATAATAAAACATATAGCGGATAATCGCGGCATTGTCTAAATCAGCAAAATATCCGCAAACACAACACAACAAAGCCAAAGTCATTCAAGGGGTATCTAACGGAAGAACAACAGTTTAGCTAACAGCAGCTTTAACCGCAATTAGCCCAACTGACGCTCGCCCGTCAAGATAGCGTTTGAAATACGATGGGTTTACACCGATGGTCTAAAGGAGCTGTAATTATGCGTATAAGTAAGCTTGTATTATCAATGATGATTTTAGGTGCAACCTGCGCTGTTCAAGCAGAAGAGCTAAACGGTACTCTGAAAAAAATCAAAGACAACGGTGTAATTGTTGTTGGTCACCGTGAATCCTCTGTCCCATTTTCCTACTATGATAATAGCCAAAAAGTCGTTGGTTACTCACAAGATTATTCCAACGAAATTGTCGATGCAGTAAAGAAAAAACTCAATATGCCTGATTTACAGGTCAAACTGATCCCGATTACTTCACAAAATCGTATTCCATTACTGCAAAATGGCACATTTGATTTCGAGTGTGGCTCAACCACCAATAACTTAGAGAGACAAAAACAAGCTGCCTTCTCTAACACTATCTTCGTGGTCGGCACACGCTTGTTAACCAAAGGCGATTCAGGTGTGAAAGATTTCGCAGATTTAGCTGGGAAAAACATCGTGGTTACCTCTGGTACCACCTCTGAAATTCTACTCAATCAGTTAAATGACGAAAAAAATATGAAGATGCGCATTATTAGCGCCAAAGACCACGGTGATTCATTCCGTACCTTAGAATCCGGTCGTGCAGTTGCCTTTATGATGGATGATGCGCTGTTAGCGGGTGAGCGTGCTAAAGCTAAAAAACCTGAAATATGGGAGATAGTCGGTACACCGCAAACTGAAGAGGCCTATGGCTGCATGTTACGTAAAGATGACCCTCAGTTTAAAGCTCTCGTTGATGAAACTATCGCCAATGCACAAACATCAGGCGTCGCAGAGAAGTCCTTTGAGCGTTGGTTCAACCAGCCAATTCCACCCAAAAATCTCAACCTGAAATTTACGTTATCCGATGAAATGAAAGCCTTATTTAAAGCACCGAATGACAAAGCATTAAACTAATAAAAAGACAAACAGGGTATTACTGTGAAGTAGATAGTGGCAAGGCGGTCGTTCCCCGCCTTGCATACTTATCGATAACAGTATTCGGGGATCTAATTGCCCACAGGAAGTCAACATTATGTCTATTGATTGGAATTGGGGGATTTTCCTTCAGGAAGCCCCGTTTGGGAATACCACCTATCTAGGGTGGTTAATATCTGGCCTTGAAGTCACCGTTACACTTTCTATTTGTGCATGGATTATCGCATTCTTAGTCGGTTCAATTTTTGGTATTCTACGTACCGTACCTAATCGTTACTTAGCCTTTATTGGCACTGCCTATGTTGAGTTATTCCGTAATGTACCATTGATTGTGCAATTCTTTACATGGTATTTGGTGATCCCTGAGCTGCTGCCTCGCTCCATTGGGGATTGGTTTAAAATGGAGTTAGACCCTAACTACCAATTTTTTATTTCTTCAATGTTATGCCTTGGGTTATTCACAGCCGCACGGATGACCGAACAAGTTCGAGCCGCTATTCAATCGCTCCCTCGCGGGCAGAAAAGCGCAGCTCTGGCGATGGGGCTAACTCTCCCACAAACATATCGTTACGTTTTATTGCCGAATGCTTACCGAGTAATATTGCCACCAATGACCTCAGAAATGTTGAATTTGGTCAAAAACTCAGCAATCGCATCAACAATAGGCTTAGTTGATATGGCTGCACAAGCGGGGAAACTACTGGATTACTCTGCCCATGCATGGGAATCATTTACAGCCATAACATTAGCTTATGTTGGTATTAACGTCATCATTATGATTTTAATGTCGCTACTCGAACGAAAAGTTCGTTTACCTGGCACTATTGGAGGGCGATAAGATGCTTTACGAATTTGACTGGAGCTCAATTGCACCGAGTATCCCCTTCTTAATTGATGGCTTTATTGTCACCGCTAAAATTACACTTACCGCCATTGTCGTCGGGATTTTATGGGGAACAGTCTTAGCTGTTATGCGGCTATCACCTTTCAAGCCTATCAGTTGGTTTGCTGCCTTATATGTTAATACCTTTCGTTCTATCCCGTTAGTCATGGTTTTATTGTGGTTTTATTTGATTGTGCCTAGCTTATTACAAAATGTTCTAGGCTTATCACCAAAAAATGATATTCGTTTAATTTCAGCAATGATAGCCTTCTCCCTTTTTGAAGCGGCCTACTATTCAGAGATTATTCGTGCGGGTATACAGAGTATTTCCCGAGGTCAGGCATCAGCAGCATTAGCACTTGGTATGACAAATATGCAAACCATGAGGCTAGTTGTATTACCACAGGCTTTCAAAGCAATGGTACCATTGCTACTAACTCAAGGTATTGTCTTATTTCAGGACTCCTCATTGGTATACGTCCTAAGTTTGACGGACTTCTTCCGGACAGCCACTAACATTGGCGAACGGGATGGCACACAGGTGGAAATGGTACTATTCGCAGGTCTGGTGTACTTTATAATCAGTTTTGGCGCTTCCATGTTAGTGAATTATCTTAAGAAAAGGACTGTTTCATGATTACCCTGAAAAATGTATCTAAATGGTATGGCCAATTTCAGGTGCTTACAGACTGCACAACTGAAGTCAAAAAAGGCGAAGTCGTGGTAGTATGTGGGCCATCTGGCTCTGGTAAATCCACATTAATAAAAACAGTGAATGGCTTAGAACCTATTCAGCAGGGTGAAATTTTTGTGAATGATATTCAAGTTAATAGCAAAAAAACTGACCTTGCAAAGTTGCGTTCTAAGGTGGGAATGGTGTTCCAGCACTTCGAGCTATTTCCGCATCTATCAATTATAGAAAACCTAACATTGGCACAAGTCAAAGTATTAAACCGAGATAAAAAAGCCGCTGAAGCTAAAGGGTTGAAACTCTTAGAACGAGTTGGCTTAACAAGCCATGCGAACAAATTCCCTGCTCAATTATCAGGGGGACAGCAACAACGTGTCGCCATTGCCCGCGCACTTTGTATGGACCCTATTGCAATGTTATTTGATGAACCAACATCTGCTCTTGACCCTGAAATGATCAACGAAGTACTTGATGTCATGGTTGAATTAGCTCATGAAGGGATGACCATGATGGTGGTTACCCATGAAATGGGCTTCGCCAAAAAAGTAGCAAACCGCGTGATCTTTATGGATGAAGGGAAAATTGTTGAGGACAGTAAAAAAGAAGACTTTTTCGCTAACCCACAATCTGAACGTGCTAAAGATTTCCTTGCGAAAATACTTCATTAATTCATCTCAATAATATATCTAAACAACGTGGCAGGGCTCCCTTGGAGTCGCTGTCACGTAATCTTCCATAATTTATCGTCTAACCGCATTTTTCTTAACAACCATGAAAATCAACCGACAAAATATTTCCATCTTATAGATTACTCACCCCGACGAATTAGACTGTACTCACTGCGATTTCACCACGTTATTTACACAAGAATTATGTACACAAGAATTGTTGTGTCGAGGGTTATAATAAAGCGCTATACCGTTGCACCAAAAACGCTCATGAAACCGCACTATTTTGGTATAAAGCGCTTTAGCTCGTCATTCTTCTTTAGTCATTTTTTTAAATATTAACTGCCCCATTACGCCACCGCCACCATCATTTGGGTGGTTAACACCATCCATTACATTCACAGATGCAAAATCAAATGGTGAGACACCTTCTAAACAGGCAGCATTTACCCCGTATTCCTCTGGGTTTGATCGCCGTTGATGAAAGGTATAAATACCGCACACCGAACAAAAAAAATGAACAGCTTGATGAGTATTAAAACGATATTCTGTTAACTTATCTTTTCCTTCCAAAAGTTTAATCCCTGATAATGGTGCAGAAACAGCGACAGCCCCTCTCATCGCACAGAAAGAACAATTGCAGCGCCTAGCCGTATTTAACCCATCGGTTAATTTCACTGTAAACTTTATTGCCCCACAGTGGCATTGAGCTTTAATCGCGTTCATTTGTTTCCCCTTTTATCGGTATCACCTCTAATTTACGTTCAATGAGTTCATCTTATTTAAGGAATTCATGCTTTTTCATTCGGGACAATAAAGACAATGCTCTTTCTATAGAAATAAACAACAACTTGCTGAATTCAAAATAGTTCAAGAAACCACTACCATTTAGCTGTTTTTTTAGTTAAGTTGTTTGGTTATCGGCATAAAATATGCTGATCCCGTTCCCCGAAAAGCAATATTCAGCTTCCCCCCGCAGGTTCAGCTAATCAACTATTGTTGTTTTCGGTACAGATCCGCTATGCTATGCGGATCTAAATAAAGATAGACATCCACGCTACAGATGTAGCATTTATATTCACCATAGGATTATCGGTGCCATGCAAGAACAATATCGTCCAGAAGATATAGAGCCTAAAGTACAGCGTCACTGGGATGAAAAAGAAACTTTCAAAGTGACAGAAGACAACAGCAAAGAAAAATACTACTGCCTGTCCATGCTACCTTACCCTTCTGGTCGACTACACATGGGCCACGTACGTAACTACACCATCGGTGACGTTATTTCTCGTTACCAACGCATGTTAGGGAAAAATGTACTCCAACCAATCGGTTGGGATGCGTTTGGCCTACCTGCTGAAGGTGCTGCGGTTAAAAACAACACAGCTCCTGCACCTTGGACATACGCCAATATCGATTACATGAAAGGCCAGCTAAAAATGTTGGGCTTTGGTTACGACTGGAACCGTGAAGTCACAACCTGTACCCCTGAGTATTACCGTTGGGAACAATGGTTCTTCACTAAATTATATGAAAAAGGTTTAGTGTATAAAAAAACCTCAGCGGTTAACTGGTGCCCACACGATTTAACTGTACTCGCCAATGAGCAAGTTGTTGATGGTTGCTGCTGGCGTTGTGATACCCCAGTTGAACGCAAAGAAATCCCACAATGGTTTATTAAAATCACAGATTACGCAGAAGAACTGCTCAATGACCTCGATAAACTCGAAGATTGGCCAGAGCAAGTTAAAACGATGCAACGTAACTGGATCGGCCGCTCAGAAGGGACTGAAATCACCTTTAATGTAGCCGAACGTGATGAAAAATTAACCGTTTATACTACCCGCCCAGACACTTTTATGGGGGCGACTTACGTGGCTGTTGCCGCAGGTCACCCTTTAGCTAAAGAGGCAGCGACTAACAACCCTGAATTAGCTCAATTTATTGATGAGTGCCGTAATACCAAAACCGCAGAAGCGGATATGGCAACCATGGATAAAAAAGGGATGGCAACAGGGTTATTCGTTGTGCATCCATTAACCCAAGAAAAACTGCCAATTTGGGTCGCTAACTTTGTTTTAATGGAATACGGTACGGGTGCTGTCATGGCAGTTCCTGCTCACGACCAACGTGACTGGGAGTTTGCACACAAATACAACTTACCTATCAAAGCCGTTATTGCTGATGCAGAAGGCAACGAGCCTGATTTATCGCAAGAAGCTATGACGGATAAAGGTTCTCTGATTAATTCAGGTGAATTTAGCGGGTTAGATCACGAAGCTGGTTTCAATGCGATATCAGACAAACTGGTTGCTCTTGGCGCAGGTCAACGTAAAGTAAATTATCGTTTACGTGACTGGGGGGTTTCACGTCAACGTTATTGGGGTGCACCTATCCCAATGGCAACATTAGAAGATGGCACAGTCGTTCCAATTCCTGAAGATCAACTGCCAGTAATTTTACCTGAAGATGTCGTAATGAATGGTATTACTAGCCCGATTAAAGCCGACCCTGAGTGGGCTAAAATCACGATTAATGGTCAGCCAGCCCTGCGTGAAACAGATACCTTCGATACTTTCATGGAATCATCTTGGTATTACGCTCGGTATACATGCCCACAACACAATGAGGGTATGTTAGACCCAACTGCGGCTAACTATTGGTTACCGGTTGATCAGTACATTGGTGGTATCGAACACGCTATCATGCACTTAATGTATTTCCGTTTCTTCCATAAATTAATGCGTGATGCAGGCTTAGTAAACTCCGATGAGCCAGCTAAACGTCTGCTGTGCCAAGGCATGGTATTAGCTGATGCATTCTACTACACCGGGAGTGACGGTCAGCGCGTTTGGGTTTCTCCAGCAGAAGCGATTGTTGAACGTGACGATAAGAACCGTATTATTAAAGCTGTAGACGCAGAAGGCCATGAACTGGTTTATACCGGTATGAGCAAGATGTCTAAGTCGAAAAACAACGGTATTGACCCACAATTAATGGTCGAAAAATACGGTGCCGATACCGTTCGTCTGTTTATGATGTTCGCCGCACCACCTGAATTAACCCTTGAATGGCAAGAATCTAGCGTAGAAGGTGCGAACCGCTTTGTTCGCCGTGTTTGGCGTTTAGTACACGAACACTCACAAAAAGGGGCAACCTTACCTTTAGATATCAGCACGTTAACGCCAGAGCAAAAAGACTTACGTCGCGACCTGCACAAAACGATTGCTAAAGTTACCGACGATGTTGGCCGCCGCTATGCATTCAACACTGCTATTGCTGCTGTGATGGAGTTCATGAACAAACTCGTTCGTGCCCCACAAGAGAGCGAACAGGACCGTGCGTTAGTTCAAGAATCTCTAGAAGCAATTACGTTAATGTTGTCACCGATTATCCCACATGCTTGCTTCGAAATGTGGCAAGCGCTTGGGCATAATGAAGATATTGATTTTGCTTCTTGGCCAGTTGCTGATGAGCAAGCGATGATTGATGACACCAAGCTGGTTGTTGTTCAAGTTAATGGTAAAGTCCGTGGTCGCATAACAGTTCCTGCTGATGCAAACCAAGAGTTTGTACTGGATATGGCACAAAAAGAGTCTAGCGTAGCGAAATACCTTGAAGGTGTTAGCATCCGCAAAGTAATCTATGTTCCAGGCAAATTGCTAAACCTTGTTGTAGGTTAATAGTTAGGTTGATGGCTGATAAGGAGGCCAGGTGCGTTATCTGATAACTTTATTTTTGAGCCTGGCGGTGCTAGTCACCGCAGGCTGCGGTTTTCGCCTTCAAGGAACCACCCAAATTCCTGAAGAACTGAAAACGTTGCAGCTGAGTTCAAGTGACCCATATGGCTATCCTACAAGGGCACTTAGGGAGCAGTTACGGCTGAATAACGTAACAATCCTTGAAACAGGCAACGCAAGTGTCCCTATTTTGAAAGTCCTCGGTTCCAATGAAAACACGGAAACCGTTTCGATTTATCAAGATGGTAAAGCAGCAGAAAAGCAACTTACACTTGTTATGAATGCGCAAGTGTTGATGCCTGATGGCGCTATTTACCCGCTACAAAGTCGTGTTGAGCGTACTTTCTTTGACAACCCTTTAGAAGCACTTGCGAAAGATGCAGAAAAAGAAATTGTTAGGCAAGAAATGCAGGAGCAAGCTGCACGTAACTTAGTTCGTAAGTTACTGCTTGTCCACTCAGCCGAACTTGAAAAAGCAAAAAACCAAGCGGCTGATACGAACACGCAACCATAATGACGCGTATTTACCCTGAACAGCTGGCCTCTTCGTTACAAGAAACGCTAAGAGGCCGCTATTTGATTTGGGGCAATGAGCCCCTTCTACTTCAAGAAAGTCAAGATGCCATCCGCAAAGCTGCCCAACAACAAGGCTTTGAGGAACATTTTGTGTATTCTCTTGAGCAGAACACTGACTGGGATGAAATTTTTAGCCAATGTCAGGCGCTAAGCTTATTCGCTAGTCGTCAAACTCTGACGCTGTTATTACCTGAAAATGGCCCCAACGCAGCAATGGCGGAAAAATTAAGCCAGTTGTCGCAGTTACTTCACCCAGATCTACTCCTTGTACTACGTGGACATAAACTAACAAAAGCCCAAGAAAACAGCGGGTGGTTTAAAGCCCTCAGTAAAGAGGCGGTGTATGTCAGTTGCCTGACGCCTGAATACCAACGGCTCCCTCAGTGGGTATCGAAACGCGCGTACAGTATGCGCTTATCTTTAGAAGCCGAAGCCAACCAACTGCTCTGTTATTGCTACGAAGGTAATTTACTAGGTTTGGCGCAAGCCCTTGAGCGCCTGTCATTACTGTACCCTGATGGCAAACTCACCTACCCCCGAGTTGAAAATGCAGTTAATGATTCTGCCCATTTTACACCGTACCATTGGGTCGACGCGTTACTTGCAGGTAAATCACGCCGTTCATGGCATATTTTAGAACAACTTCAACATGAAGATGTTGAACCCGTCATTTTGTTACGTTCAATACAACGTGAATTAATACTGCTTATTACGTTAAAACGCCAATCAGTCACAACACCATTGAAAACGTTATTTGACCAACACAAAGTTTGGCAAAACCGCCGTGGAATGATCTCTGAAGCACTACAGCGTTTAACGTTGCATCAATTACAATCTGCACTAATGTTATTAACACAAGCTGAAATCCATATTAAACAAGATTTTAGTCACTCAGCATGGCCTGACCTACAATCACTATCTATGTTATTATGTGGTAAAGCATTTGCAGAGAATTTTATTCATGACTGACCATTTTTCGCCTAAAGATAAACACAATCACCTTCAAGCGTTATTTGGTGGGACATTTGACCCGATCCACTTCGGTCATTTACGCCCTGTTCAGGCTCTAGCTCAACAAGTTGGGTTAGAAAAAATTATTTTATTACCCAATCATGTCCCGCCACACCGTCCGCAACCAGAGGCTACCCCATTGCAGCGTTTGGAAATGGTAAAATTAGCGGTTAAAAATAACCCGTTATTTGCCATCGACACTCGTGAGCTAGAAAAAGATAGCCCTTCATATACGATAGAAACACTTTCTCAACTACGCCAAGAAATGGGCCCAACCCAACCCCTTGCGTTTATCATTGGGCAAGATTCCTTGTTATCTATTAATACATGGTACGAATGGGAGAAAATTCTTGATAATTGCCACTTATTAGTTTGTGCCCGCCCAGGATATGCTACGCAATTTACCGACCCCAAAATGCAAGCTTGGCTGGTACAACATCAAGCCACAACACCCTCGCAACTAAGCCAATCTGCCAATGGTTATATTTTTATTGGTGACACCCCTCTTATCAATATTTCTGCCACAGAAATACGTGAAAAACTAAATGCAGGGGACACCTGTAGCGAACTTATCCCTGAAACCGTTCTTCAATATATTCACCAACAGCACCTTTACCAACGATAAGGAAGTTCTCTTATGGGGATGCAATTAGGGTAAGGTTCAAAAAAATATTGTTCACTCAAATAGTTATCAGGGTATTGCACCAATAATTGGCGCATCATTGCTAACGGCTGGCTTATTGGTAAATTCCCTTCTCGATAATCATTGATCAACCATAACAACCGTTTTTTCTCATCTGAGGTTGCTTTACGTTTAAAATATCCTTGCATATGGCTAAGCGCATTTACTTGAATATTTCTAGCTGGAAGGGACGAAAATATTTCCATTAGCCCTGCTTTGTAGTGGTTAAAAAAACCGTGGAGATCGCTTCCCTTACGAATACTTGCCACTAAGCGGCCAGTTAATTGATACCCCACAGGAGAATATGCCATTATCAAATATTTATGGCGGCTATGAAATTGGATGATTTCAGCCTGTGTTAGGTGTTGGCATAAGTTATTAAGCCTTTGCAAAACATACAGTTTCGTTAAGAAACTATCCCAGTAGTCGACATCATGCCATTGCTCGTCAGTGATCACCGCAATACTCGCTGGAAATAACCCAGCCAATTGAAGCCTATCTTGCGCAGCACAAATAATGCCATCTACGCGGTTGTGGGCTGAATTGACAACATCAGCCGTTAGGTATTCCACAATAGGCTCTACCCATGGTTGAATTTTCATGGGGAGATGACTAACCCCTTCAAATACGAAAATATTTGGCTTCATTATTTGCACAATATCCATCTCACTCTAAAATATTTGCTAGGGTGCGAATTTGTTGAGTTATTTTGTAAAGTTAACACAAACCTCTTGCTCAAGTGAGCAGATATCCCTATAAATTTCACTCCATAATGAATAAAAAAGAATTTAGCCGATTTTTCTTAAAATCTAGGGTAAAATGGCTTCGCTGAGAATGATTTTGATTCATTAGCTATCAGCAAACGCTTTATCTACAAACTACAAACAGTGTTTAATGTAATATTCTGTTTATTTGAATGAAAGGTGAACCTTTTGCAAGGAACTGAACTCCAACAATTTATTATCGATCAGCTTGATGATGCCAAAGCAGAAGACATTATCACTATCGATGTTCAAGGGAAATCAAGTATTACCGATCAGATGATCATCTGTACAGGGACATCAAGCCGCCATCTGATGTCTGTCGCTGACCGGTTAATAGATGCCTGCCGTAAAAATGGTTTAATGCCATTAGGTGTTGAAGGGCAAGGCATTTCTGATTGGATCGTAGTAGACCTAGGTGATGCTATTGTGCATATTATGCAAGACGAAAGCCGCCGCATGTACGAATTAGAAAAACTCTGGAGCTGAGTTTGAAATTACAACTCATCGCCGTTGGAACAAAAATGCCGGACTGGGTCCAGACCGGCTTTATGGATTACCTCCACCGTTTCCCTAAAGATATGCCGTTTGAATTAACGGAGATACCCGCTGGGAAACGCGGGAAAAACGCAGATATAAAACGCATTTTAGAAAAAGAAGGCGAGTTAATGCTCGCAGCCGTGGGTAAAGGAAACCGTATTGTCACCTTGGATATTCCAGGAGATCGCTGGGATACTCCCAAACTGGCCATTCAATTGGATAAGTGGAAACAAGATGGCCGTAATGTCAGCTTATTGATCGGTGGTCCCGAAGGGCTAGCTCCCGCTTGTAAGGCGGCGGCTGAGCAAAGTTGGTCATTATCACCACTTACGCTTCCTCACCCACTAGTTCGTGTCCTTGTTGCCGAAAGTCTTTATCGCGCATGGAGTATTACGACTAATCACCCTTATCATAGGGAATAGTTTGGTTTGAATAAGTTCAAAATGGCAATGGGATGAAAACACAACGCACCCCTTTTCGCGACCACACCGCAGAATCTGTTTTGTTTATCCGCCGAGCGCTTATTGCTTTCGGCGTGATTGTCATTTTAACCTCGATCCTCGTGACCAATTTGTACCATTTACAAATTGTTCGCCATGAGGATTACCAAACTCGCTCTAATGATAACCGAATCAAATTGGTGCCCATTGCACCAAGCCGTGGCATTATCTACGATCGGCAAGGAACACAGCTCGCCCTAAATAGCACTTTTTATCAGTTAGAAATCGTGCCAGAGAAAGTCGATAACCTACAAGAAACCTTAGACAAACTTCGTGATATCGTTGATTTAACCGATGAGGATATTGCTAATTTTGAAAAAGAACGTAAGCGCTCACGTCGTTTTACCTCTATCGCCTTAAAAACACAATTAAATGAAGTTCAAGTGGCTCGCTTTGCCGTAAACCAATACCACTTCCCCGGTTTAGAAGTTAAAAGTTATCAACGTCGCTCCTATCCATATGGTTCTGCATTGACCCATGTCATCGGCTACGTCGCTAAAATTAATGATAAAGACATCGAGCGCCTTGATAAAGACGGGTTATTACCCAACTATGCGGCTAGCCATGATATTGGTAAATTAGGCATCGAGCGTTATTATGAAAGTGTATTACACGGTAAAACAGGCTATGAAGAAGTCGAAGTTAACAGCCGAGGGCGGGTTATTCGCCAGCTTCATGAACAACCGCCTCAAGCTGGCCGGGATATCTATTTAACGATTGATCTCGAGTTACAAATCTATATTGAAAAATTATTAACCACTAGCCGTGCTGCTGTCGTAGTGACAGACCCACGCAACGGGGAAATACTGGCGCTGGTTTCTAACCCAAGCTATGACTCAAACCTGTTCGTCAACGGTATCTCAAACAAAGATTACCAAGCGTTACTGAATAACCCTGATAGGCCGTTGATTAACCGAACAACCCAAGGGCTTTACCCCCCAGCCTCAACCGTAAAACCCTTTATTTCTGTTGCCGCATTGAGTGAAAAAGTCATCACGCCCAACACCACAATATTTGACCCCGGTTGGTGGCAACTCCCCGGCTCAGAAAAACGCTACCGAGATTGGAAACGCTGGGGCCATGGTAAGCTGAATGTGATGAAATCTATTATTGAGTCTGCAGATACCTTCTTCTACCAAGTTGCCTATGATATGGGTATTGACCGTCTCTCTGTATGGATGACCCGCTTTGGCTTTGGCGAGTACACTGGGATCGACCTTGCCGAAGAGCGTTCAGGCATTATGCCTACTCGTGAGTGGAAACAAAAACGTTATAAGAAACCTTGGTACCAAGGGGATACTATTCCAGTCGGGATCGGCCAAGGCTATTGGACTGCTACCCCAATTCAAATGTCAAAGGCCTTAATGACCTTAATCAATGACGGTCAGGTCAAAACGCCTCACTTACTTTATGGCACCAAACTTGGTAATGCCATGGTGCCTTATGAAGATAAAGAAACCACTCAAATTGGGGACATTCATTCGGGTTATTGGGAACTCGCTAAACAGGGGATGTATGGCGTAGCCAATGCACCTAATGGTACAGGTCGTCGTAGTTTTATCGGTACCCCTTATAAAGCTGCCGCGAAGTCTGGAACGGCTCAAGTCTTTAGTTATGAAACCTATAATGCAAGTAAACTCGCCGAGCACTTGCGTGACCATAAATTGATGATTGCTTATGCGCCTTATGATAAGCCAACTATCGCTGTCACTATTATTTTAGAAAATGGCGGCGCAGGTCCTTCTGTAGGGGATATAGTGCGGCAAATATTTGACCATGTTCTTCTTGGTGATAACCGTACAGAAATTGCCACCTCACCAACTAGCGCTGGGGAGGACCGCTGATGTCCCGTTCAAGCTATCAGCTTCAACCAAATACAGTGAGCTATAAAAAAGATGACAGACGATAAGAAAAAAATTTCATTATCAACACGTCTGCACATAGATGTGCCTATGCTATTAATTATCATGGCATTGCTTGCCTATAGCGCGTTTATTATGTGGAGCGCTAGTGGTCAAGACCCTGAAATGATGGAGCGAAAGCTAGGGCAAATAGCTTCTGGCTTTATTGTAATGATCGTTATGGCTCAAATTCCCCCTCGAATGTATGAAAATTGGGCTCCACATCTGTTTATCTTTTGTGTCATTTTATTAGTTTTTGTCGATGTGTTTGGGCAAATCAGTAAAGGGGCCCAACGTTGGCTAGACCTCGGTTTTATTCGTTTCCAACCTTCAGAAATTGCAAAGATAGCGGTGCCACTTATGGTTGCCCGCTTTATGAATCGTGATTTGTGTCCCCCTTCATTTAAAAATACACTGATTGCACTCGTCCTCATTTTTGTACCGACATTATTAGTGGCTGCACAGCCTGACCTTGGAACATCAATCCTTGTGGCGGCTTCGGGGTTATTTGTCTTATTTCTTGCTGGGATGAGTTGGCGGCTGATTGCTATTGCTGCTATCGCCCTAGCGGCCTTTATTCCATTGCTGTGGTTCTTCTTGATGCATGGCTACCAACGGGCTCGTGTCATGATGTTATTGGACCCAGAAACTGACCCATTAGGTGCGGGCTACCATATTATTCAATCAAAAATTGCGATTGGTTCTGGTGGGTTAATGGGGAAAGGTTGGCTGCACGGTACACAATCACAACTTGAATTTTTACCTGAAAGGCACACTGACTTTATTTTTGCTGTATTAGCCGAAGAACTTGGCTTAGTCGGTGTTCTTATCCTTCTTGGCTTATATATTTTGCTGATTATCCGCGGGCTCTATATTGCCGCCAGCGCACAAAATACCTTTGGTCGAGTGATGGTTGGTGGTTTGATCTTAATCCTTTTTGTATATGTGTTTGTGAATATCGGCATGGTCAGTGGTATATTACCTGTCGTTGGCGTTCCCCTCCCCTTAGTGAGTTATGGCGGTTCTGCCTTAATTGTTTTAATGGCTGGATTCGGTATTATCATGTCGATACATACACACCGAAGATTCCTTTCAAAAAGTTTATAAAATGAGGCTTAGTATGCGTTTACAATGGATAATGCTTGGTGTCACTGCCGCGCTACTTAGTGGCTGTGTTACAGAAGAGGTTAAGCAACCCGCCCAAGTGCCAACCAATGTGCCCACTCAAGATGTATTAGGTGCTGAACCTCATTATGAGCCATATCACCCAACAGCAAATAGTGATTACTCACGTAATGGCCAGCAATACCAAATAGTACGTGACCCGGCACAATTTAGCCAAGTTGGCTACGCTTCAATTTATGGTGCTGAATCAACAGGCAATATGACTGCCATTGGTGAACGAGTTAACCCCGTAGAATTAACCGCAGCACACCCGACTTTGCCAATCCCTAGTTATGTGCGTATTACCAATATGATGAATGGCCGCATGATGGTGGTTCGAGTCAACGACCGTGGCCCTTATATGCAAGGTAAAAGCATTGCTATTTCTCGGGCTGCGGCTGACCGCTTAAATTTATTACCAACCACTAAGATTAAAATAGACGCTATCCAAGTCGCCCAAGACGGTACACTTTCTGGTACCGGTACTGTCGGCTCTAATTTTGTTAAGCAGAGCTATGCACTACCTGGGCGCCCACAGCTAGGTTCAGGCCCTATGGGAACGCCTGTGATGGAAAACTTACCAACGCCAGAAAATGCGTTGCCTGTCCAACAGCCCAAAGAACCTATGCAACCAGTGATGCCAGATATGAGCTTACAAACCCCTACGCCAGAGCCACAACCCGCGGCCGAAGAAGCGGTGCCTGAGCGTGGCTTTTTAGTCCAAGCGGGTGCAATTAGCAGCCAACCGAACGCACAAAAAATGCTGGATGAACTAAAAACACAATTTAATGTTCCTGGGCGTTTACAACCCTACAATGGTATCTACCGGGTTCAATTAGGGCCGTTTAGTACTCGACAACAAGCTGTTGAAGTACAGGGCCGTCTACAATCAGAAAAAAACCAAACTTCGATGGTAGTCGCACCTTAAATCTGAATACATACCAAACATTTTAGGTCTCTCAACATTGTGATGATGTTGATGGGGCCTAAAGTATGACTGTATCAAACTGACAAAAATAATTGGTGGAGCGCAAAAGTGGCTTTTTTCTTGCCCTATTCTTTTGCTAAACTGCGCCTCCTTGTGTTAACCGAATTTCGGATGTAAATGGTAAAACCATGAATAATGTCGCTCCATCACGCATCGTGCGTTATACAGTGCTGGGTTCTGCTCTGCTTCTTTTGACTGCCAGTATTGCAAATGCCAATGACAGCTTTCCAAATACTTCAATTCCCGCAGCACCAGCCATAGATGCTGAAGCCTATATACTCATTGATTATAATTCAGGAAAAGTCCTCGCTGAAAGTAATGCGGATCAGCGTCGTGACCCAGCCAGTTTAACCAAGATGATGACCAGTTATGTTATTGGTCAGGCGATTAAATCAGGTAAAATTGGTGCAAATGACATAGTCACCGTGGGTAATGATGCATGGGCAACCGGTAACCCTGTGTTTAAAGGCTCATCCTTGATGTTCTTAAAACCAGGAGATCGAGTCAGCGTTTCTCAACTGACTCGTGGGATTAACCTGCAATCAGGTAACGATGCTTGTGTTGCAATGGCTGATTATATCGCTGGAGATCAAACCAATTTTGTTCAATTAATGAATGGATATGTGAATAAATTAGGTTTGAAAAACACCCATTTTGAAACTGTTCATGGCTTAGATGCAGAAGGCCAGTATAGCTCCGCACGTGATATGGCGCTTATTGGTCAAGCTTTAGTACGTGATGTACCAGAAGAATATGCCATTTACAAAGAAAAAGAATTTACCTTTAACAACATCCGCCAAATTAACCGTAACGGTTTGTTGTGGGATAAGAGCCTTGCTGTTGATGGGATCAAAACAGGTCACACAAATGCCGCAGGTTTCAACCTTGTTGCATCCGCAACAGATGGTGATATGCGTTTAATTTCCGTTGTGATGGGTGGGAAAAGCAGCAAAGGACGTGATGCTGAAAGTAAAAAATTACTCACTTATGGTTTCCGTTTCTATGAAACAGTTAAACCATTACAAGCTAACGTTGATTTTGCGAGTGTTCCTGTTTGGTTTGGTGATGAAAATGAAGTGAAATTAGGTGTAGTGGATGACCTATACTTAACGATACCTCGGGGACGGTTAAAAGATTTAAAAGCCAGCTATGAACTGTCAACGACAGAATTACAAGCGCCTTTGACCAAAGGTCAGCAAGTCGGTACGATCAGCTTCCAGCTCGATGGAAAAACTATTGAACAACACCCTTTAGCCGTTCTAAAAGATGTTGAAGAAGGTGGCTTTTTCAGCCGATTAATTGACTATATCAAACTATTATTTCACCGTTGGTTTGGCTAGGGCTTGAAACAAAAATAAATCACCCCCATATAGTAAGCATCGAAATGTTTGTTGGATGAATACTTTTGATTGGCTGGTTTAATACCAGCCAATCTTTTTCAACCAGCGACACAATTTAAAAAATTAGGAGTGCCCATGAAAACGAAATTAGGTGAACTGCTTGAGTTCCCATGTCCATTAACTTACAAAGTGATGGGCTTGGCACAGCCTGAGTTGGTTGATCAAGTGATTGAAGTTGTTCAGCGTCATGCGCCTGGTGATTACTCTCCCGATGTAAAACCAAGTAGCAAAGGCAACTATCACTCAGTTTCTATTACTATTAATGCAACACATATCGAACAGGTTGAAACCTTGTATAGCGAATTAGGCGCATTAGAATTAGTTAAAGTTGTGCTTTAATCAACGAGTAAATAAAAAACCAAATAGTGAAGTGACCCCCAATAGCTGGACAACCAATTACTGGGGGTTTTTTATGCCAAAATACAGCCGAGATTTAAAAATTATCATTGCTAACCATTAATTCTGTATCTACTCACTTATATACAACAAGCTAATACCTTGACAACTTGATGTGTAACAAACATAGGCGTTATACTGACCTAACGATAATGACAACGTGGACGCTTAATTTTGTCAGACAGAAGTATAATCATCCGCCAACTTGGCCTCGCGCCTTACCAACCCGTTTCTGATGCGATGCACCAATTTACGCAATGCCGTACGCCTGAAACCTGCGACGAAATTTGGCTCGTTGAACACCCCCGAGTATTTACTCAAGGCCAAGCCGGTAAAGCCGAGCACGTACTTGCTCCTGGCGATATCCCAGTCATTCAAAGTGATCGGGGGGGCCAAGTTACCTACCATGGCCCCGGCCAGCAAGTCATGTATGTTATGCTAGACTTAAAACGCAATAAACTTGGTGTGCGTGAGTTAGTCACCGCACTAGAAAACACCGTTGTGAATACCCTCGCCCATTTTCATATCGAAGCTTACCCTCGCCCCGATGCGCCCGGTGTATATGTTAACGGGGACAAAATTTGTTCTCTTGGTTTACGCATTAGGCAAGGCTGTTCTTTCCATGGACTTGCTTTAAATATCGATATGGACCTTGAGCCATTTAACCGTATAAACCCTTGTGGTTACAGTGAATTAAAGATGACTCAGATTAGTGATCTTGCTCCCAAAGTGTCATTATCTGATGTTCAGCCTGTGCTAATCCGTCAATTCTGTGACACACTAGGATTTCATATTGTTCAATAATAATGCTATAATTTTTTAACATTTTTAAACTATTTTTTAATGAATGGGTTACGGCTTTCCATTCGGTTTTATTTAGAATTAAAAATTATCCATCAGCATAAAAGATAACTGGAACCGTCATATTATGAGTAAACCAATTCAGATAGAACGCGGAATTAAATATCGTGACGCCGACAAAATGGCGCTGATCCCTGTCAAAAACGTTGTGACTGAACGAGAAGAAATTCTACGTAAACCTGACTGGATGAAAATTAGGCTTCCCGCTGACTCAACTCGTATTCAAGGCATTAAAGCCGCTATGCGTAAAAATGGTCTACATTCGGTATGTGAAGAAGCCTCCTGCCCAAACCTTTCCGAGTGCTTTAACCATGGTACAGCAACCTTTATGATCTTAGGTGCTATCTGTACTCGACGTTGCCCATTCTGTGATGTTGCCCACGGTCGTCCAAACGCGCCAGATGCCAATGAGCCAGAAAAATTAGCGCAAACAATCAAAGATATGGCATTACGGTATGTCGTTATTACTTCTGTGGACCGAGACGACCTACGTGATGGTGGCGCACAGCACTTTGCGGATTGTATTCGTGCTATTCGCGAAAAAAACCCTTCAATTAAAATTGAAACATTAGTCCCTGACTTTCGTGGGCGTATGGATCGCGCACTAGAAATTCTGACCGCAACGCCACCAGATGTCTTTAACCATAATCTTGAAAACGTACCACGCGTTTATCGCCAAGTTCGCCCAGGCGCGAATTATGAATGGTCATTAAAATTACTCGAAAAATTTAAAGAAGCGCACCCTGATATCCCAACTAAATCAGGGCTAATGGTTGGGTTAGGCGAAACGAACGCCGAAATTATTGAAGTTATGCGTGATTTACGCCGTCATGGCGTAACAATGCTAACGCTTGGTCAATACTTGCAACCGAGTCGCCATCATCTGCCTGTAAAACGCTATGTTAGCCCAGCAGAGTTTGACGAAATGAAAGAAGAGGCAATGGCAATGGGCTTCACCCACGCAGCTTGTGGGCCTTTTGTACGCTCGTCTTACCATGCAGACTTACAAGCTAAAGGTGAAGAGGTCAAATAACCCCCTAGCTTTTTGGTACGCTACATTATTTCTATAAAGCCGGGTTCAACCTATTTGTTTAAATCCGGCTCTTGTCTTTTACTGCTTAATAAAAAACTCGCCCCAGTTAACTAGAGCGAGTTTATAGCTGTTAGTTTCTAATTGTTAATTATTAAAATTACAGAGAGACAACGTTAACAGCAGATGGGCCTTTAGCACCTTCAGTGATTTCAAATTCGACTTTCTGGCCTTCCGCTAAGGTTTTGAAACCTTCGCTTGCAATCGCAGAAAAGTGCACAAATACATCTTTGCTACCATCTTCTGGAGTGATAAAACCAAAACCTTTAGACTCGTTGAACCACTTAACGTTACCTTTAACTTTAGACATCAAATTATTACCTTTAAAATAAAATAGACACACCATCTGTATCAGGCTCAGTACATCAGATATCTAAGTTACTTGTCTACAACCTAGATCACGAAAATTGACTAAAAAAGTAAAAATATATTATTTATCGGTATTATCTGTGCAAATTCCACCCATAATTCTTACAAATAGCAATTATTACAACTAATAGTATTAGCTATAGTGAATTATTTAGATATTACTTCTCATGCAATAGTAACCAACCTTTAATATCTAGGCCGCCAGTATAACCGACTAGCTTTCCATCATGCCCTAATACACGATGACAAGGTACAATTAAAGAAATGGGGTTACGTGAATTAGCCATTCCAACAGCACGACAGTAATTTACAGAACCTAACTTTAAAGCCAAATCCTTATAGCTCCATCGCTCACCATAAGGTATCCCACATAAATGCTTCCAAACTTTCTTTTGAAACTCAGTTCCCTGAGGATTTAAAGCAACCGTAAAAACTTTTCTTTTATGACTAAAATATTCTTTTAACTCTTTCACGCAAAGTTTGGAGTGTTCATTCTTAATTTCTTTTTCTGTTTTTTCTTCAACAAAGTACAGGCTCGTTATTCCGTCATCATCAGCCGTAATATGGATCCACGGTTTAGGAAACTTTTCCGGTGTTTCTAAATATTGATGGTACATAGTATCTCCTTAAAAGGAATCAATTACCTGATTGTATATACAGTTATAGAGTAAATTATTTCCGCTTTGCAATAATCTTTTTTCTTAGTGTCACCAACTGAATCACTAAATCCACTTATTTTTTATTTTCAATGTTAATAACAACCTAGCAAATAATTAGAATAATTATCATTCAACTTTTCATATCCACTACATATTGTGTGGTTGATAAATAACTCACCCATATATAGTATTTACTTATTAATCTTGTTGGCTATGACACGTTAAAAAATCAAAAGGTAAATAATATGACTGAGATTACCATTTATAGTAAGCCTAATTGCGTTCAATGTAATGCAACATACCAAGCGCTAGATCGCAAACAAATTTCCTATCAGGTAATTGACCTCACTCAAGATGACCAAGCCCTTGAGCTAGTTAAAAAATTAGGCTATCAACAAGTCCCAGTAGTCATTGCTGGGGACAAACATTGGTCTGGGTTTCGTCCAGATATGATTAGCTTATTAGCGGCCTAGAGGTTCTTATGGCAACGGAAGCGCTTATCTATTTTTCCAGTCGTTCTGGAAATTGCCATCGCTTTGTTAAAAAGTTAGGCCTTCCAGCAACACGGCTCCCCATTGGTCGCCAAGAAAACAGCCTAATTGCAACAAAACCTTATGTTTTGTTGCTGCCTACTTATGGTGGTGGAGGCTTAAAGGGTGCCGTCCCAAAAGAAGTGATCCAATTTCTAAATATTGAAGCCAATCGCTCACTTATCCGTGGAGTGATCGCTGCGGGTAACACCAACTTTGGCGATGCCTATGCCATTGCTGGGGATATTGTCGCGCAAAAGTGCCGTATTCCTTACCTTTACCGTTTTGAGCTTCTTGGCACAGAAAAAGATGTTCAATCCGTTAAGCAAGGCCTTCAAATATTTTGGCAGCGTACTGACAACTAGAGTTATTTCAAAATGGATAAAATGCAAAATACCACTGATATAGACTATCACGCACTTAATGCTATGTTGAATTTATATGATAGCGAAGGCCACATTCAATTTGATAAAGACAAGGAAGCTGCACATCATTATTTTAGGCAACATGTAAATCAAAACACTGTATTTTTTCATGACTTAAAAGAAAAATTAGATTTCTTAGTGCAAGAAAACTATTACGAAAGTAGCGTATTAGGTCAATATGATTTTGAGTTTATCAAATCATTATTTAAACAAGCTTATGCGCATAAATTTCGTTTCCAGACTTTTTTAGGTGCCTTCAAATATTACACCAGCTATACCCTAAAAACCTTTGATGGTAAACGTTATTTAGAGCGTTATGAAGATCGTGTCTGTATGGTGGCATTAACACTTGCACAAGGCTCAGAAAGCCTCGCGATGTTATATGTGGATGAGATCATCAGCGGTCGTTTTCAACCTGCTACCCCCACATTCCTGAATTGCGGTAAAAAGCAAAGAGGTGAACTAATTTCTTGTTTTCTTTTGAGAATCGAAGACAACATGGAATCCATCGGTCGCTCCGTAAATTCAGCATTACAATTATCCAAGCGCGGCGGTGGTGTCGCATTTTTAATGAGCAACTTACGTGAACAAGGCGCTCCAATAAAATTGATTGAGAATCAATCATCTGGTGTAGTCCCTGTCATGAAAATGCTAGAAGATGCCTTTTCCTACGCTAACCAATTAGGGGCTCGTCAAGGTGCCGGAGCCGTTTATTTACACGCGCATCATCCTGACATTATGCGTTTTCTTGATACTAAACGGGAAAATGCCGATGAAAAAATACGCATCAAAACGCTTTCTCTAGGGGTTGTTATTCCTGATATCACTTTCCAGTTAGCAAAAGATAATCAAGATATGTATTTGTTCTCTCCTTATGATATTGAACGCATATATGGTGTTCCAATGTCCGAAATTAGTGTGACAGAGAAATACCATGAAATGGTAAATAACAAGGGGATCAAAAAATACAAAATTAATGCGCGAGAATTTTTCCAAACCTTAGCTGAAATTCAATTTGAATCGGGATATCCCTATATTCTCTTCGAGGACACTGCCAACCGGGCCAACCCAATCGCAGGGCGAATTAATATGAGCAACTTGTGTTCGGAAATACTGCAAGTTAATCGCCCTAGTACTTATGAAGATGATTTAAGCTACCAACAGATTGGTAAAGATATTAGCTGTAACTTAGGTTCAATGAATATCGCTAAAACAATGGACTCCCCTAATTTTGCTCAGTCTATTGAGGCTGCTGTGCGGGCTTTAAGTGCAGTTTCAGATATGAGTGATATACGCTCAGTCCCTTCTATTGCACAAGGTAACCGCCAATCCCATGCCATTGGCTTAGGGCAAATGAATTTACATGGCTACCTTGCAAGGGAGCACATTCATTATGGTTCTGAAGAAGCGTTGGATTTTACCAATATTTATTTTTACTGTGTCACTTATTATGCGCTAAAAACATCCAACCAATTAGCCAGAGAAAGAAAAACTGCATTTATTGGCTTTGAACACTCTACATATGCCTCTGGTGAATATTTCGATAAATATATCAACAACCTTTGGTTACCAAAGACACAGAATGTGCAGGAATTATTCCGACGTTCGGGTATCGAAATTCCAAGTCGTGAAGATTGGCTAGCCTTGAAACAGTCAATTATGACCCACGGAATTTACAACCAGAATCTGCAAGCTATCCCTCCGACAGGTTCAATTTCCTATATTAATAATTCAACATCTAGCATTCATCCTATCGTTTCACGAATAGAAATTCGTAAAGAAGGTAAAATTGGGCGCGTCTACTACCCGGCTCCTTTTATGGATAACAAAAATCTAGAGTATTACCAAGATGCTTACCAAATCGGGCCAGAAAAAATTATTGATACCTATGCAATGGCCACTCAACATGTTGACCAAGGTTTATCTTTAACCCTATTTTTTAAAGATGATGCCACTACCCGCGATATCAATCGTGCGCAAATATATGCATGGCGAAAAGGGATAAAAACACTGTATTACATTAGGTTACGCCAAACCGCCCTAGAAGGAACCGAAGTCGAAGGCTGCGTATCTTGCACTCTGTAATAGGAAAAAATCAAATGACCACCAGCACATCTTATACACCTGTTAAAGCTATCAACTGGAACCGACTTCAAGACGATAAAGATTTAGAAGTTTGGAACCGGTTAACCACCAACTTTTGGTTACCTGAAAAAATCCCGCTCTCCAATGACACACCATCTTGGAACACGCTTACTGCGGCAGAAAAACAGCTCACTATTCGAGTATTCACTGGCTTAACGTTACTCGATACCATCCAAAATACGGTTGGTGCTCCTTGTTTAATGCCTGATGCTCAAACCCCTCATGAAGAAGCCGTATTATCTAATATTAGCTTCATGGAAGCGGTACACGCTCGGTCTTATAGCTCAATATTTTCAACATTGTGCTCGACCACTGATGTCGATGACGCATACCGTTGGAGTGAAGAAAATACAGCGTTACAGAATAAAGCCAAAATCATCCTTTCTTATTATTGCAATTCACATCCACTGAAGAAAAAAATTGCGAGTGTATTTTTAGAATCATTCCTTTTTTATTCAGGGTTTTATTTACCTATGTATTGGTCAAGTCGAGGTAAATTAACTAATACCGCAGACCTCATTCGATTAATTATTAGGGATGAAGCTGTACATGGATATTATATTGGCTATAAATTTCAAAACTCATTACAACAATATGATAATGAAGTACAAAAAGAAATTAAAGATTTCACTTTTTCATTATTACTTGATTTATATGAAAATGAAGTTAAGTATACGCAAGAACTGTATGACTCGGTGGGTTGGTCAGAAGATGTAAAAAAATTCCTTCATTATAATGCGAATAAAGCATTAATGAATTTAGGTTATGAAGCATTATTCCCAGATACAGTGACAGATGTTAGTGCTGCAATATTATCCGCATTATCCCCAGATGCGAATGAAAACCATGATTTCTTTTCGGGCTCTGGCTCATCTTATATTATTGGAAAGGCAGTAAGTACCGAGGATGATGATTGGAACTTCTAATAAACCAGTAAATTTAGTTTATCTATCAAAGCAAATCCCCTAAAAAACTATATCATGATGAATAATAATGATTTTATTTATCATGATATTTTTTAGCTCAAAAAACAGACGATTTATTTCGTTTTTTATATGTATATCTGTTTAATTACTCATTTTTAATGAGTCAATCTGGCAAATTATTTGAAAATAATCCATATTTCAATTATTTTTGATAAGATAAATTAATATAAACTAGTGTATATTACATTTATTTTTCTACTCTAAATGTTAATTTTTATCCGTATTAATAATAAATTAAAAACTTATTACCCCAATAGATTGTATTAAATGCGCTATCTAATAAATTCAGTCTCACCAGTTAGTTAACCTATAGGATCTTAAATTAACGCACTAACGAATTAGGCTAATTATTTCTTTAATCAGCAAGAATAATTCGTCTTTTCTGCATGTGATTTTTTTGATTAATTATGCTTAACCGAGGGTTGTCAGTCGATTTTATTATGCTAGGGTTTATTGCTTGCAAGTTTTGCTAATAACTAAAACAGGAATAATTAAATTTAAACCATAATGATCGAACCCATTAAACTAAAATAGGAATTTCTGCCCTAATAATTTTCAACCGATAGTCGCAATTTTAAAATATTGTTTAAGCTATCACGACAGAATTAATCACATTCAATATGGGCAATCATTCTTCCTTATTGATTGAAAGTTGGGTAAATAATATATGGCAACAAAATTAGAAGTTAAAAATTTATATAAAATTTTTGGGGAAAATCCTGATCCGGCCTTCAAGCTACTGAAATCAGGAATGAGTAAAGATGATATCTTTGAAAAAACAGGCCTAACCGTAGGTGTTCAAGATGTTAATCTGACGATTGAAGAAGGCGAGATCTTTGTCGTGATGGGGCTTTCTGGCTCAGGGAAATCCACGTTGGTACGCCTCCTCAATCGCCTGATAGAACCGACAAGTGGCCAAGTCATGATTGATGGAGAAGACATCTCCGGTATTACTGACAAAGCACTGCGTGAAGTTCGACGAACTAAAATCAGTATGGTGTTTCAATCATTTGCACTTATGCCGCATATGAACGTGATTGATAACACTGCTTTTGGTATGGAACTTTCTGGTATTTCGAAAGAAGAACGGCATAAAAAAGCAATGGATGCCCTTCAACAAGTCAACCTAGAGAAATGGGCTAACTCATACCCTGATGAACTGTCAGGAGGTATGCGTCAACGTATAGGGTTGGCAAGAGCACTAGCCAATGACCCTGATATCCTATTAATGGATGAGGCTTTTTCTGCGCTAGATCCCTTGATCCGAACTGAAATGCAAGATGAGTTGCTCTCTTTACAAGGGGATAAACAGCGCACCGTTGTTTTTATTTCCCATGACCTTGATGAAGCCATGAGAATTGGTGATCGCATTGCCATCATGCAAGGAGGAGTCGTTGTTCAAATAGGCACTCCAGATGAAATTCTGAATAACCCTGCGAATGATTACGTCAAAACATTCTTCCGTGGCGTTGATATTAGCCAAGTCTTTAGCGCCAAAGATATTGCTCGTCGGCGACCTGATGCTCTTTTACATATCGCACCGGGTTTTGGTCCGCGTTCTGCCCTTAAAGTTCTAAATGACGAGGACCGCTATCATGGTTATTTGATCTCTCGAGGTCATACCTTTGTCGGTGTCGTTTCTGTTGAATCCCTCGAAAAAGCGCTCCGTGAAAAAGCCGGTATTGAATCTGCAATTTTAACCGATATCGAGCCTATTCAAGGCGATACATCTTTGAATGAAGTTATCTCAACTGTAGCGCAAGCTCCTTGTGCGGTACCAGTCATTAACGAAAAAAATCGTTATTTGGGGGTAATTTCGAAAGGAATGCTGTTGCAAGCACTGGATAAGGAGACGCCAAATGAGTAAACATAATCAAGAACAAACAACTAACCAGCAAGATCCATGGGCGGATGCTTCAGTGCAAGAAGCCCCAACACAAACCCCAGAAACTGCTGCTGATGATCCATGGGCTGCGAGCTCCGATAATAGCCAAACATCTTCAGATGACCCATGGGGTAATGCCCCAACAACAGATGCACCAGCGGAATCTGGCAGCAACGACTGGTTAGATGCAGCGCCAACAGATGGCGTATCAATTGATCAATTTAACTTTATGGACCCATTTCAGCACACATTGTTACCATTAGATTCGTGGGTAACTCACGGTATTGATTGGGTAGTACAAAATTTTCGCCCAGTATTCCAAGCTATTCGTGCACCAATTGATTTTATTCTCAGTGGGTTCGAGCAATTTTTAACCTCCCTGCCCTCCCCCGTCGCCATTATTTTATTTGCTTTATTAGCATGGCAATTCGCAGGAAGAGCAATGGGTATTGCAACATTCGTTTCAATGATTGTTATCGGGGCAATCGGAGCATGGTCAGAAGCCATGGTCACATTATCATTAGTATTAACGTCTCTGTTATTTTGTATTGTTATCGGGTTACCCCTCGGAATATGGCTTGCACGTAGTGATAGAGCAGCAAAAGTAGTCCGTCCACTACTCGATGCCATGCAAACAACACCCGCGTTTGTCTACCTAGTCCCCATTGTGATGTTATTTGGTATTGGTAATGTACCTGGCGTGGTGGTCACCATTATTTTTGCATTACCCCCGATCATTCGTTTAACCATTTTAGGTATTAAACAAGTCCCAGCAGACTTAATTGAAGCCGCAGAGTCATTCGGAGCCAGCCCTAGCCAAATGCTATTCAAAGTCCAGTTACCTTTAGCTATGCCGACAATTATGGCAGGGGTAAACCAAACATTGATGTTAGCACTATCCATGGTGGTGATCGCCTCTATGATTGCTGTCGGGGGCTTAGGACAAATGGTTCTACGCGGGATAGGACGCTTAGATATGGGATTAGCCTCTGTTGGTGGGGTTGGGATCGTCATCCTTGCTATCGTATTAGACCGCTTTACACAATCGTTAGGCCAAGATACACGTGGCAAAGCACTATCACGCTGGTATCAAAAAGGCCCTATTGGGTTAATCACTCGCCCATTCAGTAAAAAATAAACACGTTCAACACATCCTCCATCCACGATAGAGCCATTATTTGGCTCTTCGCTTGCAAAGCCAAGCGACGAACCAAAATAGAAGGATAAACATAATGAGAAAGCCAATTATTCTTGCAACTGCCCTGACTGCTATTCTTAGCTCTTCACTCGCGTATGCGGAGTCATTACCGGGTAAAGGAATTAAAATAAACCCTGTACAAAGCACCATCAGTGAGGAAACATTCCAAACCTTAATTGTCTCAAAAGCCCTTGAAAAGCTCGGCTATGATATTAACCCTATCAAAGAAGTGGATTACAACGTTGCCTATTCCTCTATTGCCAATGGAGACGCAACTTTCCTAGCCGTAAGTTGGGTACCTTTACATGATGCACAATATGAAGCTGCCGGTGGTGATAAAGCCTTTTATCGCCAAGGGGACTATGTTGTCAATGCAGCACAAGGCTATTTAATTGATAAAAAAACCGCTGATAAATATAACATTACCAACATTGAGCAATTAAAAGACCCAAAAATCGCAAAATTATTTGACTCTAACGGTAACGGTAAAGCGGACTTAACTGGCTGTAACCCCGGTTGGGGCTGTGAAGCTGCGATCAATACACATTTAAAAGCTTACGACCTTGAAAAATCTATCGATCACAATCAAGGAAACTACGCGGCTATGATGGCCGATACCATCACGCGCTACAAAGAAGGGAAACCTATTTTCTACTATACCTGGACCCCTTACTGGATCAGTGATGTGTTAAAACCAGGCCGTGATGTAGTTTGGTTAGAAGTGCCTTTCTCGGCAATGCCGAATGGTGAAAAAACAGATACTACGCTTCCTAATGGCAAAAACTATGGTTTCCCACCAAACACAATGCACATTGTAGCGAATAAAAAATGGGCTGCCGATAACCCTGCTGCGGCGAAATTGTTTTCCATTATGAAATTACCTATTGCCGATGTGAATGCGCAAAACTTAAGGATGCATAATGGAGAAGCTTCTCAAGCTGATATTGAACGCCATGTGAATGGATGGATTAAAGCACACCAATCCACTTTCGATGGCTGGGTTGAAGAAGCAAAACAAGCTACCAAATAAGTTAAACTACTGAGCAAAAACTAAAAACCATCTTCTTCTTGAAGATGGTTTTTTTTATAAATAGCGAAAAGAAATAAACCAAGCTTTTGAATTTTGTTTATAGTATTTGCCTAATTGATGATTGGTAATAAAAAATGAAACAACCACAAACGGCTGAACTCACTACTGGCCTAACCATTTTAATGGCAATTTCAACAGGTTTAGTTGTCGCTAGTAATTACTATGCCCAACCTCTGTTAGAGACTATTGCCGAGCAATTTAACCTTACCACCAATATGGCTGGGTTTATTGTGACCGCTGCCCAGTTGGGGTACGCTGCTGGTTTACTATTTTTAGTCCCTTTAGGGGATTTATTTGAACGTAAACGCTTAATTTTGGTTATGACCTTTCTTTCCGCGTTAGGTCTCCTAATTACAGCTTTATCAAATCATGTATGGCAAATATTATTAGGTACAGCTCTCACTGGTTTATTTTCAGTGGTCGCTCAAGTACTTATTCCACTAGCAGCATCTATCGCCAAACCACATCAACGCGGTAAAGCGGTTGGTATCATTATGAGTGGGTTACTGCTTGGAATTTTACTTGCAAGGACAGTTTCAGGGGCTGTCGCCATGGTGGGTGGCTGGAGAGCTATCTATTGGGTAGCTTTCGCTTTATTGATCCTATTGATGATTGTGCTAGCCATCAAATTGCCTCGCTATCACCAAAAAACCAATCTGAACTATTTTCAGTTACTTGGCTCTATCGGTCGCTTATTTTTTGGTACTCCCGTGCTTGCCGTAAGAGCCTCGCTCGGAGCACTTTCATTTGCTAATTTTGGTTTACTATGGACAGCGATGGCTTTTTTATTGGCAAGCCCACCGTTTAATTACTCTGAAGGCACTATTGGCTTATTTGGTCTGGTTGGGGCTGCTGGAGCATTCATGGCATCTCAGGCAGGACATCTTGTTGATAAAGGGAAAGGCAAACTCCTGACCACAATTGGGCTCGTTTTGTTGTTGTTATCGTGGATACCTATAGGGTTAGCTAAACACTCTCTCGTTGCATTTATTATTGGCGTCTTAGTTCTCGACCTTGCAGTACAAGCTGTTCACGTAACAAGTCAAAGTACGTTATACCGTATTTTACCAGAGGCTCGTAATCGGCTTACTGCCGGTTATATGACCAGTTATTTTATTGGTGGAGCGCTAGGCTCACTACTTTCGGGTTATGCTTATGAACATGCAGGATGGGAAGGCGTAGCCATTTCCGGTGTTATCTTAACTGCAATCAGTTTAATTATTTGGGCAATTGGTATTCGTTTTGACCCTACTATCACCGCGCAGGATCAATAACGTTTCTGCAGATAAAAACGCAGCTAACATTTCAGACAAAATGCTAGCTGCAGTGCTTTAACACATAAACAAACCTAACATATCAAAGTGATACCCTATAAGTTTATCAAATAAATATTTTGAATATTGAATTAATAAATATTCATATATTCATTAAATAGTTTTATTTGTTATAATAACTAAGGCGAAAGTTAGCAAATGACACTGTTAAACAAATACTATATCTTAATTAAAAGGTATACTAATAGTTAGTTGTGGCAATTATTAACACATAGAATAATATATAAATTAAACAAAACTCGGTATTTATACGTAATAATTAAAATGTTCCATCTAACTTGTAATTATTGAGTAATAAAAAAAGTGGTATTGAGTTAATGTGATGTGATTATATATTGTTTTATATGATTATATTTAGTGCCTAAATCGATTTATTTTTGGTTGCTTCATAACCAATCATGTCTAAAAAAGCAAAAATGATTGGTTACGCTATACTGAAACCTGTAAATTACATTCATAAAATTTATGAATGATGTATCATAATCAAAATAAAATCGACGGTATTAAGTAAGTATAATTGCTAATTCTATCTTTTAATATACCATTTAGGTGGTTGATGACAGTTGTAATCTTACCAACTGAAACTAATAAGGTATCCAAATAATGGAAAGTTCATTTACACCGACTGAAGAACTACTAAACGCTCGTGTTGCACAGCAAGATTCACATGAAGCACCGATTCCGTATCAAGAAATTCTCTTAACACGCCTATGTATGCATGTTCATGGCAAGCTACTTGAATCACGTAATAACATGTTAAGAGCTCAAGGTATTAATGAAACTTTATTCATGGCATTAATGATCCTTGATACAAAAGACTCCCGTAGTATCCAGCCCTCTGAACTTAGTGCAGCACTCGGTTCCTCACGAACCAACGCCACACGCATAGCCGATGAGCTTGAAAAAAATGGTTGGATTGAACGTAAAGAAAGCCATAACGACAGACGTTGCCTACACTTGCATTTGACTGAGAAAGGAACTGAATTCTTAAATGGTTTATTGCCACCTCAGCATGGCGCCCTTATTGATATTTGGTCTGTTTTGGATGCTAATGAAAAACAACAGCTGGATATGCTGATGCGTAAATTACTCACCAAACTGGATACGATAAAAGATTAACCATGATCTTTATAGGGTTAATGTATTTGAGGCATTCTTACGCTCAAAGGTGAAAAAAAACTTTTCAGCTAACAATATTTCGTTATCCTTTCATTCTTATGCTTTGCGATATCCCATCGAGCAGCAAAATCATTTGTAGTCTTAGTTTCCAGTGGTTAATCCCTAACTACTGGAAACAATTGTGATCCCTATCCATCGAACATGGAGAATATGAGTATGAGTTCCCCTGAGGAAATGCAACAAACGCAGACTCCCCAACCAAATAAAAAAAGACAACGTAGAAATGCGCTCGTGTTTTTAACCATTATTTTTATTGCTATTGGCGTTGGCTGGGCTGTTTACTGGTATCTCGTACTTCGTCATTATGAGTCTACAGACAATGCATATGTCGCAGGTAACCAAGTACAAATTCAATCTCAAGTTTCTGGAAGTGTCATGACGGTCAATGTTGATAACACTGACTTCGTCAAAAGTGGGACCACGCTAGTCACGCTCGACCCTAGGGATGCAGAAATAGCACTTGAAAAAGCAAAAACAGAACTTGCCAATAGTGTGCGCCAAACACGCCAACACATAATTAACAGCCGCCAATTGCAAGCGAACATTGCCGTTAAGCGTTCAGAACTTAACCGATTACAAAATGATTTAAAACGCAGAGAAGTTCTAGGTAGTAGCAATGTTATCGGCAAAGAAGAACTACAACATGCCAGAGAGGCTGTCGTCAGTGCAAAAGCCGCATTAGATATGGCAATTGAACAGTACAATGCCAATCAAGCCATTGTTCTTAACACCCCAATAGCAAAACAACCCGCTGTAGAACAAGCCGCAACACAAGTGAGAAACGCTTGGTTAACCTTACAACGAACTAAAATCGTCAGCCCCGTCGATGGTTATGTTTCCCGCCGCAGTGTACAAGTAGGTTCACAGATTACGCCTTCAACACCATTAATGGCTATCGTCCCTTCTAGTGGCATGTGGATTGACGCTAATTTTAAAGAAACTCAACTTGCGGATATGCGTATTGGCCAAACTGCAAAGGTCACCACTGATTTCTACGGTAAAGATATTGTTTTCAATGGAACCGTCGTCGGTTTAGATATGGGGACAGGGAGTGCCTTTTCATTACTCCCCGCACAAAATGCGAGCGGTAATTGGATCAAAGTCGTACAACGTCTCCCCGTTCGTATCGCCTTAGATGCTAATCAAGTTGAAGAGCATCCCCTGCGCATAGGGTTATCAACTGAAGTGACCGTCGATACTTTAAATAAAGATGGCAAAGTACTTTCTAAAGGCATGCGCGATACACCTGCATACCACACTGCAGCATTAGCCGTTGATATGTCACCTGCCGATAAAATAGTTACTGAGATAATTAATAATAACTCAGGGAATAAATAAGTGAGGGAGCAACCGTGACGCCAGCACCGTTAACAGGATCAAAACTTGCTTGGATGACTATTGCCCTTTCATTGGCAACCTTTATGCAAGTACTTGACTCTACGATTGCTAACGTAGCGATCCCAACTATTGCGGGTAACTTAGGTGCTTCTAACTCACAGGGAACTTGGGTAATTACCTCCTTTGGTGTCGCTAATGCAATTTCAATTCCAATCACTGGCTGGCTAGCTCGCCGGATAGGCGAAGTAAGATTATTTTTGTGGTCGACAGGGCTATTTGCTTTAACTTCATGGCTATGTGGCATTTCTAGTAGTTTAGAAATGCTAATTTTATTCCGTGTATTACAAGGCTTAGTTGCAGGACCACTGATCCCATTATCTCAGAGCCTGCTTCTTAATAACTACCCACCAGCTAAGCGAAATATGGCATTAGCTCTTTGGTCAATGACCATTGTCATTGCGCCTATTTGCGGGCCAATTCTTGGTGGGTACATTAGTGACAACTATCATTGGGGCTGGATATTTTTTATCAACGTACCATTTAGTATCGCGATTATTTTTGCCATCATGAAAACACTAAAAGGTCGTGAAACAAAAATATCGATACAACGCATTGATACTATTGGTTTAGTATTGCTTGTAGTAGGGATTGGCGCATTACAAATCATGCTTGACCAAGGCAAAGAACTCGATTGGTTTAACTCTACCGAAATTATTGTTTTGACCATAATTGCCGTTGTTGCTATTGCTTTCCTGATCGTATGGGAGCTCACGGATGAACACCCCGTAATTGACCTTTCACTATTTAAAGAACGGAATTTTACTATTGGCTGCTTATCCCTAAGCCTCGCTTACATGCTATATTTTGGGACCATTGTATTACTGCCCCAATTATTGCAGGAGGTTTACGGCTATACCGCAACATGGGCAGGCTTGGCTTCTGCACCCGTTGGTTTATTACCCTTGTTAATTACCCCAATAATTGGTCGTTTTGGTAACCGAATTGACATGCGCTATCTGGTTACATTCAGCTTTATTATCTATGCTGTTTGTTACTATTGGCGAGCTTATACCTTTGAACCGGATATGAGTTTCGCAGCAGCAGCATGGCCACAATTTGTACAAGGCCTAGCCATCGCCTGTTTCTTTATGCCACTAACAACCATTACCTTATCAGGCCTACCGCCTGAGAAAATGGCTTCAGCATCCAGCCTATCCAACTTTACCCGTACATTAGCAGGGGCAATAGGGACATCGATTACTACCACGATGTGGACACAAAGGGAATCAATGCACCATGAAAACCTCACAGAGTTTGTCAACCCTTACAACCCTAATGCCCAATATATGTATCATGAACTGGCAAAGATTGGTTTGAATGAGCAACAAAGTGCTGCATATTTAGCGAAAACTATTACAGACCAAGGGCTTATTATCTCCGCAAATGAGATCTTTTGGTTATCCGCAGGGATTTTTATCTTATTAATGGTCATTGTTTGGTTTGCAAAACCCCCATTCGGTGCAGGTTCAAAAGGTGGTGGTGCACATTAGCCCCCGATTTATCATCCTAGCCCCACTTTTTATGTGGGGTTATTTTTTTGCTTATCGCCTTTCTAACCAATACACTAATTCACTAATCAGATTGCTCAGGTAAATTATCATGAAATCATGGGTTGAAAATAGCCAGCTAGTAGAACTGATCAACACCTTAGATGACTTCCAAGCAGAGCAATACCGCAAAAAACTTATTTGCTATGTCAATCAATACCAAGAAATTTACCCTTTCGATATATTGGACGATGTTCAGGCTTATCTGCAGCTAAAACTTGAAGCTGATGACCTTGATTTTACTTGTATTCCACAAGAAATTACTCAAGCCATCGAAACAGGCTATTATGAATACTGCATCAGTTTAAATGAAATTTCTGCAGCTTATAAAATCGTGACAAAAGTAACACCATTAACCCGTTTAGACCTTATTCAATTCGCAAATCATTTACTAGAAGCTTATTCATGTAATTATTCCGAAGAGGAATTTTTAGCCCCTAAATTAACTGAGCTAGTTTGCTTATTGCATAAATAATATTCTTTATACAAAAAATATTACATATTTGCTCAGTCATAGGCTTATAGCGCAATAACAACTCAACGAGTGAAACTCATTAAGCCATAAATAATTAATCGGCTATTGCTAAAAATACCCCCCATAATAGAAGTTAAGCCCGCATGACTTTTAATTTGCTATTTCGTCACGTATTTGTTCCCCCCACTCACACATCATATTGAGAACTGGAATTAACGTTTTTCCTCGGGGAGTTAAACTATATTCTACTTTAGGGGGGATTTGAGGGTATTCCTCTCTAAATACTAAACCATCTTTTTCTAACTCTTTAAGCGTCGAACTTAATGTCTTGTAAGTAATCGTTCCGATACAACGTTGTAACTCATTAAAACGGATCACTTCTTTATGTTGGGCTAACCAATACAAAATGATCATTTTATATTTGCCATTGATCACGGAAAGCGTATACCCGAAGCCAGTTTCTTGCGGGTTAATACCACTCAAAGCACATAATATTTCCTCTCTATTTTTCATATTATCACTATCCTTTAGGTAAGTATGTGTCGTCAGTGTGCGTATTTTCTTTTTTGAAATTGGATTTTATACTGCCAATACTTTCAAACAAAGGAATAATTTAGTGAAAACTTTAATCGTCGTCGCTCATCCTAATATGCAAGACTCTGTTATTAATCGTCATCTATTAGAACAAGCCGCCAAACAAACCAATAACTTTACGATCCATAATATTTATGAAGCTTATCCAGATTGGAATATTGATGTTGCTAGAGAGCAAGCGCTAATTGAAGCCCATGACAATGTGATCTTACAATTTCCTATTTATTGGTTTAACTCTCCGCCATTACTTAAAAAATGGCTAGACGATGTATTTACTTATGGGTGGGCATATGGTTCACAAAGTCACGACAGACTGAAAGAAAAAACGTTCGCTTTAGCCGTTACCGCTGGAATTAGGGATGAGGACTACCATGCTGAAGGAAAATATCAGTATACACTCGCTGAGATATTGCGGCCGTTCGAAGTTACCGTCTTATACATTAATGCTAAATGGGGCGGCTTTTTTGGGTTTTATGGTACCGAAACATATGACGAAAAAGGACTAACTGAATTATCACCTGAAGGGAATATTACGGATAAACAAATGACCCAATATTTAGAATTTATTGAATCAATAAATTGTTAAGTTAGCTCTCACTTTATACGAGCTAAATATAAATCCAGAACTAGCTTTATATTTAGCTAGCCTGGATTTAATTTTTACTCAGTGCGCTATTACTTAACTTGGTTTTGCTGCCACCATTGCGCCAACATAATTCCAGTTGCAACAGACACGTTCAAGCTTTCTACTTTACCTGTACCGCCAATATACAGACTCATATCCCCTTGATCCCACGTGCTATCACTTAAGCCATCACTTTCTTGGCCTAATACTAAGACCATTTTAGCGGGTAACTTAGCTTTCGCTAAATCTTGGCTTCCTTTATGGCTAGAGGTAGTCACAATGGTATAACCTGCTTGACGAAATTTATCCAACGTTGAGGTTAAACCGTCAGCATCAATCGCTTTAATATGCTCAGCGCCGCCTTCTGCGGTACGAATTGCTGCACCAGACTCTAGCATGCCAGCATCTTGCAAAATAACGCCTTTCACACCGAAGTGGGCACAGCTACGCATCATTCCGCCTAGGTTATGTGGGTTACCTACATCTTCTAGTGCTAATACACAATCTTTCTCTGCCGCTTGCTGTATATAAGCATCTGCGCTCATTCCACCACGCTTTTTGATGATAAAACAGACACCACCATGGTGTTCAGTGCCCGATGCCTTTGATAACTCTTCATCATCAACAACATGGTAAGCTTTACGGTTTGCCGCCATCCATTTTAATGCATCACGAAAACGTGGCGTCACAGATTGTAAGAACCACGCACGAACAATCGCATCAGGCCGGTTCTTAAACATAGCTTGGCATGCGTTTTCACCATAGATACGCGTTTCTTCCTGACGTTGCTTACGTAATTGCTCCGGGTCTATTTGGCTTTTACCCGCAATTCCACCATGGTCGTTAACCAGTTCTTCGCTATCTGGTTTAGAAACAGTGCGCCATGGTGAACGCTCACGAGATACATCATCGCGGCTATCAGAACGACGCTCCGGACGATTAGGGCGCCCACCACGGTCATTTTTTCCATCACGTCGGTCATTACTGCGTTTATCATTACCACGTCTATAGTCACGCCCTCCGTCACGACCACCACGGCGTTTATCATTATTTTTATTGTTGTCCGCTTCTTCACTACGGACATACATCACTTTTACTTTGCCGTTTTTACCACTAAATTCATTCGAGTCGTTCATCACTATCCCCTACTAAGCTATGGCGCGAAGATTACATGATGTTGCAAGGCTACGCCACCGATTCACGCTATTATCTCACCGAAAACTTATTGAATATACTTCTATCGTATAGAAATCGTTTTGCGTACAATAAGCCCCTCATTTTAAATCCCCTAAAAACCTTAATTAACCATGACCCCGAATGCAGTTTATCACCTTCGCCAGCAGCGCCTTGCATTATCAACTAAGCCTTTTAAAGCCAGAGGTTGTCGAGTAAAACGCTGTGAATATTGCTTGTTACCTGTTCCACAATGCTTATGCAAAGATACGGTATCATCACAAGCAAAAAGCCAATTTTGCTTAATTATGTTTGATGGCGAAGTATTTAAACCAAGTAATACTGGGAAATTGATTGCAGATATTTTGCCTAATACCCTCGCATTCCAATGGTCAAGGACTGAACCGGACGCGCAGTTATTAGCTATATTACAAGACACCACAAAACAACCATATCTTATTTTTCCAGAGAGCTACGCTGAAAGTGAACGCACCGTGGTAAATCAACCAAATATCTCTGAAAAACCCCCGTTGTTTATTTTATTGGATGGCACTTGGCCTGAAGCCCGTAAAATGTTTCGAAAAAGCCCTTATCTCAATAATCTTCCAATGCTTTCAATCAATACCAAAGCAAGAACTGATTATTTATTACGGACGCCATCAAGGGAAGAACAACACTGTACAGCGGAAGTTGCTGCAACAGTTTTAGAATTAGCTGGGGATACCAACGCATCTCAACAATTGTTCAGCCACTTCAACCTATTTCGCCACAAATATCTTGAAGGTAAACCTCACCATCCAATGGCACAAATGATGCTAAATGAAACCTCGCTCTAACTATTTTTGGGTAATTTTTTAATTTATTTTACGCACGTAGTACCAAGAAATTTTAACTTTCGGACCATCATCATCATAAAACGTGAACGTGCTTGTATAAATTAATTAAATTGGCAGGATAAACTAGCGCAAAGTCAAAGTTAGGGCATAGTATTCATAAGTATTACTCAGCCTATTTTATCTATTGAGCTTTTAGTTCGTTCCAGCAAAACGGAAGGTTACCAATCATGGGTTTAGTGAGTCAGCTAGAATCTTTATTCAGACCAAAGTCTATTGTTGTTATTGGGGCATCTGAAAATCCGAACCGTGCAGGTTCGGTGATGATGAAAAATCTCCTAACCAGTGGCTTCAAAGGGCCAATCCTTCCTGTTAACCCAAACCGTCATTCAGTACTTGGTGTATTTGCTTATCCATCAGTTGATGAACTCCCTCTTAAACCTGATCTTGCTGTAATTTGCACTCATTACTCACGGAATATCGATTGTTTGCATCAATTAGGCGCTGTTGGTTGTAAGGTTGTGATTGTTTTATCATCCCCTTCTATTCAATTTAATGAACTTAAAAAAGTTGCTCAACAGTACCAAATGCGGTTACTTGGCCCAAATAGCTTAGGCTTCCTTGCCCCATGGCAAGGGCTAAATGCCAGTTTTTCACCTATTCCAATTTTAAAAGGAAAACTCGCCTTTATCTCTCAATCTGCCGCGGTCTCAAACACTGTTCTTGACTGGGCAAGGCACAGAGAAATCGGTTTTTCCTACTTTATTGCCCTTGGTGATAGCATCGATATCGATATCGATGACTTATTGGATTACTTAGCTCGGGACAGTAAAACAAGTGCTATTTTGCTTTATCTTGAGAACATCAGTGATGCAAGGCGCTTTTTGTCTTCATCTCGTAGTGCATCACGTAATAAGCCAATTTTAGTCATAAAAAGTGGTCGTACGCGTAAAGCACAAGAACTACTCGGTGATAAACCTAGCTTAGACGCCGCCTATGATGCGGCTATCCAACGGGCAGGGCTTTTACGTGTACAAGACACTCATGAAATGTTTTCCGCCGTAGAAACATTAAGTTATATGACGCCATTACGGGGGGAACGCCTGTCTATCATGAGCAATGGTTCAGCACCCGCAGCGATGGCATTAGATGAACTACTGTTACGTAATGGTAAGCTGGCTAAGCTAAGTATTGAAACCGAAAATGAATTAAGCTCTTTATTGCCTCTTGATTTATCAACGCAAAATCCTATCGACTTAGGGGATGACTCAACGGTTGAACGCTACATCAATGTGCTAAATAAAATGCTTGATAGCCACGACCACGATGCTTTGTTATTGATCCACACACCGAGTGCGATCACTGAAAGCAAAATAATGGCAGAAAAAATTATTAAGGCCATAAAGCAGCACCCTAGGGGGAAATGGCTAACCATCCTAACCAATTGGTGCGGCGAATATTCATCTCAAGAATCACGCCGACTTTTCAGTGAAGCTGGTATTCCAACTTATCGTACTCCTGAAGGGGCTATTACCGCCTATATGCATATGGTGGAATACCGCCGTAATCAAAAACAACTCAAAGAAACTCCAGCGCTCCCTGTGGGTATTACGGCAAACACTCAGCAAGCTCATGAATACATCCAACAAGCATTAACTAACAACAACCTTCATTTAGATACCCATGAAGTCCAGCCTATCTTAAAGGCATATGGCTTAAACAGCCTTCCAACATGGATTGCCCATTCAAGTGATGAGGCCATTGAAATTGCAGAAAAAATTGGTTATCCCGTTGCATTAAAACTACGTTCTCCAGATATTGTCCATAAATCTGAAGTACAGGGGGTTATGCTTTATTTACGTAATGCGAAAGAAGTCGAGGATGCCGCAAAAGCAATTATTGAGCGTGTTTCCACTAATTTCCCTAATGCACGCATTGAAGGGTTACTGGTACAAAGTATGGCAAACCGAGCTGGGGCCCAAGAGCTAAGAATTGCTGTTGAATTAGACCCCGTATTTGGTCCCTTAATTATGTTAGGAGAAGGCGGTATTGAATGGCAACAAGAAAGCCAAGCAGCCGTCGCCTTGCCGCCACTTAATATGGCTTTGGCCCGTTATCTGGTAATCAATGCAATTAAAGGATATAAAATCAAATCCAGAAGTGCCCTAGAACCTTTAAATATACTAGGGCTATCTAGCTTATTGGTCCGTGTTTCAAATCTAATTATTGATTGCCCGAATATTACACGTTTAGACATTCATCCATTGTTAGCTTCAGGTGACGAATTTACCTTGCTTGATGTCTCTATGACATTAAGTCCAACAGATAGTGCAACAACATCGAGGCTTGCTATTCGCCCTTATCCGAGCGAACTCGAAGAAACTATCGCCTTAAAAGAAGACCTAACCTGCCTGCTACGGCCTATTCTTCCTGAAGACGAACCATTACTGAAGTCCTTTATCGAACAAGTCACCAAAGAAGATCTTTACTATCGTTATTTTAGCGAGATCAGCGAATTCACCCATGATGATCTCGCAAACATGACTCAAATTGATTACGACAGAGAAATGGCTTTCGTGGCCGTCAAAAACCAAGGTTCTAATCCTGAGATTATTGGCGTTACCCGTGCAATGGCCGATCCAGATAACCAAGAAGCTGAATTTGCTGTATTAGTGCGCTCAGATATGAAAGGGCAAACTCTTGGTTACCAGCTAATGCAAAAGCTGCTTAATTACACCCGTAACCACGGTATAAAAAAATTGACGGCAATAACCATGCCTGAAAATAGAAATATGATCAGCTTGGCAAAAAAATTAGGCTTTGAAATTGATGTTCAGTTTGAGGATGGGGTCGTAAACCTAACACTCTATCTGTAAAAAAACTGGATATAACTACATAACTTGTATGGTAATTAAACAGGCTGTTAATTTGTACTAAATGGTTTGGCTAAATATGCTATCATCCATAGATCATTCGCTTGAAAATGTGCGTAAAGCGATTTGCTATTGGACTAATAAGAGAAAATTCACACTGTGATGTTGTCAAAATTAAAACAAGCAAAACATCAACAATATTTGGTTAGTTTACCTAAACTGTCTCAAGAAATTGCTGATGTAAAAACGCTATATAAGACAGAAGATTTTCGTGATGAACTGCTGAAACAAATTTCTCAGGCTCAAAATACTATCTACATAACCGCTTTGTATTTAGAGAAAGATGATGCAGGCAAAGACGTACTTCATGCGTTATATGCTGCAAAACAAGCTAATACATCATTGGATATCAAAATTCTCGTAGACTGGCACCGTGCTCAACGTGGCAGAATAGGCGTTGCAGCAAATGCAACTAACGCCGATTGGTACTATGACGTTGCTCAGCATTATCCTAATATCGATATTCCAGTCTATGGCATTCCTGTTAATACTAGGGAAGCCTTAGGTGTGTTGCACCTAAAAGGTTTCTTGTTTGATGATACTTTACTGTACAGCGGTGCAAGTATTAATGATGTTTACTTACAACGTCATGATAAGTACCGTTATGATCGGTATCATTTGATCAAAAATAGCCAACTTACCGCATCAATGAAAAAATTTATTGATGACTCGTTATTACAAGCCGAGGCTGTTCATTTACTAAATACAACAACTCGCCCTAAAACAGCTGAATTTAAACACTTAATCAAACAATTTCGTTTGGGGTTAAGGGGTTCTTCTTATCAATTTATCGGGAATGCCTCAAACGATGAGCTATCCGTAACTCCATTTGTCGGCCTTGGTAAAAAGAATGATTTAAACCGTGTGATCACTCATTTAATGGGCTCTACCAATAAAAAGCTCACAATTTGTACGCCCTATTTTAATCTACCAGCAGTTTTAGTTAGAATTATTAGTCGGTTGCTAAGAGAGGGTAAGCAAGTCGAAATTATTATTGGTGATAAGACAGCTAATGATTTCTATATCCCACCTGAAGAACCATTTAAAATTATAGGTGCACTACCTTATCTCTATGAGATAAACCTGCGCCGCTTTGTAAGCCGTCTGCAACGTTTTATCGATAATCAACAACTGACCGTTAGGCTGTGGAAAGATGGTGAAAATACCTATCATCTAAAAGGGATGTGGGTAGATAATCAGTGGCAGTTAATAACAGGTAATAACTTGAATCCTCGGGCATGGGGGCTAGATCTTGAAAATGCAGTGCTTATCCACGATCCAAAACAAGAATTACAAGATCAACGTAGCCACGAATTAGAGTGCATCCGCACGCACACAAAAGTGGTAGGCCATTTTCGGGAACTTGATAGCATTCAAACCTACCCAGTAAAAGTAAAAAAACTTATCCGCAGATTACGTCGAATACGTGTGGATAGGCTAATTAGCCGGATTTTATAACCCCAGTCCAAGTCAGCGTCACTTTAGTGGCGCTTTTTATGGCCGTTGACTCGGTGATGATACCTACTATGTTTAAGCCATTCATTATTAGTATATTCATAATGTTAATCACTGGGTGTAGTGGCTATCATTGGTCTAATGATAACTGGAAAGGCAAAGATAAAGCCCAACACTTCGCATTTTCCGCAGCAATGGCTGCAGCAGGAAATGCATATGCTGATAGGCAAAATATGCGACATAGAGACGCAGCACAATTCGGTATTTTATTTTCAGTCTCACTAGGTGCTGCAAAAGAATTATATGATAGTCGGCCAGAAGGAACAGGTTGGAGCTGGCATGATTTTACTTATGACGTTGCTGGAGCTGTAGCAGGATATAGCTTATATCAATCATTTAAATAATCTTTGGTTTCATCTTTATCGTCCCCTTTCACTAAATCATTCCTTACCGGATGCCCCCTCTTCACTATCTTATACATTTCGTTCTCTATCGAAGCATCCCTAAAAAAATTGACTATATTAAGGCTTTCTAACTGAAGGGGGTTTTATGATCGCAGTACTATTTGAAGCAAATCCAATTCCTGAACAACAAAGCCGTTACTTTCAGCTAGCCGCTGAACTCAAGTCAGAGTTACTAAATATTAAAGGATTTATTTCTATTGAGCGTTTTCAAAGCCTAACAACCACTGGGAAGATTTTGTCTCTATCGTGGTGGGAAAATGAAGAAGCCATAATTGAATGGAAAAACAATATGCAACACCAACATGCTCAATTTGAAGGGAAAAGCACCATTTTTTCACAATACCATATTCGGGTAGCACAAGTTATCAGAGATTATTCATTAAATAAAAGAGACTAACCTTTATGTATGATATTTATGTGATCCTTGATAATCAACCGGGCAAATTAGCGATACTTGGCGCTACATTAGGCCAACATGGCATCAGTCTCGAAGGTGGCGGTGTTTTTTCTGTCGAGGGAAAAAGCCATGCACATTTTTTAATTGAGCACACAGAAAATATTCATCAAGCTCTATTCTCCGTAGGTTTACAGCTTGAAAGCATTTCACAACCTGTAATTTGTCAACTCAATCAAGATTGCCCAGGAGAACTTGGCAAAATAGCTGCACACCTCGCTCATTATCATATTAATATCCTTGTGCAATATAGTGATCACAACAATAGGTTGATACTATTAACCGATAACAATGAGCTCGCTATTAAAATCACGAGAAAATGGAGTGTTCCCCGTGAGCTCAACCCAGCCAGACCTCCTAACCGAGGAAAATGAACACTTAGAACGCTCAATTTCAAATGTTGCCTCTGCAATTGCTGACCCCTCAAGGGTCAGTATTCTTTGTGCACTAATGGATGGCAAGGCTTGGACTGCAACAGAGTTAAGTACCGTTGCAGGGGTCACACCTTCAACGGCCAGTGCCCATCTGGCAAAATTGTTAAATAGTCAATTAATTACCTATCTGTCTCAAGGGCGACACCGCTACTATCGCCTCGCTGGTACAGATATCGCAGCTCTAATTGAAACTTTAATGGGGGTTTCAATGAAAATGAAGAGTCAACACCCCACCACCACACCTATTACCTTACGCAAAGCGCGCACCTGTTATAACCACCTAGCAGGAGAAATCGCAGTAAAAATCTATCAATCTATGCAAAAAAGAGGCTGGATATTAATCGAAGAGAACAAACTTTCTACATTTGGCATTGACGGTTTTAAACAGCTAGGCATCAAATTGCCAATAAAGACAACAAAAAAAATGGTGTGTGAATGTTTAGACTGGAGCGAACGAAGTATGCATCTGAGTGGAGTCGCTGGCGCTGAATTATTAAAAATATTTGAGCAAAACGGATGGATAAACAGAATAAAAGGCTATAGGGAAGTAAGTTTTACATCAACGGGCAAAAAAGCCTTAAAGCGCTATTTTGAAATTGATATCACCTAATTTAACTATTTAATATTATTAGCATTCTTCGGTTCATATATGTAAAAAAGCCCCGTGATTTTCATCACGGGGCTTGATTAAGTGGCGGAACGGACGGGACTCGAACCCGCGACCCCCTGCGTGACAGGCAGGTATTCTAACCAACTGAACTACCGCTCCACTTATTCTTTTCGCCTTTCGGCAACTTACTGCTTCTTATAAGCAATAAATTTTTAATTAATGTCTGGCAGTTCCCTACTCTCACATGGGGAGACCCCACACTACCATCGGCGCTACGGCGTTTCACTGCTGAGTTCGGCATGGGGTCAGGTGGGACCACCGCGCTATTGCCGCCAGACAAATTCGGTTTGTTCTCGTTTAGCGCATTTCGTCACTAAACCAGAACTGCAATCTTGAACAAGCTGCCATGTCCCTCGCCTCTCGGCTTCTCACGCTTATTGAATCAACGTCATCTCTCAATCTCTAAAACACCTTCGGTGTTGTCAGGTTAAGCCTCACGGTTCATTAGTATTGGTTAGCTCAACATATCGCTATGCTTACACACCCAACCTATCAACGTCTTAGTCTTAAACGTTCCTTTAGGACCCTTAAAGGGTCAGGGAAGACTCATCTCAAGGCAAGTTTCCCGCTTAGATGCTTTCAGCGGTTATCTCTTCCGCACTTAGCTACCGGGCAATGCCATTGGCATGACAACCCGAACACCAGTGGTGCGTCCACTCCGGTCCTCTCGTACTAGGAGCAGCCCCTTTCAATCTTCCAACGCCCACGGCAGATAGGGACCGAACTGTCTCACGACGTTCTAAACCCAGCTCGCGTACCACTTTAAACGGCGAACAGCCGTACCCTTGGGACCTACTTCAGCCCCAGGATGTGATGAGCCGACATCGAGGTGCCAAACACCGCCGTCGATATGAACTCTTGGGCGGTATCAGCCTGTTATCCCCGGAGTACCTTTTATCCGTTGAGCGATGGCCCTTCCATTCAGAACCACCGGATCACTAAGACCTACTTTCGTACCTGCTCGAGCCGTCACTCTCGCAGTCAAGCTGGCTTATGCCTTTGCACTAACCGCATGATGTCCGACCATGCTTAGCCAACCTTCGTGCTCCTCCGTTACTCTTTGGGAGGAGACCGCCCCAGTCAAACTACCCACCAGACACTGTCCGCACCCCGGATAACGGGGCAACGTTAGAACATCAAACATTAAAGGGTGGTATTTCAAGGTTGGCTCCATGCAGACTGGCGTCCACACTTCAAAGCCTCCCACCTATCCTACACATCAAGGCTCAATGTTCAGTGTCAAGCTATAGTAAAGGTTCACGGGGTCTTTCCGTCTTGCCGCGGGTACACTGCATCTTCACAGCGAGTTCAATTTCACTGAGTCTCGGGTGGAGACAGCCTGGCCATCATTACGCCATTCGTGCAGGTCGGAACTTACCCGACAAGGAATTTCGCTACCTTAGGACCGTTATAGTTACGGCCGCCGTTTACTGGGGCTTCGATCAAGAGCTTCTCCTTACGGATAACCCCATCAATTAACCTTCCAGCACCGGGCAGGCGTCACACCGTATACGTCCACTTTCGTGTTTGCACAGTGCTGTGTTTTTAATAAACAGTTGCAGCCAGCTGGTATCTGCGACTGGCTTCAGCTCCATGGGTAAACCACTTCACCTAGCGCCAGCGTGCCTTCTCCCGAAGTTACGGCACCATTTTGCCTAGTTCCTTCACCCGAGTTCTCTCAAGCGCCTGAGTATTCTCTACCTGACCACCTGTGTCGGTTTGGGGTACGATTAATGATAATCTAGAGCTTAGAGGCTTTTCCTGGAAGCGGGGCATGAGCTACTTCGCCACCGTAGTGACTCGTCATCAGACCTCAGCATGTAGTGAACCGGATTTGCCTAATTCACCTGCCTACATCCTTAAACCGGGACAACCGTCGCCCGGCCAGCCTAGCCTTCTCCGTCCCCCCATCGCAATTATCACCAGTACGGGAATATTAACCCGTTTCCCATCGACTACGCATTTCTGCCTCGCCTTAGGGGTCGACTCACCCTGCCCCGATTAACGTTGGACAGGAACCCTTGGTCTTCCGGCGTGCGGGTTTTTCACCCGCATTATCGTTACTTATGTCAGCATTCGCACTTCTGATACCTCCAGCATACCTCACAGTACACCTTCACAGGCTTACAGAACGCTCCCCTACCCAACAATATTTACATATCGCTGCCGCAGCTTCGGTGCATAGTTTAGCCCCGTTACATCTTCCGCGCAGGCCGACTCGACCAGTGAGCTATTACGCTTTCTTTAAATGATGGCTGCTTCTAAGCCAACATCCTGGCTGTCTGAGCCTTCCCACTTCGTTTCCCACTTAACTATGACTTTGGGACCTTAGCTGGCGGTCTGGGTTGTTTCCCTCTTCACGACGAACGTTAGCACCCGCCGTGTGTCTCCCGTGATAACATTCTTCGGTATTCGTAGTTTGCATCGAGTTGGTAAGTCGGGATGACCCCCTAGTCGAAACAGTGCTCTACCCCCGAAGATGAGTTCACGAGGCGCTACCTAAATAGCTTTCGGGGAGAACCAGCTATCTCCCGGTTTGATTGGCCTTTCACCCCCAGCCACAAGTCATCCGCTAATTTTTCAACATTAGTCGGTTCGGTCCTCCAGTTAGTGTTACCCAACCTTCAACCTGCCCATGGCTAGATCACCGGGTTTCGGGTCTATACCCTGCAACTCATTCGCCCAGTTAAGACTCGGTTTCCCTACGGCTCCCCTATACGGTTAACCTTGCTACAGAATATAAGTCGCTGACCCATTATACAAAAGGTACGCAGTCACCCTGATAAATCAAGGCTCCCACTGCTTGTACGTACACGGTTTCAGGTTCTATTTCACTCCCCTCGCCGGGGTTCTTTTCGCCTTTCCCTCACGGTACTGGTTCACTATCGGTCAATCAGGAGTATTTAGCCTTGGAGGATGGTCCCCCCATATTCAGACAGGATAACACGTGTCCCGCCCTACTCGTCGAGTTCACAACACTAGCATCTTCAGATACGGGGCTATCACCCTTTACTGCCGGACTTTCCAGACCGTTCTCCTGATACTAATGCTGATTAAGACTCTGGGCTGCTCCCCGTTCGCTCGCCGCTACTAGGGGAATCTCGGTTGATTTCTTTTCCTCGGGGTACTGAGATGTTTCAGTTCCCCCGGTTCGCTTCGTTTGACTATGTATTCATCAAACGATAGTGCAACGAATTGCACTGGGTTTCCCCATTCGGAAATCGTCGGGTATAACGGTTCATATCACCTTACCGACGCTTATCGCAGATTAGCACGTCCTTCATCGCCTCTGATTGCCTAGGCATCCACCGTGTACGCTTAGTCGCTTAACCTCACAACCCGAAGGTGTCTTCTTATCAGACGACACTTAACGTCATGGCTGTGCGTGGTGAACTTCTTCGTTGGGTAGTGCTCGCAATGCTCACGTACTATTGTACGTTGCGCTTGCTGCGCGCTAGCCGCCTTGAATTTCACACTGCTCGCTCATGCCACTCGCTTGTGTGTTTGAAAAACACTTCAAGTTGAGATTTTTGAGAGACTCTCACATTGTTTAAGCGATAAACAATGTGTGTTGTTTTCAATTTTCAGCTTGTTCCAGATTGTTAAAGAGCATAATTATTCGCAATAGACTATTTGACTAATCTATTCTGAATAATCAGAAAAATTTATGGTGGAGCTAAGCGGGATCGAACCGCTGACCTCCTGCGTGCAAGGCAGGCGCTCTCCCAGCTGAGCTATAGCCCCATAAAGGTAATTTCAGTATCAATGATAAATAATAAAATTTATACTTCTCGCTTTTAGTATGCTTAAAGTTACCAATTTTGTTTAGTCTAGGCGCGGATTGGCGAAGTTTACTTTTGGGTAAACGGGCTAATCTGCAACAACGAATAAACAAAATTTGGTAGGCCTGAGTGGACTTGAACCACCGACCTCACCCTTATCAGGGGTGCGCTCTAACCACCTGAGCTACAAGCCTATTGATACTGCTACTCTATTTCATCAGACAATCTGTGTGAGCACTTCACAAAAACACTTCAATGGTAAGGAGGTGATCCAACCGCAGGTTCCCCTACGGTTACCTTGTTACGACTTCACCCCAGTCATGAATCACAAAGTGGTAAGCGCCCTCCCGAAGGTTAAGCTACCTACTTCTTTTGCAACCCACTCCCATGGTGTGACGGGCGGTGTGTACAAGGCCCGGGAACGTATTCACCGTAGCATTCTGATCTACGATTACTAGCGATTCCGACTTCATGGAGTCGAGTTGCAGACTCCAATCCGGACTACGACGTACTTTATGAGTTCCGCTTGCTCTCGCGAGGTCGCTTCTCTTTGTATACGCCATTGTAGCACGTGTGTAGCCCTACTCGTAAGGGCCATGATGACTTGACGTCATCCCCACCTTCCTCCGGTTTATCACCGGCAGTCTCCTTTGAGTTCCCGACCGAATCGCTGGCAACAAAGGATAAGGGTTGCGCTCGTTGCGGGACTTAACCCAACATTTCACAACACGAGCTGACGACAGCCATGCAGCACCTGTCTCAGAGTTCCCGAAGGCACCAAAGCATCTCTGCTAAGTTCTCTGGATGTCAAGAGTAGGTAAGGTTCTTCGCGTTGCATCGAATTAAACCACATGCTCCACCGCTTGTGCGGGCCCCCGTCAATTCATTTGAGTTTTAACCTTGCGGCCGTACTCCCCAGGCGGTCGATTTAACGCGTTAGCTCCGAAAGCCACTCCTCAAGGGAACAACCTTCAAATCGACATCGTTTACAGCGTGGACTACCAGGGTATCTAATCCTGTTTGCTCCCCACGCTTTCGCACCTGAGCGTCAGTCTTTGTCCAGGGGGCCGCCTTCGCCACCGGTATTCCTCCACATCTCTACGCATTTCACCGCTACACATGGAATTCTACCCCCCTCTACAAGACTCTAGCTGACCAGTCTTAGATGCCATTCCCAGGTTAAGCCCGGGGATTTCACATCTAACTTAATCAACCGCCTGCGTGCGCTTTACGCCCAGTAATTCCGATTAACGCTTGCACCCTCCGTATTACCGCGGCTGCTGGCACGGAGTTAGCCGGTGCTTCTTCTGTCGGTAACGTCAATCGTTGATGATATTAGCATCAACGCCTTCCTCCCGACTGAAAGTACTTTACAACCCTAGGGCCTTCTTCATACACGCGGCATGGCTGCATCAGGCTTGCGCCCATTGTGCAATATTCCCCACTGCTGCCTCCCGTAGGAGTCTGGGCCGTGTCTCAGTCCCAGTGTGGCTGATCATCCTCTCAGACCAGCTAGGGATCGTCGCCTAGGTGAGCCATTACCCCACCTACTAGCTAATCCCATATGGGTTCATCCGATAGCGCAAGGACCGAAGTTCCCCTGCTTTGCTCCTAAGAGATTATGCGGTATTAGCCACCGTTTCCAGTGGTTATCCCCCTCTATCGGGCAGATCCCCATACATTACTCACCCGTCCGCCGCTCGTCAGCGAGAAGCAAGCTTCCCCTGTTACCGCTCGACTTGCATGTGTTAGGCCTGCCGCCAGCGTTCAATCTGAGCCATGATCAAACTCTTCAATTAAAAGTAGCTTGATGCTCAAAGAATGTCTTACTGACCGTAACGTTCTTTTGTTCGGCTAACGTTGTCGGCTTTACATCGCTTCCCCTCGCCGTACCTAAGTACTGTCTCGGGTTATCTCTGCTTGCCTTCGCGTTATCCTTCCAAAATAAGCGTTACTACCTTATTTCATATATATGAATTAACGTGTTAGTCACTCTTCAAGACTTAAAATCAAATATTTTTTTGATAGTGTCCTGTGAGTGCCCACACAGATTGTCTGATAAATTGTTAAAGAGCGTTGCGACTAAATCTGTTTGATTTTCGACTTCGAGGTCGTTGTCGCGAGGAGCCGTATAATACGTTTTCCTCTGTGAGAGTCAAGCAATTTTTTGCTTTTTCTTTTCAGAATCTCTCGCTGCCGTTTCAGTGTTCATCGCGCTTTGCGTTGTCTTGTTCCCGGTCAGTGGTGGCGCATTATAGGGAGTCAGAAAAATCTGGCAAGTGTTTTTTGAAAAAAAAACCTCAAGTGATTATATTTTATACTTTACGCCCAATTCTCAAGCAAAAAATGCGGTTTTATACGTAATTTGATATAAAAAAGGTGGCTAATATTAGCCACCTTTTGATTCTATAATAATATCAATTACTGCTTAGCAACTATCTCGTCATTTTCTACATCTAAAATGACAGGCTTACCCGGTAATAACCTACCTGACAAAATTTCTTGTGCCAGAGGGTTTTCAATTTCTTGTTGAATAGCACGTTTCAATGGCCTTGCACCGAAGATTGGGTCAAAACCTGCCTCACCAATTTTCTCAAGTGCAGCTGGAGTCGCTGTCACTTCATAGCCGTGTTCTTCAAGACGTTTATATAAACGAGCTAACTGAATATTAGCAATATTCGTAATTTGCTCTTTACCTAATGGATGGAATACAACCACTTCGTCAATACGGTTAATAAACTCAGGTCTGAAACTATGGGATACCACTTCCATTACCATATCTTTCATTTCTGAATAACCGATCATGCCAAACCTTTCTTGGATTAAGTCAGAACCCAAGTTAGATGTCATGATAATTACCGTATTACGGAAGTCTACCGTTCTACCTTGACCATCAGTTAAACGCCCATCATCCAGTACTTGCAATAAAATATTGAAGACATCTGGATGCGCTTTTTCAACTTCATCCAATAAAATAACAGAATATGGACGACGTCTAACGGCTTCAGTTAAATAGCCACCTTCCTCGTAACCGACATAACCTGGAGGCGCACCCACTAAACGCGATACCGCATGTTTTTCCATAAATTCAGACATATCGATACGCACCATTGCGTCATCGCTATCAAACATAAAGTTCGCCAGCGCCTTACACAGCTCAGTTTTACCGACCCCTGTAGGCCCTAAGAACATAAATGAACCTATAGGTCTATTTGGATCAGATAAACCTGCGCGACTACGACGAATCGCATTAGATACAGCAACAACCGCTTCATCTTGACCAATAACACGTTGATGTAATTGCTGCTCCATACGTAACAGTTTTTCCCGTTCACTTTCAAGCATTCTTGATACAGGTATCCCAGTCCAACGCGCTAAAATTTCAGCAATTTCAACGTCAGTGACTTTGTTACGTAAAAGCTTCATGCTTTTATTTTCCGCTTTCGTTGCGGCTTCAAGTTGTTTTTCAAGCTCTGGAATGCGGCCATATTGCAATTCAGACATTTTAGCTAAATCGCCCATTCTGCGTGCTTTTTCCATCTCTATACGTGTATTCTCTAGTTCAGCTTTTATATGCTGTGTACCAGTAAGAGATGCTTTTTCTGCTTTCCATTCTTCTTCTAACGCAGAATACTCACGTTCTTTCTCTGTTAGTTCTTCCTCTAACATTTCAAGACGTTTTTTACTTGCGTCATCAGATTCTTTTTTCAGAGCTTGCTGCTCGAGTTTAAGCTGAATAATCCGACGTTCTAGTCTATCTAAGGATTCAGGTTTTGAATCCATCTGCATACGCAAACTTGCACCAGCCTCGTCAATTAAGTCAATAGCTTTGTCTGGCAGCATACGATCGGTAATATACCGATGGGATAATGTTGCCGCTGCGACAATTGCTGGGTCAGTAATTTGTACATGGTGATGTAGCTCATAGCGCTCTTTCAAACCACGTAAAATCGCAATAGTGTCTTCAACTGACGGTTCTGCGACATAGACTTTTTGGAAACGGCGTTCCAACGCAGGGTCTTTTTCAATATATTGGCGATATTCATCTAACGTTGTCGCACCAACACAGTGTAATTCACCGCGAGCTAGCGCAGGTTTTAACATGTTGCCGGCATCCATTGCACCGTCAGCTTTACCAGCACCAACCATGGTGTGTAATTCATCAATAAATAGAATGACATTACCTTCTTGCTTTGCAAGGTCATTCAAAACGCCTTTTAAACGTTCTTCAAATTCACCACGGTATTTAGCGCCAGCAATTAGTGCGCCCATATCGAGTGAAAGTACACGTTTGTTTTTTAACCCTTCAGGAATTTCACCATTAACAATACGCTGAGCTAAACCTTCAACAATCGCAGTTTTACCAACACCGGGTTCACCAATAAGTACTGGGTTATTTTTAGTACGGCGCTGCAACACTTGGATCGTACGACGAATTTCTTCATCACGACCAATCACAGGGTCTAATTTACCTTGTTCTGCTCGCTCGGTTAAATCGACAGTATATTTTTTCAAAGCTTGGCGCTGGTCTTCAGCGCTTTGGTCATTCACTTTTTCTCCACCACGCATCTGTTCTATTGCCTTTATTAAGTTATCTTTATTAACACCTGCTGCTTTGAGCATGTCTGCTAATGTTGTATTGGCTTCTAAAGCGGCGATAAGAAATAATTCTGAGGAGATAAATTCATCCCCATGCTTTTGTGCCAATTGGTCACATAAATTCAAATGACGCATTAAGTCACTTGATGGTTGAACATCCCCCGCAACACCTTGCACCTGAGGCAAACGTTCCAATGCATCTTCAATCTTTTGCTTAAACTGCACAGCATTAACGCCTAGCGTTGTCAGTAAAGGACGAACAGTGCCACCGTCTTGATTAAACAAGGCACTTAATAAATGAATTGGTTCGATAAATTGGTTTTCGCGCCCAAGGGCTAATGATTGGGCGTCAGCGAGAGCTTGCTGGAATTTATTAGTTAAACGGTCCAGACGCATAACACCTCCGATAAATGAGATTAAATTTGCTACTGGTTACTAAATGAGGTCTATTTTTAACTATTCAAGTTTTGCATGGGATTATTTTTATTATATTTGTTAATTTAGATTATAACTCTAAAATTAGTTAGATACCCATATTAGAGAGGCCATTCTGCCCGTTTTTCCTTCACGTCTATAGGAAAAAAATCTGTTTTCATCCGTTACTGTACAAAAATCACCACCATAAATGGCATTAATTCCCATCGTACTCAGTTTTTTACGTGCTAATAAATAGATATCGGCTAAATATTTTCCATTATGGGGAGTAAAAGCTGAGGCCAAATCAGACGATTGATTAACAAATGCGTCTTTCACTTCGCCGCCAACTTCAAATTTCTCAGCTCCGATCGCAGGCCCTAACCATGCCATAATTTCATTTGTTGGGCTGACAAATTGGCTCACCGTATTCTCAAGTACACCATTGCATAAACCTCGCCAACCCGCGTGTGCCGCTGCGACTTCACTACCTGCCATATTACAAAAAAGCACGGGTAAACAGTCTGCGGTCATGATTGCACAAACCTGACCTTTTTGATTGGTATATACCGCATCAGCTTGTTTATTCTTGATTTTACTGCCATCAAGATGAAGCACGCGGGTACCGTGTACTTGCTCAAGCCACACCGGTTGTTGCGGTAATTGAGCAAGTTTAACTAAACGTTGGCGATTTTCACTGACGGCCTCAAAGCGATCCTCAACGTGATCACCTAAATTTAAGCTATCAAAAGGTGGTAGGCTCACACCACCAGCACGGGTCGTACTACAGCTTGATACACTTTTAGGCTGTGGCCAGTCAGGGAAAATCAATATGCTCATTACCAGTCCATATCGTCTTTGTGAAGTTCAGTATCTGCCTTTAAGGCATCAATAAGCTTAACCATATCATCCGGTAACGGTGCATGCCACTCCATTTGAATACCTGAAATTGGGTGATACAGGCGCAACATAGTCGCATGCAGTGCTTGCCTATCAAAGCTACGCATGACTTCGAAGAACTCTTCTGTTGCGCCTTTTAATGGACGCGGACGACCGCCATATAAAGGATCTCCAATTAAAGGATGATTAATATGAGCCATATGGACACGGATTTGGTGAGTTCGACCTGTTTCCAAACGTAAACGTAAACGAGTATGAGCTCTAAAATGCTCCATCACACGGTAATGTGTCACCGCAGGTTTCCCCATTGGATGAACAGCCATGTGGGTTCTTTTGGTTGGATGACGTGAGATTGGCTCTTCCACCATGCCACCAGCAGTCATGCGGCCTACCGCTACGGCTTCATATTCACGCGTAATTTCTCTGCGTTGTAACGCTTCAACTAAATGAGTTTGCGCAGGAACCGTTTTTGCAACAACCATCAAGCCAGTCGTGTCTTTATCTAAACGGTGGACGATACCCGCTCTTGGTACATCGGCAATTTCAGGGTAACGATACAATAATGCGTTAAGGATCGTCCCATCTGGGTTGCCAGCGCCAGGATGAACAACTAAATTACGTGGTTTATTAATAATTAGGATATCTTCATCTTCATAAATAACATTAAGTGGGATATCTTGAGGCTCCCAGCGATTATCTTCTTCGATAAGGGCATCGATTAAAATTTGTTCGCTACCAAAAACTTTTTCTTTTGGCTTATTGATAACTTTGCCATTAACCTGCACTCTATCAGCTAAAATCCATTCTTTTATGCGTGAACGAGAATAATCAGGGAACAATTCGGCTAAAGCCTGATCTAAACGTTGACCAAGCTGTGATTCAGCGATAGTTGCACTAAGTTGTACTTGTTGAGCCATAAATTAATCTACTTTTTTGGTGTTTGTATTTTGACGGCACAGCCGTTTCATTTAAAATATATGCTATTGTAACTCGAATTTTGCCGGGAGCCTTATGGATAGTCTCCCTCGAAACACTCAGAGGATAACCTACACGTGATGATACGTATGAAAAATCTGGTGGCCGCTGCCACGTTAAGTCTGGTCTTAGTCGGCTGCTCCAGTAACAATGAAGTCAGTCCTGATAGCTCCCCAGCTGAAATTTATAGTACGGGTCAGCAAAAATTACAGGACGGCAACTTTAAAGCTGCTATCAAACAATTTGAAGCACTCGATAACCGTTATCCATTTGGTCCATATGCTCAGCAGGTCCAATTAGACCTCATTTACGCATATTATAAATCAGCAGAGCTGCCAATGGCGATAGCTGCGATTGACCGTTTCATGCGTTTGAACCCAACTCACCCAAATATTGACTACGTCCTTTACATGCGTGGTCTTACTGCTATGGCATTAGATGATAGTTTACTGCAAGGGCTCTTTGGTATCGACCGCTCAGATAGAGATCCACAACATGCACGCGTTGCATTTAAGGACTTTAGCCAATTAGTTCGCTACTATCCTAACAGTTTATACTCAAATGATGCGAGTAAGCGTTTAGTCTACTTAAAAGACCGCTTAGCGAAATTCGACCTTTCCGTGGTTGAATACTACAACAAACGCGGGGCTTATGTCGCGGTTGTTAACCGTGTCCAACAGATGCTAAAAGATTACCCAGACACAGAAGCAACACGTAATGCCTTGGCATACATGGAAATTGCTTATAAAGAAATGGGGTTAAATCAAGAAGCGACTAAGGTTGCGAATATTATTGCAGCAAACCCACAATAATATAACCGAGTAATCTTAAACAGCAGCCTTGGCTGCTGTTTTTCTTTGTTTGCTATTTTGAGACTAACAATACTTTCATTGGCTTAATTTTAACCCAAAAAAAGTTCCGACTATTTGCCGTATCGATAGCCAACTTAACCAGTTTGTCTTAATCTACTCATTTTGGCAATGCTTTTTCACCCCTTTTATACGTGAAATCACACTTCAAATGTACCGACTCCCTCCCCTTAATTAGATGTGATCTATATCAATTTTTTATTAGAGATAATAGGTATTCTGGACTCATCAAAGACGGAAACAATGAGAGGTAACTATATGATAGTGAACATTACTAGCAAACAAATGGATATTACCCCAGCAATTCGCGAGCACATTGAGAACCGTCTAACAAAACTTGATAAGTGGCAAGTCTCACTCATTAACACTCACGTAGTGTTATCAAAAGAGCCACAAGGTTTCATGGTTGATGCAAACATAAAAACAGCGACAGGTAAACTGGTCGCAAGCGCCAAACATGAAGATATGTACGTTGCAATTAATGAACTAATTAACAAACTCGAAAGACAACTTAATAAAGTGCAACATAAAGGAGAATCAAGAAGAGCCAACAATAGTGTAAAAGAAGCGAACCTCGTTACGTTATAATTTTATATTATCTATCAACTTATCTTGAACCTTGTAAACGCGCCTACTATAGGCGCGTTTTTTTGTGTTCTTAACCTTTTTTATTGACATCTTATTAAGTATCGGGTCTATTTAATACAGGTCTAATAATAGGTGTTGCAGATGAATCTTAATTTTGTCTTTTTTTTCTTCTTTTTTAGTGACTCTTAAATAAGGGGCTTTTGTCGTTCGAGAAAAAAAGAAGACAAGATTAGAAAGCCCCCAGCTAGGGGGCTTTTTTATATCATGATATTTACAGGGTGGGCAGAATGGATAACAGTAATAATCTACTGAAAGTAAGAGAGAAAATCAGCCAATTGGATAGTGAATTACTTGGCCTTTTGGCAAAACGTCGTGGTTATGCCGTTGAAGTGGCAGAAACAAAGATTGATGATAACCGCCCCATTCGAGATAAAGATCGCGAACGCCAACTCCTTGATGTTTTGATTAATAAAGGCAAACCCCTTGGACTAGACGGGTTTTATATTACTCGTCTATTTCAGATGATTATCGAGGACTCGGTTCTCACACAACAAGCCATTTTACAAAAACATTTAAATCTAACGCCAAGTGATACGGCTAGGTTTGCTTTTTTAGGCCCTAAAGGTTCTTACTCACACATCGCCGCTCGTCAATACTCTGCACGCCATTTTGATCAACTAGTTGAATGTAGTTGTCATAAATTCCAAGATATATTTTCATTGGTTGAAAGTGGGCAAGCTGAATACGGTATTTTACCGATAGAAAACACCAGTTCCGGTGCAATTAATGATGTTTACGATTTACTGCAGAATACAACATTATCAATTGTTGGCGAAATTCGACTACCAATTAACCATTGCCTTTTAACAACGGGCAATACTGATTTAAGCTTAATTGATACGGTGTATAGTCATCCGCAACCATTCCAACAATGTAGTCAATATTTAGCACAATACCCCCACTGGAAGATTAAATATTGCGACAGCACATCCACTGCGATGCAAATGGTAGCAGAACAAAATTTACCTAACGTCGCGGCGCTAGGCAGTGAAGCTGGGGGGGCTTTATATAATTTAAGTGTAATAGAGCATAGCCTTGCCAATCAACAGATAAATATGACCCGTTTTATTGTAGTCGCTCCACAACAGATTGAAGTAACAGAACAAGTTCCTGCTAAAACCACGTTATTAATGACTACAGGTCAACAAGCAGGTGCTTTAGTTGATGCACTGGTTATTCTAAAAAACAATCAGATAATAATGAGTAAATTAGAATCTCGCCCAATTAACGGTAAACCTTGGGAAGAGATGTTTTACGTTGATGTGCACGCTAATTTGCGTTCAGAAAATATGCAACAAGCTTTAAAAGAGCTATCAGCAATTACACGCTCAATAAAAGTATTGGGTTGTTACCCATCAGAGAATGTTGTCCCCGTTGAGCCAGAAAAGATCACACCTTAATTGTCTATATCAAAATACGTTGGCTGCACAGGTAGTTGTGCAGCCTTATCATCAGATTTGCAACGATTCTATTGTACTAATTAATAGCTTTTATTTTAAAGTAATTCACTAGTTCTTTTAAGTGGAATGCCTGCTCATTTAATGAGTCTGCTGCCACAACAGATTCCTCTACCAAGCTAGCGTTTTGCTGCGTTGTTAAATCAAGTTGCCCGACAGCACTATTAATCTGTGCAATCCCATCACTTTGTTCTCGGCTCGCTTGGCCAATTTCTCGTAGTAATGTGTTCATCTCTTTTACACTGTCAATCATTCCATAAATTTGATCAGTGGCTTTTTCAACTAAATCCATACCGTCTTGAGTTTGGGATGAAGAATTTTCAATAAGCTCGCGAATGTCACTAGCTGATGCCGCACTTTTTTGAGCTAGCAGCCTGACTTCGCCAGCGACGACAGCAAAACCACGGCCGTGCTCCCCTGCTCTAGCGGCTTCAACTGAGGCGTTTAATGCCAAAATATTTGTCTGAAATGCAATTGAATCAATCAGATTAATAATTTCTGTCATTTGTAACGATGATGTATTGATAGCCCGCATTTTATTAGTTACTTGACTCATCATATCACCATTGTTTTGTACTATGATTGCGGCTTGATCAGCCAACATACTTGCTTCGTGAGTATGCTCTGTTGTGTTTTGGACTGTTGAAGTAATTTGTTCCATTGAGCTCGCGGTTTCTTCAACAGATGCAGCTTGCTCTTCTGTACGAGACGCTAAATTTTGGTTTCCTGCAACAATTTGCCCTGCCGCAGCCGAAATACTCTCCGAACCTTGTTGAACTTCTTGGACAATTTCTAACAAACGCCCCTTCATGTCGTTGAGTGCTTGCAGCAGCACACCAGTTTCATCTTTTGAGGTTACTTGCATATCTTTAGTTAAATCGCCGCTTGCTATGGCTTGAGCGAAATGGACTGCATTTTCTAGAGGGCGAGTAATAATGGTAGTAATAAACCAACCAACTACACAGCCAATCCCAATACTGAAGAGCGACAATACCGCAAGCAATATCTTATTACTTTCATAGTCAGCATTCACATTACGACCGATCTCTTGCATTTGTAGGTCTTGAATAGCCATTAGCGTCTGAATTTGCTCACGGTATTCGCGTTGAATACTAGAGGTTTTTGTCATCATTTCATCAATTGCAGCTTGGCGATTATTTTGCTGCAAGAATGTATTCATACGGGCTTGTGATGCATGGAATTGCTGACGAATTCCCCGTAGATCGGCCAATATTTCTTTAGAACGATCATCCGTTACACTACTTTCCAGTTTTTCCAGTAATTCCGTTATTTTAAGTGTAATTTTAGAGAGTTCTTCACGACGTTTATCGCTACCTCTATCATCAAGCAAAATAAGCTCTTGTATCCCAATAAAAGAATAAAAGTTATCCATCATTTGCCCTGCGGTCGATGCAATTGGATAGCTTTCATAAAGCACCTGCTTCATTCCTTCGTTTGCACGGTTCATGTTTGCCAAAGAAAATATTGAGCTCAAGATAATAAGCGCAACAAACCCGCCAAATGCTATCGTTAACTTCATACTGATTTTGAGATTCTTAAAAGACATATGTTTACCACACTAGCCATCATTTAATGATTAGTGTTATCGGTAAAGCCAGCCAAACCTTTATCATTTAAATCGATCGATTTATAAATATCAATTTTAAAAATTGATTAATTTAGAATTAAATAGTGGATAACTTGCTTTTTGAGCAGCTAAGGATATTATTCGAGAGAAACTACAGAAGTAAGTACAATTACTTATTTTAAATAAATAATCAGAATTAGATTGTCTAAAATTAGTATTTGTAAGGCATAACAATGCATTCGCAGAAGAAATAAAGCCTCCTACCGCAAGAAATACGATAGAAGGCGAGGAATGATTATTTACGGTTATCGTTCGCTCTTTGCAATAACGACTGACTTTCTTTCATAAAATGGTGGGCATCTTCACCAAACCATTCACTAACATGATTAAATTGGCGAATAAATTCCGCTTTATCTTTGCTTTCAAGTAAGTCAATTGAGTTTCCTAACAACTGATGGTAACGACGGATCAACTCAACATTTTCTTCAGAAGACATAATGATATCTGCGTATAGCTGCGGGTCTTGCGCGAATAACCGCCCAACCATCGCTAATTCTAAGCGATAAATAGGTGACGATAATTCAAGCAATTGCTGCAAGTCGATATTTTCTTTCGCTAAATTTTGCCCATACGTAAAGGTCGTAAAATGACGTAACGCTTGGATAAAGCTCATGTTTTTATCGTGTTCTTTTGCCGAAATTTCTTTCAGTCTAGCTCCCCAAACTAATAGCTGCTCAAGGAACCATTGATAAGATCCAGCACCACGGCCATGACAATAGGCAAAGACCTGCTTTGCAACACTACCAATATCAGGACCAAACATTGGGTGAAGCCCCAATACTGGCCCATCATGAGCCGCTAACATAGCGTCTAGTGGTTGCTGCTTAATAGAAGCGATATCCACTAAGATTGTGTCTTTGTCTAGTTTGGGTAATTTGTTGATCACTTGAACCGTCAAATGAATAGGTACACTCACCATTACTATACTAGCGCCCGCGACAATCGACTCGGCCTTAGACCAATCATTTTCAGTTAATGACTTAACTTGATAGCCCGATAAAGTGAGGAGACGATGAAATAACCGCCCCATTTTTCCATCGCCACCGACAATGACTATCGGCCCTGCTGATGGGTTCAATGTTTTGAACCCTTTATCATTTTCACGAGCATAGGACTCACGCATGACCCGCCGAAGAATATCCTCGATAAGATCAGGAGGGACCCCCATTCGCTCAGCTTCAGCACGACGAGCAGCTAACATGCTTGATTCACGTTCAGGCACGTATATTGGTAACCCATGTAAGCTTTTTACCTCACCGACCTCAGCAACCAATTGCAGCCTTTTTGCCAATAAATCTAATAACGATTTATCAACCTCATCAATTTTTTCCCGTAAATGGGATAATTCAGCAGACATACCAATACCCTGATCAGCTCACTTTACTCAGTTTTTGTGCGCGTTGTTCTAGCACTGGTAGCAGTGCTTGATGCAAATTGCGCAATACAGTTTCTGTTGTTTGCCAATTAATGCAAGCATCTGTCACAGAGACGCCGTATTTCATCATATCACGTGCTTGTTCAGACGTTTGATTACCTTCATTAATATGGCTTTCTAACATAATACCTGTAATTGACTCATTACCATTAACAATTTGTTCAATAATTGAATCAACAACCTGTGGCTGACGGCGGTAGTCTTTATTCGAGTTGCCATGGCTACAATCCACCATTAACGATGGTGCTAAGCCCGCTTTTTTCATTTCAACTTCACAAGCTGCAATATCTTCAGCTTCATAGTTAGGCTTTTTACCGCCACGTAATATAACATGGCCATTACTATTACCTTTTGTGTGTAATAAACACACTTGACCAGATTGGTTAATCCCCATAAAACGGTGAGGCATAGCAGCAGCTTTTAATGCATTGATTGCCGTAGATAAACTACCATCAGTTCCGTTTTTGAAGCCAACAGGCATAGATAAACCAGATGCCATTTCACGGTGAGTCTGAGATTCTGTTGTTCTAGCACCAATTGCAGACCAGCTAAATAAATCCCCTAAGTATTGTGGATTATTAGGGTCTAATGCTTCAGTTGCTAATGGCAGCCCCATATTGACTAAGCTGGTTAATAAATCACGAGCAATATGTAACCCCTTTTCCATTTCAAAAGAACCGTCCATGAATGGGTCACTAATTAAACCTTTCCAACCTACTGTAGTACGAGGTTTTTCAAAGTACACGCGCATCACAATATATAAGCTATCACTTAATTCTTCGGCTAATTTTTTCAGGCGCTCACCATATTCAATAGCGGCATCCACATCATGGATTGAGCAAGGACCACATACCACGAGTAAGCGAGGGTCACGTTGGTGAATGATGTCGGCAATCACTTGGCGCGATGTCGCAATGGCATGCAGGCTGCTGTGACTCAGCGGATATTTCTGTTTCAGACTCTCAGGAGTAATTAATACCTGCTCATCTTGAATATTCACATTGTTGAGTACATCTTTTTGCATGATCATTTTTTACCTACTTATTAGCTTATATTTGCTTAGTTTATTGTTTACATATTGTGTTTGGGTGTATGGCTAATAACATACCATGCATCGTAAACAATTCAATCCATTTGTGTAAAATATTTCCATATGTGTAAACAATAATTTACATATATTCAATTTATTGATAATTATATTAATTTACATAAAATTAACATTTATAGTATTTAAATCAGAGTTCAATACCAATTTTTAGTAAATATTTATTTACAGATTAAGAGATTAATCTCTCAGCTATATTCTAAATAGTTCGAGGTGTAGCAAGGCGGCAAAGGAATGAGGCACTAGGAGCATACACAAGTATGTGACTAGTGCGAATAAGTGCTGCCAATACAACTACAACTTGAGATAAACTCTCTCAGCTATGTTCTAAATAGTTCGAGGTGTAGCAAGGCGGCAAAGGAATGAGGCGCTAGGAGCAAGGCGGCAAAGGAATGAGGCGCTAGGAGCATACACAAGTATGTGACTAGTGCGAATGAGTGCTGCCAACACAGCTAGGACTTAAGATAAACTCTCTCAGCTATATTCTAAATAGTTCGAGGTGTAGCAAGGCGGCAAAGGAATGAGGCGCTAGGAGCATACACAAGTATGTGACTAGTGCGAATGAGTGCTGCCAACACAGCTAGGACTTAAGATAAACTCTCTCAGCTATATTCTAAATAGTTCGAGGTGTAGCAAGGCGGCAAAGGAATGAGGCGCTAGGAGCATACACAAGTATGTGACTAGTGCGAATGAGTGCTGCCAACACAGCTACGACTTGAAATATGACGAATATAGTGACAAATATAAAAAGGCCCGCATCTGCGGGCCTCTCTCATAACATAACTTTCGGATGTAGCGAAAGCGTATTACTTGGCGTTCAGACGCTCTTTGATACGAGCTGCCTTACCAGAACGCTCACGCAGGTAGTACAGTTTAGATCTGCGAACAGCACCACGACGTTTAACAGCAATGCTATCTACGACTGGAGAGTGAGTTTGGAATACACGCTCAACACCTTCGCCGTTAGAAATTTTACGAACAGTGAATGCAGAGTGCAGACCGCGGTTACGAATAGCGATAACCACGCCCTCGAATGCCTGCAGACGTTTTTTAGAGCCTTCAACGACCCATACCTTAACTTCCACGGTGTCACCCTGACGGAACGAAGGTACGTCCTGCTTCATTTGCTCGTCTTCAAGTTGTTTAATAATATTGCTCATAATAACTCTCTTACCCTAGGTAAACTGATATGTTTAGACAATTAATTGTCTGGATTCATTTGTTGCTCGGACTGATATTCATTTTGGAATTCAGTCAGCAACATCCTCTGCTCGTCAGTCAGAGCTAGGCTTTCCAGAAGCTCAGGTCTTCTAAGCCAGGTACGACCAAGTGATTGTTTCATGCGCCAACTATCTATTTTGGCATGATTCCCTGAAAGCAGTACCTCAGGAACTTGCATGCCATCTAACACTTCAGGGCGGGTATAATGTGGACAATCTAACAAGCCATCAGCAAAAGAATCTTCTTGTGCAGAAGCTTGATGACCAAGTACCCCCGGAATAAACCGCGAGACTGAGTCTATCAACACCATAGCAGGGAGTTCCCCACCACTGAGAACGTAATCACCAATTGACCATTCTTCGTCAACTTCGGTTTGAATAATACGCTCATCAATACCTTCATAGCGACCACAAACAAGAATTAGCTTCTCATTGGTTGCTAGTTCGCAAACGCCGTCTTGACTTAATTTGCGCCCTTGAGGTGAAAGATAAATAACCTTTGCACCAACACCGGCCTCAGTTCTTGCTGTGTTGATTGCATCCTTTAAAGGTTGAACCATCATCAGCATACCTGGACCACCTCCATAGGGGCGATCATCGACTGTTTTATGCCTATCATGGGTAAAATCCCTAGGATTCCAGCACTCAACAGTCAGCAGGCCATTTTTCACTGCCCGACCAGTTACCCCGTACTCGGTTATTGCGCGGAACATTTCGGGAAACAGGCTAATTACACCAATCCACATAATTTCGTCCCACTTATCAAAACCGTTCAACCGGAGATTTAAAAACCAGGATCCCAATCCACTTCAATAAGTTTGGCATCGAGATCGACTTTCTTGATAACCTGCCCATCAAGAAACGGAACTAACCGCTCCTTGATGCCAAATGCATCTTTTAAATTCGCCTTAATAACTAGTACATCATTTGAACCAGTTTCCATCATGTCAGTAACAATACCAAGGCCATACCCTTGTAACGTAACAACTTGGCAACCCATAAGGTCTTTCCAGTAGTATTCGTTTTCTAACTCAGGAAGTTGGGTTGAATTCACCGCAATTTCAAAGTTAGTCAAGAGTGCTGCTGCGTCGCGGTCATCGACCCCACCCAGCTTAACAATGATATCCTTGTTATGATGTTTCCAATCTTCAATTTCAATGTGTTGCCATTGACCTGAACGTTGGATAAACCAAGGCTGATAATCAAAAATACTTTCAGCATGTTCGGTGGACGAAAAAACTTTGAGCCAACCGCGAATACCGTATGCTGCACCTAATTTGCCCAATACAATTGGGTTTTCAGGTGGCAGTAACTTAGTTTGCTTGCTCATTGTTACCACCGTGACAGATTAAGCTACTTTCTTAGCTTGTTTGACCAGTTGTGCAACACGGTCAGAAATAGTTGCGCCTAAGCCAACCCAATGCTCAACACGGTCCAGATCTAAACGCAGTTCTTCTGCTTGACCTGCTGCGATCGGGTTGAAGAAACCGATACGCTCAATGAAACGACCGTCACGCGCATTGCGGCTATCGGTTACAACGATTTGGTAGAACGGACGTTTTTTAGCGCCGCCACGAGATAAACGAATTGTTACCATAACATCCTCATTAGTTAACAAAACAACCAGACTCCATCGAGGGATAGAGTCCGGCTGTCATATAAAAAGCCCGAAAAGTTTACTCACTTTGACGCAAAAATCAATCAAAAGTACGTTTTGTTTGAGGCTTTATTGTTTAACGCCCCGGAAAACCCGGAGGCATCATACCCTTCATGCCGCGCATCATCTTGGCTAAGCCGCCTTTTTTCATTTTCTTCATCATGCGCTGCATATCATCAAATTGTTTTAAGAGGCGGTTCACCTCTTGTACTGTTGTACCAGAACCTGCTGCGATACGACGTTTACGTGAACCTTTAATAATTTCCGGTTTCTCACGCTCTTTACGCGTCATAGAATTAATCATCGCTTCCATTCGAACAGTGATTTTATCATCCATTTGCGATTTGACGGCATCAGGTAATTGGGACATCCCCGGCATTTTACTCATCATACTCGCCATGCCGCCCATATTACGCATTTGCTTTAATTGGCTCAGGAAGTCATTTAAATCAAAGCTATCACCCGTTTTTAGCTTTTTCGCTAATTTTTCAGCTTCATCACGGTCAACTTTATGTTCGATCTCTTCAATCAGAGAAATCACATCCCCCATACCAAGGATACGGGAAGCGACACGCTCAGGGTGAAAAGGCTCTAAGGCATCAGTTTTTTCACCAACCCCTAAGAATTTAATTGGCTTGCCTGTGATAGCACGGATTGACAGTGCCGCACCGCCTCGAGCATCCCCATCAACTTTGGTTAATACAACCCCTGTCAATGGTAATGCTTCATTAAACGCTTTTGCAGTATTTGCCGCATCTTGACCTGTCATTGCATCAACGACAAATAAGGTTTCAACGGGTTTGATAATGCGGTGAACTTCTTGGATTTCCTCCATCATCGCTTCATCAACGTGTAAACGACCAGCGGTATCCACTAACAACACATCATAGAATTGTAACTGTGCATGTTTTAATGCTTTTTGTACGATAGCTGCGGGTTTTTCCTGTGCATCGGAAGGGAAAAAATCAACCCCAACAGATTGAGCTAATGTTTCTAGCTGTTTGATCGCCGCAGGGCGATAAACGTCAGCTGAGACCACCAGTACCTTTTTCTTTTGTTTTTCTTTTAAATGCTTACCAAGCTTGGCAACACTGGTCGTTTTACCCGCACCTTGCAAGCCGGCCATTAAGACTACCGCAGGCGGTTGCGCAGATAAATTAAGCTGATGGTTTTCATCCCCCATCGACCTAGTCAGTTCATTTTGAACAATTTTAATAAATTCTTGGCCAGGTGTTAGGCTTTTATTAACATCTTGACCAACAGCACTTTCTTTGACTTTTTGAATAAATTCACGGACAACTGGCAAAGCAACGTCTGCTTCCAGTAAGGCCATGCGAACTTCGCGTAATGTGTCTTTAATATTGTCATCAGTAAGGCGTCCCCGCCCACTGATATTGCGCAACGTGCGCGATAGTCTGTCAGTTAAATTATCAAACATATGTCTTAGCTCAATTCTGTTGATGGGCCGATGCTCAGCCTGATCTGGTTGCTAATACAGCTAATTTCAAGTGTATTGGTTATAACGACTTGAATTATAAGTATCAATCCTTTCATAATCATGAAAGAAAAACCAACGCTAAAATAATTCGGGCAAAATAATTATGCTATTGTAACATGCCCATTGTTTTTTCGCTGCCCCCTGTTTGAAACTGATGATACAGGTTATTATGGTTCTAATTTATGGTGATAAATCAAATCAGTTGGCGCATGAAGTGCTATCAACAACGAATATGCTGTGATTAGCCCGTCCAATGGTTGGAGCCTACACCCGTACAAGTTATACTATGTAATAACTTTCCACTAACCAAGAACAACGACACTATACTATGCCCGTATTTGCAGTCATAGCAGTTTGTACATACATGGTCAGTCTGCTACTGATCGTCCCCGGTCAAGTGCGTAAGCAGCCATTCTATCGTCGCCTAGCGATTTTGCTTGCTGTTATTGCGTTAGTGACTCATGCAATAACACTGAAATTACTTATTTTCAGTGAGGCCGAGGGGCAAAATCTCACACTGTTGAATCTAGGTTCAGCGGTTAGCTTGCTTATGTGTGTGATTATGACCGTTGTGGCTTATTGGGGAAAAGCCTGGTACTTAACTCCGATTGTATATAGTTTTGCTATCATTAATTTAATGTTATCCACCATCATGCCCGGTGAGTTTATTACTCATCTAGAAGCGAGCGTCCCTCTATTCGTTCATATCGGCTTAGCTTTATTGAGCTATGCAACGTTGCTCATTGCAGCGTTATATGCTCTCCAAGTGGCGTTGATTGACCACCAATTAAAAAATAAAACCTTAAAATTTAGCCCAGATATGCCACCCATGATGGTTGTAGAACGCAAGATGTTTCATATCACTCAGGTTGGTGTGATTTTGCTTACATTAACCTTATGCACAGGCTTTATTTATATGGATAATATTTTTGGTAAAGAAAATATCCATAAATCAGTATTATCTGTTATTGCTTGGTTTGTTTATATTACTTTGCTTTGGGGGCATTTCCATGGTGGATGGCGGGGTAAACGCGTGTTGTTTTTCCACGTTGGGGGCTCCATTATCTTAACAATGGCTTTTTTTGGTAACCGCCTTATACAGGAATTTATAATATTTTGACAACTAAACCACCATTAGCCTCATATAAGGAACCTTGTTTTGGATGATGTGTCTACCAGTACGCTAATCATCATATTGATTGTTTTAATTTTTATGTCGGCCTATTTCTCTGCTTCCGAAACAGCGATGATGACATTAAACCGCTATCGTTTAAAACATTTAGCAAAACATGGCAATAGCTCTGCGATCCGCGTCGAAAAATTACTCAAGCACCCCGATAAACTCTTAAGTTTAGTGCTTATTGGCAATAATTTGATCAATATTGTCGCCTCTGCATTAGCGACGATTATCGGCATGCGTTTATACGGCAATGCCGGTGTAGCAATGGCGACGGGGATTCTAACATTTGTGATCCTTATATTTGCCGAGGTTATGCCTAAAACACTCGCTGCGCTGTATCCAGAAAAAATTGCGTTTCCTAGCAGCTACCTTTTAAAGCCACTACAAGTCATTATGATGCCGATTGTGTTGGCATTTAATACCATTTCAGCCTTGTTGTTACGTTGTATAGGTATACGGTCGCTAACTGCCCGTACGGATGCCGTCAACAAGGAAGAATTGCGGACCATTGTTAACGAATCAAAGCATAAAATTAGCCGTCGCAACCAAGACATGCTGATTTCAATATTGGATTTAGACAAAGTCACCGTTGGCGATATTATGTTGCCAAGAAATGAAATTGTGGGCATTGACGTAAATGATGACTGGAAATCAATTATTCGACAGCTAACGCATTCACCTCATGGACGTATAGTGCTTTATCGTGATTCCCTTGATGATTCCATTGGTATTTTGCGTGTTCGAGAAGCCTATCGTTTGATGATGGAAAAACGCGAGTTCAACAAGCAAAATCTGATTAAAGCAGCTGATAATATCTATTTCATCCCGAATAGTACGCCACTTAATATTCAACTTGTTAATTTTCAGCATAACAAAGAAAAGCTAGGCATCATTGTTGACGAATATGGTGAAATTCAAGGTCTTATTACTGTCGAAGATATCTTAGAAGAAATTGTAGGGGACTTTACAACATCTATGTCTCCATCACTAGCTGAAGAGGTTTTGCCACAAAGCGATGGTAGCGTACTTGTAGACGGTTCTGCCAATATCCGTGAGCTAAATAAGGCATTCGATTGGAATCTCCCTATTGATGGCCCTAGGACGGTTAATGGCATGGTATTAGAGGTGATAGGTGATATCCCTCAACCTGAAGAGCAAATCGTGGTAGGCCATTACCTTATCGAGGTATTAGTCATGAGCGAAAATATTGTTAAGCAAGTCAGGATAACCCCTCTGGCATTTAGCTCCCAAATCCCAGACCTTTAATTTAAACTGCCACTCTTAGCTCACAACCTAAAAAGAGCCAGATATTGGCTCTTTTGTTTTATATATAGATCAACTAAAAATAGATAACTAGACGTGCAGTTGCTCTAGTTTGTCTGCTGGTAACGCTAATTCATCATTTTTATTAATACCAATCTCGGAAGCGAGAACATTACGTGCAATTTGTTGCGCTTCTTCTAATGAATGCATTTTATATGTACCACACTGATATACATTCAATTCAGGAATTTTGTTTTGATCTTCAACCTTCAAAACATCTTCCATTGCCGCTTTCCACGCATTAGCAACACGCTGCTCCTCTGGTTGGCCGATTAAGCTCATATAAAAACCTGTACGGCAGCCCATTGGAGAGATATCAATAATTTCTACACCATCACTGTTGAGATGATCACGCATAAAGCCTGCAAATAAGTGCTCTAAAGTATGCGTTCCTTTCTCTGTCATGGCTTCTTCATTTGGCACGGTAAAACGTAAATCAAACACTGTGATAGTATCATCATTCGGTGTTTTCATGGTTTTTGCCACACGTACAGCAGGCGCTGACATGCGAGTATGATCGACAGTAAAGCTATCTAATAATGGCATTTTGTGACCTCCTCAAAAATATAAAAATTATTTCTAAAAATAAATGAAACTATTTTGGAAATGCAGAGTCTGAAATATTGAAAGACGCGCAATTTGTTATCATCCCTAATTCTCTAAGAGATTTTTATTTGGCCACCTAGTGTGGCCATTTCTTTTAGCGTCCTGCATGGATGCGCAGATAGTCTTCAAAGCTTTCAGTTTCACTTTGCTCCATCTTTGCTTGCTTCTCAATTGAAGCTAACCGTGCTTGTTCAAATTGCTCTTCAGTAATCACTTCATAAGGTTCATTAACTAACTGTTCAAAATACTTCTCAGCTAATTCTAGCCCATAACCACCAATGCCTTTTTCCAACATCTCATCCATAACGAGCGCTGAGTATGTCAGTGTTGGATCTTCAAACATGGCAACAAACTGGTGGCAAGCTTCTTGATACCTTTCATCACAGCAAGTATCAAGCACTTCAGCAACCCGAATTAAATCATTAAATAATTGCTGACCAACCTCAACTAATGGTTTGACTTCACTACCACAACCAAAACCAATCACTTGTCCAGGTTTACGCCCTTCAAGGATCACCCTGTTCCAATTTTGGCGACAGCAATCAAGCTCTTGAGCATTCATTTCAGGTGCATCTGCAAGCACACACCATATTAAGAATAGATCAACAAACCGAGCTTGTGTTTCATTTACCCCAATTGCACTGAACGGGTTGATATCCAGTGAACGAACTTCAATATACTCAATACCACCACGCATTAGAGCATCTGAAGGTGATTCATTACCTTTAGGTACACGTTTCGGCCGTATAGGGGCATACAGCTCATTCTCTATCTGTAATACATTCGTATTTAACTGAACATATTCGCCATCTTTTTTTACTCCTAGCTTTTCAAACTCAGCCGAAGGTTTATGAATGGCTTTTTTCAAGTTTTCTATATATTCATCCAGTTTATTGAACGTAATATTTAGATCACTTTGCGACTTATTTGTATAGCCTAGGTCACTCATGCGCAGTGATGTCGCATAAGGTAAGTAATAGGTGCCACAATCTGTTTTATCAAATGATAACGCTGTGTCTCTATCCTTTAAGAAAGAGCCACAAATGGCTGGAGATGCGCCGAATAGATACGGAATAACCCAACCGAAGCGGTAATAATTTCTGATCAGACGTAAATAGCCCTCTGAAATTTTTTCCTTACCGCTTTCTTCATCTTTTACACCAGCCCAAGCCTGCCAAAATTCAATTGGCAAAGAAAAGTTATAATGCACCCCTGCTATCGTTTGCATTAGCGCACCATAACGATTTTTTAAGCCCTCTCGATACAGGGTTTTAAAACGCCCGACATTAGAAGAACCATATTGAGCAAGAGTGATTCTATCTTCACTTTCAATAAAGCACGGCATACTGAGCGGCCACATTCTTTCATTTTTAAGTTGGCGCGCAGTATAACGATGTAAGTCCCGAAGAAAGGCCAAATTATGGCTGATGCTTTTATCTACAGGAGTAATAAATTCGAGTAAGGACTCCGCAAAATCTGTCGTGATCCATTTATGTGTTAAAGCTTTTCCCAGCCCTTCTGGATGCAATGTTTCAGCTATCGCACCTGTTGGGGACACACGCAATGTTTCGCGCTCAATACCACGTTGAATTCCATTTAGTGCTTCTGGGTGCGCCTCTAACCATGAGAGCGCTTTTGATACGTCCGGGATCAAATCGACCTCCCGCCTGTGATGTTAATTTATTTTATTGAGGCAATTACTTTAGCTTAAATCACATAAATTGTCGCTGTCTAGATGTGTGGTTTATCGAGGATTACATACAAAGATATTAGGTGAATGGCATTTTTTCTAATTTTAGGCAAAAAAAAAACTCCTCAAAGTGAGGAGTTTCTAATGATGGTGCATCCGGGAGGATTCGAACCTCCGACCGCTCGGTTCGTAGCCGAGTACTCTATCCAGCTGAGCTACGGATGCAAAATTCTTTCGATTATAAATCGATGTTCCAATAACTTTTTATGAATTAGATTAAAATGTATTATTGATATGCTAAATTTAGCAACTAAGAGATGGTGCATCCGGGAGGATTCGAACCTCCGACCGCTCGGTTCGTAGCCGAGTACTCTATCCAGCTGAGCTACGGATGCATGTTTAGTGCAAGACTGATTTTTATCTCAAAATTTTTATCAACTACTAAAAACTAACTTCTAAGTTACTGCATGTTTTGGTTTTCAATATTCTAGAACCAAAACAAAACCCCATCAGATACTCTTATAGGGTTAAAGATGGTGCATCCGGGAGGATTCGAACCTCCGACCGCTCGGTTCGTAGCCGAGTACTCTATCCAGCTGAGCTACGGATGCATATCTAAAATGGCGGTGAGGGAGGGATTCGAACCCTCGATGCAGATTTTGACCGCATACTCCCTTAGCAGGGGAGCGCCTTCAGCCTCTCGGCCACCTCACCATATTTTAGTTACACACGATTTGTTTTTTCAAACATCTCGTTGCTGTGTGGCGCACATATTACTTTCCTAGACTTAGAAGTCAAACAATTTTTCCAAACTTTTTGCATTCCGTAGTCTGTTTGCACATTTCACAAGCAAGATGATTAGTTTAGCACCGAAAAAGATCTTTTTCAGCCCTTATCTCACTAAGTTTATAAACAAAAAGCAGGAAAAAAAATGATGATAGCACTCAACAAAAAGTATATTTTTTAGCCAAGTGAAAAATAGACATGCAATAAAAAAATGAATCGAGCACGATGAAAATTAATGCTCAGCAAAATACAGTCGCTAAACACCAAAAAAACTGCATATTAGATTAACAAAAGGGAATAATAGAATAGGAAAGACAAGCGTCCATTCTTGCTGTGTGGTCAATCATTGGACGCTTCTTTTTTATTATTGATTATCTGGTTGAGTTTTTTCAGCCTGGATCCGTTGATAAATTTCTTCACGGTGAACAGAAACTTCTTTTGGGGCGTTAACACCAATACGAACTTGGTTGCCTTTGACACCCAATACAGTAACTGTTACCTCATCGCCTATCATGAGTGTTTCACCAACTCGACGAGTCAGAATAAGCATTCTTTGCTCCTTGAAATATTAAAAGAGTCGGGTCTTTAGGTATCCCCCGCTATTGTCCATCACACACCGTGAAAACGTAAAGCAATGATATTCACCTAAAGCATTGATGCCATCAATGCAAGCATTCTAATTATTTACAAGCAAAATATAACACTACAAGCGATACATTAACAATGCCGCAACAGCTTAAAGTTGCCTCATATTTTAATGAGGCAACTTTGTCGACGCTTATAGCCGTGATTCAACCCATTCTTCGACACTTGCCATCGCAGCAGGTAATGCATTCACGTCAGTACCCCCTGCCTGTGCCATGTCTGGTCGCCCACCACCTTTACCGCCAACCTGCCCTGCAATAAAGGAAATCAAGTCACCTGCTTTAACTTTAGCAGTTAAATCATTAGTCACCCCAACGATCATACTGACTTTATCACCACTTGTTGTTGAAAGCACGATAATCGCAGATTTCAGCTGGTTCTTGAGATCATCTACCATAGTTCTCAGTAGCTTAGGATCAGTATTGCTCAATTGAGTCACTAACAACTTGATGCCTTTCACATCTTTCGCTTTACTACCTATTGAAGCACTTTCTTGCGATGCTTGCTGATCTTTTAGTTGCAAAATTTCTTTCTCGAGCTGACGAGATTTGTCTAATGCAGCTTTAACTTTTTCCACAAGACTATTGGAGTCACCTTTTAATAGGTGAGCAATTGCTGAAAGTTGCTCGGATTGATTGTGAATATTTTCAATCGCCATAGCCCCCGTTGTTGCTTCGATACGACGAACGCCAGCAGCAGTGCCTGATTCGCTAAGAATACGGAATAAACCAATATCCCCAGTTCGACTAGCATGTGTACCACCGCATAATTCAATAGAAAAATCACCCATACTCAAAACGCGTACACGTTCTTCATATTTTTCACCGAATAATGCCATAGCGCCTTTCGCTTTAGCTCCCTCTAAATCCATCAACTCAGTTTCAATTTCTGAGTTTTTTCGGATTTGAGCATTCACAATATCTTCTACCTGACGTAGCTCTTCCTGTGTCATCGCTTCAAAATGGGAGAAATCAAAACGGAGATATTTATCGTTAACCAATGAGCCTTTTTGTGACACATGCTCACCCAATACCTGACGTAATGCAGCATGAAGTAAATGTGTCGCTGAGTGATTTAAGCGGATAGCATCACGCCTCGCGCTATTAATCAAAGCAGTAATACGATGGTTAACAACTAATGTACCTGACTCTACTTTACCTATGTGGCCAATCGCTTGGCCGTATTTTTGAGTGTCTGTTACATTAAAGCTTGCACTGTCACTATTTAAATAACCAGTGTCACCCACTTGCCCACCGGACTCTGCATAGAATGCAGTTTTATCTAGGATAACCAACCCTTCTTCACCCTCTTTAAGGGTATCAACAGGTTGACCATCTTTATACAAAGCCGTGATTGTTGCTTGTTGCTCATCGTATTGATAACCAGAGAATTCGCTACGCTTATCAACTTTGATTAATGAGTTATAATCTGCGCCAAAACCGCTCGATTCTCTAGCACGACGACGTTGGTCTTCCATCGCATGCTCAAAACCTTGCTCATCGACTTTAATATTGCGTTCACGGCAAACGTCCGCCGTTAAATCGATAGGGAAGCCATAGGTATCATATAAACGGAATGCAGCCTCACCATCAAGTGTATCGCCTTTTAGGGAAGCAAGTTCTTCGTCTAATAATTGCAAGCCGCGTTCTAAAGTACGAGCAAATTGTTCTTCTTCAGTTTTAAGAACTTTTTCTACCATTGCTTGCTGACGTGCAAGCTCATCCGCAGCAGAGCCCATCACGTTAATTAGTGGAGCAACTAATTTGTAGAAGAAGGTATCCTTTGCACCAAGCATGTAACCGTGACGCACTGCTCGGCGAATAATACGCCGTAAAACATAGCCACGCCCTTCATTTGATGGAATGACACCATCACTAACAAGGAATGCACAAGAACGAATGTGGTCAGCAATAACACGCAATGATTTATTTTCCAAATCAGTTGCCCCTGTTGCTTTCGCAGCAGCAGCAATGAGTTCGCGGAAAATATCAATCTCATAGTTAGAATTTACGTGTTGAAGTACCGCAGAAATGCGTTCTAAACCCATCCCTGTGTCGACTGAAGGTTTTGGCAGTGGCTCCATAGTACCGTCTGATTGACGGTTAAATTGCATGAAGACAAGGTTCCAGATTTCAATATAACGGTCACCATCTTCTTCAGGGCTCCCCGGAGGACCACCCCAAATATGCTCACCATGGTCATAGAAAATCTCTGTACATGGACCACAAGGGCCTGTATCACCCATTTGCCAGAAGTTATCTGACGCATATGGTGCACCTTTATTGTCACCAATACGAATAATACGCTCAGCTGGAACACCAATTTCTTTGTTCCAGATATCATACGCTTCATCATCTGTCGCGTAGACAGTTACCCACAGCCTTTCTTTTGGTAAATTAAACCACTCTTCGCTAGTTAATAGTTCCCAAGCAAAGCGGATAGCATCATGCTTAAAGTAATCACCGAAGCTGAAGTTACCTAGCATTTCAAAAAATGTATGGTGGCGAGCGGTATAACCCACATTTTCTAAGTCGTTATGTTTACCACCTGCTCGAACGCAACGTTGCGCAGTTGTCGCTCGGGAATATGCTCTCTTATCCAGGCCAAGAAATACATCTTTGAACTGGTTCATCCCTGCGTTTGTGAACAGTAGTGTAGGGTCATTATTTGGCACTAGCGAACTGCTGGTGACCACTTGATGACCTTTCGTATGAAAAAAGTCGAGAAACGCTTGACGGATCTCAGCGGTGCTTTTACTCATATTTATCCCGATATCAAGCTGGAAACAGAATTACGAATTGTTGAGATGGTATGTAACATCACCTCTAATCAACTCTCCGATTAAAAAGTGACTGATAAGATAAAGTCTCTTTATGCAGAAGTAAAATATAGATACATCCATTAGCAGCTTTCATTGTAAAGCGTCTAGATATTTTCTGAAAGCATGTTTATACCCCGCGCTGGGGTATTTTTCCACAGAAAAACTGTTCGATAAACTATTAATGTAATAGGCCAAAATAAAAATGGCGCCCCCTTATGAAAGGTGCGCCACTAATTTAGATGATAATCAAATAGTTACACTTGAATTAAATTTCTTCTGGTGTTTCTTCTTCATCAGAACCACTGACGAAATCTTCCGCAGCGCTACTAAATTCACCAGTATGATTTAATAACATTTCGCGTAGTTTCGTATCAATTTCCTGTGCTATTTCAGGATGCTCTTTTAAATAAGTTGTTGAGTTAGCTTTACCTTGACCGATTTTGTCCCCGTTATAGCTATACCAAGCACCCGCTTTTTCAATTAATTTATGTTTTACACCTAAGTCAATAAGCTCACCGAAGGTGTTAATCCCTTCACCATAAAGAATTTGGAATTCAGCTTGTTTAAATGGTGCTGCGACTTTATTTTTCACAACTTTAACACGGGTTTCGCTACCTACAATTTCTTCACCGTTTTTCACCGCACCGATACGGCGAATATCTAAACGGACAGATGCGTAGAATTTCAATGCGTTACCACCTGTAGTGGTTTCCGGATTACCAAACATAACACCAATCTTCATACGAATTTGGTTGATAAAGATCAGTAAGGTATTTGACGTTTTTAAATTCCCCGCCAATTTACGCATTGCTTGGCTCATCATACGGGCTGCTAGACCCATATGAGAATCACCAATCTCGCCTTCAATTTCAGCTTTAGGTGTTAACGCAGCAACAGAGTCAACGATAATGACATCAACCGCCCCTGAGCGTGTTAATGCATCACAAATTTCAAGAGCTTGTTCACCTGTATCGGGTTGTGAACATAATAAGTTATCAATATCTACGCCTAATTTTTTCGCATAGATAGGGTCTAAGGCGTGCTCTGCATCGATAAATGCGCAAGTTTTACCACTGCGTTGTGCCGCAGCAATAACCTGTAAAGTTAATGTTGTTTTACCCGAAGCTTCAGGACCGTAGATTTCAACAATACGACCTAATGGCAAGCCACCAGCGCCTAATGCAACATCAAGGGATAAGGAGCCTGTTGAAATCGTTTCAACATCCATAGAGCGGTCTTCACCAAGACGCATAATGGAGCCTTTACCAAATTGTTTTTCAATTTGGCCTAATGCTGCTGCAAGTGCTTTTTGTTTGTTTTCATCAATAGCCATGATTACTCCCTAAGTGCAATGGCTTGACCACTGCGAATAAAACGATTGAATTGGGTTTGTTAAAATTAATTATACTGTATAATCATACAGTATCAAGAAAATTTTTCATTTAACAACTTTAAAAGTGTTTCTAGGACATAACCCGTTGATTGTAAACGAACTTGGTTTCTATCCCCTTGGAATACACAGTGCTGTGTTGTTACGGTTATGGTTTTATCAGCCTGTTTTTTAGCAAAACCAAACCAGACTGTCCCAACAGGCTTTTCTATACTACCGCCGTCGGGGCCGGCAATTCCACTGATTGAAACAGCAAAATCGGCCCTCGCTTCCCGCAATGCCCCTAAAGCCATTTCTGCGACAACTTGTTGGCTTACTGCGCCATATTGTTGTAAAGACTCCTCTTTAACACCAATCATTTGGTGTTTGGCTTCATTGCTATAAGTGACGAAGCCACGCTGGAAGTAAGCTGAGCTCCCTGCGATATCGGTCAATACCTTAGCAACCCAGCCACCAGTACAAGATTCAGCAGCGGTGACTGTTTTACCTTGTTCTGTTAGTTTCTGACCAATTTGAATACTCAATATTTCGAGTTGCTTCTCATCTATCATGATGCTACCTACCTTTACTTCATTTTTTTACGAGCGCGATCCCAAACCCACAAACCCGCAATAGCTATCGCAAATACAGCACCAAAACCAATCCCTGCATTCACTACTGACAAACCAGCTTTAATTGCCAAAGAGTACAAGCCTAACATAATTAGCATTGCACTGTTTTCGCCTAAGTTTTGCACAGCAATGGCATTCCCTGCTCCAACAGTCTCTTTCCCCTTTTCTTGAAGTAATGCATTAAGTGGAACCACAAATAAGCCACCAAATACCCCAAGTATTATCAGAATAAAATATGCTGGAATAATATTAGTTTGCAATGAGAGTAAAACCACCATGATACCGATGATAACCCCAGCAGGAATACAACGATAAACCGTTTTTAAGGTAATAAATTTAGCAGCAAGCCCCGCTCCAACGACAATCCCTATAGCAACCATCGCATTGAGGATTGTTGGGGTTGTGTTGTCTTGTAAGCCTAAAGCGACAGGTACCCATGCCACTAATAAAAAACGTAAGGTGACACCCGCCCCCCAAAATAAACTGGTCCCCACAAGTGAGAAGCGACTTTCTTGGTTAGACCATAGAATACGGCAAGCACCGAAAAAATCAGTCACTAATAGTTTAATATTCCAGCCTTTGCCTGGCCGTGCAGCCACTAGCGGTGGGATAAAGAAATTGGCAATAACAGCTAATGCATACAATACAGCACAAGTTCCGAGCGCTAATATAAGGTTAATATCGGAAAGCACCCCACCGACCACTGAGCCCACTAGAATAGCCGCGATTGTCGATGCTTCCATAACTCCATTTGCTTTAACAAGGTTATCTCCCCCTGTTAATTCCCCTAAAATACCGTATTTAGCAGGGGAATAAGATGCAGCGCCTACCCCCACTAGACCATAGCAAAGGAAAGGGTTTAACCCCAAACAAATACCAAGAGCCCCAATAAATTTAAAAATGTTAGAAAACAACATTACGCGCCCTTTTGAGAACCTATCGGCGATTTGCCCTACAAAAGGTGCCAGTACAATATAAGTAAATACAAACACCATTTGCAGAATAGGATGGCTCCACTCAGGGTAAAACTCTGCTTTAAGCTGTGCAAGTATTGCAAATAATAATGCATTATCAGCAAATGCAGAGAGGAATTGAGACGCCAATACGGCTTTCATTCCTCGGCTCATTAATGGCGCATTTTGCATGCTTTCTTGCATATTATTCATCCTTTAACGCCATCTGTTTTAGTGTAACAAAGTCCGTTTTACCACTTCCCAAAACTGGCAGTTCTTTTACTAAACGAATGTCACGCGGGACAGCTAATTCAGTTAAGCCTTTGCTTTTCGCTGCCGCAGACAATGCGCTGCGGTCTAATTCTTTATCTGTCGTGAATAAAACAAGCGCCTCACCCTTACTACTATCAGGCTTAGTGACAACGCCATGATTCTCATTTGGTGAAATACCCGCGACCATTTGTTCAATACTTTCAAGAGAAACCATTTCCCCTGCAAGTTTTGCAAAACGCTTAACACGACCTTTAATAGTACAGAAGTTTTGATTGTCTAAAGTAACGATATCACCCGTGTCATACCAGCCATCTTCTAATTCACCTTGCTCATTTTCCGCTTTAGGCGTTTCTAAGACACCAGGGGCTTCAACACGTAAATACCCCTTCATGATATTTGGCCCTTTTAGCTGTAATTTCCCCCCCTGTTCAATACCTGGGATAGGGATAATCCTCGCCTCCATTTCGGGTAAAATTTGACCTACTGAACCTTCTTTAGCGGCCATTGGTACGTTAATTGAAACGATAGGAGCACATTCAGTCACCCCATACCCTTCAAGGATACGAATACCAAATTTATCAAACCAGATTTTTTTAGTTTTATCAGAGAGCTTTTCAGCGCCAGCAACGACATAGCGCAAACGTGCAAAATCATACTGATGCGCAAAACGCGCATAATTACCTAAAAATGTCGAAGTCCCAAAAAGCACTGTACAATTTTTGTCATAGACCAATTCCGGAATGACTCGATAGTGCAAAGGGCTTGGATAAAGAAACACTCGGCTTCCTGAAAATAGAGGAATGAACAAACCAACAGTTAGACCAAATGCATGGAATAATGGTAATGATGACATAAAACGGTCACGAGGAGTGAAGTCAGCAATGGTCTTAATTTGCTCAACATTCGCCATTAAGCTCCCGTGGCTATGAACCACCCCTTTCGGTGTTCCCTCTGACCCTGAAGTGAATAGCACGATCGCTTCATCTGTCGTTTTGCGCGGGATAACGGCTTTACGTGGATTAAATAAATGCTTAACAATCCAAAGTTTATCTTGCCATGTCACTGTATCTTTTAAATCTTCAAGGTAAATCCAGTTAGCTTCAGTAACTTGCTCGGGAATATGCGTTAAATGACCTTTTTCTAAAAATTGGCGAGAGGTAAATACGACAGTGGCTGCAGATGCTTTTAATGCATTACTGATCCCATGGCTTCCCGCAGTATAATTCAGCATCGCAGGGACTCGTCCCCTCATTAGGGCCCCAAAAATAGCCGCAGCCGTAACTGTTGTATTTGGCAATAATAAGCCTACACGCTCATTTTCATGGGTATAACGTTCTATAATACGCCCGACTCCCAGAGCTTTTTTCAATAAGCTTTGGTAGGAGTCTTCTTTAAAAGCGATATCTTCAATACAGGGCGTATATCGACCAAACTTATGAACACTTTGAATAAACTCTTCGACCAATGTGACTTGGGGCAAACAAGCCATACGCGCAGATTTCATAATTTGGTACAAATGCTCTCCAGCTAAGGCTCGGCGCTCAACAGCTCGAGGGGCTTGAGGCATAGGAATGCTTTGTGCAGGCAAAATATGTAATGTGATTTTTGGGAACCATTTTAATGGAATAATGCCTTTTAACCGACCAAAGTGACTGCGCTCCGCACCTTCAATACGAATAGGAACAACTTTTGCCTCCGACTTTGCAGCAACAAATGCAGCCCCTTCATAGATTTTCATTAAAGAACCATGCACAGTAATACGCCCTTCTGGAAAAATGACGATTGGGCGCCCTTTTTCCACCTCTTTAACAAGGTAACGTATCCCTAAAGGGTTAGCAGGGTCAAGAGGAACAATATCCGCATAAGGTTTAAGACGCTTCACCATTTTTGGTGTCGCAAATGATGAATACACAGCAAATACAGGTTTTACAGGTAAAAAAAGTGCAATCAAAACACCATCAAGGAAAGAAACATGATTGGGTGTAATCAAGCATTTATCTTGATTAAATTCTTTTGCATCACCGGTAACTTGGACGCGAAATAAAAATTTAAGTATTGCCTTGATGATGTTTGCCAACATAATGAATCCCTATATTATGATTATGTTTTATATGCAAATAAGTGAAGTATTTCCGTTATCATACCTATCTTACTTAGCTCTGCTCTTTCTACTAAGCGGTATATTCCGAAAACGTACTTTACTGATACCTAATTAGTTTAAGTCAAATCATTAAGTTGCGCGATAATATCATCAATGGATTGTGTGGCATCAATAACATGGTGTGCCGTCGCACGGTAGATAGGTTCTCTTTGCTGCATAACTTCTTCAATTTCTTCAACTAATGATTTGCCTGTTAAGCTTGGCCGCTGGTCAGCTTGTGGCTCTGCGGCTAGGCGTTTAGCTAAAACGTCAGGCTTAGCATTTAAATAAATCACTGTCCCGTTATCACGCATGATCTTCTGGTTTTCCTCAGCAAGAACCAGCCCGCCCCCTGTTGAAACAATCGTTTTATCTTGAAGAATTGATTTTAACGTTTCCGTTTCTAATTGACGAAAATATTCCCATCCGTACTGTTCAACAATTTCTGCTATCGTTTTACCTGCTCTTTCGAGTATCAATTTATCTGTATCAACAAACTGGTAGCCTTTAGATTCGGCCAATTTTTTACCAATTGTCGTTTTACCCGAACCTCTTGGACCGATAATGTAAAACATTAATTTCCACCCCATCATCATGAATACTAAGCAAAACTGGTTATGTATCTGCTTATGAAAGTTGCCTAATGCGGCAAATAATAAAAAATAAAGCCACACAAGTGTGGCCTATTAATCTATTTTAGTCTTTATGGGCGATTTAAAAAATCGCCATAACCAACCCATTTATAGGTTGTTAAGGCATCTAGCCCCATAGGGCCTCGAGAATGTAATTTCTGAGTGCTAACCGCAACCTCTGCCCCTAAACCAAATTGTCCACCATCTGTGAAGCGAGTACTCGCATTCACATAAACAGCCGCCGAATCGACACACTGTACAAAATAATCTGCTTGGCGGATAGACTCGGTCAAAATAGCATCAGAATGCGCAGTACCATATTGGCGAATATGGTTAATAGCGGCGTCAATGTCATCAACAATCTCTACGTTGAGGTCTAAGGATAACCATTCATCAACCAAATTTTCAGGTTTTACATCAACAACTGTTGCTGGGCCTTGTTCCAATAATGGCATTGCTTTTTCACTAGCGTGCAGTGTGACTTGCTGTTCAGCCATTTTCTCACTTAAAAATGGTAAGAAATTACCCGCAATATCTTTATGAACTAGCAAAGTTTCCAGTGAGTTACAAGCACTTGGGCGCTGTACTTTTGCATTGATGATTACGTTAATCGCTTTATTAAAATCAACTGACTCATCGACAAAGGTGTGGCAAACACCTATACCGCCGGTGATCACAGGGATCGTTGATTGCTCACGACATAATTTATGTAACCCCGCACCACCACGAGGGATCAGCATATCAATATAACGATCTAATTTTAATAATTGAGAAACTAATTCACGATCAGGGTTATTGATAGCTTGTACAGATTCTTCTGGCAACCCACTATTTTTGAGTGCTTTTTGGATAACACTCACCACAGCAAGGTTCGTATTATGGGTTTCTTTACCACCACGTAGAATGACTGCGTTACCGGTTTTTAAACATAACGAAGCCACATCGACAGTGACGTTTGGACGCGCTTCGTAAATCACCCCGACAACACCTAGAGGTACGCGTCGGCGCTGTAAGTTTAAACCGCTATCAAGCTGGCTACCATCAATGATTTGCCCAACAGGGTCAGCAAGCTGACAAACCTTTCTGACATCATCAGCAATGCTTTTCAAGCGTTCTGGAGTCAGCAATAGACGGTCTTGTAAGGCTTCTGCCATACCACTGGCTTTTGCCTGTTCCATATCCTGCTGGTTAGCAGATAATATCACCGCGCTTTCTTTTTCTAGTAATTCAGCAATTTGCAATAGTGCCGAGTTTTTTTGTTTGGTGCTTAGCTGAGCTAATTGCCATGACGCTGCTCGTGCAGCCTTACCCATTGTTTCTAACATAATTAACTCACTATCATATCGTCACGATGAACAGCGACTGAGCCGTGTTCATAGCCAAGTATTCTGCCAATTTCTTGTGAATGATGACCTGCTATCATCCTTAGTGCATCACTATTATAGTGACTAACACCGTGTGCAAGGTCTTTCCCCGCCATATTTAGAATGCGGATCACGGCGCCTCGGGAAAAATCACCTTCAATCTTTTTAATTCCTTTTGGTAACAATGAGCTACCTTTTTCTATAATTGCTAATTGTGCACCATCATCAATATACACATCACCCGCAGCTGGCGCCCCGAAAATCCAACGTTTACGATTTTCCATGGGGTTTTTCTGCCCATAAAAACGAGTCCCCACTGGAATATTTTCAATCACAGCGCTAATGACATCAGGTTTATTACCTGCTGCGATAATAACATCTATCCCTGCGCGGCCAGCAACATCAGCCGCTTGTAGCTTAGTTGCCATGCCCCCTGTACCTAAACCGCTGACACTTCCCCCTGCCATTTGACGAAGCTCGTCGTTGACACCATAGACTTCAGGAATTAATTTCGCATTTGGGTTGCTACGGGGGTCTGCATCATATAGACCTTCTATATCAGTCAGTAGCAACAGTTTATCAGCATCACCAAGAATAGCGGCTAATGCGGATAAATTATCGTTATCACCGACTTTTATTTCTGCTGTCGCAACGGCATCGTTCTCATTAATAACGGGAATAATGCCATTATTCAGTAATGCTTGTAAGGTGTCTCGAGCATTTAGAAAACGCTCACGGTCTTCTAAATCTGCACGTGTTAACAGCATTTGCCCTATGTGGATCCCGTAAATGGAGAACAACCTTTCCCACAACTGAATAAGACGACTTTGGCCGACTGCCGCAAGCAACTGTTTAGATGCAATGGTAGCCGGCAATTCGGGGTAATTTAAGTGTTCGCGACCCGCGGCAATTGCCCCTGATGTCACAATGATAATACGGTGCCCTTTTTCATATTGCTGCGCACACTGCCTGACTAACTCAACAATATGAGCTTGATTCAAACGGCGCGAGCCCCCTGTTAGCACACTGGTTCCTAGCTTAACAACCAGCGTCTGGCTATTTTTCATCATTTTTCTGCCATTAGGATTAAGAAAACAAAAAAGTAGATACCATTTTTATCAGGAGAAGCGCGTTATGCCAACAGGCATAACGCAAAATTCAACAAAAGTTGGTTTAAAACAAATTTATGCGCTTAATTCCAGTTTTAATTCTGCCATTAGTGGCGAAGGGAAGAGGCTTAACTCAAGCTCAAGTAATTGCTTAGTAAGTGCTTGATGAAATGATACTAAATTTTTTTCAACGGCTTCAGTGGTAGCCGCATCTTTGAATGCTTTGACTTGCCAACTACCATGGCTATTATAAATACCAAAATGATAAGTGAACTCAAAGCCTTTTTCAGTTGCAACTAATTTTAACCACCACCCCCAAAATTCACGTTTCTCAGGCGCAATACTCGCATTAATACAAACAACAAGGCTATCGAATATATAACAGCCATTGATACATTGTTTTTCGCGTAAATAAGGCCCCATTGCAGCAAATTTCTTTAAATACTTTCCATTTGAATAATCAGTCGGTAAAGCCATGTTAAGGATCTCCTTCTTGGGTAGACCCCTTTTTAACAAATGGGAAAAAATAAGCAAGATATTAAATATAATTAAAGTATTTTTGCTTTCAGCCAATTAGTAGTTTCACTTAGTGCCTTTTCAAAATTAGCAAAAACAGGCTGACTTGGTAGTATTATTGTATCTGCATCCATTGATGAACGCCGAATTAGATCCGATTCTGCTTTCGGACTATAGATATCATCTTTTAAGCTTACCGATAACATCGGAACTTTGCTTCTTTTTCCTAAAAGGCCCTGATTTTTAAGTGAATAACAACTCAATTCATGACGTAAAGCGGCACCATCAACCTGATAAATTCCCAAACGACTCGCGAACACATCCAAAACTACCCGAGGAATATCTTGTTGATATTTCTCTTCGTGCAATAAACTATGCACAATTGGACCTATGACAGCGACTGCTTTAATTTTTTCTGGGCACATATAAGCTAATCTTAAGGCTATATTGGCACCAAAGCGCATCCCGACGATACCGAAGCGGGTATGGTCAATCCATGCAATATCCTCAAGTTGGCGAACAATTTGCTCATGCAGTGTTGTTGTTTCTTGTGTCAATTTATGTTTTATCGAATAACCAATAGAAGGCATATCGAGCGTTAGCATCGCAATACCTAGTGGTTCGAGATAATCGCGAAAATAGCGACAAAAATCGATTTGTAAGCTGTCTAACATGCCGCAAATCATGACGGTAGGATAAGGCCCCTGACCGTGGGATGGGATATGTAAAAAGCCACAAACTTCTTTCCCATCATCCACTTTGAATGCAATTTTCTTTAACCGATATTCTGAAAATTTGGCTGCATTATCATAGGCTTTACACGCTAATAAAATAGCTTGGTCTGCTAGTTCATCCCCTTTAATAAAAGGGTATGCTGCAATACTGTATAAATTTGCGGCTCGCAACCATGCATTACCCGCGTCCGGCCCTTGCTCGAATTCCAAAGCTTTCTGTTGCCAGCGCATAGCCTGCTGTGACCATTCGAAGCACCAATTCCCACGCCTATTACCAATGACGGTATCCAACTGGGTTTCATTACTGCGTGGCGCATCGGAAACTGCTATTCGGCTAAGTACCTCTTCAATTTCTAGTGCATCAATACCACGCCAAATCCAAATTAGCCGGTTGATCATACGATACCAGCCAACATGATGAGAACCACTTAGAACGCTATGAGCTTTTATCAGAGGAGTCGTTTCTGACGAGTAGGATACAAGTGTCGACGTTTCAACTTGTCTGACTCTAGGTTTGAAAAGTTTTTCTGAAAGGTTTTGCTGAGTCATCCCTATTTCCTTGTCTACCTGAGCTGAATTGTGCCAAAAAACCAAAAATAAGGGGAATGCAAAAATGCACTCCCCCGAGATTATATCGCGTTTGACTCAAAAATTTTAGGTATTTATGTGTTATGCCTATGAGGAAAAACCCCAAAGGCTGTTAATGACAATCTATTACCAGAAAATAAGTTTAACTTCGATTTATTTGTCTTGTTCACACAATGGCTTTATAAAAGCAACGCCCATATCCCAAGGCTGCTCTATCCATGTGTCTTGCGGGATATCAACCACATAGTCATCAACTAATGGACGACCAGCTGGCTTAGCGAAGATAGTAACAAAGTGTGCTTTTGGATACATATCACGAATAGCTTGCGCTGTACCACCGGTATCGACCAAATCGTCAATGACGATATAGCCTTCGCCATCACCTTCAGCGCGCTTTATAATTTTTAATTCGCGTTGATTATCATGGTCATAGCTAGATATACATACGGTATCAACGTTACGAATGCCCAGTTCACGTGCAAGAAGCGCGCCTGGAACAAGACCACCACGGCTAACCGCGATAATACCGGTCCATTGTTCTACTGGTAATAAACGTTGTGCGAGTTTACGGGCATGTATTTGCAACATATCCCACGTTACGACATATTTTTCGCTCATAAAATTCGGGTCCCGACTGCTGAGTAAATCTGAAATGTGTCTTGCGGAAAAAAGGTTGCGCGAGATTATAGTGATTTGGCGCGTTAAAAACCAGTAAAAAGCATCATTCGCCATTAATTATTATCATTTACACTATCCATTCTTCAAAAGAAAGTGTTATCCTGAGATTATAAAAGATGCAGCCTTTAATTCGAAACTTCAGGCTGTTAGGTCATAATTACAGCAATATTCCTTTTAAAAATTGAAGCTGAAATTAACGTTGGTTGCCAATCAGTTCCTACATGGGTTATTCAGGATATTATTCCTAAATAGTTCAATTTGTAGCTAGGCGGCAAATGAGTAAATCCTTTGAGGATACATAAGTATATGCTTGGAGTTTACGAGTGAAGCCAACAATGCTACAGATTGAAATATAAAGGGAAAATAAAAGGAGAGAAACGTGTCTGAGCTAGCTACATTATCCCCCCAACCGCTATGGGACATCTTCGCTACCATCTGCTCTATTCCGCACCCTTCATATCATGAAGAAGCTTTAGCTGCGCATATTATCGACTGGTCAAAACAAAAAGGTTTTCATGTAGAACGCGACGAAGTTGGTAATATTTTGATCCGTAAACCTGCAACAACGGGTTACGAAAACCGCAAAGCAGTAGTCTTGCAAGCACACCTAGACATGGTGCCACAAAAAAATAATGACACCGTGCATGACTTTAAAACAGACCCAATCCGCCCATATGTTAATGGTGAATGGGTGACCGCTGAAGGTACAACTTTAGGCGCAGATAACGGTATTGGTTTAGCTTCTGCATTGGCGGTTCTGGCTGATGACAGTGTCGAGCATGGGCCTATGGAAGTTTTACTCACCATGACTGAAGAAGCTGGCATGGAAGGTGCGTTTGGTCTAAAAGCAGGTTGGCTACAGGCGGATATTCTGATTAACACCGACTCTGAAGAGGAAGGTGAGATCTATATGGGTTGTGCTGGAGGGGTTGATTTCACAACAACATTTGATCTACTGCGTGAACCTTTACCACAAGGTTATCAGACGTTTACTTTAACCCTAAAAGGGTTAAAAGGTGGTCACTCCGGTGGTGATGTTCACTTAGGCTTAGGTAATGCGAATAAATTACTCGCACGCTTCCTTGCTGGACATGCAGAAGACTTAAGCCTGAAATTATTAGAATTTAGAGGCGGTACCGTACGTAATGCTATCCCACGTGAAGCGCATGCAATTATCTCTGTTCCGACAGAAAAAGTTGCTGAACTGACAGCATTAAGAGAACGCTACGAAGGTATTTTAAAGAATGAGTTAGCCGTTATAGAACCTAACCTTGTTCTACTCTTAGATGAAACACAAAGTGACTTGAAAGCACTGTCTGATGATTGCCAAAAACGTTTTACGTTCTTCTTAAATGCTGCACCTAATGGCGTAATTCGCATGAGTGATGTCGCTGTAGGTGTCGTAGAAACATCGCTTAATGAGGGCGTTGTTCGCATGACAGAAGACCAAGCGGAGGTTATCTTCCTTGTTCGCTCACTGATTGATAGTGGCAAAAACTATGTTGTTAACATGCTCACTTCTATTAGTAAATTAGCACAAGCACAGTACCGCGCTGAGGGGAGCTACCCAGGTTGGCAACCAGATGCCGATTCAGCCGTAATGCACTTAGTGAGTGAAACTTATAACAAGCTATTTGGTAAAATCCCAAATGTGATGGTGATCCACGCAGGCCTTGAGTGTGGCTTATTCAAAAAGCCTTACCCAGATATGGATATGGTTTCAATTGGGCCAACCATTCGTGGTGCTCACTCTCCTGATGAAAGAGTGCATATTGCAAGTGTTGGTGAATATTGGAAACTGTTGACCGCTGTTTTAAAAGCAATCCCGGTTAAAGGTTAAAACCTGATCATAACTGAAACATCTGCCATTCATTATGGTAGATGTTTTATTTATAGTTCTAATAACAATTGCCTTTCCAATTGAGGGCTTTGTAACATAACATGCAACCCAACTAATCGTACCCCTCGCTGTTCACGTCGATTAACCCAAACTTGTTTTGCCAACTGGACTAAATCTTGCTTATTAAGCATTGGGTAAACATGCTCTTGTGTTGTTTGTTGAAAATCATCAAATTTAAACTTTACGCCTTGGCGCGCAATGCGTAAATCAGGTTTCACTTTAGCTAAACGCAATTGCAGTTCATCATAAAGTTTATCTAATAATAAAAGGCAATCATTCCATTCATGAATATCTTCAGCAAGAGTCCGCTCAACACCAACGGATTTCCTTAGTCTATCTGGGTTTACAGGCCGTTCATCGATACCGTGACAACGCTCCCATAGTACCTGCCCAAACTTCCCCATGCTTTTAATCAGTGTAACAACGTCATAGTTTTGCACATCAGCACAAGTCGTTAGCCCCATATCTGCTAGCTTTTGTGCGGTGACTTTTCCCACTCCCGGAATTTTTCTTAGTGGTAAAGTCAGAATGAATTGATCAATATTTTGCGGGGTGATCACAAATTGCCCATTTGGTTTATTCATATCAGAGGCGATTTTAGCAAGGAACTTGATAGGGGCAATCCCCGCTGAGGCTGTCAATTGTAATTCATCAAAAATTTGCTGACGAATTGCCTCTGCGATTAACGTAGCTGAACCATGTAATTGTGAGCAGTCAGTCACATCAAGATAAGCTTCATCGAGGGAAAGCGGCTCGATTAAATCTGTATATCGCGCAAAAATCTTACGTATATGAATGGACGTTTCTTTATATAACGCCATTCTCCCTGAAACGACTTTAAGTTGAGGGCAAAGCCTTAGAGCAATAGCGGTAGACATGGCACTATGTACGCCATAACGACGAGCTTCATAGTTTGCGGTGCTGATCACACCACGGCGATCGGCACTTCCTCCTACCGCAATAGGGATACTACGCAAGCTTGGGTCATCACGCATTTCGATGGCTGCATAAAAGCAATCCATATCAATATGTATAATTTTACGCACAAGTTAGCCCACACAATCAATCAACTGATTAAATATACAGTATTATTATTAGCCGTGCAATCTGGGCCTATTCGCTGACATCAATTCTAAAATAGCAGATAACCTAATGATAATAAAAATAATTAATATTATTGAAATAATAGTCTGCCACACTATATAACAGCATTTGTTATTTAAAGTTTGTCTTAAAAACAATCGTAAATACTTACTTTACCGTGAAAATGTAATAAAACAGATGCGTCCTTTTCACTCATTATATTTTATAAAAAATTCTTTTATGGATGATACCTATGGCAATTCTATCAACATCAAAATATGTTAAAACTATGGCGTCAGTTATTCTACTTCTTGCAAGTCAAACTGCTTTAGCATTATCACCACAAATTGTTGCACACAGAGCCGGTACTGCTGATGCACCGGAAAATACAATTTATGCAATTGATTTAGCAAAAGAAAATAAAGCCGATGCTATTTGGCTAACAGTACAATTAAGTAAAGATAATCAATTAGTTTTATATCGCCCAAGTGATTTAGACTCGTTAACAGAAAAAAAAGGGCCAGTATCTGCTTATACCGCAGAGCAATTAAGTCATATCAATGCTGCCTATAAGTTTAGTAAAAAACATAACCAACAATTCCCTTTGCAAAAAACAACAATTAATACATTAGAAGCTGTTCTACAGAAATACCCTAATACCACTTTCTATATTGACTTAAAATCCCCTGATGCCGACCCTGCTCAGCAAGCACAAGCTATCCTTACATTATTAAATAAGACTAAGGCATTTAAACAAGTCCGTTTTTATTCAACTAATGATGCCTTTTTAACGGCATTAAAGTCTCTTTCACCTCAATTCCAATTATTTGAAAGCCGTGATGAAACAAGAACAATGCTAGCGAATAGTGTTATGAGTCGCCAATGCCCTATAGAAAATGATAAAGATAATACTCGCTGGTATGGTTTCGAGCTTCATCGTAAAGTTGAAGTTGTTGAAAAGTATACTTTAGGTGAAGCTCGTTCACCTGCAACCTTATCATGGGATAAAAACGCTATCGATTGTTTTAGAAAAAATGGTAAAGCGTATATTATTGTATTTGGTGTTAATAACGAAAAAGACTATCAACTCGCAAAAGAAATTGGTGTTGATGCCGTAATGGTTGATTCCCCAAAAAACTTCAAAAAATAATCTAATAATTAAGCTATTTTATTTTGAATTATGTTTAATCAAATAAATTAGCTTAATTTCCTCATCTAAACTACCTCCTATTTTATTTTTATAACACTTTAATGTTAATCATTATTTACATCTACTTTAAATAAAACCAATATTAAAAAGTGCAATATTTTCTTGAATTCTATTTTTAGAAAAAATTAAAAATACTAGTTTATAATAATACTATTTTTTATTTAAACTACTAATTTAATTTCAATAATTACCTTTAAAAACTAACTAAGCCTATTCTTACAAAATGAACTTTCATTATAAATATCAAGAGGATAAAATGTCCAAATCAAAAGAAATAATCTCTATTGACAATAAATGGGATGAAGACTTTAAAAAAGTCGAAATTATTTATCAAAGCAGTGAAGATGATGTAGATAAGGCTTTTATTACCTATAATATAAGGGCTCAACAAACGCATAATGATGTATTTGATATCGAATACTCATCCACGGGGAAAAGTTCATGGATAGGGACAGTTACCACTTCTAGCGGCCAAAAATGGAGTAGTGGAAGTCCCCTAAAATGTAATGCAAACAAAGCCGAGAACTGCAAAATTATCATTAAATTTGATGGATACCGTAAAGAAATGGGTGTCATATATACCCCAAAAAATTCATGCCATAAGAAAATGAGTCAACTAAAATCTATATAATAAAATAGAAGAGTAATGCTGTTTAAATATTATTCGAATAGTATATTCGGCTATTATTGCTGTCATTGACACTAGAAATAAAACCGCATTGATATACCTTAACTCCCTTCCGTTATAGCTAGTTATACGACAAAAATGCGGATACCGTTTTAACTGGCTAATGCTATAAAAAAACCTTAGCCATATACTTTATATGGCTAAGGTTTAGAAAACAGATAGATTAAATACTAAAGTATGCGGTTTTTTTCCAGCATCTTTTGGCGAGCTTCTTCACGTGCCATGCGTTTTTTGCGGGCATCACAAGGCTCAGGGCAATCGCATACTTTATCAACCCCGATACTACTTAAGCCGCCACAACTACCTTGAATACTTTTACGCTTGAAAATATACCCAAGAGACATTCCTAAAAACGCCAGCAAGAACAGTGCAAAGGCGGCAATAAAAATATTTAGCATTCCTTTATCCTCCCCGAATTACTGCTTCTTGGTTAAAAATGGTTCGAATGCTTTAGTATAACGCTCTTCAAAACCTTTATCTGTCTTAACAATCATAAAAACAGGAATATTCATTTTCTCAGCTAAGGCAAAGCCAGCTTCAGGCCCTAGCACATTTAGCCCTGTTGATAGCCCATCGGCACTCATACAGTTATCTGCAATAACCGTAATAGAAACTAGATTATGGGTAATTGGTCGCCCTGATTTTGGGTCAATAGTATGAGAAAAACGAACTCCATCCTGTTCAAAATAGTTACGGTAATCCCCAGAGGTTGCAATTGAGCTATCTCCAGGCTCGATAACTTCTTGCGCTGTTTGGCTTACACCATCTGCCGCAGGTTTTTCAATGGCAATACGCCAAGGCGCCTCTTTACCATTGGTACCTTTAGTACGCACTTCACCACCAATATCAACCATGTAGTTGTTGATACCCGCTGACTCTAAGTATTCAGCAACAACGTCTACACCATAGCCTTTCGCAATTGATGAAAGATCTACATATAGTTCAGGAATGGTTTTGACTAGGTTATTGTCTTGAACGGATAATTTGTCAATCCCTACCCATGCTCTGCGCTTGGCCAATTCTTCATCTGAAGGGGCTTTAGTGACTCTCCCTTCTGGGCCAAACCCCCATAAGTTAACTAAAGGCCCAACAGTTACATCTAAAGAGCCATCTGTGATTTTATTAATCTCAATAGCTTTTTTAACAACTGTTGCAGTTGCTGCGGAGACAGGGAATGGTGTATTTATGTCTTTAGACTGGTTAAAACGACTTAACTCAGAGTCAGGTCGGTAAGTTGACATCTGGTCATTAACTTCTTCTAAGCGCTTATCTATCTCAGCTTGAATCGCTTCAGGTTTTGCCCCTGAAGAATCCGTAACATATTTAACCGAGTAATAAGTGCCCATTGTTTGTCCCTGAAGATTTTGTTGCTCTGGCCCACCACAAGCAGCAAGAAACAGGGTCGCGACAAACAGAAGTATTGGGGTATAAATTCTTTTACTTAGCATCGTTTTCTCCGCGTCAATCATGAGCGAGTCTGTAGAAGTCGCTCAGACTATTAACACACTTTACATCGTCACCCATGCAGAGAATGTTTCAGTCAAAATAATTATTAACTTACTAATTACCAATTAGATAATTAGTAATTAGCCATCATTGTTAAATTACAAAGAGGGAAGTAGCTTCCCTCTTTAAAGTGTTATCACTGTACTAACCTTGTTAAGTACAATAAACCTAATAACTTAACCACCAAAGTCATCTAGTAAGATGTTTTCATCTTCAACACCAAGGTCTTTAAGCATCTTAATTACAGCAGCATTCATCATTGGAGGCCCACACATATAGAACTCACAATCTTCTGGTGCTGGGTGATCTTTTAAGTAATTGTCATACAGAACATTATGGATAAAGCCGGTATAACCATCCCAGTTATCCTCTGGTAAAGGATCTGAAAGTGCAATATTCCATGTAAAGTTTTCGTGTTCCGCGGCAAGTTGGTCAAAATCTTCTGTATAGAACATTTCGCGAACTGAACGAGCCCCATACCAGAAACTAATTTTACGCTTAGAATTTAAACGGCGCAATTGGTCAAATATGTGGGAACGCATTGGCGCCATACCCGCACCACCACCGATAAACACCATTTCAGCTTCAGTTTCTTTTGCAAAGAACTCACCAAATGGACCGGAAATTGTCACTTTATCCCCTGGTTTTAATGACCAAATATAAGAGGACATAATTCCTGGTGGAACATCTGGGTTACGTGGCGGAGGCGTTGCTATCCGCACGTTTAACATAATAATGCCGTATTCTTCAGGGTAGTTGGCCATTGAATAGGCACGTACAGTAGGCTCTTTAACCTCTGAAACATAACGGAATAGGTTAAATTTATCCCAGTCTTCACGATACTCTTCAGGTACATCGAAATCTTCATATTTAACAATATGTTCAGGGCATTCAATTTGAATAAAACCACCGGCACGGAAAGGAACAACCTCCCCTTCTGGTATCTTCAATCTCAGCTCTTTAATGAAAGTGGCTTTATTGTCATTAGAAATAACTTCGCACTCCCACTTTTTCACACCAAAGATTTCTTCTGGAAGCTCAATTTTTAAATCTTGCTTAACGTTAACCTGACAAGCTAAACGACAACCTTCTTTTGCTTCTCGCTTATTAATGTGGGAAAGTTCTGTCGGCAGAATATCACCACCACCCTCTTTGATTGTCACACGGCACTGACCGCATGAACCACCACCACCACAAGCAGATGAAACAAAAATACCTTGGTTAGATAGCATACCTAACAGCTTATCGCCAGCTGGAGCCTCAAAGCTTTTGTCAGGGTCGCCATTTACTTCAACTTTGATGTTCCCTGTATTGACTAACTTGGATTTTGCAAACAGGATTAAGCCTGTAAGCACCAAGACAATCAGGGTAAACATCACTACACCTAAAATAATAATTTCCATGAATTCTTCTCGCCTTTATAGCTGCACACCGGAGAAGGACATAAAGCCCAATGCCATCAAGCCGGTTGTCACAAAGGTGATACCTAACCCTTTTAGACCCGCTGGAATATCTGAGTACTTCATTTTCTCACGGATAGCTGCCAACAAGACAATGGCAAGCATCCAACCGATCCCCGAGCCAAACCCATACACTATCGATTCGCTAAAGTTATAATCGCGTTGAGCCATGAAAGAAACACCACCGAAAATTGCACAGTTAACAGTAATCAATGGCAAGAAGATACCAAGTGCGTTATACAGTGATGGGAAGTAACGATCCAAAATCATCTCAAGGATCTGAACCAATGCAGCAATAACACCGATAAAGGTGATGAAGTTCAAAAAGGATAAATCAATACCCTCTGCTATTGCCCCATCACGCAACACTAAGTTATACACCAAGTTATTAGCTGGAACAGAGATACCAAGAACGACAGTTACTGCGATCCCCAGTCCAAAGGCTGTTTTAACATTCTTTGAAACAGCGAGAAAAGTACACATACCTAAAAAGAATGCTAACGCCATATTTTCAATAAAAATGGATTTAACAAATAGGCTAATATAGTGTTCCATGTGATTAGTCCTTCTCTACCTGAGCTGGTTTCAGGATACGTAGTCCCCAAATCAGCATACCGATGATAAAGAATGCACTTGGCGCGAGGAGGAACAAGCCATTAGGCATGTACCAGCCACCGTTTTGCAGTGATTCAAAGACAGTGATACCAAACAGTTTGCCGGAGCCAAATAATTCCCTAAAGAAACCGACTAATACAAGGATCACACCATAGCCAAGACCATTACCGATACCATCCATAAAGCTTTCTATTGGTGGCGCTTTCATTGCATAAGCTTCAGCACGCCCCATTACGATACAGTTAGTAATAATCAAACCAACGAATACTGAAAGTTGCTTTGATATTTCATAGGCATACGCACGTAAAATTTGGTCAACCACGATGACGAGAGAAGCGATGATTGCCATCTGTACAATAATACGCACACTGCTTGGAATATAATTTCTAATCAGTGAAATAAAGAAGTTAGAAAATGCCGTAACTAATGTTACCGCAATGGTCATAACCAATGCTGTTTCTAACTTAGTTGTTACTGCTAATGCAGAACAGACCCCCAGTATTTGCAAAGCAATTGGGTTGTTATCTAATAGTGGTCCAAGTAGGACGCGTTTTATTTCTTTTGAATCAGCCATTATTCAGCGCTCCTTCACGTACTTTTTTCAGGAACGGACCAAAGCCGTTATCCCCTAACCAAAAATCAAACATATGTTGAATTCCGTTTGACGTTAGGGTTGCACCTGAAAGGCCATCGATACCGTATGGGCTATCTGTGGCACCACCACGTACGATTTTAATTGCCGGAATACCCTGTTCATTGAACAGTTTTTTACCCGGCCATTGGGCTTTCCATTGTGGGTTATCGACTTCGCCACCTAAACCTGGTGTTTCACCATGCGAGTAGTAAGTGATACCGCGTGAGGTTACCCCATCAACATCGATTGCCACAAACGCATACATTACAGACCACAAACCTGAACCATAAACAGGTAAAATAATTTGTGATACTTTGCCGGCATCATCTTTCACTAAATAGATTTCAGCACTATTGGCGCGACGGCGAATTTTTGCGATATCCTCTGCTGGAGAAAGGGCAATACTGGTTTCATCGCTACGTAGCTCAGCATTTAGGTCATAACGGCTAGTGCTGTCAGATAGTTCATTCGTTTTGAAATTCAAAAGCTTAGGTTCGATGCGCTCCCCATAAACTTTTTGGATTTCTTCTGCGGTCATTTTAGGCTGCATTAAACCTGCCACGCTTAAAATATTACGCTGAGTATCTAACTGAATTTGTTCTTGCTGCTTCGGCTTCAAACCAACTGCAGCACCTGCGACAACAACAGAACAAACTAGACAAAGGATAAAAATGACTAGAAATGTTCTACCGACGCTATCTTTATTAATTGGTTTATCATTAGCCACGAGCTTTTCTCCGCTTAATATTTGCTTGAACGACCAGATAGTCAAACAAAGGAGCAAACAGGTTGGCGAACAGAATAGCCAGCATCATCCCTTCAGGATAAGCTGGATTTACTACCCTGATAAGTACACACATTACGCCGATCAGAATGCCATATGCCCATTTACCTTTATCAGTGAATGAAGCGGATACTGGGTCTGTCGCCATAAAAATCATACCAAATGCAAAGCCACCCAGAACCATATGCCACCACCAAGGCATGGCAAATAACGGATTGGTGTCTGAACCAATAGCATTAAATAGGTAAGACATGGCAATCATACCAACCATGACACCCGCCACAATACGCCATGATGCAATGCGGAAGAACATGATGAGTGCGCCACCAATAAACAACATCAGCGTCGAAACTTCACCGATCGAGCCTGGCATATTACCTAAGAACGCTTGCATCCAAGTGATAGGCTCACTTGTTACTGTGTTCATTAGCGCGTGTTCGCCACCTGAAGCCCACTGTGATAATGGAGTTGCTCCCGAGAAACCATCCGCTGCAGTCCAAACCAAGTCACCGGAGATTTGAGCAGGGTAAGCAAAGAATAAAAATGCACGACCCGCTAACGCAGGGTTTAAGAAGTTACGCCCTGTACCACCGAAAATTTCCTTAGCAATCACGACACCGAAGGTAATACCAAGAGCCGCTTGCCATAAAGGAATTGTTGGAGGCACAATCAAAGCAAACAAGATAGAGGTTATAAAGAAGCCTTCGTTGATTTCATGACCACGGATCATGGCAAACAACACTTCCCAGAACCCACCGACAAGGAAAACAACGGCATAAATAGGAAGAAAATAAACTGCACCAAGCAGCATTTTACTTCCCCAACCAGCATCCATTGACAGCGAGGCACCTAAAAATTGTGCCAAACTATAATGCCAGTCACTCGCGAGCACTTGCTGTAGCTCTGCTCCACTATACAGTTGATGAAGTGCAGGGATAGCTTGGTTGCCTACGTTGTACATCCCCCAGAACATTGCAGGGAAAACAGCAAGCCAGACTAAAATCATCATGCGCTTCAGGTCAATAGTGTCCCTGACATGAGAACGACCTTTCGTCACCGTTCCCGGTGTATAGAACACTGTAGAAACTGCTTCATACAATGCATAGTATTTAGCGAGTTTTCCACCGGGCTCAAAATGGTGTTCATACTTTTCAAATAAATTTTTCAGACCCATGGAATCACCCTTCTAGCTCAATCTTGGTCAGAACATCACGTAATACAGGACCATACTCGTACTTCGCTGGGCAAACATAGGTACATAAACCTAAATCTTCTTCGTCCAACTCTAAACAGCCCAATTCTTGTGATGTATCGGTATCTCCAGCGAGGAGATCGCGCAACAAATGAGTGATCATGATGTCAAGAGGCATAACACGCTCATAGTTACCAATTGGTACCATTGAACGCTCACCGCCGTTCATTGTTGTCGTAAAATTAAAGCGCTTATTTTTCAGGAAATGCCCAATCGTAGTACGAGTGATCGTAAATTTATTAACACCAGGCATAATCCAGCCAAATAGTTCTTTATCGCGACCTTCGGCTAATACAGAGACTTGATTGTGAAAACGACCAAGATAATGATGGGTATCATCACAAGTTACGCCCCAAAGGACAGAGCCTGAAATAATACGGTTTTCGCCCGCTTTAAGCTGGCCTTGAGTTAATTCATATAAATCAGCGCCAAGGCAAGTGCGTAATAAACGCGGCTTTTCAACCTGTGGCCCTGCCAATGAAATGATACGGTCAGTATAAAGCTGCCCAGTGACAAACAGCTTACCAATCGCAATAACGTCTTGGTAATTAAGGCTCCATACCTTTTTCTTGATGCTTACTGGCTCCAAGAAATGGATATGAGTCCCCGCTAACCCAGCAGGATGAGGACCCGCAAACTGGGTGTATGAAATCTGGCTATGAGCCTCAACTTTTGGTAAATCCCCCTCTCCATGACATACATGGATTTTACCTTCTGTTAAATGGCTAAGGACTAATAACCCATCGTTAAATGCCTGTTCTTGTTCACGAATAACCAAAACGGCATCAGCAGCAAGAGGGTTTGTGTCCATTGCAGTAACAAAAATAGCGCTAGGTGAAGAACCTGGTTGTGGCGAACGACTAAATGGACGCGTTCTTAAAGAGGTCCACAAACCTGATTTAATCAGATTATCTTCGACTTGTTCTCTGGTTAATGCAGATAACTCAGTACGAGTATAAGCTGCAAAGTTTTCCTGTTCATCACCGTCAATTTCAATGACAACAGATTGAAGCACACGACGCTCACCACGATGAATAGCAACAATTTTACCACAGGCTGGACTTGTAAAAACAACCCCCGGATTCTTTTTATCTTCAAAAAGAACCTGCCCTTTTATGACACGTTCACCTTCTTTAACCAGCATCGAAGGACGCATTCCGACATATTCTTCACCTAGCACAGCTACGTGTTGAATTTTCGGGCCGTCTTCTATCACTTGGGCTGGCTCACCTGCGATGGGAAGGTTAAGGCCTTTTTTAATTTTAATCATAAGATCTGCACAAGTTTATCAGTTAAACCCTAAGCTAACGATTCAGCAATGAATGATAGCGACTCAGTAATAAAAACAGCTCAAGCCACTTTCGCCACTTAAGCAGGTATTTTCACATAATTGTTACTAAATTTTTTCTTCTGCCGGACGTAATTTTATCAGTTCCCACTCACTATGTCCGTCTATAGAAGTGACATAGTTCAAGCAAATTGCATTAATATTTAAATTTTTCTGTTAACAATTCGAAATTGCCGAACTATAACATCACCTTTATCGATTGCTGATTACTATTTAACCGATAAAGATTCATCTAAAAACTATTAACAAGCTATATTAATTTTCTATTTACTCGTCTAAAATGCATAAATTCTGTATTCTTTTTAATCAGTGAAAACTTCTACATTTGGCCTTAGTATGAAATTAAGTAAATTTTTTAGTGCAATTTTTCCATTTGTACTCATATATCCACCTGTAATTCAGGCGAGCAACTCTTCATTTATACTTAAGAATAATGCTTTGGATAATCAAAATTCATCTATTTTTATTCAAATATTTAAGCAAGAGGGTTTACTCGAACTCTATCAAAAAACCCCTTCTGGAAAATATAAGCTGACCAAAACTTACCCAATTTGTAAGTTTTCTGGGGGCCTTGGCCCGAAAAAAATAGAAGGAGACCTCAAAAGCCCTGAGGGATTTTATCAAATTACCGCAGAACAGCTCAACCCAAATAGTCGGTATTACCGATCTATCAATATTGGATTCCCTAATGAATACGATAAAGCACAAGGTTACAGCGGTAGTTACCTAATGATCCATGGCAGTTGCGTTTCTGTAGGATGCTATGCCATGACAGATAAATATATGGGTGAAATTTATCAAACCGTCGAAACTGCCTTATTAAATGGCCAGCCAACCATCAATGTCAGCATCTACCCATTTAAGATGACAAATGAAAATATGACGCGCTACAGAAACTCAAGTCACTATTCATTTTGGAAACAGCTACAGCCTGCTTACGAATACTTTAACCAAACAGGAAGACCCGCAGAAATTTCAGTGACATTAGGTAAATACGCGGTAGTTAGCTTACCAGATACCCCAACGAAATTATTAGGATCTAAATCACAATATGCGCTCACCAAGATGGAATAATACAAAGTTACCTGGCTCGATCCGCTGCCAATTTTCATTTCCCGTTAAAGGTTGAGTTGCAATAACAGAAACAATATCAGTGGGTGTGGTGCATTGCTCGAAATCAATTTCAATATCTTGATCTAATAATTTCGCTTTACCAAAGGGTGCTCTACGCGTCAGCCAATGTAAATTCGTTGAACTAAACGCCATCAAATATTGCCCATCAGAGAGCAACATATTAAACACCCCTTTATGACGTAGCTGATCCGCCAATGTCGCGACAAAACGAAACACGCTTTTCCAATTGGAGGGTTTTCGTGGGTACTTTTCACTTAACTGATGTAAAATCCAGCAAAATATCCATTCGCTATCAGTTTCACCGATAGGCCAATAACGCCCTGTTTTCAATGAACGATAGCCCTTTAATTGGCCATTATGAGCATAAGTCCAATTGCGCCCCCACAATTCACGCGTAAAGGGATGTGTATTGACTAATGATACATCACCTTGATTTGCTTGCCGAATATGCGCAACAATCGTTTCTGATTTGATAGGATATTCCTGCACAAAGCGGGCAACGGGTGATAAAAAACTTGGTTGAGGATCTTTAAATGTGCGACATCCCAAGCCTTCATAGAACGTAATTCCCCAGCCATCTTTGTGTGGACCGGTATGCCCACCTCGAGAAATTAACCCACTAAGACTAAACGTAATATCAGTTGGAACATTGGCACTCATGCCAAGTAACTCACACATTTAAAGGCTCCTAAACCGGTTAAAACTTTACTTCACCATCTCTTTTTCAATCAACTGAATTAAGATATGGATAACTTTAATATGAATTTCTTGAATGCGATCAGCATAACCAAAGTGTGGGACACGGATTTCAATATCTGCGGTACCTGCCATTTTCCCGCCATCTTTACCTGTTAGCGTGATTACTTTCATCCCTTTCTCACGAGCAGCGCTAATCGCTTTGATAATATTCCCTGAATTACCAGATGTTGAGATGCCCAGTAAAACATCACCTTTCATCCCTACTGCTTCAATAAAACGTGAAAAAACATATTCATAACCGAAGTCATTACTGACACAAGACAGATGACTAACATCTGAAATTGCAATCGCTGGATAACCGGGACGATTTTCACGATAGCGCCCTGTTAACTCTTCAGCAAAATGCATCGCATCGCAGTGTGAACCACCATTACCACAAGACAATACTTTGCCACCAGCTTTAAAAGAATCGGCTAACAATACGGCTGCTTTTTGAATAGCTTCAATATTTGCGTCATCGCTAAGGAAATTTGATAGCGTGTCGGCAGCTTCTGTTAGCTCGCCACGGATCAGGTCTTGATACATGAGGTTTCCTCTTAATTAAGAACATGTTACAGAGAGTATGATTAATTTATATTTAAAATAGCCTAAATAAAAATGCCATCTAATGGCAAAGAGCAGATAGGTATCCACAATTAACCTTTAATACTCAGATTGTTGCACAGGGATTGTTTTGTTTCTACTTTTGATTGTGCTGTCTTAGCTTCGTAGAAAAAGACCTCCTTTTTCCTTACTAGTAACCATAATTTTTTAATGGCCTTAATGTAAATTACCTTAACCATTTTCATAATTTGGTGTTTTTGTGAGCCAAGTTGTAATTAGGATGTAAATACATTGCTAATTCTTTATTAATGGGTATAGATTAAGATAACAAACAGGTCAGACCTCTTACAAGTGGACAGGAGCTTAACTATGATCCTTCTCAGCATTGTGTTATTCCTAGCCTTAATTGGCGTACTTTGTTATCACAAAACATCGTTGGTTTTTAGCGCAATATTATTATTGGCTTATACTGCTGTTATGGGTGTGATAAATATTTGGAGCTACTGGATGTTATTGCCAGTCGCCTTAGTATTATTTCCATTTGTTTTCAGCCCAATACGCCAATCATTATTTTCCGCCCGCGCTATGAAAATGTTTCAAAAAGTCATGCCACCAATGTCAAGAACAGAAAAAGAAGCCATTGATGCAGGGACAACTTGGTGGGAAGGCGACCTTTTCCGAGGAGCCCCTAATTGGAATAAGCTTCATGACTACCCAAAACCACAATTGACTGCCGAAGAACAAGCATTTATTGATGGTCCCGTTGAAACAGTTTGTGGCATGGTCAATGATTTTGAAGTGAGTCATGAGCTCGCAGACCTCCCTCCTGAAGTGTGGCAATATTTACGCGATCACCGTTTCTTTGCCATGATCATCAAAAAAGAATACGGAGGTCTTGAATTTTCTGCCTATGCTCAATCACAAGTATTACAAAAACTTGCCGGAGTTTCGGGCATACTGGCAATAACTGTCGGTGTTCCTAACTCTTTAGGTCCTGGTGAACTCCTACAACATTATGGTACCGATGAGCAAAAACAGCGTTATTTGCCGGGTTTAGCTACTGGTGAAGAAATTCCATGTTTTGCTTTAACAAGCCCTGAAGCAGGGTCTGATGCAGGTGCGATCCCAGATACTGGCATAGTTTGCATGGGTGAATGGCAAGGTGAACAAGTCCTTGGTATGCGTTTAACATGGAATAAACGCTACATTACCTTAGCACCAATCGCGACCGTGTTAGGTCTAGCCTTTAAATTATCTGACCCAGATAAACTATTAGGCGGAGAAAAAAACCTTGGTATCACTTGTGCTTTAATTCCAACCAATACACCGGGGGTCGAAATTGGTCATCGCCATTTCCCTCTTAATGTGCCATTTATGAATGGCCCGACTCGCGGTCAAGATATCTTTGTTCCTATTGATTACATCATTGGTGGGCCAAAGATGGCGGGGCAAGGTTGGAGAATGCTTGTCGAGTGTCTCTCTGTCGGACGCGGTATTACATTACCATCTAACTCAACAGGAAGTCTGAAGAGCATCGCTATTGCAACAGGGGCTTATTCCTATATTCGTCGCCAGTTCAAATTATCAATTGGTAAAATGGAAGGGATTGAAGAACCATTAGCACGCATTGCTGGTAACACTTATTTGATGGATGCAGCAGCAACTTTGATTACGTCGGGGATTATGTTAGGCGAAAAACCCGCGGTTCTCTCTGCTATCGTAAAATACCATTGTACTCATAGAGGTCAACGCGCCATTATTGATGCAATGGATATCACTGGTGGTAAAGGAATTTGCCTTGGCGATTCAAACTTTGTCGCCAGAGCCTACCAAGGTGCGCCAATCGCTATTACGGTTGAAGGGGCCAATATTCTCACTCGTAGTATGATCATCTTCGGCCAAGGTGCTATTCGTTGCCATCCATTTGTATTAGACGAAATGGCTGCTGCAAAAGATAATAATTTGCATAAATTTGATAAAGCTGTATTCGGGCATATCGGTCATGTGATTAGTAACCAGTTCCGGAGTTTCTGGTTAGGCTTGACTAACGGTCGTGGCAGTAGCGCGCCAACAAAAGACGAAACACGCCGTTATTATCAAATGTTAAATCGTCAAAGTGCTAACTTAGCTTTATTGTCTGACGTGGCAATGGGGGTGTTAGGCGGAAGCTTAAAACGCCGTGAGCGTATTTCGGCACGCTTAGGGGATATTTTAAGTAACCTGTACCTTGCCTCTGCAACCCTAAAACGCTATGAGGATGAAGGTCGCCAAAAAGCAGATTTACCGCTAGTAAAATGGGCTGTTGAAGATTGTCTCTATCAGTCAGAAAAAGCCATGGATGATTTATTGAAAAACTTCCCTAATAAAATGGTAGCGGCGATAATGCGAGTGACACTCTTCCCTGTTGGCCGTTCTATGTCGATGCCATCTGACCGACTTGACCACAAACTGGCGCAGCTACTGATGGAACCTTCTGAAACACGGGATAGATTAGGTCGTGGTCAGTACTTAACGCCAACAGAAAACAACCCGCATGGCTTAGTAAACCAAGCACTACTCGATATTATTGCTGCTGAGCCAATCTTCGACCGTATCTGCCGTTTAAAAGAGCGTAAACTCAGCTTTACTCGCTTAGATGAACTAGCAGACCAATTACTCCCTGAAAATGTAATTACGCAAGAAGAAGCTGATATTTTACGTAAAGCGGAAGCTAGCCGGTTACGGACTATTAATGTGGATGAGTTTGAGTTTGATGACTTAGGGGTACTTCCGTCAAAAAAGTCTCCTGACGAACCTTCAAGTGAAGATACAAGTAAGAAAAAGAAAGCAGCTTAATTTATAAAGTAAATTATAAAAGGTTATCTTCTTAGAAGTGAGTTTAAGGGTAACAACAAAAAGCCAGCTAGTTATTATAGCTGGCTTTTTGTATGTAAATATATTTAAAACTTATAATTCCAATTCTAATGCTAATAATTCTTCAATCGTTTGGCGGCGACGGATCAGCGTTGGCTTGCCATCTACAAACATCACTTCCGGTAATAATGGACGACTATTATAATTCGAAGACATAGATGCACCATAAGCGCCAGTATCATGGAAAACTAAATAATCCCCTACTTTGACCTCAGGTAATGCGCGTGTAACAACTAAACCACCCTCTAATTGAGTAAATACATCCCCTGACTCACATAGAGGGCCTGCAATAATAGTATCGATGAGTTGAGAGCTATCAGCACAACTGCCATCCGCAGTTAGAACAGATACATGATGATAGCTGCCGTACATCGCAGGGCGCATTAAATCATTAAAACCGCTATCCACTAACACATAATGGCGGCTCCCCATATCTTTAACCGCACGGACTTCCGCCAGCAAAACACCGGATTCAGCCATTAAATAACGCCCCGGTTCTATCTCAAGTTCGACTGAGTGCCCTAAATGCTGCTCTATACGCTGACGGGCGTTATTCCATAAACTATAATAATGTTGTACATCTATTAATTCATCGCTTTCACGGTAAGGGGTTGATAACCCTCCCCCAGCCGAAATCGCATGTAGGTCAACCCCAGCGGTGGTGACCAATGCCACCATTGAATCACACACATCAGCAAGATGTTGGTAATCAACGCCAGAACCAATATGCATATGAATGCCCACTAACGATAAATTATAGTGACGAATTTTTTCTAACGCGGCTGGTAAATCTTCATGCCAAATACCGTGCTTGCTATTCTCACCACCCGTATTAGTCTTTTGGCTATGGCCATGACCAAACCCCGGGTTAATCCGCAACCAAACTGGGTGCCCAGATTTTTTCTGACCAATCTGGTCTAACATGTCAATCGACCCTGCATTTACCGGAATATCCAGAGCCGTCACTTTTTCTAATGTTGCTCTGTCCAATACATCTGCGGTAAAAACAATTTCTGAGTTTTCACGCCCTGCTTGGAAGCCAGCGACCAGCGCACGCTCTATTTCACCTAAAGAAACAGAATCTACTTTGACCCCTTGCTCTTTCATTAAACGGAGGATATGAATGTTAGAGCTTGCTTTTTGTGCAAACCTAACAGTATCAAAGACTTGTAATTGCTTAATACGCTCAATGATTACAGCGCTATCATAAACCCAAACAGGGGTTCCATACTGGGCTGGTAATCCACGCAAATGTTCAGGTGTTAAATACTGGCTTGTCGTAGTTGCGAATGAAGTCATTGTCTTTCTCGTTTGCAAATTTTTATGGTCTTAATAATTTATTGTATTGAAATCTATTATTCAGAGAAAAAACGGGAAAAAAAATATCCATTTTGCTAAAGTCTATTCATATTTGATATAGCATTTATTTAGAGGCTAAACATGCAAGCTATCTCTTGGCGTCATATTGAAATATTCCGTGCCGTCATGACTACCCCAAACTTAACGGAAGCTGCTACATTACTGAGTACATCACAGCCCACCATCAGCCGTGAACTTGCTCGCCTTGAATATCTATTACAATTTAAATTATTTGATAGGGTAAAAGGCCGATTACAACCAACTGCGCAAGGCTTACGTTTTTTAGAAGAAGTCGAGCGTTCTTATTATGGATTAGAGCGGATCAAAAATTCGGCTAAAACTATTCGGCGTTTTGAACACGCACAAATATCCATTACTTGTTTACCGGCTTTTGCCCAGTCTTTATTACCTCAGGTTTGTCAGTCATTTATGGAAAGTTACCCTGATGTAAATATCACGGTGATCCCACAAGAATCCCCAGTTCTGGAAGAATGGCTTTCTGCTCAGCGTTATGACTTTGGCTTAACAGAACACCTTCAACTACCACCCGGCACTGAACAGCAAACGTTAGGCTGTTTAAATGAGGTGTGTGTGTTACCTGCAGGGCACCCCCTTGAACTAAAACAGGTTTTAACGCCTACTGACTTTCAACATCAACGATTTATCAGTTTGTCATTAACAGACAGTTACCGCCAGTTAATTGATTCAACCTTTACAGAACACCATATTGAACGAAAAATGGTGATGGAGACACACTCTGCATCATCCATATGCGCTATGGCATTAAAGGGGATCGGGATATCCATTGTAAACCCATTAACAGCGTTAGACTTTCATCAGCAATCTGCAGGGAAATTGGTGATCCGTCCCCTCAGTTTTTCCATTCCATTTACAGTGAGTTTAATTCGCCCCATTCACCGCCCATCTTCTCAACTGACAGATATTTTCACCCAATCACTAAAAAATACCTTCAGCCAAATAGAAGAGAGCTTAGCGTCGGCCTTGTTGCATCAACGCTAACCAATATGGTGACGTTTTGAACCAGTCTGTAAGGAAATCAATCACAGCACGTAATGGTGTAGGCATTTTTTGTCGACTGGTGTATACCCCGTAAATACCTAATGGCATTGGTTGGTAATCAGATAATAATTGAATTAACTCACCACTTGCTAAATACTCTGCGACGGAATAATAAGGTTGCATGGTAACCCCTGCACCATTTAAAGCGCCTTGGGCAAGAAATACGGACTCATTGGCGCTCAACCGCCCGCCAACTAATACCGTATGCTGTTCCCCTTGTTTTTCAAAACGCCAAATGCTGCGCCCAAAAAAGCTATATGTAAGACATTCAAGTAACACTAAGTCTTCAGGTTTAGTGGGCATTTTTTTCCCCGTTAAAAACTTTGGGGAAGCACAAATTACAGAGTGGCAGGTCGATAAAGGCTTAGCAATTAAGTTAGGTTCTAGCTGGTTAGTAATACGGATCGCTAAATCGATACGTTCTTCGATAAGATTAATCGATTTATTAGATATTTGCATATCTATCGTCATATTTGGGTATTGCTGCAAAAATTCTGCCATAGCAACGGATAATGCACTTTGGGCTATCGATTGTGAACAGCTAATACGTACCAAGCCAGATAGCTCTTTTGCATCATGATGTTGTTGTACAGGTACTAATTGTGAAATCGCATTGAGCTGTAATGATTGCTGATACACCCCCTCACCAGCGGAGGTTAAACTTAAACGCCTTGTTGTTCGATTAAGTAACCGTACTCCAGCCCATTGTTCCATTTCAGATAAATAACGTGTCACCATCGCACGCGACATATCTAACTTTTCAGCAGCACCAACTAAACTGCCTTGTTCCACTATCGTGATAAACACTTGTGCTGCCTTTAACCTATCCATTTACGCCCCATTCGTCCGGTTTATGCAACAAACTTCGCCTAATTATGGTGTTTTTCCGTTAATCATTGCAACTTAATATACATACCAAGCAAAAACGCCTAGTTCATTCTCAGACAATTCAATTTTAGGACTCAAAATGAAATTAACTTTTTTAGCAGCAACAGTATTCATCGCAACATCATTTCAAGTAGCACAAGCCGAGAAATTAACACTCGATATCTATAACCCAGGTAACAACAGTGTATTCCCTGTATCATCTGAAATTATTAGTGGCCCTAATGAAGTCGTATTAATCGATGCTCAGTTTCAAAATAATGATGCTCAACAACTGGTCGATAAAATTAAAAAACTCAATAAAAAATTAACCACTATTTATATTAGCCACTCAGACCCTGATTATTATTTCGGCTTAGAGACAATTACAAAAGCCTTTCCTGAAGCTAAAGTAATTGCAACATCTGAAACCGTTGCCGCTATTAAAGCGACTAAAGATGGCAAGCTCGCTTATTGGGGAAATGAGTTAAAGGGTGAAGCTCCGACCCATGTGATAGTCCCCGAAATCATCAAAGGGAATAGATTTACTGTTGATGGCGAGAAACTAGAGATAAAAGGCCTTGACGGTGCTTCGCCAGATAGAACTTATGTGTGGGTTCCATCGCTAAAAGCCGTTGTCGGTGGTGTGATTGTTTCAGACAATATACACGTTTGGGTGGCTGATACACAGACTAAGGCATCACGCCAAAATTGGCAGCAAACGTTAGAAAGTATCAAAGCACTGAACCCGACGATTGTCGTCCCTGGTCATTTCACGGGAGCATCTAAATTGGATATTGGTACGGTGACATTTACTCAGCAATACTTACAAGATTTTGAAACCGCCGCGCAATCGAGTAAAAACTCGAATGAATTAGTACAGCAGGTTGCAGCTAAATACCCGCAACTGGATGATAAATCAAGTTTAGAGCTAAGCGCTAAGGTTATTAAAGGCGAAATGCAGTGGCCTCAATAAATTAGTATCACTCCCTTATAACAACCATTTTGTATATTTAACATACTGAATAATATGCCTAGAAATACAACCGCGAGTATAAGGGAGATTGTTGTATATAACTGTTGATAATAATGATACAACTTAACTCAAATTAACCCCAAATTATTACTGAGGATCAATAATGAAAAATATAACCCTACACTATATTTATGACCCTTACTGCGGCTGGTGTTATGCAGCAGCCCCTTTAGTGGAAATTGCAACCAAACACCCCAGTACCAATGTTGAGATGCATGGTGGTGGCATGTTAGCCGGTGATGCGCGTTTGCATCTTGATGATGATTTTCGCCAATATATTATGCAATCAGATAAACGTATTGCAGCGATGACAGGGCAAGTTTTTGGTGATGACTATATAAAAATGCTCCATGAACCTAATTTAGTCATGGACTCCCTACCACCACAAACCGCTATTTTAGCTGCAACCAAGCAAGGTAAAGGCTTTGAGATGCTTAAAACCATTCAAAAAGCCCATTATATTTCTGGGCGTCATATTAATGATACGGCAGTGCTTGCTGAATTAGCCCAAAAGCTTAGCTTGAATGCTGAGCAGTACACCAGTGATTACACGCAATGTGAACAAAATGAAACTGCAAAACACATACAGAATAGTAAAGCATTGCTCGCCCAGTCTGGTGCGTCAGGTTTCCCTACGCTGTTAATTCAGCAACAAGGGAAATGGTTACGGGTTCCTTTACAAAATTACCTTGGGTCACCAGACAAATGGCAGCAATTTTTAGACTCGTTGGTCGCTGCTGCGTCTTAACCCTTACATTTAGTTGTCGCTAACCAATACGCAGTATAGATAAATACAGCAAGATACTTGCACTAATGATAATTGTAGGCCCGAATGGTATGGTTTGGGCTATTTCATTTACTAACGGCTTAGCACTTACACAACTTGGAGAATGACCCCCTTGGCTTATTTTCGGCAATACCCAATGAGCGAATGCATAATGTAACAGCCCTAAACAAGCCGCAAGCCCTATAAAATAAGGTAATAACCATACCCCTAACCATGCAGCACACGCTGCAATTAATTTTAAGTCCCCTCGCCCCATCTGTGGTTGTTTTTTAATTTTTTCCACGAGTGTAACGGTAATTAGCATCATAAAATAACTCAATATAACTGCATAGATAGCCGAAATGACATTGCCTTGAGGTAAGTTAATTTGATATAGCAAACCAGACCACAATAAAGGATAGGTTAGTACATCCGGTAAATAACCCATTTTATAATCAATAATAAATAACGGTGTTATTAAATTAATAAAAACCACTAAAAACAACATTACCCATAAACTATTAAATGACCCAATAATAATACAACCGAACACCCCATATAGAATAAGTAAAGTATGAAATTTAATTGTTATTTTGTTTTTCCCAAAACACCAAACAGGGAGATAAATAAGTAACTTTTGAGTCATTAAAACGGATAAAAACAACACCACAAGAAATATAACATCTTGTTTACATAGATGAAATCCAATTGACTCAATAAAAAAAAGCCTTTCATCCCCCTGCCAGGAAGATATCATATTTGTCATATTATCAATAAATGATTTAATATATGATAATAAAAAATAAAATAATTCCTTCATTTTATACTTCCTTCCATTACGGAGCCAAAATAAATATACTCGCTATTCTGGCTTATCCCAACACTTTAATTCCGTGTTATTTCGTCGGTTTATTCGACATTTTCAACTTTTATTTTTTTGAGTAATTATTGATAAAATTGCCACCGCACAGACGTACTACAATTAGCATTTTTTTCGTTATAAACTAAGCGCTAGTGCTTGTGTTTAGAGATTCAATCCCCATATTCATCAAAGCTATCTTATTTATTAACCTAGTCTGTACTAAGGAAAAGCTATGCGCATCCCACGCATTTATCACCCAGAGCCTCTTAAAACGAATATGACAATTTCTCTTGGTGATGACGCCACAAACCATGTAGGGCGAGTACTACGCATGACTGCGGGGCAAAAACTCGAACTTTTTGATGGTAGCAATCAAACGTTTGATGCTGAAATTACTGAAGCGACTAAAAAGAATGTATATGTTCGCATTGTAGATAGCCGTATTGATGATAGAGAGTCCCCTCTCGATTTGCATTTAGGGCAAGTGATGTCCCGTGGAGAAAAGATGGAATTTACCATCCAAAAATCCGTAGAGTTAGGGGTAAATATCATTACACCACTGTTATCAGAGCGTTGCGGCGTTCGCTTAGAAGGTGAGAGGTTAGCGAAGAAATTACAACAATGGCAAAAAATTGCTATTGCGGCCTGTGAACAATGTGGGCGCAACCGTATCCCAGAAGTCCGCCCCGTACAAACACTTGAAGATTGGTGTGCAGAAGATGATGGCGCATTTAAAGTTAATCTTCATCCTAGGGCAACAGAAAGCATCAATACACTGCCAACTGAATTGAAAAAAGTCAGGTTGTTAATTGGCCCTGAAGGGGGGTTATCAGCCGATGAAATCGCAATGACAGCAAATTATCAATTTACCGATATACTGTTAGGGCCTAGAGTATTACGAACAGAAACGACTGCGCTAACCGCTATCACTGCACTGCAAGTGCGCTTAGGTGATCTGGGTTAAGGAGAAAAAATGATCAAGCTCGGTATAGTGATGGACCCAATTTCATCCATCAAAATCAAGAAAGACACCAGTTTTGCGATGATGTTGGAAGCTCAGCGTCGTGGTTACGAAATCCATTATATGGAAATGAATGACCTGTATTTACACCAAGGTGAGGCTAGAGCACAAACTAAAATAGTCACTGTCGAAGAAAACCCTGACAAATGGTATGAGTTTCATGGTGAGCAAGACATCGCACTTGGTTCACTTGATGCTATTTTAATGCGTAAAGATCCGCCTTTTGATACCGAATTTATTTACGCTACCTATATTTTAGAGAGAGCAGAACAAGCGGGCTCTTTAATTGTCAATAAACCGCAAAGTCTGCGTGACTGTAATGAAAAATTATTTACCGCTTGGTTCCCTGAGCTGACACCAGATACGTTAGTCACTCGTAGCCCACAAAAACTGAGAGAATTCCACCAGCAACATGGGGATGTTATTTTCAAACCTTTAGATGGCATGGGTGGCGCTTCCATTTTCCGTCTAAAACAAGATGACCCAAATGTTGGTGTCATTATTGAAACGCTAACCGAACATAGTTCCCGTTACTGTATGGCTCAGAACTTTTTACCATCAATTAAAGACGGTGATAAACGTGTATTAGTTGTCGATGGCGAACCTGTTCCATATTGCTTGGCACGTATCCCTGCACAAGGTGAGACTCGTGGTAACCTTGCCGCTGGTGGCCGAGGTGAAGCTCGTCCTCTTAGTGAAAGTGATTGGGCCATCGCACGGGCTGTCGCGCCAACGCTGAAAGAAAAAGGCTTAATTTTTGTTGGTCTTGATATTATTGGTGACCGTCTGACTGAGATTAACGTTACTAGCCCAACCTGTGCGCGTGAAATCGAAGCAGCATTCGATATTTCTATCACGGGTATGTTGATGGATGCGATTGAACGTCGCCTAAAAAAATAAGCCATAAATGGTTAAAAAGGCCTGTTTAGGTCTTTTTAACTGGTTGTTTTAAAGTTGTTATTAAATTCAATGGAGCCTTAGTTTGAATCTGCAAAACCATTTTCTTATCGCCATGCCATCCCTAACAGACCCTTATTTTGAACAGTCTGTTGTTTATGTGTGTGAGCACAATGAAAAAGGGGCGATGGGGATAGTAATTAATAAGCCTATTGATGATTTTTCCGTCGATACAATGCTCAAAAAACTTGAAATTACGATATCTGATAAAGTTAATAACCGTAACTTAGAAAGACCTGTAATTGCTGGTGGCCCTGTGGCAGAAGAACATGGGTTTATCTTACACACACCAATAACTGGTTTCTTATCTAGCCTACACTTAAATGAAGATGTCATGGTCACCACCTCCAAAGATATTTTAGAAACGCTTGGTGGTGAGGATTCCCCCGAGAACTCCCTCGTAGCACTCGGCTATTCAAGCTGGGAACCGGGTCAACTTGAACGAGAAATTATGGAAAATAGCTGGTTAACGGTGGAAGCTTCCCCTAAGCTCATTTTTGATACCCCTATTAATGAACGCTGGGCTGCTGCTGCAAAATTAATCGGTGTTAATATTCATACTATTTCAATGCAAGCGGGGCACGCTTAATGTCTGGAAGAACTTTGCTCGCCTTTGATTTTGGAACTAAAAGTATCGGTGTTGCTATTGGGCAAGAAATTACGGGCACTGCTCGACCGTTGGCTTCTTTAAAAGCCAACGATGGTCGCCCTGATTGGCAACAAATCGAAAAATTACTTAAAGAGTGGCTTCCTCAATTGGTCATTGTCGGCCTGCCACTTAATATGGATGGAACCGAGCAACTCGTCACAAGCCAAGCTCGTAATTTTGCCAACCGCATTCATGGTCGCTTTGGTGTCAAAGTCGAATTGCATGATGAACGGCTATCCACTGTAGAAGCAAAAGCTGGTCTTTTTGAGCAAGGTGGTTACCGTGCATTAAGCAAAGGAAAAGTAGACTCGGCGTCTGCTGTTGTTATCCTTGAAAGCTGGTTTGAGCAAAACTAAGTGGGGCTCCCTTACTGAGAGCCCACTAAAAGTAGAGGACTAACTGCCCCCTAAGATAGTCTTTAATATCACTGGGCTATTTTTATTTGGTAAGTTACTGATTTTGTATCTTGGCTTTTTACTTGCAAAGGATACTCAGTTCCCCATAAAAATGTTGCTGATTTATCTGTATTATGGGGTAATATCAAATTCATTTCTAATGGTATATCCGACACTATACGGTAATTATTTTTCGGCTGTGGGTATTCATGGTGCGCCGAAATATACCCCGTAAATATATCAATATTTCTTTCATTACCAATATCTAAGTAAGGAGCATCTTTGTGCTTTTGAAAGTACGGTGCGTACTTACTCGCAACAATAATAAATGAGTCTGTATCGACCACTTCTTTATTGTTATAGCGAATATTCGAAATTCTCCCTACCGTAGCCCCTTCATTTTTCTTACCGTATAAATCATATAACGGTAATTTGCTAATATTTACATCATAGGTTAGCCCCATAATTGGGTAAAATAAAAAGCTATGGGCATTAGTATTAATTAATGGTGTAGACTCATCTATTGGCATATTATAAATATTTGAGCTCATTTCCAACCATTCGATTAATTGTTGCTTGTTTACCTTTAATGCAGATAAAGAAGCGGGATAAAAAATCTTGTTTAAATCCCTATTGGTTATTTTCCTGTCTTGTATGTCAACAAAAAAACTTGCATCATTTAATGAATAAGATGGTGAAATAGAAATTAACACCTTATCGCTTTCACTCGTAAAATTTCGCATATAATAACGAAGGGAGTCCGCAAGTACAGTTGTTAGGCTTTCATTTCCAATCAGATTAAAATTATTATTGATTTTAAATTTGTCTTGGCTTACTTCTTTGTCTAAGTCACTTTTTAAGTCTTGTTCTGTATCATTTATGCACAACGATATTTTCTCAATAGTACTCTCTTTAGCAACAGAATTTTTTCTATCAACTTGATATCCTTTACTACTTTTTATATCCCACTTATCATTATTCTTTTCTAGAACAAATTTAATAGCGGATAGTGACTCCCCCCACTTACCCGGTTGAGCCGCTGGCTTGCCAAACATTTTCCCATCCTTAACATTAATATTTTCATTAGCTGTTATTTTTTCAGAAGGAAAAACTTCATGAGTATGACCAAATAAAATACCGTCTATATTCGGATTTTTGGCAAGATAAAATGCGACATTTTCCATACCATGTTCAACTTGTGATACATCAATACCTGAATGAGATAAGGCAATAACCAAGTCAGCCCCATCTTTTTTCGCCTGAATAGCAGTACTATTTGCAGCATCTAGCATATCAGTAAATGTAATCTCACTTTCAAGTTTGCTTTTATTAAAAAGCATTGTTTGCATAGGAACTAACCCTAAATATGCGATTTTCAGTAAATGCTTATTACCCGCGTCATCTAAAACCTCTTTTTCCTGAATAATATACTCAGGATAAAGGCTTTTTTGTGACGTATTATCAATAACATTACTTAAAACTACTGGAAAGTTCGCTCCAGAATAAGACCATTTCAAAAACTCAGCACCATTATCAAAATCATGATTACCAGGGGTTGCTACATCATAATTAAGTGCATTTAAACTACAGATAACAGGAGATATACGATAATAGCTTTCATTTTGGTTATAGCGTTTAATAATATGATTCCCTAATGGGTTGCCAGATAATAAATCACCAACATCAACTAAATAGGTATTTTTATTATCATGCCTAAATTTTTCAATCGCACCAACTAGCGATTTCAAACCATATTTTTCACTTTTTAGATTATTAAAATAATCCTCATCACTTATGAAAGAGTGAATATCAGACGTACCAAGGATATTAATTTCCACTAGGTTATCAGCATAAGACAATGGGATGATAATACTTAAAAGTAATGCAACAGAAAATTTATTCTTCATATTAGTCACTCAAAGTTAATTCCTACAAAAAGCGCTAATCACACCAGCTTCTTATAAGACAATATACTCTTAATAATTCAATATACATGTAGGCAATAAGCAAAGTTAGACCTGGAGCTTAGATAAGCTAAACGACTCAGCAAACTCAGTATAATCAACACAATGTAACTTGAAGTATGTACAAGTGGCTTAATGCGTTATCCAGTTATCACACGCAAGTTGTGCTACTTTCATTTCTATATCAAAAGGAACAGGTTGCGGAATATTTTTTAATGCTTTGCTATCTAAAGCAATTTTTTCTAAACTTAATGTTTGTAAAGCGAGGCCTAAATCCATAACTTCAATAGGATTACCATTTCCTGCAGACAAATTAACAAGGTTTGCATCCGACATTAGGAATATATTTTTACCCGTTTTCAATTGGTATTTATTAATTTTAGGTATGACCTCTTCACTATTATTACTTAAATTCTTCAATGCATTCACATCAATTTCACGTTGGAAATGCCCCGCATTAGCCACAAGCACATTATTTTTCATTGCAGAAAAATGTTCTGTAGTAAGTATATTATCTCGCCCAACGACACTCACAACAAAGTCGGCATCCTGTAACGTACTGATTAATTCAGCAGTTTGAAAACCTTCTAAATGAGCTTCTAATCGAGTAAGCGGATTTGTATCTACTACCGTAACATGTGCCCCCATTCCCCTAAAACGCTGTGCCACACCAGAGCCACAATAACCATATCCAATCACCACTACTTTTTTACCGTGTATCATTACATTAGTTGCATGAGCAATACTTTCCACAACAGATGAGCCAACACCATATCGATTCTCTATAATTCTTTTAGACTGAGTATCATTAATAATTAATGTTGGCCAAAGCTGAGATGTGAAATCTTCCCTTAACCTATTTGCTCCTGTGGTTGTTTCTTCCGTCGCACCAATAATTACTTTTTGTAATGCCTTAAATTTAGGATCGGTAAGAACCAGCTCATGTAAATCTGCACCATTATCGGCGATGATATCCGGCTTCATTTCCAAGACATTTTTACAATAGGCTATATGGTCTTCAAAAGATTCATCTCTCCTCGAAAAAACACTCACATTCATATATTTTACTAATGCTGCCGCTGTTTCATCTTGTGTAGAACCAGGAGAACCTGTAATAGCAATTTTTGCGCCACCTTTTGTCAAGGCTTCAAGCCATACCCCTGTTTTTGCTTCAACATGTAAACAAATACCAATTGTCAGACCTTTAAATGGTTGTTCTTTTTCAAGTCTTTCAATTAAACTTTGCATAATAGGCATATGTGCTTTGGCCCAATTAATACGTTTTATTCCTTTATCTGCTAAATTAATATCAGCAATAGAGTATTGATGAGTATCTAACATAATATATACCTCAATATTTTTACATTTTTATGAATAAGCATGCTGTTTTTTTCTATTTAAAAAAAACATGTACAGTACATAAATAAATGTGAATGTAATCGTATAGCTAGTGAATACAATCCAAAACATTTTCCAATCTACAACCCCATTTATCGTATTAAGATCTAATACCCAGCCACTCAATATGGCACCTAAGAAAGTACCAAATCCATTAACTAAAGTAGTAAATACGCCTTGTGCTGTAGAACGAAATTCAGGTGCTATTTCTTTTTCCAAGAATAAAGAACCCGAAATATTAAAGAAATCAAAAGCGCAACCATATACTAACATTGAAAGGAATAATGCTATTGTTCCTATATAGGTAAAATCACCATATGCAAATAACCCGAAGCGTAAAATCCAAGCTATCATGCTCAACAATAAAACTTTTTCTATCTTGATATACTTTAATAAAAAAGGAAGTAGCAATATAAAAATCACTTCTGAGAATTGCGATATTGATAAAAAAATTGTCGGGTAGGTTGAAAAAATAGAGTTTTGAGCCTCTGGTGCGGCAGCCAGATCCTGCAAAAAGGGTACACCGAGAGTATTCGTGATTTGTAAAACAGACCCTAGCAGCATAGAAAAAAACAAGAAAACAACGACTTGAGATTTCCTAAATAAGACAGCCAAATCACTAAATTTAAATGAATGAGGATCACATTCCAAATTATGGTTATCTTTATTTACCGATATAAAAATAACAGAATAAAGGCTTAAAGCCACGGAAGCTATTGCTGCTATATACAATTGATAATAACTCATTTCTAACTTTAATAAGCTAATAATCCACATTGCAGCTATAAAACCAACAGTTCCATACACCCTGATTTTTGGGAAATAATTTTCTGATTTTAATTTTTCCCTATCCAGTATTTCAAAAATTATACTATTACAGATTGACATTGTTGGCATATAAAAAATCAGATGAACTAATGTCATGGCGAAAAGCAAACTAACCGAAGTACTATGTGCCATTGCAATCAAAAAAAACGCCGATATTAAATGAATGGTAACATAGACGAATTTTCTATTATTAATTCTATCTGCAATTAGCCCCATTAAAATAGGTGAGCATAGTGATGCAATGCCTAAAGAACTAAAGACTAACCCAACATCTCCACCTGTAAAGTGGAGTGTATTAAACATATATGAAGCAAATGTAACTAGCCAAGAGCCCCATATAAAAAACTGCATAAACGAGACTATTTTTAATCGAGTAATTGTGCTCATAATAATTTATTTACCTCACTCAATATTACGTAAACACGTTTATATACAATGTACATTCGGTATGGCTAATAAAAACATTGATTCTACTACTGAGCATTTTCCTCTAAGGCATTTCTTGGTTTTAATTAATGTACTGGGTATTAAACAAGAATAAAGTGATATACTTCACAGCAAGTAATACGTATGACTTGACATGGATCACATAAAAACATAAAGCTTGCAAATTAATAAGCCCAAACAAAATTTATCATTTAGTATGAGCGTATTAGATCATTTTTAATTCGTTTAGAATAACGCATCCATCTGTTTATAAAGTATTTTTTTATGTTTTCACTCTTGATATGGAGAAAAAATGTCTACTGTTAACAGTAAAGATGTCGCCCGTTTAGCTAACGTCTCACAGTCGGCTGTATCTCTTGTATTTAGTGGTCGTTACCAAGGCCGAGTATCTGAAAAAACCCGTGAAAAAATCCTCTGTGTGGCAAAAGAGCTAGGCTATCAGCCTAATATCAATGCACAAATTTTACGTAGTGGAAATTCACGTACCGTTGCATTTATTGTCCCCGATATTCAACAACCCTATTTCGGAAAAGTCGTTCATGCTGCAGAGCTTTCAGCAACCAAATCCGGGTATTCTTTAATTCTTTTAGATAGTTATGCCAACAAACAATGGTCTGAACATTTATTTTCATTATTTCAAAGTAAACTAATTAGTGGCTGCATTATTTATTCATGTGAAAAAAAACATATCGAATTATTAGAAAATTACCGAGATAAGCTGATATTCATAGAGTCTGATGATGAAAAAAATAATGACATTCTTTTAGATATTGATAAAACGATCAAATCTGCGTTCTCTATTACGCATAAAATGAAACGGTTTAAGGTTGGTTTTTTTAGATCTGATATCCCAAGGCAACATTTTCTAAATCGCCATAAATTATTTAACAATGAATTCGAGTCATTAAACTATGTAGAAAAATCTAAATGTGTCGTTTACTCATCCTTTAACCTTGCTGAAGCAACCCAAAATGCAGCATCTTTACTTCAGCAAAAACCCAATATTGTATTTTGCGATGATGACTTATTAGCTGGTGCGCTTTATCGAGCAGCAAAGCAGCTTAACATCACGATTCCTAAAGATGTTGCCGTGATCGGATTCAATGATACTGACCTTTGCAATTATTTAAACCCCGAACTGTCTACGGTTAAAATACCCACTCAGTATATAGGCGAATTAGCGATAAAAATGCTTTTAGATAAAATCTCCGACCGGAAAGAGCCAATAAAACAAGAAGTTATTAAATTGGAAATCATTACAAGGGGTTCAACACAGTTTTGATTATCGAGTTCGGGTTGCCGTTATCTTTTTACTGCTGTCACTAGTGTGCCTATTTTGTCAGCATCACCGTCTGTTATGAATCAATCGGCCTTTTGCTATTATCTGGGAAAGCAGATTTAAGGACACTGTTAGAAAATGCTTTTTTATCAAGCTTAATCAGTATTTTTTTGAATTCCCCCTATGCAAAGGTGCCGTTCTGACGCGATTTGCTTTACACTATGGTCAATAACCGCAATTCATCTACTTGGTAAATAGACCTGTATGTGAATACACCAATATTGAATTAAACTATATTGAATAAAACAATGACCATTCAAAATAATATCTCTGATGTCACAGCACGTATTGATCTTGCCGCCGCAGAGTGCCAACGCTCACCACAAGACATTACGCTGCTTGCTGTAAGTAAAACCAAACCTTGTGAAGCTATTTCAGAAGCCATTGAGGCTGGTCTTTTCCAATTTGGTGAAAATTATGTTCAAGAAGGTGTTGAAAAAATTCAATATTTTTCAAATAGGAATGACCTTGTTTGGCATTTTATCGGCCCATTACAATCCAATAAAAGCCGCCTAGTTGCCGAATACTTTGATTGGTTTCACACCCTTGACAGGGCAAAAATCGCTCAACGATTGAACGACCAACGTCCTAGCGATAAAGCCCCTTTAAATGTTCTCATCCAAATCAATATTAGTGATGAGAATAGTAAATCGGGGATCACCTTAGCGGAATTAAACGAACTAGCCGCCCAAGTCGCCACTATGCCTAATCTGGTATTACGTGGTTTGATGACAATCCCTGCCCCCGAAACAGATTACGAACGCCAGTGTGCCACATTTCGCAAGATGGATGCTGCATTTAAGCAATTACAAACAAATTACGCTACCGTCGATACACTTTCTATGGGTATGACTGATGACATGCGCGCAGCAATTCATTGCGGCTCTACTTTGGTACGTATAGGAACCGCTATTTTTGGCGCTCGCCAGTATCACCAATAAATAAGGAGAACAGAATGCAACATCGTAAAATTGCCTTCATCGGTGCCGGAAATATGGCTCAAGCCATTATTACAGGTTTGGTTAACCACGGTTACCCTGCATCCATGATCACGGTTTGTTCTCCAACCCCTGTACGCCGTGACAAACTCGCCGAACAGTACGGTATAATCAGTCGCCATGACAACCTAGCCGCAGTGCAAGCCGCCGATGTGATTATGCTCGCAGTCAAACCACAAATGATGAAAGAGGTCTGTGAGCCTCTGCAACAAGTTACCAATTTTGACCAAAAATTAGTCCTCACCATTGCTGCGGGCATCCCTGCTGAACGCTATAACGAATACCTCGCACACCCGCTTAATTTAGTGCGCATTATGCCAAATACGCCATCATTAGTGGGTAAAGGCGTTAGTGGGTTGTTTGCTCAAGGGCAAGTATCAGAGCAAGATAAAAAATTCGCACAAGAACTCATGCAAAGCGTTGGGACAACAATTTGGTGCCAAAAAGAGCAAGAGATCAATAATATTATTGCGATTACAGGCAGTTCCCCTGCTTATTTCTTCTTATTTATGGAAGCAATGCAGCAAAAAGCGCAACAACTCGGTTATGATAGTGTGCAAGCCCGTGAATTAGTCCTCAATGCCATAGAAGGCTCTGTGGAACTAGCTAAATCACAAAGTGATACAGCCTTTTCAACATTACGTGAACAGGTCACCTCTAAAGGCGGTACTACCGCGATGGCTTTAGAACAATTTTATAATGGAAATCTTCCGCAAACTGTTGCCAATGCAATGCAAAGTGCAATTGACAGAGCCGAAGAGATGGAAAAACTTTTTTAATTTAATCGCGGAATTTGCCATGAAGACTATCGTTTTTGTTGTCACTACCCTGATCCAGCTGTACATTTTTGTTTTACTACTGCGTGTTTGGATGCAATGTGTACGTGCCGATTTTTATAACCCATTTTCAAAATTTGTCGTTAAGGCAACTCAACCCATTGTTGGGCCATTACGTCGAGTGATCCCCGCTATTGGCTCAGTCGATACCGCTTCAGTTGTTGTCGCTTTTGTGCTGGCATTAGCTGCAATTATTTTCGGTATGTGGGCAACTAATTTACTGCCAATTTTAGGTGTTACGATCCTACCTATGGGGGTTATTTTATTATTAACCTACGCAGGTAAATTGATTTTCTGGATGATTTTAATCCGCGCTATTTTAAGCTGGGTCAGCCAAGGCCGTAACCCTGTTGACTATTTATTGTACCAATTAACAGAACCATTAATGGCACCAATCCGTCGTATTATTCCAGCAATGGGCGGGTTAGACTTCTCAGCCATGATTGTGATGTTTATCTTGATTGCGCTTAACTATTTGCGTGTAGATATTTCCTTATGGATTGACCCATCACTCACAGCAATGATGTATTCCATTGGTATTATGTAAAAATGAGTTCTAAATGATGCAAAAAGTTGTTTTAGCCACCGGCAATCCGGGAAAAGTGAATGAGTTAGCCGACTTACTCCGTGATTTTGGTATGGATATTGTCGCGCAAACTTCATTAGGTGTTGAATCTGCTGAAGAAACAGGTTTAACCTTCATTGAAAATGCTATCCTGAAAGCCCGACATGCTGCGGCGCAAACGGGCTTACCCGCAATTGCCGATGATTCAGGGATCTCTGTTGATGCACTGGGAGGAGCTCCGGGTATCTACTCCGCACGTTATGCGGGGGAAGAGGCGAATGATGAGCAAAACCTTATAAAATTACTTAATGCAATGGAACATGTGCCTGATGGCCAACGTCAGGCACAATTTAACTGTGTTTTAGTGTATTTACGCCATGCAGAAGACCCGACCCCCTTAGTATTCCACGGTCGTTGGCAAGGCATTATTACTCGTGAACGTAAAGGCCAAGGGGGTTTTGGTTATGACCCTATTTTCTATATTCCTGAATTGGGTTGTACTTCAGCGGAGTTAACTAAAGCAGAAAAACAAGCCATTTCACATCGCGGTAAAGCCCTAACAATGATGTTGGAAGCATTAAAAAATGCTTAAACAACCACCATTGAGTTTATATGTTCATATTCCTTGGTGTGTGCAAAAGTGCCCATATTGTGATTTCAATTCACACACCCTCAAAGGGGAAATTCCCCAAATGGAATATGTTGAGCACCTATTGGCAGACCTTGATATTGATGCGCAATTAATTGGTGAACGCCCTGTCAAAACTATTTTTATTGGTGGGGGAACCCCGAGTCTGTTAACTGCCGAGTCCATGCAAGCCTTGATGGATGGTATTCGCCAACGTATCCAGTTAGATGTACAAGCTGAGGTTACCATGGAAGCTAACCCCGGAACGGTAGAGGCAGACCGTTTCGCTGGCTATCAAGCTGCGGGGATCAACCGAATTTCCATTGGTGTGCAAAGCTTTGGTAATGATAAATTAATAACATTAGGCCGCATTCATGGCGCTGATGAAGCAAAGCGTGCCGCTCAATTAGCGACAAATTTAAATTTGAGAAGCTTTAACCTCGATTTAATGCACGGCCTCCCATCTCAAACTCGCAATGAAGGTTTATCTGATTTACGTCAAGCTATTGAGCTTGCCCCACCGCATTTGTCTTGGTATCAGTTGACCATTGAACCTAACACTCAATTTGGGTCACGCCCTCCCACGTTACCTGACGACGATACTCTGTGGGATATCTATACAGAAGGTCATAAATTATTGAGTGCAGCTGGTTATCAGCAATACGAAACGTCAGCTTATGCCAAACCGGGTTATCAATGCGAGCACAATCTTAATTATTGGCGATTCGGTGATTACCTTGGTATTGGCTGTGGAGCACACGGTAAAATCACGTTTGAAGATGGAAGAATTTTACGTACAGTAAAAACCAAGCACCCTCGTGGCTATATGGAAGGTCGTTACATTCATCAATCCTATGATGTTGACACCAAAGATAGGCCATTTGAATATTTTATGAACCGTCTCCGCTTACTTGAAGCAATGCCTCGTGATGAATTTACCCAATATACTGGGTTACCCGAATCAACAGTTAGACCGGCTATTGATGAAGCATTAACAAAGGGTTATATCACTGAGACGGATAACGAATGGCAAATTACAGAACATGGAAAACTGTTTCTCAACTCGTTGTTAGAATTGTTTTTAGATGAGGAATGATTTTTAAGCAAAAAATCGTTTGTTAAGCGAAGGTATATTTTCTCGTTCATTGAAAGCCCGCATCAACACCTGATGCGGGCTTTTTATTTAGAGATAAAAAAGAAATAAACGACAATAACAATGAGGATAGTAAATATTGCCGTAGCCAATAAGACAACGGCAGATATTAATTACAGGGCATTAACGACAGCATTCACTTGTTCAGTTAAGCTGACTAAGCCACCACCTGACAAGTACCACAAGTCAGATTGTAAATAGGTAATCTTGCCATCTTTATAAGCTTTCGTTTCTTGAATGTTTGTATCTTCAAAAACAGTTTTATCTAATTTGCCTGCGCCAATCGCTTCACTACGGTCAATAATCAGGATCACATCAGGATTGGCTTGTGCGATGGCTTTGCTATCGACCACACGGCGTTTAGACTTATCGGCATTTTCATCAATAGGTAATTCAGCACGCTGTGCTTTCACTACGTTATAGACAACAGCTTGGTTATTTGGGATCAGCTTGCCATCATTATGCATTAACACTAATACTTTTTTATTTGAATCAGCGGCTTTTTTCTGAGCATCTGCAATGGTTTTATCTAATTCGGCCAGTTGTTCATCAACTGATTTTTGATTGCCATACAATTCACCAATTACCCCAAGATTTGCCTTTACTGATTCCATATAATGTTTACTATCGGAGCCTAGGTTGATCGTTGGTGCAATATTTGATAGCGCCTCATAAGATTTGCCTTGGCGGCCCGTGATCACAATAAGATCAGGTTTTAACAGTGCAATTTTTGCTAAATCGGGCTGTTTCATCCCACCTGCATTTTCCATTGACGCTGGAATATTGCCTTTAACATAAGCAGGTGCATTTGCTGTTGGTAACGCAACGACTTTATCACCTAGGCCTAGTTTTTGCATTGAGTCATAAACACCGAAATCAAATAAAACCACCTTTTGTGGTTTTTTGGCCACCTCAGTTTCACCTGAAAGATGTTTAATCGTGACTTTTTCAGCACCTTGCGCTGTCACCACATTGGGTGTGAAAGCAGCCGGTTCTGCGCTAAAAGCCAAAGGAGCAGAGAATGACAATACAGAAACAAGTACTGCAGGAATGAACTTTTTCATTTAAACGATCCCAATTTAGTCATTAAGCCAAACCCGCATTGTAAAGAGAGTGACTTAGATGTCAACTAAATAAGAATCAATTTCATTTTCATTACCATTAATGATGCGAATATCACATTTATAATGAGAAGTTACAGAGAATGAAATAATAAAACAGTAAGATGATTTTATATCTTACTGTTTTTATACGGGATTAACTAATTAGTTAGCTTTGAGCGAGTTAAGTAGTGAAACGCGTTGTTGTTCCATTGAAGTCACTTTAGCACAGACTTGCTGCCCAAACTGTTGGAAGCTTTTTTCTTGTGTTTTCCATTCGGACTCAAGCTCTTGCTGCAACCCACCTAGATTACCCAACATCCCTTGCAAGGCCTTGCTTGCATCGCCCCCAGATAACAATTGTTTGCGCCCCATTTCATTGATGCTATCTTGCAAAATACCACCTAAGCTTTCATTAACCAGCTGACGCCCTTTTGTTTCTACTGTTTTCATCGCTTCATGATGGAATACATAACCGTTAGGGCGAGTCTCAATGATTTGATCAATTTGCCCATTCAGTTCTTTTTCTAGTTTAGTCAACCGGTTACGAATATTGCTATCCCCCCCAATGACTTTAACAACCACTTTATCAATGGTTTCCCTTGAAGTAGATAATTTTTTTTCTGATTCTTGTTTTATCCAAGGTAAATCACTACGGATCATCGATTGATAACGGATAGCTTGCTGTTTTTGCGTTTCTGTCGCGGCAATATTGTTACCATTGAGTGTGATATCGCCGTCTGGGGTAATTTTTAAATCACCGCTACGGCCAATGACCTGTACGCTTTCTGGCGTCATAAAGATGTCATCTTTCGGAGTGACAGAGCAATTATAATCTGCAGCTTGGCTTGTCGCGCAGGCAAGGAGTGAAAATGCAATTAATGTACGACGTAACATAAAATCTCCTAGTAAAACGTTATATCAACGACTAATGGCTTCAACCAGTGGCGTTAAAAAACAGAACGTCCAATTCGCTTTGATAATAACTCTAAGGCAGCACAACCAGCCAGAGAGTTCCCCGCCGCATCGAGTTCGGGGGACCAAACTGCTACAGTGAATTGGTTTGGTACCACACAAACGATACCACCGCCAACACCAGACTTGCCGGGCATTCCTATCCGAAATGCAAATTCGCCAGAGCCATCATACATACCACATGTCATCATCAACGCATTGATTTGCCTTGATTGTAGTGGAGTGATGATTGGGTCAATGGAACAAGATGACATTCCTTGTGATGTTAAATAGGAAAAACATTTCGCTAATTCAACACAGTTCATACTTAGAGAGCAATAATGAAAATAAGTTTCGAGAACGGTTAAAACATCGTTCTCAAAATTACCAAAGGATTTCATTAAATAAGCAATTGCGGCATTACGGCTTGCATGTTCCAGTTCTGAGCGGGCAACCACTGTGTCATAGCTTATATCAGGTTCACAAGACAATTTTCGAACAAACTCTAGCATCCGTTGCTTAGGCGCACTTAAACGAGATTGCAACATATCGGCGATCACTATCGCTCCCGCATTGATAAATGGGTTTCGCGGGATGCCTTTTTCCATTTCAATTTGAATAAGGGAGTTAAATGGTAACCCAGAAGGTTCTTTACCAACGCGACTCCAAATTTCATTTTCTTCATAGCGTGTCATCGCCAAGGTGAGGCTCAACACTTTAGAAATGGACTGTATTGAAAAGCGCTGATATGCCTCGCCCGCAGTAAAAATATCACCATCTATAGTGGAAACAGCAATACCTAATTGATGAGGCGGCACACAGCCCAAAGCAGGGATATAGTTTGCAACGCAGCCTTTTCCAATAAGTGGGCGTACTTGGTCTAGGATATCGTTGAGTAGCTGGTTAGAAAACATGGCGCTCAAAACGTTGACTCCAGATAATGTTTACTACAGAAAATAAAGGCACCCAATTTTGGATGCCTCTTCAAACTAGTGAAAATTGAGTTTATTCATTGAGGTAAACCCAATAAAATCATTCCCACCAAACATCAAACAACTCAGAAACAACGACGTCGTTCATGCCTTTTGATTTTAGCCAGTTTTCAACAATTTGACGGTGCTCTTCGGTACACTTACCAATTTTTTGTAAGCAAACGATCCCTTCCCAACTCATGTAGCCACTTGCTTCAAACGCTAAACCATTCGGCTCAATCGCTTCTGCAATCAGTTGGTCAACGGTGCTGTCAACTTCCTCAATCGGCGTACCTTCTTTAAAGCTCCATTTAACAGTGAAGCCTAACTCTTGGAATTCATCCAAGCGCATTTTTTTACGTAAACGACGACTACGTGGTTGTTTAGCCATTATTTGATCCTCTCAAACATTAAATCCCATACACCGTGCCCTAACCGCTGGCCTCGCTTTTCAAACTTTGTTTCTGGCCTTGTTGCAGGACGAGGAACGTAATCACCTGATGATGATAAATTATTATAGCCTTCGACACTCGTCATGACTTCAAGCATATGCTCAGCATATGGCTGCCAATCAGTCGCCATATGGAAAACACCGCCAATTGTTAATTTACTGCGAATTTTTTCCGCAAAAGGGACTTGAACAATACGACGTTTGTTGTGCTTGGCTTTATGCCATGGGTCAGGGAAAAACAACTGAACCATTGCCAAGCTACCATCAGGGATCATGTAATCCAATACTTCGATAGCATCATGGCACATCACGCGTAAATTAGTGACATTCTCTTCTTTTGCTGATGCTAAACATGCCCCAACCCCCGGCGCATGAACTTCAATACCTAAAAAGTTTTTATCTGCATTTTGTGATGCCATGGCCACCAATGAAGCGCCCATGCCAAACCCAATTTCCAATGTCACTGGATTTGAGTTCTTGAATACTTTGGCAAAATCAAAAGGCTGATTGATAAAATCAATGCCTTTCTCTGCCCATTCTTTTTCTAATGCGTCTTCCTGACGTTTTGTCAGACGCCCTTGACGGCGGACAAAACTACGGACTCGGCGCATAACCCGCCCTTCTTCATTATATTCGGGGGAGATTACATTATTGATCATAATAAAGGTTCTAAAAAATAGTTGCCCAATTAAGTTAATGTGCCAACAATCAAGTGATATTAAGGTGATTCATTATCAAACCTATCAATTCCTACCCTAAATACCCCAAATGGGAGCCTTTAGCCCCTTTGAGACACAAAGGATATCGGAGTTTAGCAAAACTTCTGCAAGGTTGCAGTTGATAATTAGCTAACTTTACACTAAACCACACAATAGCGGTTTACAGCCCCCGTAGTCTATGTTGCAATTCCTACCATGACTGGCAATATCAATAAAAATAAAATTATCAATGGAAGCTCAACAATTTTCATCTGCAGTGCTCGGCTGGTATCACAAATACGGCCGTAAAACCTTGCCTTGGCAACAGGAAAAATCATCCTATCATGTGTGGTTGTCAGAGGTTATGCTGCAACAAACCCAAGTAAGTACTGTCATTCCGTATTTTGAGAAGTTTATTGCTCGTTTTGAGGATGTCACAGCCCTTGCCAATGCGCCGCTTGATGAAGTATTACACCTGTGGACAGGTCTTGGCTACTACGCACGGGCTCGTAACCTACATAAAGCCGCACAAATGGTCGCCACTCAATATAATGGCCAATTTCCCCGTACATTCGATGAAATACTTGCTCTACCCGGTGTTGGGCGTTCAACAGCAGGGGCGATTTTGTCATTATCACAACAGCAGCACTACCCTATTTTAGATGGTAATGTTAAACGCGTGTTAGCTCGTGCCTATGCGGTTGATGGCTGGCCGGGGAAAAAGGAAGTGGAAAACCGCCTGTGGGATATTAGCACTGACGTCACGCCAAAAGTTGGGGTCGAGTTTTTTAACCAAGCCATGATGGATTTAGGGGCTATGGTCTGCACCCGTAGTAAACCTAAATGTGAAATTTGCCCTGTTAATTTTGGCTGTATTGCTTATGCGAATCACTCATGGTCGAACTACCCCGGAAAAAAACCGAAACAAAAGATCCCTGAAAAAAGTGCTTGGTTCTTAATTATGCAACACGAAGATAATGTATGGTTAGAACAACGACCGCCATCAGGCATCTGGGGTGGGCTATTTGCCTTCCCTCAATTTGAGTCTTTAGAGCAACTTAATCAATGGCTAAAAGATTCTGGCCTTGAATATAACTCGCCAGAGCAATTAATTTCCTTCCGCCACACATTTAGCCATTTTCATTTAGATATTATCCCTGTAAAAGTTAATATTCAGGCATTTAATTCTGCCATGGATGAAGGCAAGGGACTCTGGTATAACTTACACTTAGGTGCAACTATCGGTCTTGCTGCCCCAGTTGAAAATTTATTAAAGCAGCTTGCCTTACTACCTGAAATTTGAGGAAAAAGTTAATGAGTAGAACCATTTTTTGTACATTCTTACAACGTGATGCTGATGGGCAAGATTTTCAGCTTTACCCAGGTGAGTTAGGAAAACGTATTTTTAACGAGATATCGAAAGAAGCATGGAGTCAATGGATGGCTAAACAAACCATGCTCATTAATGAAAAGAAACTCAATACCATGAACCCCGATGACCGTAAAATGTTAGAACAAGAAATGATCAAGTTCTTGTTTGAAGGTCATGATATTCATATTGATGGTTATACGCCTGAAAAATAATCTGTTTGTCTACCTACTCAGTAGGTAGACTCTTGCACCAAGACTGTGAATCGTATGAAAAAACTATTTGCGCTGAGCTTATTGATCCCTCTAATTGTTTCATGTTCTAGTAATCAAAAGCCTGACTTTAACCCTAATCATGTCAAAGACACCAATGGGTTCGATATTTTAATGGGGCAATTTGCCCATAATATTGAAAATATTTGGGGCATTAAAGAAGTGCTGATTGCAGGTCCAAAAGACTATGTGAAATACACAGATGAATACCGTACCCGCAGCCATATTAACTTTGATGCAGGGACTATCACCGTCGAAACTATTTCAGCAATAGAGCCGTCTGAACACTTAAAAAAAGCAATTGTCACCACATTATTGATGGGTGATGACCCCAACTCTATCGACCTTTACTCTGATATTAATGATATTCCCCACAGTAAAGAGCCATTCTTATTTGGCCAAGTACTCGATAACACTGGGGAAGCTATTCGTTGGGAATGGCGTGCAACAAAGTTTGCTGATTATCTAGTCGAAAATAAAATGCAGCGCCGGCAGTCTGGTATGAATGTTGTTTGGTCAGTGACCATGCAATTAGTCCCGAATCATTTAGACAAACGAGCTCATAAATATTTGCCATATATTAAAAAATCAGCCGCAAAATACGGTGTTGATGAATCACTAATTCTGGCGATTATGCAAATTGAATCAAGTTTCAACCCTTATGCTGTAAGCCGTTCGGATGCTATGGGGTTAATGCAAATAATGCCAAATACTGCGGGTAAGGATGTTTTCCGCTCACAAGGTAAATCCGGTGTTCCTAGCCGTAGTTATTTATTTGACCCTGAAAAAAATATCGATACTGGTACAGCCTATTTGGCGATATTACAAAACAGTTATTTAGGCGATATCCGTAACCAAACATCACGCCGATATGCCGTTATAACTGCCTATAACGGCGGTGCTGGCAGCGTATTGCGTGTCTTTCACAGTGATAAAAAACAAGCAGCACAACGTATTAATAATTTAGAGCCAGGTGAGGTATATGAAACATTGTCCACTAAACACCCTGCCGCTGAGTCACGTAATTATCTAATTAAAGTGAATAAAGCTCAGAAAAATTACTTACGCTAAAAGCCGATAAACATCAACGCCAGCCAACCCTAAAGCCATTTCAGGCTGGCGTTGACTAATAACCTTAGTCTTTTTATGTGTTTTCGGTTAAAAACTAGCTAACATGTTGAAAAAAAGCGCATACAGTCAAAAGTTTATTGAAAGCGCCTTGACTCAACCAATGAAATCAGGTTTAATACGCTCCGTTGCCCGGATAGCTCAGTCGGTAGAGCAGGGGATTGAAAATCCCCGTGTCCTTGGTTCGATTCCGAGTCCGGGCACCACTTTCACTTCTATAGTGGTTTCCTCAAGTCAAGTAAACTCCTTTATATTCATTGAATTACCTTGTATTATCATTCATCGAGCTCCACCAAACTCAACACGACTCAACCTAAATCAAGTGACTGTTGGGGGCTCATTGTGTTCAATGTAATTTAGAGGCCCCCATTATGGCACTCAGCGCCCGGCAGATACAGACTGCCAAACCTAAAGACAAAGAGTATAAACTCTCTGACGAGCGTGGACTTTACCTTCTCGTCAAACCTAATGGCGCTCGTTACTGGCGTATGAAGTATCGCTTCGCAGGTAAAGAGAAAAAACTATCGAACCATCACCGTGATAGGCTAAACTCGAAAAGCTGATTGTCATTAAACCAGCAGGCAATCATTAAGGGTTTTAAAATTTTTATCTTGGGTCACCATTTAGATATTAATGGTATTATTATTCGAGCCTTCCCATGATTTCAATTTGATTTACTTAACTGGATAAAGAAACCTTAATTCACTCTCTTTTTCATTACAATCTCTTCATTATGAAAACAGGGTGTTAATATAATGTTTATTTATATTTCTTACCCATAAATGTAAACAATGATTAATTAGCCAAAAAACACTGCCATCATTAATTATCAACAAACGTCAATTTACCTGTTTATTTATCGTTTTTAATCAGATAAATAAACATGAAATGAAAAACAAGTATAAATCGATATTGAGATAATGAATAAATTGATAATTAGGAGACTTTTGCTATCTTATTCAGTGTAGATATGTGTCCGTAAATTATCGTTATTTCTATTTTATTTATTCCTATCAATGGGCTCACATTGATGGTTTTTTTTAGTTATCCCCTGACATCCAATTCAATAGATTCTGCATTATTTTAATTTTTCTGATGTCATCTTGTTAAACCAAAGGTAAGTTTCCCCTCCACACTATGTATTTTTTCCATTTGGAAACTCACCGATTTTGTTTATTTATATGATGCCGAATTTAAACCTTTCACGAGTCCCTTGATGTTTTTTAACTTTAAAGAGAAGGATTAAATGATTATGCAATAATTTTTTAGCTAAAACAAATTAACCGATTGATAATTATGGTTTATTTGATATTCTACTGGTGTGTATAACATGAGTCATTACGTTTTATTTGTAGTTTTCTACCTTTCGCTACCTTTTAGGTAGCTTTTTTATTACTCCTCTCGTTTTAATCGTTATTCCAATATCGATTTATTGCTATTTCTCTATATTCCAAAATAAAAAATTTGACATTATCTTTAATTCACATGACTTGTGTTATTTACAACAGCTCTTAAATAGTTTTAAACACACCATACTGTTAACTCCTGTTTATTACTGGGCAAGTTGATTTTCAAATCGGTGATCTGCTGTTCTAGCTGGGTGATAATATTCATGGTGCCTATGATAAACGCTATAGGTGGAGTGCGGGGAATTAATTGGGGGAGAGATTGATGATCGCCAACCGGTCAGGGTCGTTAAAATTCCGCTTTGTCACTGACATCAATCCGAGCGTGACCAACGACATCAAACCCGTAGGGCAAAATTAAACACCCGCCTCTTCGGTTACGTATGGCCTGGCAGTTTGCAGTCCAGACCATTCACTGTTTTGCTGACCGAGTTTTTCATATCACCGAGCAGATCCGGTACGGTCCCAATGCAACAAACAGCTTGAGTTTATCGCGACCTTTATTGCAAAATAAAAACAACGCCCCGCTCAGTGCGGGAAGTTCAAGCTCAGCTTCGACAAGGGCCGCAAGCCCATCAATAGAGATGTAGAAGCAGACAAATTTCTGCACACAGATAGACCGCCGGCGTATTCACAAACATTGTCACGACACAAGACCCCAGAGCAGCGCAAAGACGAGACGATTCGTCGCCGAGATATAGCGTAGGAAGTCCAGAAAATATTATACAGGCACAACCCGTTCCGCCCTCGAGTGCATGTTGCAGTGCTGAGGAGTCCGGGGACAGTCTACGAATAAAGCGAGAAGACGAGAAGACGCTTGTCCAGGGGGAAGAAGGCCTGAAACGAACAAACAAGGTAGCCGCAGTGACAGCCTCCGACATTAACGCCCCACGTTGATATGGGCGGCAAACTGATCGCATTTTTTATAAGACTATAGCGCGGCAATATAGTGTTGTTTGCAGTAATCGATATATGACCCCACACAGGCGGAGTTGCTACACAAGGTAAGACCATTATGCGGGCGTATTTCGCTGCCGCATGAAGCCTAATTACATGGACGAAAAAGACCCACATTCATCTACTTTATACTTAGGACAGTGGATGGTCCCCGAACGCTTACTATCAGAAATCAACTATCCATAAAATTCCATAGTGGTGCCAGAGTACATGGAATCATACACAATTGCTGTGCGGGACTGGTTAGAACGACAGGCCGTCGCCCGATCGAAAGGCTCTGCATTATAATAAGCGAAGACCGTCGGACACAATCACAAAACGGCACATTCCCGGTTTTCACACAACGGTCCATAGCCGCAGGATATCAACCGATGTGAACGTGCGACCCGTCCAGGGTTATTGGAGCGTTCAAACGGGTTACCCCCGGGTTCACTGGCGTCAGGCCAAGCGCGGCGCTAACCTCACGGTACCCTTGGATCCGCCCGGTTTTGAGGACTTATCACCTTATGCTTGGTTAATACGGAAGCTGCCCCGTATCCCTGTTGGCCAACCGAACGTTACCAACAACTTATGCAACTGTCATTATCAGTTCAGCCAAGTAAGAGATCTAGCACGAGGCAGGATCCCCTATTTTTGACGATGTGAGTTCTCTGCATACCGTTGCATACGGGTTTCTGCTCACCCGTGATGTTTTTGAGACAATAACATCACCCCTGACAAACACACTCCGCACTCCCCCCCCCGAAGCGGCCCCCCTTAATACACTCCCTGTATGTGCATAAAAACACGCCGCTTCATAAAACCGCCCCGTTGGGGACTTACCTTCCGGATTCCGAGCTCAACGTACAGATCGACTATTTTATCGCCAAGTATACGTAATCAACCCAGTTCCGGTCGCCACTCCACTCGCCGACGTAGCAACATTACACAACCGATATACACCTTCAAAACGTAATTTCCCCCCACTGAAGACCGAGGGCAAAGATTGCCCCGGCACATTTACAATACCTGGATACGCACATGTGCTACCAGCGGGAGTCGGTTTGAGTAGGGCTACGGGCACGTGACTCGCGTCACGCATCACGATGCTTCCCATAGATTCATCATTACTCGTGATTCTCCCAATAAAATTACTAGAAGCAGCGCTATCAAGGGCGGGATGACACACGGGCTCATATAGATAAGGAATGTTCCACTCGTTAGCATTGCCCGAACTTATAGAAGGAAACACAATGCTGTCTACTGCGGGAACGGTACACGTCCGCGACACATAAACCGTCCCCGATTGTACAAGCCGGTATGACGCAGATGAGCCGTTGATCCAAAACTCGGGAACATTATACACACCGCCTGCCGCGTTCGGATGCAACATAACAGTTAGCACAGCACTACCAATCCGAATCTGATTGCCGCGATGGATCACATAGGGAAAAAACGGACTATAGTCATTAAAATAATACGACGTGTAGATCCCCGCCCCGCTCCCCGTCTTATACCCCTTTCCCCCGATCAGCGTTTCGGGAGTTAGGCTTGAGACCCGCGACGAATGGTGGCTAAACGACCAAGGCGGGGACGGATATTCAGGCAGGGTCGTTCCCCGAATCGCGGAATTGGATTGCGTAGATATGTGCCAATTAACAGATAGAGACAAAGACGAGATATACGCCCACGACACGGTGCCATTGCCAGTATGAAACGCAGTATAAAACGTGTTTGCGGGAATGGTTGCACCTGGCCAAACGGTTTGTGGGTAAGCCTGCATATCCACACCGTTTCCGGTGCACGTAGCGATGTTGCCCTGTGTGGGCGTCACACTTGCCCCCATACACACGATATACTCATTTCCGGGAAACATTTGTCCGGTCCCAGGATGGGAATAGGTTATTTCGGACATAATTCCATTCACGGTTTTCACGCCACCGGGGTCCATATACATATTATATCCCAGAACGGGGAGAGGACCACCGAGGATAAACGTAAACACTGTCCCTCTCCAAATTTTCCACCGTTTCCGATATCTTGCCACTCGCTCCTTTTGTCGTTCTTTTGTCCAGTGCTGAGTTTGCTCATAAAGCTGGCGTAATCGTTCAACGTGGTTAGCCCAAGCGCGTAGTGAGACGCCTTTTAGGCCGTTGGTTCCAAACTGTCCCCCGAGCCAATCAAAGCCTTTCTCCACTTTGCCAATAAAGGTCTTGTCGGGGTGTTGTGTGAAGCCATACTCATTAAAAAATTGATTCAGTCGCTTAACTTGCTTGCGCAGCGACCAACGCGTGTGAGCTAGAATGACAAAGTCGTCCATGTACCGAGCGTAAGCGATTTTTTTTTGATGGGCAAAGTGGTTATCCAGCGCCCATAAATGAAACGCACCCATCAGTGGGCTTAGTGAACACCCGCGTGCAATCCCCGTTTCGGGCGTAAAAAATTCACCCCCGTCTTCCACGCTGTAATGCAAGTATTGCTGGAGTAGGTTCAAGTACGCGGGGCGTCTCACGTGCTGTTGCAGCTGGGTAAACAAGGTGGTTTTGTTAATATGTTGGTAGTAACCCTTGATATCCGTCCGGCACACCCAACGGTAGCCCGCTTGCGTGATGTCATCGTGACGTTGTTGGATTGACGCCTTGCCGCCGCCGTGCCCTTTGATGTGTTCACAGTGGCGATGTAGCGGTAAGGTGTTCTCAAGGTCTAACGCCAGCCATTTGAGGGCCAAGGCGTTTTCCGCCGACCACATCACCTGACGGTTCTTGCCGACGATTTGCATGGGCTGGAGTTGGTAGCTGCCCGTTTGCAGGGCTTGGAGTAATGGCCCTTTACGGGTCGCCCAGTGAAAGCGTAAATCCCACACATCGGCGTTGTCTGGTGCAGTTTTGCGCGACTTACACAGCCAATCAAAGGCCTGGTCAAGGCGTTGCTCATCATCCTGAGCAGTGTGTAGATGTTCAATCATGTCCGTGTTCTTCCTTCTAGCCAAATTTCGGTCAATGGGTGTTGAATTCATGGGGTTATCCTTATTCACGAGTTGCTAACCAACGTGGGCGCGGGGTGGCGGATGTCACGCTCGGTTTCAGCGTGGTGTCGCTCACGGTGGCCGTCTTTGTGATGGCAGGTTTTTGGGTGTTAGCCGGGGTCGGTACCGCCGCTTCCCCCGAGCGTAAACACGTCGCATCCGCTTGGGCTAAGCCGCGGCCTTTACCTTCTTCGAGCAGGTGAGACAAGTTAAACGAGGCTAAACACTGTTGGTCTGGGTCTTTCCCCCATTTCACCGTCAGCTGTCCGCTCTCCGGTAATCCCGTCAAGTACACCTGTCCTGCATCCCCAACAATACTGCTAATGGTGTCGGTTGCGCCTGTTGGCTCCGTGTCATCGTCCGTCGCTGGCGTAATGAGTGTGGCTATGGCCCCGAAGGGGACTACGCCGCCCTTGAGACTGAGATTTAACAGCACTTGATGCCCAATGCGCGTGGCAAATTTGACTTTCACCACCGCCCCTTTGGTCGGGTAGACGTTGACGTTCGCCTGCGCGATATCGACCCCGTCCGGTAAGGTGGTCGGGTCTAAACCGATGTTGTTTTGTTTGTAGTTGCTCAGGTACGGGTTAATCGCATAGCCCCAACGGTCGGTTTCGGCATTGCCGCCACTGACTTTCACACCACTGGCACCTGGTGCATGGATAATCGCCACCGAGTCACCCATCGAGCGGGCCAAGGTTATACCGCCACTGTGCACCAGAAAACCGCCACTGGCGTTCAGGTTCAGGGTCTGCGACTCCCCACTGTAGCTGTACCCGGTGTTAATGCTGCCTTTATCCCCTTGGTAACCCACGTTTAGGTTAGATTGACTGACTTGCCCTTGGTTACCCCAGTTTTGCGACAAACCATAAGAGACTTTGTTATCCCACACACTGCCACTGAGCCCCACTGAGTTTTGTGTCTTGCCGTGGTTATCGTGGCTGATGGACGAGGTCAGGTAAGTCGAATTATACAACGGGTCCGGGTTGGCACTGAAAATACGAAACGGCACGTTAATGCTCAGTGAGATTTGGCGATTCTCTGGCCAGTCCCCGTACTGACCTTTCATGCGGTCAATGTTGTAGTTGATGTTGTAGGTAATTTGCTTGATGTCATTGCTGTAACCCACAGACATCCCGGTTAAGGTTTTGCTGCTGCCCCAATAGGTGTCGCGATTACCGCGCAGGCTCAGTGAGCCCCATCTCCCAAAGTCTTGTCTGAGCTGGGTTTGGAAACTGTTACGACGGCGCTCCATCGTCCACGGATTGACCCCGTCATTCAAGCGGTACCCTTGGCTGTTAAATTCACTGAAGTTATAGTAATGCTCGGTGGAATAGCGCAAGGCAGTTAAATCCACCGAGGTGCCCGTGGAGAGCATACTTTTGGAATACCGGATACGGTACGATTGCCCGTGCTTGGTGCCCGTGTCGTTAAACTTCGCCGCCGAGCTGGTGATGTCCGTGGACAGCGCCCCGATGTACCCCAACGACACCCCAGCACCGGCACTGAACGATTGGTAATCTTTGGCGCCTAACACCCCACCGTACAAGGTGAAGTTGTGCGGAAAACCGTAAGCCCCGGTACCCAAGACGAAGTTCTCTTCTCGAGAGCCATGAGTGGTGTTGCCGTCATAACGCCCGCCTGTCAGTTCATACTTCCAACCGCCGGGACGTAACATCATCGGCAATGAAGAATAGGGCACAATAAATTGACGCTCAGACCCATCGGCTTCCGTGACTGTCACATCATAGTCCCCGGACATGCCGCTTTGGTTTAAGTCGTTAATGTTAAACGGCCCTGGGGCGACGTAGGTTTCATAAATGATGTTGCCGTTTTGGCGTACCGTCACGCGGGCGTTGCTGTTGGCAATCCCACTAATGTTCGGGGAGAAGCCGCGCAATTGGTCGGGCAACATCTCTTCGCTCGATTGCAGTTGAGCACCACGGAACGGAAAGCCATCAAACACCTCATACCCGGTCGAGCTTTCCCCCATCGTTAAGACAGAGCGCAGTGCCCGTATGTCCCGAGACAAATAGGTGTTATCAAAGCGGCGTTGGGTTTGGCTGCTGCCACGGCTGTAATCCGAGTAACTGTGTGAATAGGTGCTGCGTAAACGCCACGGGCCAACATTGAGCCCCGAGCGCAAATTGGCATACAGGTTGGTGTTGCGTGAGTTATCCCCGTGATTGGGGGTGTTTTTAGTCTGTCCCGCACTGATGTTGTAGTTACTTAAGAGTGCAGGCACGCCGTCATCCCATAAGGACGGGTCAACCACCCCGCGGTAGTGGGGTTTCATCGCCACTTGGGGAATACTGACATCCAATCGCAGTTTTGATAAATCAAAGCGCACAGAAGATTGGGGAATGAGCTCGGCCAAATCCGTGACGGGTTCATCCGCTGGCAAACCCTTAAAGGCGGGCAAACCGTCCACATTCACCCCAAGCTCCGACAAAAAGGCCGGGGTGAGTTGTGGTACAATACGCCCTTGGGCATTTTTGGTGAACAACAAAGTGGCTTGGGTCGCTGACTGTTGGTTAATAAACACCGAGGCAGTGTATTCCCCTTCGGCGACGCCGCCTGCTTGGGCAAACACAGACAAGTCCACATTTTCCCCAGCCGCCCCTAAAAAGCTGGGGTCAAAATAATCGGCTGCCCACGCAGGGCTGCAGGCCAGCCAAATACTGCCAGCAATGGCCGAGTAGCGCAAGGGCCCTCGCCGAGCCCCGTGAGGGGCGACACAATCAGTGTGTTTCATGGTCTTTTTCCTTCCCTTCTTTATTCACTATCCCTGAAAAAGGGACGTAGCAACCCACCCTGACTTGGCAGTCAGGCTGCACAATCGTCAGAGGGAAACCCGTCATCGACGGTCAGTGATGTCAATTAACGCCGGACCGGAGTCTGGGCGCGGTGTGTTAGAATGCTTGCTGTTGTTCTTTGGTGGCCTCGGCGTAATCATTGAGGGTTTGCCAACGCACCAGCTTCGCGCTTGCCGCCCCTTTCGGTACCGGGTAGTGCTGTGTGCTAAATGGCGGCACCATCGGCCCCAAGTCCGTCTCCGGCAAGACCGCTTTACCGAGCGTTATCTGCGAAAACGTCACGTAATACGCCGTCGGGTTGTTCACGGTCAGCGTGTCGCCCTGTAACCGAAACTGCAGTTTTTCACTCACCTGCTGTGCCGTGAGTGCTGGTAATCCCGTTGGACGGTAAAACAGTTTGAGGTTGTTTTGCACCGCAAATTGCAAGGTCACGCCGTCGGCTTTTTCTGTACTGTCTGTCGGCGCATCCGGCTTGAACTGCCCCGGAATGGCTTTAAGCTCCAAGGCAAACACCGATTCACGGTCAGTGGGCAGCGCGTTATCTTCATCCGCCAAGCGAATGCGCAGAGTCACTTTTTCGCGTGGCTCAAAACGCTGTAACGGCGGCAGCACCACAATCGGTGTTTTGATGACATCCGCTTGGGTCGTGGTGTCAGTGTCTGTTTCAGCATTTACCTTGGTGCTGTCTGCCGCGTCATCCGCTGTCGTCACCAAATACGGGCTCACCCGCGCTTGCAGTAAGAACAGCTCATCGGTGTTGTTGGTCAAATCGTAACTTACCCCCCCAGTGGCCGATTCTGGGAAAATGACTCGCGTGCCATGCAGTGTTATGCCTGATTTTTCTTGATTCGGCGCCGCCGCTAAAGGCGATGAAAAGCACACAAACATCAATACCGCCGTGAGTGATTGTTTTACCGTGATATTTCGTCGATTGAGGCGTCTCATGGCTTGACTCCAGTTAAGGCTGTTCCCGTAGCCTGATACAACTCCGTTTCCCCGCCGTAGTCATTGATGGCTGCCCAACTTACCTGCGAAATGGACGAGACTGGGGTCTCATACATTTGCGTGGCAAACGGCGCTATCATCACCTGCGGTTGAGGAATGTCTACTCGCACGTTGTTGACCCGCAATTGCGACAGCGTAATGTGGTACGGCGTAGGATTGGTGGCAACAAGTCCCTGTGCACTGGGTTTAAACGTCAGTTTGCTGGGTGCCTCGTGAGCTTTCATTTCCAAGGCTGCAGGGCGATAAAACAGCTTAATCGTAGTGCGAATACCCACAGAGACCTTAGCGGCCACATTGTTACTATCGCTGTCTTCGAGTGGCAATGACGCCGGAATGGCCAAAAAGCTCAAGTAAAACACCGATTCCTGGTCAGCAGGCAGGGCCACTTGCGCGTCGCGCATCACCAAGAGCGTATGCCGGTTCTCCGCTTCCAAACGAAACAGCGGCGGGGTCATCACAAACGGAATCGAGTTATCAGGCTCTTCAGCCTCGGGCGTACGTTGTACACTGGCTTTCACCAAATAGGGCTTTGAGCCACTGTTGGTCATCGCGGCAGGGGCGTTTTTGTCATTTTCGTGAAACACCACCCGAGTTTGGTCCAAGCGAATGCCGCCCTCTGCTGCCCAACTGAATGAAGGACTCAGTAACATCCCACCCAACAGCACAACAGCGGTCGTTAGCTTAGACGGAATGAATGTACGTAACGTCATCCTCATCCCCTCAGTTGTACACAAAGTCAAACACCACCGCGGCCTTTAACGCGCCTGCCGTGCGGGGTAACGTGGTGCAGTCCCCACAGGACAACGATGCCGTAAAGTCTTTTTTGGTGCCGTTCAGGGTGTTGAGGTTATTAGTCGCTAAAAATCCCGCAATATTCACGGTATCGCCATTTTTCAAGTGGACGGTTTGGCCTTTTTCCACCACGCGCACGCCGTACCCCGTTGACACGGTGCCCGCCACATCCCGAAACAGTTCATTCCCTGCGGGGCCCGCCGTAATGGTGGTGCCACTGATTTTTAATTGCGGTAACCCGCCCACCACATTACTGCAGTTGGCAAAGCTGATGGCAAAATCTTCGGCATTCACTCCCACAGACCCTGCGGCTGCAATAGCGGCAGGAGAGGACGCCCCTAACGGGATGTTCGTGCTGGTTGCCGAGTTGGCATAAATATCACAGGTCCCTTGCACAAAGGTGGCGGTAAAATTCAAGGTGGTGGTGCCGGTGCCGGCGTGACTCAACGAGGTCATCCCCAACCACAAGGGCAGGCTCATCAATGTGCCTATGACACGGGGTGTCGAACGCAATGAAGTCAACATCTCACACTCCTGGTTGCGATTAATTAAAATGGACGTTTAAGGTGATTTTGGCCACCACGGTGCCGGCCGTCGCGACGGTGGCGGGCGGTTGCACCAATCCTAGAATAAAGCGTTCAGTACTCGTGGCTGTCCCCGCCACGGGCGTTAACATCACCGGCGTTGAGGTGATGGCTTGCGCCGCGTTATAAAAGGAGCCCACCGGAATACCCCCGGCTATCTCTTTGCGTACCATAAACCCCAAACCTGTGGACGTGGAGGCTGCACCCCGAAACACCGGCGCGCCAGGAAACTGGGTGGTCCCCGCAGCCGCGGTCACGGTGACCGACGGCGTAGTGCTACCCGTGCAATCAATGTCCGCATCCACCGGACGCACCGCCACGGCGGTACCCGGAGCGAACGACGTCAGTTTATGGGGGCCAAAATTGATAATGCTGTTTTGCACGCTGATGTTGCAGCTGCCGTTAATGATACTGCCATCAAAGTTCACTGTGGCTTGCGGACCGGCGAACACCAGTGATAAAGGTAACAAGCCTAATAAACCCGTTAAAACACGCATACTATTGTACTGAACCATGGAACACCTCCGCGTTGCCCATATCGTCAATCGCTTTGTACGTCACTGCACCCTGGTGTGGCACGGCGGAAAACGCTTGCTGTCCAAACGGGGCTATCATCGATTTCAGGCGATTTTCTTTGGTGTTCAGCTGGATGGCACTGCCATTCACCGTCAGGCTATTGAGGGTAATGTAATACGGTGTCGGGTTGCTGATGGCGAGCCCGTTCGATGTCGCCGTAAACTGCAGCTTGCCCATCGCATCTTTTTGCGTCATCGGCAATTTGGCGGGGCGGTAAAACAATTTCACCACAATTGAGCTCGCCACTTGTATCGAACCATCCACAAGTGTGCTTTGAGATGGGTTAGCGGGGTCACCACTTGGAATAGCTAGCGCATTAAAATAGAATACCGACTCTTTGTCTTGGGGCAGCGCAGTGTTTTTTTTCAATATCAGAACTGGCTGTGTGTTGTCGGGGTCTAAGCGAAAGAGTGACGGAGAGAGGACAAACGGGGTGGCAATTTTCTCCCCCGCCATATCTTGGGAAATTTGTATTTTGACCAAGTACGGGTCTTTTGAGCGGTCATCACTGGTTACGCCAATTTGCGTACTACTGTCACCACCATTGTCAACCACCACAATGCGGGTACTGTCAAGAGAAATGCCCGCACAGGCTAAGCCCACACTCAGTAACCACAACCCACTGGCCATCATCCCGTTTTTCACGTTATTCATACGCTCAATACTCTTGTCAGTCAAAAAGGTAAGAAAGGGGAGAAACTCCCCTTAAGAAACAGACAGATTGAAAATTACTGCACGTAATAAATAATTTTCACTGGCGCTGTTGGCTTTGAACCGTTTGGTACTGGATGAATAGTGGATGCCATACCCACTTTAAATTGGTACGTTTTGCTACCAGCAGCTGGTACGACAATCCCTGTAGTATCAGATGTGGCTGTTCTATCTCTCATCGCCGCACCTGTTGCATCCTGAATGACGAAGCCGACAGTATCAGCGGCATTACCCACAAACACTGTTGGGTGCGTGGTGTTGGTATTACCATCGATGATTAAGTCACCTGTTTCAGCCGCACCACACGAATCCAGCTTGATGTCCAGATTGACTGGTGTACCTGTTAGTGTACCCGCAGCAGTAAAGGCTGTGTTTTTTAACACGCCAACTTTAACTTGTTTGTTACCGTTATTAGCGGTCATGGTACAGGTGGATTTTGTTACTACGCCTTCTAAAGTTAAATCCACCCACGGGTTTGCTTGCGCAGTTAATGTCATGCCACCTAATGCTGCAAACAGGGCTGTTGCCAAGACTTTATTTTTCATATTCATAATTTACTCTCTATCTCTATTAATGTTTTTATGTCCATTTCGGAAAAGACCCTGAACATCCGTGTTCAGGTGAGACCGTATCAAATCATTGATATCGGAATCGTAATTACTCTGCCAACAGAATAATGGGGTTGCTGTGTGTCGCCTGTGTAAGCACAAGACTGAAACCTATTTTTTATTTTTAATAATTCAATCGCCATTAAGGATGAATGCAGATTGATTTATGTCCACGGCTTATTTAAATGCGAAATGAGTCGGTGTTAATTCCATTGAGGCATTTAAATGGTGGTACAGTTCAAGTTCGGTATCCGCTTTATTTTTTTCTATTTCACTAAGTAAATAATTAAAAAAATCTTCAATGGGATAATCGAGCGTTTTTAAAAAGAATAAGGCGACGCTGAGTGAAATGGTATTTTCACCCCGTTCATAACGGGAAATTTGTTGTTGACTGATATACAGTAACTTGCCCATTTCGGCACCCGTTAATCCGCGTGCTAATCGTTTTTTTCGTAAATACTGGCCCACTAATTGATTAACGGAGCCTTCCGTTTTTATTATTTCCATATCGACCCCTTTTTCAGGTAATAGGATTTCGTTGGAATGAAAATTAGCCAAACAAGGGATTTAAGTAAAATCGTTTAAATCATTGGATTATATTCTGAACGATAGATATCACCTATTAATGCTGATCTACCGATCGTTTATACCGATCACCAGAATCATCAAAAGGTCATAGAAATACATGTAAATAGCTAAATATCAATTAATTACATAATTTATTTACCTAGGTGATTATTTTTTTGGGGAGAATGTGACAGAGTTTTTGTATACGCACAATAGGTGTAAATACAGTGTATTTCACTTTGTTAGTCAAAATAATGCGCGGTGCGATTTTTAATTAGTGGTCGGATTAGTTTTTTATTTAGAAATGAGAATAAAATCAAAATGGTTATTTTTTAATTGAATAAGGACGATAAAACTTATTTAAAATTACATTATTGTGACAATTAAGGGGAAATAGGGGAGATAAAAACGAGAAAGGAATTATTTATTTAGTATTTTTTTAATAAAACAGAAACAAAACTCCATAATTAATGCGATTTAGCTCACACTTAATAGCAGTAAGAAAACTCTCAATTAACGTATTTATTCATGGAACCATAAATATGCGCTTACACTTTTACGTATTTTGATAAATATAACTGGTCTTTTTTTGATGTTTATTTCTTTTGATGACATAAAAAACAAACCAATAAAACCAAACAGAAAAATAAAACAAAAAAACAAATTAAGTAAAAATAACTAAATGAACGCACTTTAAATTTGTGTATAAAATAACCTTGGCGTAGGATATTCCGTTTTCCACGCGAACTTCATCATCAAAAATAACGGAATGACGCGCTAACGGGAATGGCCTCGATTTAATGGGTGGGTTAAGCTTTACCCTGAAACCCTTTGTTTTATTGCCCTAAAGGGAGCACATATGCGGACGGTAATTTTTCATGATAAAGCCGAACACGAATTGACTGCGTTACTGTTACCCACGCAAGTCACGTTAATGCGTCAGTTTACACGCTGGGAAACGACATCGGGTCAACTTGCTGGGTTACAGGTGCTTCCGCTGCGTGATGGGCTATTCGACATTAAAGTCATCGATTACCCGAAAACGAGACGCGTGCTTGTTTACCCCACACAGACGCACATTTTTTTGCTGCGCATTTTCATCACGGCCACGCCAAACGTGCACCGCTTAGAAGTCACACGAGCACATCAACGATTGAAGGACATGAAGCCGCCATGCAGAACGCTTGAGCAAGTTCATGCCACTGCCCTACAAAATCCAGCTTACCAGCAAGCCTATGAAGCGGCTGCCCTAATAGAAGAATACCAAGCCGTGCTGGCCCGCTGGCGTACCGAGGCAGGGATAACCTCGGCACACGTCGCGGCGCGGATGGGAACCACCACCTCCACGATCGCTCGGATGGAAAAAAATCCGACCAGGATGAGCGATAAGGTATTACAGCACTACGCGCTCGTCTGTGGCGTTCAGGATTATTTATCCCCTATCAATGCGCTGCATAAATAACGCCGCTCATCCTGATGGGGTACCCATATACGTTCTTTATGAAGAACGTCTTGCTACAACGAGTTACGATGAACCCCATCAACAATCATTGATGTTATCACCACTTTAAAAACGCCTGATTTGCTTATTCCTATCCGCGCGGCAGAAAATAAAGAGATTTATGAGATAACCGCGCATCTACAGCAACGGATTGCCACAATCATGCGCTATGCGGTGCAATCTGATATTATTGGTTATAACCCTGCCATTGATATCGCAGGTCACAGGGCAACGCAAAAATATGAAGCCCAAATTGTTGGCGGCGTGGGATAAAACCATGCTAGTTAAGCGATTCATTATAGAGACAATTAATGACCAGCTGAAAAATATCACACAGATTGAACATTCACGTCATCGGAGTTTGCATTGATTCATGTTGAATTTATTGGCGGTTTGATTGCTTATTGTTTGAAACCGAAAAAGCCATTACTGAATATCTCGAATGCCGAGAAAGCAGGGCTTCAGGTAATGACTTAAACCGATCTCAGGTTAATTATACACAGAATATAAGTGTGAGTTAGGTTATAAAATAAATAGCAGTATAATGTTCAAAATCCATCAATATTTAAATCATTTATATAGAAATTACCTTTCTGTTTTAGGCTGGTGTTCTTCTGTAACATTCTCCGCAGGAATACACCAAATCCCCTGATCACAGTTAGGGTTGCATTTTTGATTGCTTGTAAAGTAGTGATAGCGCTGGACACAAAACCAATCCGTGACCTTCAAAATGGGTGAAACTGACCGAACCTGTGTGTTCAGCCATTCTTTGTCTCGTAAGCTCTTGAGCTTGCTGATGACCAGTGGACAATGTTCTGCCGTTTGAAGCTCTGAATGGGTAAACCATGACTCTGTCGGTGTCTTTTAAAATGTGATAGGTTCAGCGACTCTGCGCAGTGAGAACAGTAGTAGCTTCCTTGCAAATCACTTGATTCTTGGGTTGCTCCAGCGAAGCGATTATTTTGAGTCAGGGCCAACATCATTTTGACTTCATGTGATTTAAGCATGGGTGTAATCCTTCTGTAAAACTCAGAACTGATTTGGTAACCCATATTGAAAATTAGAACGCCACTGAACAGACAGGCTGTGCGTTTAGGACATACCGTGCCTAAAACGCGCTCAATTACGTTAGGTATAGTTTAGGGGGCTGTGGATGACTCATGGTTCGGACATCAATTGGAGGATGTGGAAAGTCGGATGTTAGTAGCACCAGTGTCTTAGGATACAAGGGCGGAGTTGGGGCCTCTAGATTCAGCAATACGATTTTGTAACCATTGCTCAATTTCACTCCGTAACCAACGTGAGCTACGCCCTAGTTTGATAGGTTTAGGAAACTCACCGTCTTGAATCAGCTTATAAAACCACTTATCCGTTAATCCCGTTAGCTTAGTGATGAATTTCATATCAATAAATTGGTCGCTTAGTAGTGGGGTATCAGTTGTTTGAATAGTCATTGTTTGTTTCTCCGATAATTGAAAAGGAGAAGGATCCGAAAAGGGATAATGGGTGTGGCCGGAATCCTTCAAACAATAACTGACTGGCGTTATTTTTGATTCAGCATGAAAGATTAGGTTGAGCTTAATTACTTTTTCCATATATGAAAAATTACCCCCTGAGTTAGGGGGTATTAAATGATGATGTCAGTTTTCATTCACCTAATTTTTATTTCGTTTTCGTCCAATTTGTCTTTCAGTCGGAATATCACTGACCTGATAAATACGACGTTCTGTACGCTGGCTGTCTTTGCCTAAATAACTTAATATATATTTCATACCACTACGACCATCCTCGTCGGAATATTCAATAACACGCTCACCAGGAACTTGATAATATGGTTTAGGTTCACAATGGTGTGTATAACCTTCACCTTCAGTAACCTCTTCCCATATATCACTAATATATTCCCAAAAACGCCACACCTTCCGGTGACGCTGGCCATTAATGTAAAATGCTGCGTGAATATGATAGCGATGTTGTTCTCCGTATTCTAATACCCATGCAAATCCCACAATGCCAGAAATATCTTTTACCTGTTCGATTAACAATGTCATCTCCGAAGTGATTTGATGAATATCGGCATATTTAAATGATTCACTTTATTTGCGATAAGCAAAATCGATACGCAACATTAGGAGTTTTGAATAATACTCAAATAAACCATCTTGATGATTAAATAATTTACGTTGCAATGAAGGGGCCGGTTTATGATTAAATTTAATTCCGCTTTTCATAATGGTTATCCTCAGTAAATAATATTTCTCATGGGATAACGCAATACTTTAAATTTTGAATGAAAATATTCATAATGATAATGATGGGAGGTTGATGTCAATTAAATATTATTATCACTACGTAGTTCAATTGAACGTAGTGGTAGAATGGTTGATAGGCCTTTATTTTTATTAGATAGTTTTAATCTCTCAGTTGTGAAAACAGTATGGTCACTTTCGGAGTGTTTGCATCAAAGGATTATTATCATGACTGTGTTATTCATAGTAATGGTAGAAATAAACACTTGATAAAATCGATAGTCTAGTTTCTTTATCGATTAACAAAATATCTTCTTTATTAAATAATACTAATTAACCTAAATGATTTATTTTCGAATAAACAATACACTCGGTCACCGATTATCATCGTGCATAATCCTTCCTATTCTTCGTGACTAACATTAAGAGCACATGGCTTGAGCATGTTCCATTAAAAATACTAAAATTAATTAAAAACCAAGATTATCATTCATAAAGCAACCATAACTTATTGATTATTCATTTTAATAAATAATTGAATTGCATAATATCCTACATAAAACCCGCTAATTTAACATTGATTTCATGCAGATAATTATGTTATAGCCATTATAAAACCCTATTATAGCTAGCTTGAAATACGGTGACATCTTAATGCATTTTGTGTAATATCCACTCAAGAAAATGCAAGTAACATTGTTCAAATTTGTACGGAGAAATGACGATATCTCTCATCAAAAAATCAGACATTGCCTGTCTTTAGTCACACAAAATAATAAAAATGGATAAAAGGAAAGTACATGAACCAACATATTGAAGTAAACTCAGTCAGAGAAGGGGTTTATTTACTTTGGCGATTAAATTATACAGAAGAAGCCCAACAATTTATTTTCAATACAGTTAACGATACACAGCAGATAAACAAACGTATTCATGAAATAATCAAAAAATCGTTAAGTGAAAATGATGGTGATGCAACAATAATTCAGAATGCGGCTCGATATTTAAATAAATTCAGATTCCATCAAATTGATGAGTCACAATTAGTTTGGTTAAAACGCGAACATCTAGCAAGTCTATATTTTTAGTTATGGTTAATTAAAAATCATATAACGGTATATAGCAATACCCCTGGTCCTTCTCGTCGTTATTCCCTTAGAGATAGAAAAATTAATTTTACCCTTGATGAAGTTTTCAATTTAATTCCTAACTCTATCGAACAAACATACCAAGCGGCTTTATTTTTATTAGATATTTTACCTAACAGCAGTCTATTGAGAAAAAGCAACATCGTTTCAACTATCCGGCAAGATTATCTTGATTATCAACTCAAGCTCAACGCTAATTTTGTTTGGTTAGTGGACGCAGATGATGACAATATTCAATGGGTGATGACACAATTTACCCAACATCGCCGAATTCTTTCTGATGTTAGGGAGTTCCAATTTTCACCCGAGATACAACGTTTTGCCCTTCCCATTCTCTATTCACTTTGGGATGCCCACCGAGATACAAAAACACTTTTCCTAACCGCACTACGCAAGCGTTATGCCAATATGAAACACCGAAAAAAAGTGGCTGACAAATCGCCTGTGAATATTTGTATTTCAGAAAGTAGTAAGAAAAAACTGATTAAACTCGAAAAGTATTTTAATCGAAATCGCGCAGATGTGATTGAACATTTAATCGAGCAAGCTTGGGTTGAGCGAAGCAACAAAAACTAAAAAAATCTCAGTTATATATTATCTCACTGAATATCATTCTCTTTGACGTTATCCGGTCATTCCTATGGAATGGCCTTTTTTATATTGAGGTTTTATATGAAGAAATTATCGGGCTATGCCCTTATTCGCCGTCATCTCCGACGCTACCCCCGTTCACTACGACAAGCCTTATTAAAGGAACTTAACCAATTAGTCACTTATGAACCCGTGATTGGCATTATGGGAAAAACAGGCGTAGGTAAAAGCTCACTGTGCAATGCGCTATTTCGCAGTCAGGTTTGTGATGTCAGTGCGGTAGAGGCTTGTACCCGCCAGCCTCAGCGTATTCAGTTACGCTTTGGTCGACATACGCTCACACTGGTTGATTTACCCGGTGTCGGGGAAAGCCAAGTACGTGATGAGGAGTATCGTGAGCTCTATCGTGAGTGGATACCTAAACTCGATATGGTGCTTTGGGTACTGAAAGCCGATGACCGTGCTTTCTCCATTGAAGAGCAGTTTTATCAAACGGTATTTAGTGAGTATAACGGAGCTCTGCCCGCCATAGTTTGGGTTTTAAATCAGGTGGATAAAGTTGAGCCCACTGAGGAATGGCATCGTGCATCCTCTCAACCCTCCAAGCAACAGTTATCCCATACCGTATTGAAGCATCAATTAGTCGCAAGCCAAATGCGTGTAGCCCTTGATGACGTTATCCCGATATCGATTAAAGGTCGTTACCATTTATCCCAGTTAGTGGAGGGCATTATTACTCATCTCCCAAAGCAATCTCGCAGCCCGCTAGTGCCACATTTGCAAAGCCCTTACCAAACTCCCCACGTGATTTCTCAGGCTCGTCGCTCTTTCGGCGATGCCGTCGTCGAGATTATTGACCGAGTGATTGATTTCGCGCCATTACCGCAGGTGGCTCGCCGCGCACTACAAGCAACTACGCACCATATCGCGAGTGCCGCTCGTTCTGTTTGGTCATTTTTCTTTAATTAATTCAATCACATTCCCGCAATACGAATCTATCTATAAATGATTTTACGTTGTCATGATCGAATTTGTCGATCGAACCGATCGGTTTTATTCATTATCCACCGCCTGTTTAAGCCTATAGACTCTCTCAGAGAGATTTGTAATTTATATTTACTTATAAAAATCAATGCGATAAAGCGCAGGGGTTGTCACGTACTTAAGGAGGTAAGACACATGCCATTACTGCTACTGTGGGTCGGACTGGCGCTATTATTGGGGATTATTGCATCAAGCAACGGTCGTTCATTTTGGGGCTGGTTCATTCTTGGGATAATCATTGCCCCCCTACTGGCGGGACTACTGTATTGGGTATTTGGGAAGTTTCGTTGATGAGAACACTGTTACGTCTACTCGGCAAAATTACTCGTTGGTATATCACACTCATCATCTTTATGGCTTGCCTGTTATTTATTATTACCACACTCGGTGATATGGCTGGCTTCTAATTGGAAAATATCATGAAAACAAAATGCATTATTTCAGCGCTGTTGATTTCAGCATTAACCCCGACATTAACGCAGGCTTTTGGTAACCAACACACTTGGACAAGCCATAAAACGCAAGGCCTCTCCGAGTTTATTATTTTAGGGCAGGGCCAATCCCAGCTCTATCTGACCTGTGATGATGAAGGCAAGCAACCCGTAACGATGGTATTTACGGATGTGAATGGCCAACAGGTGCGTATGGATGCAGACCAATATCTTGAGATGAAATTTGACGGTGAAGACGCTGCCAATGTGAGCGAAAGTGAAACCCATATTGGTGCGCAATTTGTGCAGTGGGCTTGGAATATGCTACGCAGCGAGAAGCAAGTCACCGTGTCCGGCGAAGGTGTAATCCCTACCACGTTTACACTCAACGGTGCAGCCACCGTCATTCCCCACTTTGAAGAGAAGGGTTGTGTGCCTAAATTTGTATTCTAGCCCACATCATCATGTTGCCTGCTAAACATCACTATTTACTGTGTTCTTGGCAAAAAATAATCAATACATCATAAGAGTGAAAGTAATGAAAAAAGCCATTTTAGCTATTTTGTTTGGTCTGAGTTCGTTTTCAAGTTTAGCGGATAATATCCCCATCCAAGTGAGCGCAGGCCCCAGCACCGCAGGTCGGTCTTACAGTAAAATCTATGTCACTTCGCGTGTCGATAACGTGGTAATCAAAAAGATAAATGTGAATCGAGGAAATTGTAAGGATGCAGAGGACCGCCCTTGGAAGCCTGTAAGGCTGTCATTTGGGAGTACGTATGAGCGTATTTTCACCGGTAAACGCGGGGGAACACCGTGCAATTTGATTGAAGTGGTGGTTGATACTAGCCAAGGTGTATGGACATTTAATTTCAAATAATCATCCTCTGTTTTTTTATGGCCTGCTCAATATAGCAGGCTACCTTATTTTGTTTATCAATGAATTCCCCTCTCTGACATCTAATGTAAAACGCATTGCCTCAGGTTATTTATCAAACCCAACTTTTTATTCTTCTTTATATCCCTCAAGCCTATTTATTATTCAATTATTACATGGAGATATCACATGTCATCCTCTTATTCAGTCTCACAACCAACCACGCTTATGCAGGCTAATGTCGTTCCACTTTCTGCTAGGCCAAATTTCTGGCAAACCCACTTTGGCACCGTTAAAGGCTTCACCACGTTTGAAGTGGTGATTTTCACTATCATGGGTCAGTTCTGTGATGAATACACTGGCGGCTATTGGGAATACTGCACGTTACCCAACGGCGGCGCGTTTATTTATCCTGATTTGGGCTCTGAAAAACTCACACTGTTCAATATGCACAATGGCAATGAAGCAGTGCTGAGCCCTGAAGCAGCAGGTATCGCTGTCTGCTTGATGCTGTATAGCCAATGGTCATTTAGAACGGAAAGTGAGCTGCTAGTTGAGCGTTTCTACCAACTTCGTGACTACACCATTCAACATCCTGAAAGTTCAGCTATTTTCCATCTTATTGATTAGCTTTCCCTTAATTTATTCTCTCAGTCTTACCTATCTACTTTATTCTCAAGGAAATCCATTATGACTCGTTTAGCTTCCCGCTTTGGTACGGCGAATAGCATTCGTCGCGACCGCCCGTTAACCACCGAAGAATTATTCCGTACTGTACCGAGTGTTTTCTCTGAAGAAAAACATGAATCACGCAGTGATCGTTACACTTACATTCCAACTATTACCTTATTGGATAGTCTTCAAAAAGAAGGATTCTATCCGTTCTTTGCTTGCCAAACTCGCGTACGAGATGCTAGCCGTCGAGATCACACTAAGCATATGTTGAGGCTACGTCGTCATGACCAAATCACGGGTAGTCAAGTGCCTGAAATTATTCTTTTAAATAGTCATGATGGTTCAAGCAGTTATCAAATGTTACCGGGGTTATTTAGAGCAGTATGTCAAAATGGTTTAGTTTGCGGTGATACCTTTGGTGAAGTTCGTGTCCCCCACAAAGGTGATGTCGTTGGGAAGGTCATTGAAGGGGCGTATGAAGTGTTAGGCACCTTTGAGGCTATCGCCGAAAAACGTGAACAGATGCAATCGTTATTGTTACCACCACCAGCACAACAAGCCTTGGCACAAGCGGCTTTAACATATCGCTTTGGTGAGGAACATCAACCGATTACCGAGGAACAAATATTACAGCCGCGTCGCTGGGAAGATAAGAAAGATGACCTATGGACGGTGTATCAACGTTTGCAGGAAAATTTAATCAAAGGGGGATTATCGGGTAGGAATGCTAAAGGTAAGCGCGCTCGCACTCGTTCTGTGAATGGAATTGATGGGGATATTAAATTGAATAAGGCGCTGTGGGTAATGACTGAAAAGATGCACGAGTGTTTTTTTGGGCGAGCAAGATGATAAATGTATCACTGTATCAATAATCTGTCCCCGATAATGGCTTTGTCATAAGAGCAAAGCCATTCCCCCAGTAGCACTTAATGCCAACGAAGTCACCTTAACGACTCGATATGCCTAGTGGATTTGAAAGTAAGGTATGAAAATTAAAATATTAAATGACGGTACTTATGCACAACTGATTAATTACTCTTTCCCAATTATTGTTGATTGCACGTCAATAAATGAAAATAAGCGAGCCTTTGTGAAAAGTCGAGAATTGGGATTTAACAGCGATGCGTTCTTTGAATTTTTAAGTTGTGAATATGAGATTGTTCATGAACAAAAACAATCAACGCACCTTTAACATTGAGGGAACATCATGAAATAATCAGAACGACAACTAAAAACATTGGATAACGTTAAACTCAATTACGACCAGCTCTGCAATAAAAAAACTCCTCTCACTGGCGAAAAAAGGGATAATCCAGTGGTGCACTTTCGCCCGCTGGGTATTAACTGAGTTGGGTGTTGAAGTATTAAATAGCATAAAAGAGGAGCTTTAAATTATTAGAATTTTAAATAATCCCCCCTAGCTTCCCCTACTTACTGCCGATAACTTAATAAAGTTTACTCTGATTATCGCCTAAACAACTTCCACAGAAGTCCACCACAGTCAATGGAGATACTCATTTGATGAAATTATGCTAAAATCATTCGGATTGATGTTGAATAATATTTTTGAAGTTCGTAATGAGTACGATTTCGTGCTGCGAACCCAAACTATGGTTTAGGATGGAGACAGAAAAACACCCTGTTCGACTTCAAAATCAATGTAAAAACATCTTGGGGCCCTAACGGGGGCTCTTTTGTTTTTGACTTTCGATAATTATAGATATATCAATACACTATATTGCGAGTTTCATTCTGAGTCCGGGCACCACCTCATTATTAACAGACGTCAATCGACGTCTGTTTTCGTTTGTAAAGCCCGCTAATTTCAACACTCTCCTAAATTCCAATTCAACTCGACTCTATCTATTATCAACATTATCAACATTATCAACTTCATTGTCCGAGTGTTGTTTAAGAGTACTCGATATTGTACTCACATCCCCCTCAGGAAGCTCACTATAACTGTGACTGATATATGTGATATTGCCAGCGTAATGTCATTAGGTAAAAATTGACGCTTACCTATGTGAGGCCCATACCGATGCTCTCTAGTTTATCGTGGGCTGCAACAATTTTTATCTGTTAAAAAACCTACTCAGTTTTAGGAACCAACAGAATAACCACCAATTAAGTTTACCAATTAGTTAAAATTTACATAAAAATTAGCTTAATATTATTTAAATAATCACCTCTGCATATAAAAACAATACATTTTCCGACTATATAACTTCACTCCAAAATATGATACAAATAACTTAAAAATGAAATGAGTGAGCAATATGAAAGATATTAATAAAAAATTAAAATATATTAACTTTAGAAATAACGGAACATTTTTGATTGCCGCAATAGTAAACTCAACTATCTGTTTTTCTTTATTTGGCACCATTGGTGGAGTATTTGGAGTTATAACAACATTATTCTCCAATATCGTCTATGATGCAAAACCTGATAGCAGTAATATTTTTTACATCTTTTTTCTATTATGTTTGGTTATCGTTGGTGGGGGCATTGGTTTTCTACTAAAGCTAACCATTTATTTTTATATCTATTTATTTATCCTATCATATTGTTATTACCTTTTTTACAAAAAAGATGATTATTTAGATCGCACATTTCCATTTTTAATTATTTTTTCCTGTATGGGAACAACGTTAGACTCTATTAGCATTGACTTGCCAATGGCATATCTCTCGGGGGTTGCCGTTAGTTTAGTCATTTTTAGCCTACTGAAACATAAAAACAATGAAATTCATGCGTTTAAAAATGGGTTATTTTCAAAAGCAATTTATCATAGTGACGAAAAAATATATATAAGAGCCTTCTTTTTCAGCTTTTTTCTATTCTTAAGCCTTTCAATACCCGACTATCTAAATCTATACAAACCTTATTGGGCTCCTCTAACATTCATTATGTTACTCCACCCAAAAGAAATGAATATAATAAAAGTTACGTTACTTAGGTTTTTAGGAAGTCTATTAGCAGCAGCTTTTGTCATCACTATGTTTAGTATAACAAAATCAAAAGAAACTTATATTTACTTATCTGTATTAGCTTTAACCATATTTTTTATCCCTACATTTTTCCGTTTAAATTACATGCTAAAGACCTTCTCTATTACTGTATTTGTTTTACTTCTTCTTGAGGAAACGCTATTTTTACATAACCCAACTTATTTACTTCCCATATCAAGGGTATATGAGACATTTATAGGTGGGGTTGTAGCAATCCTTGCTAGCTTGGTTTTAAACATTATAAGGATTATAAAGAAAAGGAAAATCACAAGTTAATAGTAAGGAAAAACAGGGAAGCTTCTTCTTTATAAACCATGAAGCTTCCTCTCTTTTTAGACCACAACAGACGCTAGTTATGACAAAAAAGCAAATGTAGCTTTATCAAATTTTTGTATATCTATGCACTTATTTTTCACGTCTATTACAATACCAATGGCTAAACCAACGTGTAATGTAAATATAAATCAGAATAACTAATGTAACAATAAAAACATCCATATCTAGAGTTTTAGTATCAAAGCCAATTATACTTATGAAGATCACAGGTGATAATATTAAAAGTATTATATCAAAAAATAATTGTAATCTATAAGGCTTTGAAGTGATCCCATGCCATATTGATTTACCTATTTTCATTTCAAAACCTCTTATTCTCTTATAAATTTAAAAATATTAGTATGATAATTAACTATATTGCTTATTACCTACTGAGTATCCGATATAAATCGCAACAAACCCGATAACGATACTTAAAACCAAATAGCTTATTGCAACTAAGAAGAACTGTGGGTACTTCATTATTTCCACTGCTCCATACACAAAGCTGGAAAATGTCGATAACCCTCCCATGATCCCTGTAGCTAAAAAAGCATTCATCCCTTGGCTTATTTTATTTCTCATAAGTAAGCCTGCAACAATACCCAACAATAATGATGCGACGATATTTGCTATAAATATGTCAAGAGGGAAATGGTCATTCATGGTTGGAACAGATATCATCAATAACTCGCGACAAATTGCACCAATTGCACCACCAATAAAAACTAAGATCATGATATTCATTTTTAGCCCCTGTTAGTTTGCTAACCAAGCACCAGTAAATGCCGCAGCTAACCCAACTAAAACCGAAAGTAATAAATAAAATAAGGCGAGCAATTTTTGTCTAGTTTGAGTTAACTTCAAGGCATCAAGCTGCATACTACTGAACGTTGTATACCCCCCCAGTAATCCAGTTAAAATTGCTGATTGTAGAAATGCACCATAACGGTCATCCCAATCGATCGCAAAATAACGGCTTAAAAAACCAATAACAAATGCTCCTGAAATATTAATAATGTATGTTGATAATGGGAATTTCCCATGATAACGCTCCCCCACTAAGCGACCAATCCACCACCGCAGTAATGAACCAATACCGCCGCCAAAACCGACTAATAAAATATCAACAGCTACCATTGCAACGCCCTCTATTTAATATCATAGATATAAAGACATCGTTTTTAGAATTTAAATTAAAGCACACACATTAATTGAACATCGTTAATAAATAATCGTTAAATGACGATATTAAATAGCCAGTAATCTTATTTAGCTTTATAAGATAATTCATTCTGATATTGCCATATTCCAAACCAATGTACACACCTTTTCCAATAGGAACTTATTATGACTAAAAACAATCATCGATAATGGTCTTTCTTCCGAAAGTTGAATTAAAAACTGCCATATATCTTTCTGTAAATGCGCATCTAACTGTGCGGTAATTTCATCCGCAATTAATATTTTTGTTCTTGGGTCTAAGGCTCTTAATAAGGCAATTCGAGCAAGTTCACCACCAGAAAGCTCACTTGGCCTTCTAACCAACCACTCTGATTTAATGAACAACCTTTCAAGGTAGTATGGGTCAGGCTCCCAAGCATCCCTAACACTTTCCCCTACTGTCCGGTACGGGTTAAAACATTTTTCAGGGTGCTGAGGAACTAACTGAATAGGACAATATTCTTTTTGAGATAAACTTTTACCATTAAATAATACATTTCCTTGGGTCGGTATTTGCCATTGTGCTAATACACGGCCCAAGGTTGTTTTACCAAAACCACTCGGTGCTGAAATCCCTAATCGCTCATTTTTATCCAGTGAAAAAGAAAGCGAATCCCATAAGGTTCGGTTATCTTGCTTTATACATAAGTTTTTAACTTCTAACATATTTTCAGCTCTCTATAAGCTAATAGATGGATAACCAAACAACAGCAATAAAAATACAAATGATGGAAATAATACCGCCAGATCTAGTGAACTCTAAAAACGATATTTTAATGCCGTGGGCTGAAGATTGTTCAACGGCAATAATTCCAGCAATACTACCGAATATAAATATATTACCTGCAAAACAAGCACCTAAAATTAACGCTGCACCGAGTAAATCAACATTGCCATGAGGGTAAACAAACTGGATCAATAAAATAACCGTTGGTGTGGTTCCGACAAAAATACTCATCACGATAGTGACTAAAAATAACGTAATCGGGCTATTTAGGTCGATACCTTTACCCAATAAGTAATGTAGTATCTCTTGAGGAATACCCGTATTTGAAAATGCGGCATTAATAATAAATAGCCCCATCATTAGCAGAATTAAGTCACCATCAACATGCTTTAACATGTCACTGGACGCTATTTTTCTGTTTAACAATAAAAAGCATGCTGCCGATAATGCAACAAGCTCACGCGGCAAATCACTGAATAAAAAAGCCAAAATAACAGCAAATAAAACTGTAGCGGCCTTTATTGTTTCCCACCAATTAAATTCAATAACTGAAGGCTCACCACTAGACATTAATGATTTTTTATCTTCAGATAAATACCAGCGGTTACGATAAAGTAAGGAGATCACACACCATACAATTGGAATTGAAAATAATACTGGAATAGCCGTAATATTGAGTATTCCAATAAAAGATAAGTCCAATCCTTGTGCAACAACCATATTTTTAGGGCTACCAATTAAAGAACCGGCGGCACCATTATTGGCAGCAAAGCAAAAGCCAAGTAAAAAAGGAATAGGGTTAAGGCCTCGAGATAACGTGATAGACACCAATAAAGGCGTCATTGCAACGACAACAATATCGTTTGTAAGTACTGAAGCAAGAAGTGCCCCAACAATAATGAAAACCGCCATTAATTTGGGTGGGCTAATATTTAAGCTAGCGACTTTTTGAGCCGCTTGGTGATAAAAACCTGATACCGTAAATGATGCGGATACCACCATTAAACCAAATAATAGCCCAATTGCACTGTAATCAATGGCATCCCAAGATAATTTTGGCGAGATAATCCCAAACCCTATCATGGCCAATGCACCCGCTACAGATGCGCCAGTACGGTCAATTTTAATCCCAGGGAAAGTCCCAAAAGCCATTGCGACGTACACTAAAATAAAAATAATAACGGTTAGATCCATAATAAATTCTCTATCTCTTATCTATATTTTTATTTCTTCGTATAAATGATAAAGCTGTAGATATTCCATAACAGCAATTATACAATTGAGACCCTTGCATACTATGAATCTAAGATGTTGTTTGAAAAGATAATATTTTCCATCACTTGGTTATTAATATTTTCTCCAAAAATCATTTTAATCAACACTTCACTCCCTAAAGATGAGAGAGAAATAAGCAAGTCTGCATGCAATAACTGCATGTTTTCGTAATTTTTATCATCATTGACAGCAATAACACTTTTAATGTTTCCGCCAACAATTTCTTTCGCCGCTAACATAGAAATAGTATTTTCAGAATCAGAGCTACCTAGAATAAATAATGCTTTAGCCTGGCCTAAATTAGCGCTATTTAATGTATGTTTATTAATTTTCTCCGTGGCAATAACTTGCGCATTATCTGGATAGTTCTTTTTCTGTTCTTCATGGCAAAGTACCATGACGTCTAAGTCGCGTTTTCTTAATCCGTGGTAGGTGTTTAAAGCTAAAGGGCTTGCGCCAACAATAATGTAATGGTTTTTCATACGAAATAATCTCTTCTTAACAATTTCTTGTGTGCTCTTTGCAAATACCCCTAGGAAATAGACAATAGAGGTTGTAAAAATTGTAATACCTAAAATAACAATCGAAATTGTAAATAACCTAGCTTCAACACTAATCGGAATAATATCGCCAAACCCGACTGTCGTCATACAAACTAAAGCGAAATAGAATGCGGATGAGATATCAGTAACATGAGGTTGAAATTGTTCGCCTAAATACAAAGTCCCAAATACAGAATAGCCCAGTAGGACACTTAAGCTCATAAAAGCAACAAAGCCAGCGCCAGATAAGCTATGGCGATTAAATGCTTTCCAATTTGCAATGGCAATAATCAACACTATTAGTGAAAAGGTTCCAGTCAGCGCATTTTCTCTCGCTAATACCAAGTTAATTAACATAATAATGAACAGCATAAAGCAGCTAAATAACCAACCTATACGCAGTCCTAAATAAACAGGAATAGCAAGAATAATGAGCACTACACCAATAGCAAACCTTGGAATATCTAATAATTTAACTAAACCTAAAGATTGTAGCCAATCAACAAAACCTAGATGCTGCGAGTATAAATGGAAATCATAAGTTGAAATGATGGGGGAAATAATCAAGCCCCCATCAGCAAGTATTAATAATGAGAGCACTATGCGTAGCATTCTCATATTTTGAATATATTTATATATTGCATTTTTTTTCATAATTGAATACCAAAAAGTTTTATTGCAATATTATTGCCGATGCTTAGGCATAATATCTTGGTTCGGTACTAAAAATAGCCATGATGCTAGAACAAATGGCATCGTTAAAGTCGGGATACCAAATGGTTCAAGAATAATGTCGAGTGCGCCTTGAACAAATACGGTGAATATCACACCAACGATGGCATAAACCACCACCCGATAGCTCGGTTTATTAAACGTAGAACCTAGAGCAATCGCGGTTAATACAGCGCTAAATGAATATAAACCAGTGTGAATACTCGCAAAATCACCTTTTAAAAAGGTCGCAACGATAAAAGCAAGAAGAGAACCAAATACGGCAAATATCGCCGCCCACATAGAACTCACCGCTAGACCAATTACAAAAATGATACCGACAACCATGCTGCTAAGTAAAAATACTTCAGAAACACCACGAAAAATATCAGCGATTAGGTCACTGTGAGGAATTGACCCAATAGGTTCAATAAGTTGTTTTGGCAAAGCAGGAGTTGGTAATGCAACGCCTTCAATACCTAAGAAGTTATAACTCGCGAGCAGAATAATCCATGATACTAAAACAAAAGGAGCAGTTAATGCTGCGACTTTCCAATTTTTTAGAAAATCCATTAAAGAGATAGTGGCTATAACGGAAACAATGCTCCCTAATACGATAGTTAACCAAACAAATGGGGTATTCTCTAAAAAAGTCGGTAGTGCAACTCCAACTAAGCAGCCATTATAACCATAAAGCCCTGAACGCAACGATTCAGTATCTAACTTACTAATATAAGCTGTAAGTGTAGCGACAACGGTGCCTAACAAACAACCTAGAGCGACTTGCGGCATTCCTTCTAAAAAAGCACCGATGAAAATCGCAATAAAAAATAGAAGTCCGGTTAGTGCGTTATTTTGAAACATAACTTGAGCACAGCCACGCAAAACGATATCAATAAATTGTATCGCTATATTTTCGCTGGCCAACTTATTCCAAGCGTTCTGGTTTATTGTTTTTTCCATCGTGAAATTCCTTAATAGGAATATCAGTAGAGAAATTATAAAAATCACTCTACTGATAATATATTAATAAATTACCTTGATAACCCAAAAGGTTATTTCAGTCACTTTATGACTACTGTGTATCTCATTGCTAAAAAATATTTAACGCCATAAAAAAGGTTCTTGTAGCGAAATACCTAATATTTCTTCTCTCGCTATTTGCCAAAAATACCTGACGGCATCCTTCACTTTTGGACTATCAACCCCCAATGCTTTAAATATTAACCCACACTCATTCGGTAATTGAGTTGCCCCAAAAGCAATTTCATTTTTCGGGTCATATATCGCATCTAACCGTTCTAAAATGCGTTCATGATGAATTTTAGGTGTCAGTAAAATCACATTGCCAAAAGTATCGAAGCTATCCATAACCGCAGTAATGTTTAGCGGTGCCTTTTTGGGCTCTAAAATATATTTTTCAACAAACAACTCTTTATTTAACGATGACTCTGCTCGAATATGTGACGAAAAAACATCAAACCCAAACTGCTCATCTGGGTGATGATATTTTCGACCTGACATCAGTATTTCTGAGTAAATCATCGTTGCACTTGGATGAATATTAATCCGCGTGTCAGTAATAAACCGAGAATTACGGTGAGGAATGATTGGGTCTGGTAAATATTCTAAATACCCATCTTCCTCAACGACAATATTCTGGTACTGTGTGGCGTAGTTCGCTTCCATCATATGAACTTTGGTCGCAGACTGCGTTGTCACATGAGCACAAGCCCCCTTTTCAACAATAATATCAAGGGCTTGTCGGTCACCTTGTAATAGGCTACCTGAAGTTGAAATCATCGTGACACAAGGCAGTTGGGGCATCAGTTCATCCCAATAAAGTGCTTTTTGCACTAATGAGGGAACACGACGCTCCATTTCCACCAGCTCACTACGATATTCACCTTGAGCAAACCTTAATTTTAAGTAACCACTTTTACCAACAGCACCACTTTGCATTTGTTTCGGTTCATCTTGATATGCGGCGAGTTCAGGTGCATTGCTGCCTAAAATATGAGCTTTAACACGCGTTGGAGTATTTGCTATATCTGCCCTGAAATTCGTCATCTTTACCCCCTTGGAACTTGGTGCGTAAAGAGGAATTTATCCATGATCATATCAACCAACTCAATAACCCCTTCCCCTGTTTTACAGTTGGTTAGTACATAGGGACGGTCGCCACGAACGATTTTCGTGTCGTGTTCCATCACTTCAAGGCTAGCACCAACATAAGGCGCTAAGTCAATCTTATTAATAACTAAAATATCAGCTTGTACTAAACCTGGGCCATTTTTACGTGGAATTTTTTCACCTTCAGCTACATCAATGACATAGATGTAGAAGTCTGCTAGTGCAGGACTAAAAGTTAAAGTAAGGTTATCGCCACCACTTTCAATCATGATCACGTCGCTATCAGGGAAACGTTCTTCCATATCTTCAACTGCAGCAATGTTCATGCTTGGGTCTTCACGTACCGCAGTGTGAGGACATGCCCCCGTTTCAACACCTAAAATTTTCTCTTCATCAAGAATACCTTTCAAGGTACGTTTTACTTGTTTCGCATCTTCGGTCGTCACAATATCGTTTGTGATGATTAGCGGCTTAATGCCTCTTTCAATAAGGATCGGGGTGATCACTTCAATAATTGCAGTTTTTCCTGAGCCAACAGGCCCACCAATTCCGATCCGAGTCATTTTTTTCATCGTTTTTCCCCAAAATTTTTAGTTGTTCGTTAGTTCATAAACAAACGGACAAATGATTTAGTGTGTACCGCAGCTAAGACATCAATAACAGGAACATATGAGGACATTTGTTCTATGTCACCACAGGCTGCGATGTCACAAAAAACCTTAATTTCTTCATTTAATTCAAAAAGAATATGCTGAGTTTCATAGTGTGTGATACGCATTAATCGCATCGCTGCACTTAAAATTGTCATGGCAATACCATATTGGTGCATCACGACAACATCTCTTTCTGTTATTCCTTGTACTGCCATAACCATGGCTTGTATCACCGGCTGGGTTCCCGGAACCTCATTCGCTTTGATTTTTGCAAGCCATCCACTCACTAGTGGATCTTCAAAAATATGAACTGAGATTTCAGCGAGTTTTTTCCCCATTCGGGTTGTCATTATTCGTGCTTCTTCATTCAGCTTGCGGTTATTTACAGCCCAATCAATTTTCGCCAATGTGTCGCTATCTTGAGCAAGAGTGGCGCGATGTGCAGCCACAATAGCAATGCAATCTGAATGTGCAGCAACCTTCAAAGACGTGTGAACAAAGGATTTCAGCGTTTCTTTGTCGTGGACAACACCTTTTTGAATGGCGGATTCAACCCCATTTGAAAATGTAAATGCACCAATTGGCAATGCTGAATCACCAAACTGCATAATTCTAATTAGGTCAGATGCTTCCATATCACTTTCCTTACTCATTAACACGAACGTTATTTGTGTGTATGAGAGTGCCCATGGTCATGATGATGATCATGGTTGTGATCGTGGCTGTGCCCATGACTATGGCTGTGTCCGTGGATCTGCCCTAATTCCACATGAACATGCGTATCCGTTTCTTCTGCCCCACCAAATAATAAACGCGCTTCAGAGTGGCTCAATTCAGGTAAAATAGTTTCGCCCTTCACGAAGGTAAAGGTGTCTTCACCAAAACCATGCGTGCGCATGACCGACCCCATTACCTTTTCACTTACCGTTAGCGGTACGTAAACAAGGTCTCCCTTTAAAACGGCTTTCCAGTGTTGGTTACCTAATGCATGCCCTAATTCGAAGCTAATACGAATATGTTCTTCTGTACTTAGATTTTTTAGGTGGGATAAGTTGACCATCATGACGTCACGTAAGGAGATCTGAACTATCGTCATTGCGTTGGTAGCTTCATCAAATAGCAAAACGTCGCCATCAGATAACAAGACATTCCTGTCCAGCGCGATACCTAAATCTTGGCCTTTTTCGGTATTTTTACGGCAGCGGCTTTTCTGAGCTTCTCGTTGATCGAGGATCAAAATATCAACATCAGCATTTTTCTGACGTGCTTGCCACACTGGGTCTTTTTTAACATTGCCAAGAATATGTTCAATAATGATCATAATATTACCTTTTATGTTAATTCTGCCCACCACCGGCGGGCAGATAATCCAAACATGTACTGATTAGCTAAAGAAATAACGTTGGTTCATTGCAGCTTCGCTAATCGGCTGGCAAGTTGCGTGTTCACCATTCACTTTTACAGCAAAAGTTTCAGGATCAACTTCGATATTTGGTGTTTCACCGTTACGCACTAAATCACGTTTCCCGATAGCTCGGCAGTTATTGACTGCAACCACTTGGCGCTCAAGATCGGCTTTTTCTTTAATGCCATCATCTAATGCTGCTTGTGAAACGAAAGTCACACAGGTGTCATTGACAGTTTTACCCATCGCACCAAACATTGGACGATAGAAAACAGGCTGAGGTGTTGGCAAGGATGCATTTGGATCACCCATTGCAGCCCAGTTGATCATGCCACCTTTAATGACCAGTTTTGGTTTAGCCCCAAACATACGTGGGTCCCATAATACGAGATCGGCCATTTTGCCAACTTCAATCGAGCCTAAGATATGGCTGATGCCTTGAGCAATTGCAGGGTTGATAGTGATTTTTGCCACGTAACGCAGAACACGGAAGTTATCATTACCCGGAGCATCTTCAGGTAGCTTGCCACGGGAAGCTTTCATGGCGTTCGCAGTCTGGACAATACGTAGCCAGTTTTCCCCCACACGCCCCATCGCTTGTGAGTCACTTGAGAACATCGAAATAGCGCCCATATCATGCAGCACGTTTTCTGCTGCAATGGTTTCAGGGCGAACACGGCTTTCCGCAAATGACACATCCGAAGGGATATTTGGGTTCAGGTTATGACATACCATGATCATGTCAAATAGCTCTGACTGGCTATTCACGCCAAACGGTAACGTTGGGTTGGTTGAACTTGGTAATACGTTAGGTTGGCTAACAACTTTAATGATATCTGGAGCATGTCCACCACCCGCACCTTCTGTATGGTAGGTGTGAATAGTTCTACCTTCAAAGGCCTCGATGGTGTCTTCAACATAACCACCTTCATTTAAGCTGTCTGTATGCACTGAGATTTGTACATCAAATTCATCAGCAATACGTAACGCATGACGAATAGCGTTCCCTGTTGCGCCCCAGTCTTCGTGAACTTTCAGCCCCGCAGCACCTGCAACTAATTGTTCGATAAGTGGCTCACGTGTATACGAGTTACCTTTCCCTAAAATACCCACGTTAATAGGTAAACCTTCGATAGCACGTAACATAGAGCGCATGTTCCAAGGGCCTGCCGTCACTGTTGTACCGTTAGTTCCATCAGTTGGGCCAATACCGCCACCAAAGAAAGTTGTCACACCATTTGATAACGCGGCATAGGCTTGTTGCGGAGAAATCAAGTGGATATGGGTATCAATACCGGCAGCCGTTAGGATTAAATGTTCACCAGAGATAGCATCCGTAGATACCCCGACAACCATGCCTGGTGTGATGTTATCTTGAATATTTGGGTTACCACTTTTCCCTACACCAACAATTTTACCCGCTTTAATCCCCACATCGGCTTTAATGACACCTAAACGTGCATCCACGATGGTGACGTTAGTGATAACTAAATCCAAAACGCCATTGTCGCTGGTAAAAGTGTTATTTGCTCCCATACCATCACGTAAAGATTTACCTCCACCATAGACAGACTCTTCGCCATATCCACGTAAATCTTTTTCTATTTCAATATATAAGTCGGTATCGCCTAAACGAATTTTATCGCCTACTGTTGGCCCGAATAAACCGTTGTATTCTTGTCTAGAAATTTTTGGCATGTTATTTACCTTTAATGTTAAGAAGGTGCATTGTTATTCATCATTACTGACATCTAACGCGCTTACTGTTCCTTATGCTTAAAACCACGAGCAATTGCTTTATTTAAGGCGATTGCTTTAGCAGGACGTTCAGTAGCGGCAACGTTGTCACCCGCCCAACCATCAACAAGGTTATTAAACCCATAGACACTTTGTTTTCCGCCATAAGGGATCAGTGAAACTTCTACTTCATCACCTGGCTCAAAACGAATTGCCGTTGTAGAGGCAATATTTAAACGCTTACCGTAAGCCGCTGCACGGTCGAACTCTAATGCATGGTTAACTTCAAAAAAATGAAAGTGGGAACCAATTTGCACAGGCCTGTCACCGGTATTACGGACTTTAATTTTTGTTTCAGGTTTGCCAACGTTGAACTCAATAGGCTCATCTGCAAAAATAACACCACCTAAAGGAGTCGGGGCTTTAATGTTTGTTTTTGAATTACTCATATTTCACCTCATCCTTCATTTATTTAATCGGATTATGGACGGTCACTAAACGAGTACCATCAGTAAAAATAGCTTCTACTTGAACATTTGGAATTAAGTCTTCCACGCCATCCATAACGTCTTTTTTTGTTAAAACAGTCGCTGCTTCTTTCATCACATCCTCAACGGTTTTACCATCACGGGCACCTTCAAGTGCAGTAACCGTGATAATGGCAACGGCTTCGGGATAATTTAATTTCACGCCACGTGCGCGGCGTTTTTCAGCCACATCAGCAAGTGTGTAAACCATCAATTTTTCAATTTCTCTTGGGGTTAACTGCATAACGCCTCCTCAATTGATAAAGCTTAGTGTTAATACTGATAAGTAATCATTTTATGAGCGAATAACTCATTTTATTTTTAAATATAAATTGAGTTAAATATCTAATAACGACGAGTTAAATAAATAAAATTCACACCAATAAACATTCAAATTAAGACAGTCGAAATAAGAGTTTTTATTTATTAGTGACTTCCTACATTTAATTTTTAAATAATATTTATTCACTGAGTCCAATTCATAAACTGTTGTTCAGGCAAAGAATCCCATAGAGATTGAAACCACTTCCCTCCTCCGCCTTGCTTTAATATTTCACTGCTGAGTACTTCTTCTAAAACACCATTACGCAATAACGCAATGCGATCAGCAAAACGCACCGCCATTGCAAGGTCGTGAGTAACCCATAAAACACCTTTACCAGCAAAGCAAAGAGATTTGATATGTTGTAGAAGTTGTATCGCATGTTCATCATCTAGCCATGATGAAATTTCATCCGCAAGAATATATTCAGCTTGGGAGAGCGTCGCACTACAAGCGAGAACGCGTTTTGCCATTCCCCCTGAAAGCTTATTGGGATAACTATGAATTAAATCTGCTTGTAAATTGTATTGCTGTAAATGCAATGCAACGTCATGCATTTTAATATGCTGCCCACTTAATACCGCAGCACGTTCAAGTTGAGGGCCTATCTTAATGAGTGGATTTAATGCACTAACCCCTTGTGGGATATAGCACAGTGAATTACCGCGATATTGTTGTTTTGACTTTTCTGTCAACTGGCACCCATTTAATACAATATCACCGCGACAACGCATATTTTCAGGTAATAAACCTAAACTACTTTGTAGAAGTAAACTTTTCCCTTCTCCACTTCCTCCTACCAATGCAACCATTTCACCTGGCGCAATATCCAATGAGATATCTTGTAAAAGTGGAGACCAACGCTTTTTGCCTAGCCAGCGAAATTTCGCAACATCAATCGTTAGGTTATCAAAACTTAGCATCAATCGCTCCTCAACCATAATTGTTGTACCGCTTTAGCAAACTGATCAAATAACAGCACTAACCCAACTAATGCGACGCCCGGAAACATGGCTAACCACCACGCACCAGTACTTAAGTAACGCAATGCATCGGAAAGTAAAATACCTAACGATGCTTCATGTGGAGACAAACCAAAACCCAAAAAACTCAATGCCGCACTGTGTAATATCGCATGTGGGAACATCAATAACGTCCCTACTAACCATTGTGAAAGGATCATCGGTAAATAGTCATATCGGCATCGGTAAAGCGCACTATTTCCAATCCGTTTCGATAACATGATGTAATCTGTTTGTTGCACTCGAAGCAACTCGGAACGTAAGACCAACGTTAGCTTTGGCCAGTGAGTCAAAGCAACAGCCCAAATTACGCCCACTTTTCCACCACCTAACGTAAAGCAAATCAATATCAATAATAGCAAGTGAGGCAAGGCTAACAGGGAGTCAATACAGCCACGAATAACATAATCCATCGTCCTACTGAACGAAGATAAACTTGCCATCACAAGCGCTATCACTCCACTCGATAATGCAGCGGTGGTGCCAATTTGTAAGCTGGTCGCTATTCCTTGAAATACTCTGTCCCACAAGTCTCTACCTAAATTATCCGTACCGAATAAATGTGCCCATGAAGGTGCTTGTCGACGGTCGAGTAAATTCACATCCACATCAGTTTGAGAAAGCCATGCGGCATAAGCCCCTAAAACCAATAAACATAACAATGAAATAACTAACTTAATTAAGGCTTTATTTGGGTTATAAGTCATGGCTCTCGGAGTACCCCTTTATTCACTCTCTTAAGCATCATGTCAGAGATACTATTACTAAAGAAAATCACTACCGCACATAGCATCACGATCCCCATTAACAAAGGGATGTCACCACGTAAGCCAGCATCAATGGTTGCTTGGCCTAATCCAGGATAAGCAAACACTTTTTCTGCTAGTAATGCTCCGCTGAGCAACTCACCAATAGAGGCGAACTGTAAACATATTGCGGGTGTAATCGCATGTTTTACCACATGAAAGCTTATCATCGACCACCCTTTATCCCCTTGAGCTTTCGCGTAGTGGATAAACTCACTGTTCATCACCTCAGCAACTTTCGAACGAGTATGCAGAGCTATATTACCAATGCCTAACATCCCTAGAGCCACTACAGGTAACACAAGATGATGCACTTTTTGTGACAGTGTGGATGATTGTTCATCTAAGCCAATCGGCCAAGCGCAACAAATCGGCGCCCACTGTAGTGAAACAGCAAAAAGTGACAATAACAGTAAACCAACCCAAAAAACGGGGATCGACGCCAATAAATAAGATAGCGTTGAAATAATTTTATCTGGCCATCTATTTAGGTAGCGCCCTGCTATCAGCCCCAAACCAAAACCAATCACCCCAGAAAACAGCCACGCCGATAATAACAAAGCTAACGATGGCGCTAACCTATCGGTAATCACCTGTGATACAGGGATGTTATAGAGCATGGAATACCCCATATCACCTTGTAACAACTGAGAAAACCAACGCCAAAACTGCATCCACAATGGTTGGTCAAGCCCCCAGCGAGCCGCAATCAACGGATACTGGTCTGGGGGAACATGCATTAAATCATTACCAATATAGGCTTTAATTGGGTCTATAGGTGAATAGCTAAGGAGAATAAAAACCCCAAATGCAGTCACCACTAATAAACAGATAAACCTGAACAAAAGCCCTATGGTTGTCCGCATTACTTGCAGGTCCAAGCCCAGTCATCAACATTATTCAACACTGACCATGAACCGTGGATTTCAGGTGCCCCTTTACCTAGCTCAACACAGTTATTCAATAAATAAAGGTGTTGTACGTTCATTAACCAAGCCCAAGCGGCGTCACCTTGAATACCAGTTCCTGTTTGTCCATCCCAATCCACTTTTTGCCAAAATGGAATAGCGGCATCTTGATCTGGTTGGCGAAGTGCTTCTTCTATCACCTTATCAACTGCGGGATTTTTATAGTAACCTGCGTTATAAAACCCGACACCCGCCGCTTTGCTGCTGTAGTTATGCACCAGTTCCATTGGGTCAAGGCTCCCCCACCCAAATAATGTTGGGTTGGCATGCATGTACTTTTCCACGGTTTCCCAACTGCCTGATTTTAAATCCATCTCAATACCAATCGGCTTTAAGCTAGCCCTTACGGCTTGAGCTAAATCACGACGAGTGCTATCACCACTGGCATACCACAGTGTCAATTTCGCAACCTTACCGTCTTTTTCTCTTAAGCCGTCTTTATTAATTTTCCAGCCAGCGTCTTCCAGTATAGATTTCGCTTTTTCAATATCTCCATCTTTAAACGAAGATTGAGGGTTATTCCAAGGCAAGCCTTCAACGCCCGTATAAGCAGGAATAGCAAAACCTTCTAAAACAGCATCTGCTAATAGTTTGCGGTCAATGGCGTAATTGATCGCTTTGCGAATAGCAACATCAGAAGTAATGTCGTTACCAATTGGGTCGCCTGAGGCATTTTTCTCGCCCGCTGGCGGAATTGGGAATGAGATCCCTCGGTTTTCAACACTATGGCGTTCAATTAGTTTCATACTTTTGACATCTTTAGCATTACTCGCGACAGCTGCGGGAATGCGTACAATATCTAGTTCACCACTTTGAGCGGCAGCAAAAGCGCCATCTTCATTGAGAAAGACAAAAACCATTTTATCGAAATCGTTTTTAGGCCCCGCATAGAAAGGGTTTCTTTCTACGATTAATTGCTGGCCCGGCTGGAAATTCACTAAACGGTAGGGGCCTGCTCCGATAGGGTTATGTGCATATTTTTTTGCATCATATTTATCTGCTGAAACAATGCCTAATGAGCCCAAAACGTTAATAAAGGTACTTTGGGGTGAGGATAATGTGATTTTAACGGTTGATGGGTCAATCTCCTGCGCTTTAGCAAAGTTCCCCATATCCACTTTTCCACCACTTGCTGCGGCATTGTTATAGGTAAAAACGACATCTTTTGCCGTTAAAGGGGAGCCATCGGAGAATTTAAGTCCATCCTTTAATTTTAATGTCCACTCTTTACCATCATCTGAATGTTCATATTTCTCAAGCATGTAACTATGCCATGACAAATCCGCTTTTTGCTTGAGTAATGGGCTATGTAAAAGTAAATAGCTGCCGTGGCTCCAACCTAACATTGGGTCAAAACCCTCGGTTGGTTCAGAGCCAATCGCTAGACGCAAAGTTTGTGGTTGCTGTGTATCGGTCGCAGCATTTGCACCCATCGATAGCCCCATAAAACAAATAGCCTGAATAGCTATTGCTATTTTCTTTTTCATATACCCATCCTAAATTACCAGCTGTATTTAGCAGCTACCCCAACCGGTGGTTCAAATAAACCCACCAATTAGGATAAACTGCAAGAAACAATATATTTGCTAACTAATCTGCTTTTTCTCGGTACGCGTCTTCGTCAAATCCAACAATATCTAAATTGTCACCAACCGCATTTTGGTCGACTCTAACTGGCGTAAATTTATTGATTATCCAAAGAATTAAGATTGTAAAGACAAAGGACCAAATACTGGTAAAGACAACAGCTACAGTTTGCTTCACAATTTGCATGCCGTTACCTTCAATTAACCCCGCGGGACCTTTCGCATTCCAAACCGTTGATGCAAATACACCGACTAAAATTGAGCCTGTAATACCACCGACACCGTGCACACCGAAAACATCTAATGCATCATCTAAATGGCGTCGGACTAAGAAAACACAGGTATAGCAGACGATACTGGCAATAACCCCAATAATTGCTGCAGAACCTATTGAAACATACCCCGAAGCCGGTGTGATAGTAGCTAACCCTGCTACAGCCCCTGTTAAAAAACCGACAAGTTTAGGTTTTCCTGTATGGAAGCGTTCAATAATAAACCAAGTAATTGCTGCAAATGCGGCGGCGATATCTGTAGTAATAAACGCTGAAACAGTTACAGTATTGACTTGCAATTCAGAGCCCGCGTTAAAACCATACCAACCGAACCACAATAAAGCCGCGCCAAGTGCAATATACGGAATATTGTGAGTACCATCCGATTTAACGACTCTTTTACCGACATATAACGCTGAAGCAATTGCAGCGAAACCTGCTGTTGCGTGAACGACAATACCACCCGCAAAATCAACAACCCCCCATTTAGCGAAAATACCATCTGGGCTCCAAACCATATGAACGAACGGTGCATAGACAAATAATGTCCATAGGGTTAAGAATACGAGATAAGCAGGGAAATTAACTCTATTTGCGAAAGCTCCGGTAATTAAGGCTGGAGTAATAATCGCAAACATCATTTGATATCCAAAATGAACCAGTATTGGTAAGCCGCCATCATTACCGGTATACATCGTTTGAGGGCTTATGTTATTCAAGAATGCATAATAAAATGGGTCACCGACAATCCCATTAATCGAGGGGCCGAACGATAATGAATAACCAACTACAAACCAAATAATTGCCACCCACCCCATAGAAAAGAAACTCTGGGACATAATGGTAATAACGCTTTTACGAGAGACTAATCCACCATAGAAAAAAGCAAGTCCAGGAGTCATTAGCATAACAAGGCTCGTACAAAGCAGCATAAATGCAGTATTTGGGACATCCAAAATTGACAATATATTCTCCATGGATACTCCTAAATTAACATAACAATATTTAAATATTAGAAATGATTTATAATTGAAACTATACTCATAATAGAGTGATCAGTAAGATTATCAATAAAAAAATCGAAACTAAATTCAATAAAAACAATTAGTTCATTTTTCAATTGTCAATAAATGATATTCCTCTGTTTTTTAATATCCAAATAAAAAGCACCTACTATATTTTTAAATTTTTCGTTAGCATAAGCAAATAACTACTCGACTTATCCGGCAAGCTTTTTCATCCCAAGCCTGCTACTTCACAACATATCGATAAAAACAAACCCTTTAATTACAGATGGTTATATAAAAACCAAAGCTTACCCTAATATATGAGCAGCCCCTAAGGGAAAAAGCTATAGCAAAAATTACCTATAACAATAGGCTGATTTTGCCATATCACAGATATGTAAAAGCTTAGTATTTAATACAGTTCCGATAATCAATTTTTAAGTAAAGTCAAAACTTATTGACGCTCATTCTCATTTTTAGCTAACGCTGAAGAGAATACATTAATAATATTTTGTCTATTAAAGTACTTTTTTCTTTTAACCACAAATAACCAATCCAAATAAGACAATCTAAAAGAGAATAAATTAAAGTTTTCTTTAAAGAAACCTAAACATGTTTTCCAAATAGGTGTTGGTCACACACCCAAAAATACTCCCTCAGCAACGATAAGCTTAAACATTCACTAAAAACTAAAGCTATTTTCCAGGGTAAGACCCCAAGCGCTGATAATCATTGACGGAATACAAGCTAAAATTAAGGCTACATAATTAATCTGACTACCTGAATAGAGGTCTTTTATACACCTTATGACTTAATTACCAGCTAAGACCTCATCAATATCATCGTAGGATAACGCTCAATATATCCAGATGTTATGTATCATAAATTATTCCTTTTCCATTACAAATGCCGTAAATCTTCTGGAATATTTTTCTTTAAAATACGCCAAAAATCCTCTGCTGTTTTATTCAAGCGAGTATCCATGCGGTAAATGTAAGCTTGAATAGGTATCGTTAATTCTGGGGTGTTGAGACAGACTAGTTTTTTTTCTTTTAACTCATTAACTACCGAGTAAATCGGCAACCATGCAATTCCATGACCATCCAATGCCATATTTTTTAGCAATTCGCTCATTGATGACATAAAGAGTGTTTTAGAGTTAATCGCACCAAACTCACTTAATCGACGATTAACTAACCTTCCCATATAAGAAGCACTGGTGTAGTTCAATAACGGTACTTGAGGTTGGTAGATATCAAATAACGGTTTGCCAAACTCATCCGCTGCACAAATTGGGTACAACTCGGACTCAAACACATTTAAACAAGAAAATGGCGACTGCATTAAATCCTCATCATAAAATGAAATGATAAAATCGCTCTTCCCTTCTCGCAACGTATTTACCACTTGAACCACATCAATGGCTTCAACATGATAGACAAATTCTTCCCCATAACCTGATAATGCATGAACTAACTTAGGCAATAGGCTTAATGACAGCGAATGCGCCGCAGCAATTTTAATATTGGGCAGACTCAGCACATTGTGCCCAGATAATTCATTTAAGTTACATTCTAATTGCTGCAATAAGCTACGAGCTTGGGAATGGAATATTTTACCTTCTTCAGAAAGCTGTAAAGGGGATGTGGTTCTATCAAACAATTCAACGCCTATTGCTTCTTCTAATGCCTTGATTCGGCGACTAAAAGCGGGTTGAGAAATATTTCGTTGTTCTGCTGCATGAGAAAAATGCCGACATGACTCCAGTGTTAAAAAATCATATAGCCACTTTGTTTCTATATTTTTCATGTTATTAAGCCTTAAGTGGACTTGCTGTTAAAATATAAAACATTAAAAGTTTTTTTATTGATATCTTAAGTTAATTGTTAGTTAAAATATTAAGCTGATATTGTAGATTCATTATTTGTATTATGCATAAGCCTACCATTTAAAACATTAACAAAAATCAAAAACTAATTTTATTTATTTCATATCTTTTCCACAAAGCCAATGCTACTCAGCCTTTCAGCTTACATTATTAAAATAATTTAATTTTAGGATTAATTTTTAATGCGTATCTTGCATCAAACCATACTTACTTGCATTTCTCTTCCTAGATAAACATTGATAAATATTATCCACAGATTAATCAGGGATAAATAAGTTAATAGCTAATTAAATATTAACTTATATGTTAAATAATTTAAGTAATATAACATCTCACTACCCTTATTTTATAAATTAAGGTGTATGAGGCAGGAGTATTAAAATGAAAGGTTTAATTGGAGTGTTAGGAGGAATGGGGCCTGCTGCCACCGTCGATTTATTTAATAAATTTGTGAACTATACTGTCGCAAATAAAGACCAAGAGCATATCCCTTTAATAATATCATCCATTCCTGATATTCCAGACCGTACTGAAGCGTTATTAAACCATGGCGTATCCCCCTTACCCTTAATGACTGATTATTTAAAAAAACTCGAAACTGCTGGTGCTGAATGTATTGTTATCCCTTGTAATACTGCACATTTTTGGTTTGACGAGCTAAAGCAGGCCTGTCACGTCGATATGCTAAGTATTGTTGAAACGACAATGATGGAAGTACTAGCCACTAAGAAAAAACATATCGGTTTATTAGCAACCAATGCCACTATGCTTATGGGGTTATATCAAAAAAATATAGAGAATGAAAAATTAAAGTGTATTACTCCAGATATTAAAAGCCAAGAGATGGTAATGAAAAGCATTTATTTATTAAAGTCGGGAAATAAAAAAATGGCGGAATCCATCATGAAAGAACAAGCCGAATTATTATTTTCTCGAGGTGCTGAAATTATTGTTTTAGGTTGTACTGAAGTTCCCGTCATTCTAGAAAATGAAACAAATAAATACCCTGAAAAATACATTGACTCAACCAGCTCATTAGTCAGAGCCAGTATTCATTGGTATGAAAATAGAGTTGGACGACAAAATCTAATGATAAATAGAAACGCATAAAAACATTTATAACTCATATTAATTATCAAAAATTAATTTTTATATTACTAATGACAATATATTGTCTATTGGAGACGATTATGGTTTGGCTAGAAATCATTGTGGTATTAGGCGCAATTTTCTTCGGTATACGTATGGGAGGAATAGGTATAGGGCTATGCGGTGGATTAGGTTTAGCCGTCTTAACGATTGGATTTGGTTTACCTATAGGCTCTCCCCCTGTCGATGTTATTTTAATTATTATGACCGTCGTAGTTGCAGCGTCCGCATTACAAGCTGCTGGAGGTATGGATTACTTGGTACACCTTGCCAGCAAATTTATGCGTAAAAACCCTAAGTATTTGAATATTATAGCACCAATTACAACTTGGGTAATGACTATCATGGCAGGAACCGGCTTTATTGTGTTCTCCATGCTCCCCGTGATTGCTGAAATTGCGAAAGATTCGGGTATCCGCCCATCCAGAACCTTAGCAGGCTCAGTTGTTGCATCCCAAATCGCCATTTCTGGTTCGCCAATCAGTGCGGCGATGGCTGCCATGTTAACCATTATGGAAGGGAATGGTGTTACCTTTATTGTGGTTATGTCTGTTTGTCTACCAGCCTCTTTCGTCGCAGCAATGGTCGCAGCATTTATCGCATCACGCCAAGGCTGTGAACTAGAAGATGATGAGGTTTATTTAGAACGCCTACAAAAAGGGTTAGTTCATAAATACGAAGAGAAAAAAGGCGAGAGCACTACGAGAGAAAAATTCTCTGTCGTCCTATTTATTATTGCGACGTTTGCTATCGTTATACTAGCTGCATTCCCTCAATTGCGCCCTGGTTTTGATATTGGTAAACCCATGGGAACTCGAGATATCATCATTATCTGTATGCTCAGTGCTGCGTGTTTAATGGTTGTTTTTTGTAAAACATCGCCAAATTCAATTGTTTTAGCGCCAACTTTCCGTTCAGGAATGAGCTCCCTCGCGGTCATATTAGGTATCGTGACTTTAGGAACTACATTTGTCGATGCGCATATGGACCAAATTAAAGCCATCGCTGGAGATGTATTATCCGCCTACCCTATTTTGTTAGCTTTAGTGCTATTTTTTACCTGCGCATTACTCTACTCACAAGGTGCCACCACACCATTAATTATTCCTTTAGCCATTGCCTTAGATGTTCCAACATGGGCTATATTGGCATCTTTTGTCGCCGTCACTGGGGTTTTTGTTCTGCCTACCTATCCAACGTCTTTAGCCGCAATAGAGTTTGACTCAACCGGTTCTACACGCGTCGGAAAATACATTTTAAATCACCCATTTATGTTACCAGGGCTAGGCGGAATAATTGCAGGTGTCGCCTTCGGTTTTATCATTGCACCGATGGTCGTTTAACCTTCTGCTTTCGGTGCGAGAGAATCCCCCTCGCACCACTTTATTTAATAGTAGTTCGACAGTTTCCTTAACAAAATGAAGTTAAATATTGGCTCTAATTGGCTTTATGCTTTGCTTGATAAATTACAACAAAGTATAAAGCTCTTTTTTTGTAAAAGTCATTCTTAAGAAAAATAGTAGCAATAACCAATCAAAATTATCTATTACTCTGTTTAGTCTTTTTAAATAAAATTTTATTTCTTAAAATAATGGCTATTTCACCAATATAGATCACTTTATTTGATAATCATTAAAATTATTTTCATTGAAAAATGTGAGCTGAAATGTTTTTGCATGCATTCCCCTCTTCTGAAAATAGTTAAAATAATTATACTCGGCGTTACATTCATTTCTTAAAAAGAAGTAAATCGAGAAATGAGAATTTTTTTATGTTTAATTTCATTGCATTACAAACATCCATAGCGTTCCCATTTACTAATGAAAACACTTAGAGAGACGACTAAAATTAGGATTTAAATCACAAATTTTAGTTTTTTAAATACCTAGTTTCAAAAATGACGACGTCGTCATATTAAAAAAAATTTATTTTATCTATAACATTAAATAACCATTTTTCTTACATTCGTACCGTTATTGATAGTTAAGCGTTAAAAAATCAAGTCATGAGTTATAAAAAAAACGCTTAATGTTGACGTCAACATTAGGGCTAACAACTAGAAAGAGGTTTTAGAACATGAGTAAGCTACCTGAAAAAATGAAAGCCGTTGTTTGTCATGGTCCCCATGATTACCGATTTGAAAATATAAAAAGACCAATACCAGGATATAGAGAAGTTGTTATCAAAGTCGATGGGTGCGGGATCTGTGCTGGTGACTGTAAAGCGAATGATGGTGCTCAAATGTTCTGGGGAGATGACCCGTGGATCAAAGCACCTGTAGTGCCAGGCCATGAATTTTATGGTCGTGTCGCTGAATTAGGTGAAGGCTCTGCCGAAAAATTTAAATTAAAGGTAGGTGACCGCATACTAGCAGAACAAATCGTTCCTTGTTGGGAATGCCGTTTCTGTAAATCTGGTAAATACTGGATGTGTGAAACCCATGATATCTATGGCTTCCAAAAAGAAGTTGCCGAGGGTGGTATGGCTGAATATATGCGGTTTTCTGAACGTGCAATTATTCACAAAATCCCTGATGAACTTTCGGATAAAGATGCCGCTTTAATTGAGCCAATGGCTTGTGCTATTCACACGGTACGCCGTGGTGATATTGACTTAAATGACGTCGTCGTCATTGCTGGTGCTGGGCCTCTTGGATTATGCATGATCCAAGTTGCTAAACTGAAAACTCCGAAAAAACTGGTCGTTATCGATGCTATTGATGAACGCCTTGAGCTAGCAAAAAAATTTGGGGCTGACGTGGTGATCAACCCGCTTAAAGAAGACGCCATCAAACTAGTTAAAGAGATGACCGAAGGCTACGGTTGCGATGTTTATATCGAAGCGACAGGCGCACCTATTGGCGTTACTCAAGGCCTAGAAATGATCCGTAAATTGGGGCGTTTCGTTGAGTTTAGCGTCTTTGGTAAAGAAACAACCGTTGACTGGTCGATTATTGGTGACCGCAAAGAATTAGATATCCGCGGAGCTCACTTAGGCCCATACAGCTATGAAGTCGCTATCGACCTATTTAGCCGTGGTTTAGTCAGTGCCGATGATATCGTTACCCACTTCTACTCCATCGATGATTGGGAAGAAGCCTTTGTTATGGCCAAATCGGCAGACTCAATTAAAGTCGTCATTAAACCATAAATATATTAACCGTTTGTCGCAATTGATAATTCAAATAAACATTAAACAAAGTAATACCCTACATATAATTAAACGCTCGTTTAGGAGAACATCTTATGTTGAGTAAATTCAAAAAGTTAGCTGTAGCTGCAAGTGTACTAACCTTAGGTATGGCGTTTAACGCTACGGCTAAACCAGTTTCCGTTGGCATGTCGTTTCAAGAGCTAAATAACGAGTATTTTGTCACCATGAAAGAAGCCTTAGAGAGCGCAACAGGCGATATGGGTGCACAATTATATATTTCTGACGCCGCTCATGATGTCTCAAAACAAACCAGCGATATCGAAGATATGTTACAGAAAAAAATCGATATTTTGCTAATCAACCCAGCCGATAGTGTCGGTGCTGAAACTGCAGTACTTGCAGCGAAGAAAGCCGGCGTCGTTGTCATCGCTATTGATGCGCAAGCAAATGGGCCAATAGACTCTTTTGTAGGTTCTAAAAACTACGATGCGGGCTTAATGGCAGGTAAACGCCTAGGTGAAGCACTTGGTGGTAAAGGTGAAGTCGCTATTTTAGATGGTATTCCAGTAGTCCCAATTCTAGAACGTGTTCGCGGTTTCGAAGCCGCCATGAAAGAATATCCAAATATCAAGATTGTGACTAAATTGAACGGTAAGCAAGAGCGTGATACTGCAATGAATGTCACAGAAAACATGCTACAAGCTAACCCTACACTAAACGGGATCTTCAGTGTTAATGATGTCGGTTCTTTAGGTGCATTAGCCGCAATTGAATCCTCTGGTCGTGATGTGAAATTGGTCAGTGTTGATGGTTCACCTGAAGCTGTTGCTGAAATTGCAAAAGGTAACTCTCCGTTTATCGCAACTTCTGCGCAGTTCCCGCGTGACCAAGTCCGCATTGGCTTAGCAATGGGGCTAGCAAAATATTGGGGCGCTAACGTACCGAAAGAAGTCCCTATTGATGTTAAGTTAATCGACAAAACTAACGCTAAAGATTTCCACTGGTAATCGTTCGTTTTATAAATAATGTATTGCACCCATATCCTATGTATAGGTGCAATACATCTCCAATAACAATTAATAATAAAATGCATATTGGAATATTTATCTTCCAAATGACTTTGTTACCCATTTTTAAGCGGTGAAGAAAATATAGGGAAGCAATATGATGCAATTATTAGCATTAAAAGATGTCAGCAAAACTTTCCCTGGGGTTAAGGCGTTAGATAATATCAATCTCTCTTTGGAAAAAGGAGAGGTTCACGCATTATTAGGTGAAAATGGCGCAGGCAAATCAACGCTAATGAAAGTTTTATGTGGAATACATAAACCTGATAGCGGGCAAATTCTGATTGAAGGTAAGGAACATACGTTTCATAACTACAGAGACGCCATTAAAGCGGGTGTGGGTATTATTTTCCAAGAGTTTTCACTAATTCCTTATTTAAATGCTTTTGAAAATATTTTTTTAAATAGAGAGTTAAAGAATAAACTTGGTTTATTAGATAGAAAATCAATGCGTAAAAAGTCTCAGGAGATATTAGCTGAGCTAGGTGTGAATATTAATATTGATGAACCTATTAGCCATTTAAGTATCGCAGAACAACAATTTGTCGAAATTGCAAAAGCTCTTTCTTTAGATGCAAAAATCCTCGTATTAGATGAGCCTACAGCGACATTAACACCAAATGAAGCCAATCATTTATTTGATGTGATGCGTGATTTAAAAGCTAAAGGGGTTGGGATGTTTTTTATTTCTCACCATTTAGAAGAAATTTATGAGATCTGTGACACTATCAGCGTATTACGCGATGGTCAATACATCGGTTCGCGTAAAGTCGATGATACCGATTTAGATGTGATTATCGAAATGATGGTCGGTCGTGAAGTAGAAAATATTTACCCTCATAAGCGCCAATTTGATCAACAAGAGGTCATTTTAGATGCTGAGGTCCAGCGTTTTGCTAATAGCCCTGTAAACCATATTCAGTTAAAAAAAGGGGAGATATTAGGGTTAGCTGGTTTAGTCGGCTCAGGCCGTACCGAAACCATTCTTGCCATGATTGGTGCTGATAAATCCTATAAGAAAAAAGTTATTTTAGAAGGTAAAGAAGTCAAAATTAAATCAGCTGCGACGGCTTTACAATTAGGAATTGGTTTATTACCTGAAAGTCGAAAAACTCAAGGACTTGTTTTGCCTTTCTCTGTAAAAGAGAATATTTGGTTAAATAACCACGCTCAAAAATTATTTTTAATCCAAAATAAAAAAGAACTCACTTTATCTATTGAATTAATTTCTCAAGTAAAAGTTAAAACACCAGAGCCTCACACTGCCGTTTCCACTTTAAGTGGTGGTAATCAGCAAAAAGTTGTTATTGCTCGCTGGCTAAATAAGCAAGCTAAAATTCTTATTTTCGATGAGCCTACTCGAGGAATTGATGTTGGTGCGAAATCAGAAATCTATCAGTTAATGCGCTCTCTGACTGAAAAAGGGATTTCTATCATTATGATTTCATCAGAGTTGCCAGAAGTTATCGGTGTTAGTGACCGAGTTTTAGTTTTTCGAGATGGTGAAATTGCCGCTGAGTTAAATGGGGACGATATAAACTCAACTCAGATCATGGTACATGCAGCCGGCAATATTATATAGGATAATGACTATGTCTAATCAAAGTACTATTCCATTAACTAAAAATAAATTTAGTTTTTCTAAGCTAACAAAAATACCTGCATTTTTACCGCTCGTTGGTTTAATTCTTTTATTTACATGTATGTCCATTTTTAATGAGCATTTCTTAACGGTAAATAATCTTTCAACGATTGCTCGTCAGGTTTCAATTAATGCCATTATTGCTATTGGTATGACATTTGCTATTTTGACCGGGGGGATTGACCTGTCAGTCGGTGCTGTTATGGCTCTTTCTGGAACTTTAATGGCGGGTTTAATGAAATATTATGGCATGGACCCCTATGCCGCAATCGCTCTTGGCCTATTATCAGGTATTGCATTCGGTTTTATTAATGGAATATTAGCCGCTTACGGTAAAATGCCACCTATCATTGTCACACTTGGTGCCATGATAATCGCCAAAGGCTTAGCATTAATTTATACCGGTGGCTATCCTGTTTCAGGGCTCCCCCAAGAATTTGCTTTTTGGGGACGTGAAGAATTAATGGGTATACAAGTTCCTATTTTATTAATGCTGGGGCTGTACTTAATTTTTTATGTTGTTTTAAACCACGTTTCATTTGGTCGCTATATTTATGCTATCGGAGGTAATGAAGAAGCCGCTCGTCTTAGTGGTATCCGTGTCGAACGCTATAAAATGTTAGTTTATGTGATTAGTGGTTTTACCGCGGCATTCGCTGGCCTTATTTTTACTTCCCGTGTTATGAGTGGCCAACCTAATGCAGGTGTAGGCTTTGAATTAGATGCTATTGCCGCCGTTGTGCTTGGTGGTGCATCCATAGCTGGTGGCCGAGGAATGATTATCGGAACCTTAATTGGAGCAATGATATTAGGTGTTCTCAATAATGGCTTAAATTTACTCGGTATTTCCCCTTATGTACAATATATTGTAAAAGGCTTAATTATCTGGGGAGCAACATTAATTAGCTCAATGAAACGCTAAGCTAAACTTTTATTAAAATAATATAATAAAAAAATTAAAGGGCCTCTAAACGAGGCCGCTTTAATTAGTAAACAACCAGTTTACCATCTACAAATATTTGCTTTGTTTGGTGATTTTTATTTGTTTCACGCTCTATTTCAGAAAATAATAAATCTGTAGTTAACTCACCAAGGTAAACAGAGTCATGATGAACACCTGAAATAGACAGGTGATAAGTATCAGCATATGGCGGTAAATCGACTGAAAAATAACGGCAAGACAAGCCTAATTCTAAAATAATTTTATACATACCTGCTGTGATAATACCATTAAGCCCCACAATATACATATTAGGTGTGTATAGTTCTTGAACCTTTTCCCTTAAATAAGCTTCATCATTTTTATTAAACATATAGCTACTGTATAATACATGAATGTTCCCCCTATTTGGAAAGGCCTCATATATTCCTGATAAACGCGACAAACTAATTTCCGAATCTTTAGGACCAGAAACAATTAACGTATTATCACAATCTTGCTGACTCAAAAACTTACCTGTTAATGCCCCAATTTCAAAGTTTTTCAAAAATAAACCCGAGTATTTATTTTCATAGCCATAAATTGCACGGTCTACAAAAACTAAAGGTACATTGTGCTGGTCAATTAAAGAAAGGTAACTTGGTTGATAGCCTTTATCATCGCGAACAGGAGATAGCAGAATCCCACTAGCCTTATAGCTAACTAAGGTCTCAATAGCCGTTTTCTCTGCTTTTTCATCGCTATCCGAGTCAAAGATCATCACCTGATAGCCTTTTTCTTTCGCTAAACGAGAAACTGTTTGAATTAATACAACATAAAATGGGTTAAATGTGCTATCAGTAACCACACCAATTATGCGGCTATTTTTATTCTTCAAATTCCGAGCGAAAAGGTTAGGAACATAATTTAGCTCTTGAGCTATTGCCAATATTTTATCTCGAGTTTCTTTCTTTACCATTTCTGGATGGTTAAATGCCCTTGAGACTGTAATATCCGTTACATTAGCACGCTTAGCTATATCTATTATCGTTGTTGAGCTATCTTGCTTTGCCATAATTATATTAGTTAACCTTTAATGACCACCCCGATGAATATAATATTAGTTCATATTAATCTTTATCAGGGCAGAAAAAATGCGATTATTCATTATACCTATTTGCGGATGAAGATAAATCGATTTTATGCCATTATGATAGGTTAAACTACGGTTTATCAAAAATAGTGGCATACCACATAGATTAATCGATTACCTATTAATCCCTTAATAAATCAAATGAAATTCAACTCACTTAATGATGAAATAAACAAGACTAATGCAACAATAATGACCAATATTGAAAATATCGTTTTAATCATTTTAGCTGAAAGATAATTAATTATTAACCTCCCTATTAATAAACCAATAATACAAGAGACAATAAAAATAGAGCTAATTTCTTTTGGATAGGGGAATCCATTTAATACATTAATAAAAATACTAATACTACCAATACAAAAAATCACCAGTAATGATGTTGCGATAATACTCTTCATATTTAAATTGGTAAACTTCCGTAGTGCTGGGACTATCACAAAACCCCCACCCACCCCGAGCAACCCTGTCAATAACCCAGAAATTATACCAATACCACCAAGTACAGCAGCAGTTTTGATATTCCAAATAAACTTTCCTGTTTCTTGATTAATTTGGCAAATTGAATGCGTTAACTCACTTGGTTCGCCCAAAAAACCTCGATAAGCCACATAAAACATAACCATGCTGAAAGTGAGCGTTAACCAAACCGGAGAGATAATATGGGAAAGATAGATACCATATTTAGCCGTAGGTATGCTTAATAACGCAATCCAAATAGCAGCTTTATATCGAATAGTTTTATTTATAAGCCCTTGAATTGCACCAACCAAAGCAGCGAGTGTCACAGCCAAAAGACCAACTGGAGCGGCTAAAGCTACACTCCAGTTCTGGCTTACCATCAGGGCGGGGACAGCAAGAATCCCGCCACCGGCCCCAGTTAAACCAAGTAAGCAACCGATTAATACACCTTCTAAAATAAGTATTAACATTGTGAATGTCTTGTATGAGTAGTTAGAGTTAACTTAACGCAAAAAATCGAATATTACTAACTATCGAGCACCTGCTTCAATACCATTAATACATTATTTAAGGGTACCTCTCCTGCAATCGTGTGAACTAACCGAGTGTCCTGAAAAATTGCGATAGTGGGTACAGTTTTTATCCCGTACTTAGGTGCTAAAGTTGGTGATTGTGCAATATCGACAACCCCAAAAACTATTTTTTTATCATCAATGTGGTTCGCGACTTGTTGGAAAATAGGTTGCATGTTCTTACATGGTACACACCAAGAAGCCGAAAAATAAACAATAACGAACTGCCCAGGTTGTTGTTCAGGCTGATAAAGCATACGTGAAAAATTGTCGCTATCTAATAACAAGATATTAGACATTATTTCCTACCTTTTGTTATGTATTATTTTGTTTAATTAGAATATCGTGGTTGTTTTATACTATTACTGACTTTGAGCGTTACCTGAAATTTAAGGGTAACTCACTTACTCATCATAGGGAGAAACCTATGTTACACCAACATTCAGATTCTAGTTTAGCGTTAAATTTAGATTCAGGTCACCATCTAGAAATTGATTCATTAATTTCATCGCCATTTTCCTATAGTGTTATTAGTGCATATAACAATAAGTTAGCGGAGTTCCCATCATTAATAACCCAATGTAAATCATTAAAAGTCCTTAACTTATCTTGTAATGAACTTAAATCAATCCCTACTGACATAGCAAGCCTTTGTTATCTTGAGATGCTAGATTTAGGGCATAATAGCATTAATGAGGTCATTACCGAAATTGGTAACCTAAATAAGCTACAATTTCTTTATTTAAGCGATAATGGTATTAAAAAGCTTCCTGAATCATTATCAAACCTACACGACTTGTTATATTTTAATGCCACTGATAACCAATTAAAAAAACTTCCTGACCAATTTTCTAAGTTAACAAATTTGAAAGAATTAAGATTATATAACAATCAAATTATAGATTTAACAAACTCGATCACGCAGCTATCAGGTGTCCATGAGGTTTATTTAATGAATAATTCAGTAACTCATATACCCGATGATATTTTAGGTTTAGCTGCAATAAGAATACTCGACTTAAATAATAATAAAATTGATAACATATCTTCAAAGATATCAAGTCTTAAACATCTTCACACTCTTAATTTAAGGTTTAATAAACTATATTCACTACCGAGCTCTATTGGGGAAATTGAGTCACTTCAATATCTAGATTTACGTGCTAATCAGCTTAGTAATTTACCCGATAGCCTAGTAAATATACCAAAACTAATGAAGCTAGACTTACGATGGAATAATTTTAGTATAGAACCTGCGATTGTAAAAATACTAAGAAGCCGAGGTTGTACTGTTTTTATATAAGCTTGTTCATATTATGAGTTTGCAAAGATAACCATTGTGTATATTTATGATGTTTTAATAAATTTTGCCATCTGAGTAGAGGTATATCTTGCTTCTGATTAGCCTTGTCACGAAGGATTATCTCACCTTCCGATACCGCAGCATGCGTGGTATTGCTGTCTTTCCCTTTGTTATTCACATTGGTCAGCAGCGAACCCACCACTTTGATAGTGCCCATTGCTCTCATGTTTTACACGATGGACTCAAAAATCATGTAAATAGCTAAAAGCCCAAAGGGCAAGATATGATTGGTTATTTTTTAGATTTGGCGAGAGATGATTGGTGTGACGGGAGAGTAGTCACAGTGGCTAGAGACGAGTGTAAAGTAAAAAACACCGACAGCTAAAGAACAGGCTGTAAAATCAAGGCAGTATACAGTGGGCTACTTGCCCAACCGACAGCGCCCGAACCCCAGCCCACAGCTGATTATCAGTGGTAAGTGGCTGAATGAGCTTGGGTTTACGGTGGGTAGCAACGTCACTCTCACCCGCCAAGCCGGACAGTTGATTATCCGGCTGGCTGAGGGCGAGTAAGGCGGCTAAGGAGATCCCAGTGTGGGGCTGGGATTTTAAGCAATCAAATAATAATAAGTTCACCATGTTGATCGAAAGATGCTTTAACATCGTAATTTCGAGTGTATACATTAACAACATGTCTTAAATAATTTTTAAGATCCCAATCTGTAGCTTCTACGGTTTCTTCATTTTCATCATATTGATAAATAAGGTCAGGGTTATCAGAAGCTGTTAAAACAAAAAAATACTGCGTATAGCTTTCTACAGAGATAAAAAAAGGTTTTTGCTTCAATAAGTCATGTCTTTGAATAGAAGCTAAATCTTGTCTTGAACCGATCTGAAACAAAATATCCCCTCTAATAGTCTTTTGATTTTGGTAAAAAATAAGAGGATCATCACCAAATAAACCACCACTACAACGGCCAATGCTAGTTAAAAAATCATATAGCTGATCTTTCACTTCAATATCGTATAAACGCTCAATCTTATCAATCTCCTCATTTGAATAACCTCGCATATAGCTAACATCGATCGGTAATTCAGGATAAACAGAATGCAGATATTCAATTAGTTCATTGTTCATTATTTGTTCTCACCTGTAGAGCCTTGATAAATATTTACCTTAAGATTCTTATTGTTTTCAGCAAAGTTTTGGCTTGTATAACCACAACTCACACACATGCCTTGTTTATTTTGAGAGGTATTTTGTATTGCCATATTCACCTCGGCTTTTTGCCCTTTATAAGAATCTTGAATATGGTTAAACAGCTTTTGTTCCGCATGATTAAAATTTGTTCTCTTAGCTTCAATATCACCAACACTAGTAAAACTATTTTTATCATCACGTATAACTTTATAGTTTATTCCACTAATATTTACTGTATCTGGTGATTGACCAGACCAAGATTTACCACTCACCGAAAGATAATATTCTGTTTTGCCATTTACTGTAACGGATGCTGTCGCATAGCGTGGTGTCTTTGCCACTGTTCAGCGTCAGTTGTTTACCCGCATTAACCTCTGTATCGGTATAGAACTGGCTATTGCCTTTCTCAAAACCATTGCCTTTATTCACGCTCGCATTAACATTCCAACCGCCCGTACTAATACCTGCACCGATTGAACTACCTTTACTTTCGTTCTTACCATTCACGGTTTGAGTGTTGGTGGCACTGGTCAGGTTAATATCATTTTTCGCAGTTAAGGTTATGTTTTTACCTGCATCCACTTGGCTGCCTTGTACCGTCAGGTTGCCTTGGCTACCCTCTTTTTTACCTGTGGCTGTAAGGTTGACATTGTCCCCAGCACTTAAGCTGCTACCTGATGCGGTATTTTGCTGTGTTTTCGTGGTGGATTTTGAAGAACTACTGCCATAAGACACATTGACGCCAAAGGCATCTGCCACACTACCACCTTCTTTCAGTCCAGCCAACTCACCGGCTTGCTGAGCTTGTACACCCTGTAAGCCCGCTTTCATTCCTTTAAGTGCAGCTAACTGACCATCATCTTCTTGTTTCGCTGATTTTGCAGTCTGCGCCATACCATCTAACAGGCTACCCGCTGTACCGCCTAACGATACCGTCAACCCACTGGATTTACTTTCCACCGTGGTGATATCCGTACGGCTATTTTCAGCCGCGGTGATACTCACATCACTGCCCGTTACATTGATATCTTTCGCCGCAATCACATCACTGCCGTGAATATTTGCACTGCCACCAGCGGTTAAGTTTACATCTCCCGCCGTACTGCCAATCACACTGCCTTTTTTCTGGTTGCTATCGGTTTCGGTAGTCACTTTTTGTGAAGTTGAACCAACCGTGAAACCTAAACCGCCACTGCTCATTAACCCTGATTTTTTTGTTTTCGACACATGAGTTTCATGCTGTGCTTCGTCAGAAGTGGTTACATTCAATTGATTGCCAGCATTGACGGTAACATCGTTAGTTCCGAGTACCCGGAGTCAGATTAAATTGGTTACACTTTTTTATCAGGAAGGAGGAAAAAACTTATTCGAGTTTTTAAAACCCTCTTTTCTCCCCTCGAACTAAAAAGACGAAGGTTTCAGAGGGCTTTTTGATGAATATAGATGAGATAAACCAGTTAGCTATTACTGATATTGATTTTTAATGCCGCAGCAATCGCTAAAGGGGAAAAAGTGATACTCGCAGCGAATAAAGCCGCTAAAATAGCAAAATAGCCATCTAATGGCATTTTAAAACTATGGGCTTCCATCGTCCCTGTCGCATAAATAAGTACTGGGATATATAAAGGAAGAACTAGCAGGCTCACTAAAACACCGCCCTTCTTCAATGAAACCGTTAATGCGGCCCCAATCGCCCCAATAAAACTCAGCACTGGTGTCCCTAATAGTAACGTCCCCACAAGCACTAAAAGTGTATCAGCACTGAAAGACAGCATTAATGCGGCAATGGGAGATAACAGGATCAACGGCAGACCAGTCACTAACCAATGGGCGATAACTTTAGCGAATACGCTAATAAATAAGGGGTGTGGTGCGAGTAACAACTGTTCAAGGGAACCATCAAGATAGTCGTCTTTGAATAAGCGTTCTAATGATAAGAGTGACGATAAAATTGCAGCCACCCAAAACACCCCTACGGAGATACGCGCTAATAACTGGGGCTCAGGCCCGATACTTAGCGGAAATAATGTGATAACAATTAAGAAAAACCACAACGGGTTCATCAGTTCAGAAAAACCACGAAATGCAATTTTGAGTTCTCTATTAATTAATAACCAAAACATGATTCAACCCCACCAGTCAGTTTTAGTGACCCAAATTGCCCCGACATGGCTTGATGAGAGGTAAATAAAATGATGCCCCCCTGTTTTGCATGTTGATGAAAACGCTCTGTTAAGCGTTCCACACCAGCTACATCAATCGCAGTAAACGGCTCATCTAATACCCATAATGGTGCATCACTTAGCCATAACCTAGCTAAGTTCACTCGGCGCTGTTGCCCTGCTGACAGTTGGCTAACAGGGATATCTTCATAACCAATTAAAGAAACTTCCTCTAAAGCAGACCAAATCTGCTCTCCAGCATCCCCTTTATGATGCATTTGATGATAAAACTTTAGGTTTTCGTAAGGGGTCAATAAGGATTTAACTGCCGGTTTATGCCCTAAATAAAGTAGGTGACGGGTAAACTCCTCTTTAAGTTTATCAATCGGCTGATTATTCCAACAAATAGCCCCCTCATCAGGTTTTAATAGCCCAGCCACCATGCGTAAAAGGGTGGTTTTCCCCGCCCCATTTGGCCCTTCGACCTGTAAAATTTCACTGGGCTGCACCGTAAAATCTAGCTGGTGAAATAACACTCTATTTTGCCGATGGCAACTCACCTGTTGAGCACTTAGCATGAAGCAGAATTCCTGTTTTGATTTAGAGGTTAGCTTTTTGCAACTTTATTCAACAGCATATCACTAATCGAGTCATTGGATATTGCGTCACCGCAAAGCACTTGCATCAAAACTTCAGAGCCTAGAGTCGATAATGAAAACAGCATATCCGGCTTCAATAAACGAACTTTATCCATATTGTTTTCTTGGTTGATCAAAACCACAGTTTTAACTGGGTTATCACTCCCTGCTAACTCTTTCACGCCCAATAAAGCAAATGTACTGAGTGAATCACTGTCTGTCATAATCAGCACACACTTAGCATGCTTTACATTGGCTGCAGCGAGTAATTCACTACTCGTTGGGTCCCCAGTTACAATGTTATCTTTTTCTGGATAGTGACTTCGATGGTTTTCTTGGCAAATAACTGCAACAGGTAATTCACGTTTTTTCAGGCTTTGGTAAACATTCACAGCCATTGGGGTACTGCCAATCACCACATAATGATTTTTCATATAAGAAAACCTCTTACGCACAATTTCTTTTGTGCCTTTCGCTAATACCCCAACGATATAAACCACTGAAGTGGTAAAAATCGTGATCCCTAAAAGAATGACTGTCACTGTAAATATCCGTGCATCCACGGTGACTGGGACAATGTCGCCGAAACCGACTGTTGTCATACAAACCAAAGCAAAATAAAAAGCGGTCGTGCCATCTTTAACGACAGGTAAAAATTCATCACCAATATACAAAGTACCAAAAATTGAATAGAGCAATAATGCAATAATACAGGTAATGGCCACGAACCCTGCACTGGTTAAGCTATGGTGATGATATAGCTTCCAAAATACGCAAAGTGCCACTAACAAAGCGAGGGAGAAATAGCCTTGGTGAATATTTTCTTGCACTAATTTTAGATCAACAAATGAAATGATCCCGAGTAAAAATAACGAAAACACCCAGGCGATCCGCGCACCATTGACCATAAATAACGAAAGGAAAATCAATGAAATCCCCAATAGGAAACGCGGGATATCCAGTAATTTCATAAAGCCTAATGATTTTAACCACTGTGTTAGCCCTGATTCACGCCAATCAATGTAGTCTGTATAAGCGCTTAAAACAGGTTTTAAAATCATTGCACCATCAATAATAATCAGTAAAGAAAGTAATACCCTGATTGATAAGGATGATTTCAGAAAAGCCACAAATGAGTTGTCTAACATGAGTTGCTCTCACCCTTTATTGATAAAATTTGCAAATTTTTGATATACCATAAATATATCAAAGGATAATATCAATTCGCTAAATGCGATAACACACAATTATCCGTCATCATAGTATTTCTATAATAACCTATAAAACATCGTCTATAATTGAATGTCACCTTATTTGGCTATTTGCTAACATGAAAAAAACAAAGAAAAATTAAGAAATCCTTATTGATAGATAACATATTTTTGAACTTAATTTACACCTTTTTATCTAAACACCGATTTCCCAATTATTTTTCAATGTGACTTAACGATAATAGAAAACAAGAGTTTACAAAACTATGGTTAACACTACACGCTCTGCAAGGTTTAGCTGGATCTCTTTGTTCTGGTTATTAATCTACTTTTGGTATTTTTCGTCATTATTACAGCTATATGTGCTTGTTACTGGGCAAAGCAACTCTATCGGCTTAAGGGACTCATTACTTTACAGCTCCCTTTGGCTAATCCCCGCCTTACTTTTTCCAAAAAAAATTAAGCTGGTTGCAGGGCTGATAGGTATCGTCCTGTGGCTATCTTCTGTGGTTGCTCTCGCCTATTTTGTTGTTTATGGGCACCAAATATCACAAAGTGTTATGTTTGTGATGTTTGAAACCAACACCAATGAAGCTGGGGAGTTTCTTAAACAATATTTTAGTTTCAAAGTGGTTGGTGTAATACTGGCTTATACTGTCGTTGCTATTTTTCTTTGGACACGCCTAAAACCAGTTACACTTCCAAAATCAGGGCGAATCGGTATCTCATTACTGATTTTAATTATTCTGTTTGGTATCCCTTATTATAATAAAGGAATTAAGCAAGACCGCCCAATAGCCAATGTCGCCTCTTATGTGAATAGTAAACTGGCATATGCAGCTCCATGGCAGTTTGTGAGTGGTTACTTATTATATAAGAACCAACTTGCGAATATGGAAGAGCTCATTCGCGATAATAGCAAGATCCCACCATTAGAAAACTTCGTCGATGCGAATGGTAACACTCCTCGGACATTTGTGTTGGTTATCGGTGAATCCACCAGCCGTGATAGAATGAGTTTATACGGCTACACACGCCCAACAACGCCTGAATTAGATGAGCTCGCTAGGGATTACCCAACAAATTTGTCAGTATTTAATGATGTCGTGACATCGCGTCCTTACACCATTGAAGCATTACAACAAATTCTCACCTTTGCAACTCAAACAGAACCGGAGCTATTTAATTCCCGCCCCTCCATCATGAACATGATGAAACAAGCAGGTTTTAAAACGTTCTGGATCACCAATCAGCAAACGATGACCGAGCGTAATACGTTACTTACAGCGTTCTCTCGCCAAACGGATAAACAGTATTACCTCAATAATGATATGGCACAAAGCTCGCGTATATACGATGACGTGGTCTTTGCTCCGTTTAAAGAAGCGCTCGCTGATCCTGCTGAGAAAAAATTCATTGTTGTACACCTATTAGGGACGCATATGCGCTATGAATTCCGCTATCCGGAAGAAAAAGCCATATTTAAAGGGAAAGACGATGTTGTCCCCAAAAACCTTAATGAAGATGAAGTAAACGATTATAACGCTTATGATAATGCACAACATTATAATGATTATGTTGTTTCAACATTAATTAAAGACTTTGATTCTTCAAAAGAAAATGGCTTTTTAGTCTTTTTCTCCGACCACGGTGAAGATGTCTACGATACACCGCCACACAAAATGCTAGGGCGTAGTGAAGGCAAACCAAGTAAAGTCATTTACAATGTTCCTTTCCTTGTTTGGCAGTCCCCTGAGTGGTTGAATACCCATCAATTTGATTTAAATGATAAAACAACTCGCCCATTTAGTACTATGGATTTTATCTATGCATGGTCTGACTTAGCTGGGTTAAATTATACTGGGTTTGAATCTCAAAAAAGCTTATTTAACAATGAGTTTAAACCGCAACCCCGTTATATAGGCGACCCTGAAAATAAATCATCACTGATGCTTTATGATGATTTGAAGAAATAATATGAGGGTAAGTAGATGAGGTTTGCTTCATCTACTTACTTGCTTTATGCAATAATTTTTAATTCATGGCTATTTTTACGGTTTATCTTACCATCTCGTAAAATAAAACTAACTTCTCCGCGCCAAAATTCAGCTAAGAAAATATCATCGACAGAAGCAATTCCTTGTAATTCAATTTGCTGCATTAGCCATTCTTCATCCCTTTCAATAGAATCTAACTCGCTATTTCTAACGATGCCATCTTTCATCAAGATCACCGAAGGCATATTTTTTTCATCACAAATAACCGTTAGCTGCCCATCAGGCTCTATTTGTGCATAATAAATTTCTTGAAATGAGTGAATACCTTGGGCGTGTATCCGTGAAGAAATATTAATAATGTCGATTTTATTTCCTTTTTTTAAGATATTTTCCATAATGAACTGCCCTTTTTTGATGATTGGTATGGGATTACCAATTGCAACATTACGAAAAAAATTAAACTTTTTTGTTAGAAAATTCAAAGAGCTAATAAATAAAACACCAATTATTAAAATAGTAATATACTGATAAAGAGGGATAGTATCACTGTAAATGACCCCACCAATTATTCCCCCAAGCACAAAATTGCCAATAAAATCAATTGGTGTCATCTGGGAAAGCTGAGTCTTTCCTGATAAATTCATATGTGTGATAACAATAGCGAAACCAATAATAAACTTCAAAATGATAAACGAATAATAGTACGTCATATTGCTATCCCTCTATTATCTCAATTAAAAATATATTTTTATCGTTTGTAAACCGACAGCTATTCATCATTTTAGCTGGTTTGCTTACTTATATGTCTACATGACCGACTTAACCATTAAAATATTTTATTTGCCTTTCAACCAAGTCGGCCATCAAGTCTCTTTATCTACCCTAATTTATATTAACCTTTCAAAAAATCATTAATTTGTTTTATAACAATTTTACTTTCAACTATATTTAAATATGAGCATTATGATTAATGCATTTGCATGATTTCAATCACCCCTTTAATACTAAGGATATGTTTATGAATACGAAAGTTATCGCCTCACTATTTTTTGCTGGCATTATGACGGCCATAGCAGGCTGTGATGACGCATCCAAAGGGAATGATACGGTTAAGCAAGCTGAAGAAAAAGCACAACAGCTAAAAGAAGATGGTCAGCAAAAAGCAAATGAACTCTCTGAAGATGTAAAAAATAAGACCGAGGAATTAAAGCAAAACACGGCTGAGTTTGGCCAAGAAGTCAAAACAGATGCTATCAATAAAGCGGATGAAATGGCCACCGATGTGAAAGAAAAAACGGAGTCACTCAAAGCCGAAAACGATGCTAAAACAGATGAGAAATAAGTTCTAGTAACGCTAAAAATAGGAATAAGCTTTGATTAATCAATAAGTCAAACGCCTATACTCTCACCTTATCTGCAACCTTAAATGCAGGCTTAAATGCCTGCATTTCCCATTTTTTATTTTTCGTAACAATAAAAGTACTAAAACCTTCCTTACTTAATGGTTATCTCGTTATATAGTGGGGTTTCTTTTATAACGTCGATATCAGGATTTTTCATGCAAATTAAATATAGCCTTGGACATGCAATCCCCAAACTCGTGGAAGATGCATTTGACCTACGCCAACAAGTCTTTACCCACGAACAAGGCTTCCCTGCTGACATCGATGTTGATGAATATGATGATACTGCCTTGCATGTCGTTTTGTACCTTAATCAACACCCAGCAGCAGTGTTACGTTGCATTCTGTTTGAAGAGACCGGGTTAGTCAAAGTGGGCCGTGTTGCGGTACAAAAACAGCATAGAGGAAAAGGGCTAGGCCGCGAACTCATGAAATTTGTTGAGCATTACGCACAACAACATCATTTCAAAAAAATAGGCCTTTCTGCACAACATACTGCCATCGAGTTTTATCACTCTTTAAAGTACCAAACAGAGGGGGAAATGTACGATGAAGACGGAATGGACCACATCTATATGACTCGCTCTTTAGAACAATAATTGACCTTGAATTTAATTTTCTCGCCCCTATATTAATATTAGGTCAATAATTAAACAAATCGAGGTTTCTTATGGCGAATGGCTGGGCAAATGAAAATGCCGTTCAAGAACAAATTGATGCAACATTAGATGACGCAATCACCAAAGCTCGTAGCCAGTTACATTCAGGTGAAAGTGCTGAGATTTGTGAAGAGTGCGGCGAAACCATTCCTGAAGCCCGTCGTTTAGCCTTACCAGGGGTCAGGTTGTGTATCAGCTGCCAAAATGAATTGGATAAAAAAAACGCTGCGTATAGCGGCTATAACCGCCGTGGAAGTAAAGACAGCCAGCTACGATAATTCTGTTAATCTCACTGCTAACTTATCGTTTTTACGTAAAAAACCGCTTGTTTTATCTATTTCGATTAACTTCTCCATAAAGAATGTAAATATTACATTATAACTTATTAATAATATGATAATTAACATGATATTTTTATTACATCCTTATTTTATTTCCCGCTGTTGTTGATCATTTATCCATATCGTGGCAGTATGTCCGCCTGATTTTTTACACTAAAGAGGGTTCAAGGCTCAAAATTAATCACTACTTTTAGCCGTTTTTACTGCTATTAACACGATGTATTTATTGTTCTTTCTACTTTGTTTCCTTAGGAAACCTTTCACAATTATCCATTGTTTCATTAAGAAGGACAGCAGGTTGCATACTTTGTCTCTATTGGTATGCCAAAAATAAAATAAAACAAAAGAAGGTTGTTATGAGTCAAATAAATGATGATTCTAAAAAAGTTCGCTCCAAAATTAGTCCCCCAGTATTTTATAGCTCCGCAATTGTTATTTTGGTCATTGTTGGCTTTGCTGCCTTAATGCCCCAAGTTGCAGAATCTCATCTAAGTCATCTTCAACAAAATTTATTTAATAACGCCAGCTGGTTCTATATCCTTGCTGTTGCGATTGTTCTATTGAGTGTGACTTATCTGGGACTCTCTCGTTATGGGCAAATAAAATTAGGACCGGATCACGCACAGCCAAATTTTAGCTATGTTTCATGGTTTGCCATGCTATTTTCCGCTGGTATGGGTATTGGTTTGATGTTCTTTGGTGTTGCTGAACCAGTAATGCATTATCTGAACCCACCTATTGGTGATCCCCAAACCGTTGAAGCCGCTAAAGATGCCATGCGATTAACCTTTTTCCATTGGGGGTTACACGCTTGGGCGATTTACGCCATAGTTGCATTAATTTTAGCCTTTTTTAGCTATCGTCATGGGCTTCCTCTTACTTTACGCTCCGCTCTTTATCCTATTATTGGCGAGCGTATTTATGGCCCAATTGGTCACGCTGTCGATGTTTTTGCGGTTGTTGGTACCGTATTTGGTGTCGCCACATCGCTCGGTTTTGGTGTTTTACAAGTCAATGCGGGGATGAACCACTTATTTGGTCTGCCCGTTAATGAAATGGTGCAAGTTGGGTTAATTATTGCTTTTACAGGCTTAGCGACTATCTCGGTGGTCTCAGGGTTAGATAAAGGTATCCGTATTTTATCTGAACTCAACCTTGGTTTAGCCTTCCTATTGTTGCTCCTTGTTCTTATTTTAGGCCCAACAGTATTACTGTTGAAATCGTTTGTTGAGAACACAGGTGGCTACCTATCAGAGATCGTCACTAAAACCTTTAATCTTTACGCTTATGAACCCAAATCAAGTAGTTGGTTAGGGGGATGGACTCTCTTGTATTGGGGTTGGTGGTTATCATGGTCTCCATTTGTAGGGATGTTTATCGCTCGTATTTCTCGTGGGCGTACTATCCGTGAATTTGTTACTGGAGTACTGTTTGTTCCTGCCGGTTTCACTTTAATGTGGATGACGTTCTTTGGTAATACTGCGATTGATTTAATTAAAAATCAGGGAGCTACTAAGTTAGCGGAAACCGTACAATCTGATGTTTCTCTCGCCTTATTTGAATTTTTAACTTACTTTCCTTTTTCTACTGTATTGTCATTTTGCGCCATGCTGATGGTCATTGTGTTCTTTGTGACTTCGGCGGACTCAGGTGCAATGGTTGTTGATACCCTTGCCTCAGGTGGTGATTCAAATACCCCTATTTGGCAGCGTATCTTCTGGGCAGCCCTGATGGGTATTGTTGCTATCACTATGCTACTCGCTGGTGGTTTACAAGCCTTGCAAACGCTGACGATTGCGAGTGCATTACCATTTGCTATGGTCTTGTTAGTCTCTATTTATGGTTTGTTTAAAGCATTGCGTGTCGATGCCTACAAACGCGATAGCCAACAGCTCGCAACGATCGCTCCTACAGCAAGCCGTAATCCTATACCGTGGCAGCGTCGCTTACGTAATATCGTTTATTTCCCTAAGCGTTCACATGTTAAGCGTTTTATCGAGGAATCCGTGAAACCTTCAATGGAAATGGTATCAGAGGAACTCGAGAAGCAAGGGACGGTTTGCCATATCCACACCGACAGAGATGACCGGATCGGGTTTGAAGTGGATTTAGGTAATGATATGAACTTTTTATATGAAGTTCGCCTTCGTTACTATATTCAACCTTCTTTTGCCTTAGCAGGTATGGGGGATGAAATTGATGAAGAGAAAAATGAAGAACAACGTTACTACCGTGCTGAAATCCACCTAAAAGAAGGTGGGCAAGATTATGATGTGATGGGTTGGGCTAAAGAACAAATCATTCACGATATTCTTGACCAATATGAAAAACATATTCACTTTTTACACTTGTTGGGTAAGTAGCCCTAAAAAAGAACTTAGTCATTAGAGACTAAAGTTTATACCGCAGTAACCGCCATCTTTACGTAAAGATGGCGGTTATTTATAATACTTTCCTAACTTTAATCATGGTACATACGAGGAAAATATTCACTAATTTTGTCGTTATCGAATAACTGGTCTACAGTGAAATCAATGGTATCAGATACCGCAATTCCATGGCGCAACTCTTTGGGAAAGTCTTCAACTGAAGCATAAATAGTCGGCATCAAATAACGGAAATAATCTCCCATCTTAGTTTCACCATCATAGCCGACAGGGTAATCATCTCCGGGGTTATTGCCTTCTATAGCTTGATAAATAAAAAAGCCTTTATTGACTGACAGATTAGTATCACTGTAATGCCCCGAAGTCATTAACTCGCTTTCTATGCACTCTTCAACTTCTTTTTTCGAAGATAGATGTCGATAAAGACATGATGAATATAAATCTAAAATAGCTAAGCCACCTTTATCAAGGGGATAGTTTACAAAAGTTGCTGATTCTTCCCACATAAATTCATTTAAATTATTCAATAGTTCTGTAACATTACTAATCGCCAGTAACGATTTAGGTAAATCACCAAAACCATTATTAATCATGACTGCGATTTTTCCATTTTTATCCATGGCAAACCAAGTAAAAACCGAACCAAAGCTAGGTTTCCAATTAATATCTAACATACTCATTTATCTACTCCTGTTGGCCATGTAACTAAGCAATTATCACATGTTTCTTTTATTGCTTTTAGCGGAATTGTATCTTTTCCCCAAACCTCTCTTGGCCTGATCGCTTGGGTAAATCGGATATTTTCTGGCTTAACTCCTTGACGAATCAACGAGTCCGCGGCTGATACCTCAGCACAAGAGCCAACTGTATTTTTACAAAATGTTGTATATTCACCTATTTTAACACCGAGTTGGTTCTCAACATAAATTACAGTGTCCTTATTCAGCATTTCAGCTGAAATTTTACCATCGCTATATCCAATAGCTATCTTCCCCGTCACAGGATCATACGCACCTATCATGGTGGCTGTATTTGCAGCCTGAGTCTTAGACGGGAGTCTATTAATCTCTGCGATCAGTTTGTTAGTCGCAGAGGCGTGCAACTGCTCTTTTTCTATGATGGGGGTTAATTTCGAGATATTAAGCTTACCTGAAGTCAATAGCTCTTTTGAGGTGGTTGGTATTATATTTTTTAATGATTTAAGTGCCTCTTCAGAATTCACTACGACTTTATAGCCCGCTCCTCCAATTGCGGTTGTCGATATAGCAGCTTCAGGTGCTGCTATATCGGCTGCTACCAAGCCTAGCTTAGTCGCGCAGAAACTGACGCTAGCTTTACATCCAGCAAAACTTAATTTTAACCCTTCCGCAATTTGTGGAGTCGCGGCAACAACTATTTCACCTCCGAGTATGATGACAACCCCGCCGACGGCAACTAAACCCACTACTCCAGCTGCTTGTTCTCTTGCAGCAACTCTTTGTGCGGCAGCTTTATCTCCTTTAGCTGCTGCCATCATATCCAGATTGTTCTCTATAATTATTTGCTGTAGTTGATGCTCTGTATAATTGTACGTATAAACCAGCTCAGCAGAATTAGCGGCAGAAAAAGCCCCTTCTGGCTTATGGGTAATTAATGCCCCTGCAAATCCACCTAATACTTTAGTGAATTGAGTTTTGGCATCATTCCCCTTAATAGCATCTTGTAGTAATGCGATTTGTCTTTCTTGCTCATTGATATATTTTGGCTCAAACAATTTACTGTTTAATGTTATTGCAGCCAACTCTGCTGCTAGTGCACCAACAACTGCACCTTTCGCATCTCCACCAGCAATTTCAGCACTTACACCCGAAACAACAGAGTGACTTAATAGTTTTCCTGTATGGCCTAGAATCTCCCCATTGTCGCCAATAAGTCGAGCACCCTCAGCATTAATCTGATTTCCAATATTACTGAGTAAGGCAGTCTTAAAGTTATCAGTAAAACTGCCACCTTGTATTGTGGTATTCACTGTTGAGCTAATTACCGATTGAGCTGCAACACGCTGGGCAACTTTACCCCAATCTCCATTGCTTAATAGCGGTAATTTAGCATCTGCTGGATTACCTTTAGTCCACCCCATTTTTATATCTAGGCCATTGAGCGCTCCTGAAATCACCATCTGGGTGATGATTGATTTGACGACATCGCTTTTGCCCAATGAATTCAGAGTTTTGGATAGATTCCCTTGGTTTTCAGCCAATGCGACTGCGGCTTGTGTGGAAAGTGCTGTCATGCCTGAATAGGCTGCGCCGGAAATGACTGTTGCAGTAGTTCCGCTAGATCCAGACGCTGCCCAAGCTGCAAACTGTGATGCCGTACCTGACGTCATCGCCGCAACGGTTATCATGATTAACGCTGACGCCACTGGATTTAAGCTTTGGCTTTTATAATCCCAACTGTCATACGCATCTTGAACCAATCCCCATTGCACATCCTTACGGTCTTTTAGACCCGCTAACCATTTGGTGCCTTCTGTTTGACCTAGAGCATTCAGGGCATTTTGTAAGCTTTGATTATTTTTGGTTTTAACATCCGCAGTAATCCCTTTATTCGCATCAACAGTCAGTTTTCCACCAATATGCAATGCAGGTAAAACCCATTTATCTGAGGTATACCCTTTGTTGCGTTGAGTGATATAAAACCCTTTAGAATTTGTAATTACCTGTTCAAATTGCGAATTTTTGACAGCTTTAAAATTGACCTTGCCTGTTTGGCTGGTGATTTTGGCATTCTTGCCCGCATTAATTTTAGTGGCTTCTAACGTCACATCATCTTTGGCGTACAAATTAATATCGCCGCCTGCGGTAAATTCAGTGACTTTATTGGTTTTATCACTACGTGTTTTTCTAACTTCCTTTTTAGTAATACAAAGCGTCCATCGATTGCATTTCTTTTTATACTCTTCGAAGTAACTAGTTTCCTCCATCGCTTGCGCATAGAGATATCCGCCTTTTGCTGCAATATCCATTGCCCCTTTGGCGACGAGGCGAGACGCTTGGAAAAGAATGCTCCCCTCAGACAAAATGGTCAGGGTTTTACCGCTGTTAATTTCAGTGCCTATCTGGCGATATAACTCTTCAAATCGTTTACCTGATTGTTTTCGATAATTCGTTTTGACAGACTCTAAGCGTACATTTCCCCCACTTGAGAGTGTGATGTCACCTAGGGATTTAATTGTGCTACCTTGTGCGGTCAATGCACCATTGGAGGCCAGTGTGACGCCTTTATCACCGGAGAGTGTCGAGGTCACATAACGTACATCTTGATTGTCTTCGTTGGGGTTGGGAATGGCGGAATAAGCGGTAGCCGTTAATTTAATATCACGGCCTGAAATTGCAGTAATTTTATCTTTTGATTGGAGATTGGCGGATTGCAAGTTAATATCACGTGCCGCATTTAACGTAATATTACCATTCGCAATAAGTTGAGAGCGCAGCTCTGGGTAGCGATTGGTTTTAAATATATTATCAACATCTTTAATAGATTTTGAGCCTAATAAAATATCTTGTCCTGCATTGAATGACAGTGATTTTCCACTGTTGAAGGCAATGCCACGCGCTTCAATATTTTTACCTGCGGTGAGGTTTATTTCCCCCGAACTAGCCCAGTTTCCTATTTTTGTGAGTAACGCATTGATATTGGCAGCAGGCTCTGAAGCTGCGAGTTTCATTAAATTGGATTCATCGCGACGAATAATAATATTGTCATTGGCACTGATAGAGAGTTTATTCGTTTTGGCTAACTGCACATTATCAAATGTAACGTTTTTACCGGCTTGTATATTTAATGAGTTCGATGCGTTAAGGACCGGGGGCGATAACACATTCCCCTTAAAAGCAGAGATAGGATTCAAGTTATACTGAATACTGCCATTTCTCGCAATTAAGGTACCGTCTTTAGCGGTTAAGTTGACTTGTTTAAGATTAAGGTCATTATTCGCAATTAGGCTTTGTGATTGTTTTGCAGCGAGCTGTGCATTATGAATATTGATGTTTTGACCTGCGATAATAGACAGATCATTTTCAGACTGTAAGTTAGAGGAAATATTTATATTATTAGAATTTAAGATAATATTTTTGGCAGTAATAGCAAAAGAAGGATTCCCTATTTGTACTATTTTTGCAACGGGCTTATCAGTATTAGGAAGTTTACTTTCAAGATTAATAGTATTTTTAAAATCAAGGACAACATTATTTCCAGCTGATATCGTTTTATAGTTTAAAGTTTCAGGCGCCCAAGAATAAAATTTATCGATTAATTTAAAATCTACTGGCTCACTAACATAAAAAATATCATAAGTTCCATTATCCTCACTTTCATCTGCAAATTTTCCTAAATCTGCATTAGATGTATCGTATTTATACCAAAGATCTAATTTCCCTGAATCAAAAGAGGATATTGATGCATTTTGCCCAGTCAATATCACATTGTTTTTTGCAGCAATTTTTCCAAAGTCACTAACTAAATTATTTGCGTTAATATAGGTATTCTTTCCTGATGTTATAGTCCCAATGTTTCCTAGACCCAAATACTGTTTTCGCTCAACATTAATGCTGTCACTGTTGATAAAATCCATTTCCCCAAACCATTTTTTATAGGGAAAACTTTCTAATCGAGGATAGAGTGAAATAATTGATACAACTCCCTGCCTAGTACCAAAAAAAGAAGATACATAAGTGCCATTTCTATCACTGGTAGTTGCATCGATATTGGAAATTTTTATGGGGGATGCCATTGCTGTATTCGTTAGTTTCTTAGTTCTAACAACCAAATCCCCCGCATTGGTCTTTATTGTCCCTGACTTATTCTCAATCAGGGTACTCAAATCCCCTTTGGCATTTTTTTGCATCCACAGATTATCTTGTGCCTGAATCAGTGCGTTATTACCCGTATTACTGACTTTGTCAGCAAAGACTCGTATATCCTTACCGGCGATAACTTTCCCATTATTGGTGAGGGTGTTGGTGGCTAATGTGATGTCCTTGATGGCATTCACTTTAGCATTGGTGTTAATTTGCAGATTTTTGGTGCTGACATTAATGTCTTTTTTACCTTGGATATTGCCTGCAAGGGTAATTTTGCCATCGACAGTTAACGTTAGGTCATTTTGATTAGTTTGCACATTGCTGAGGTTAACCCCCACCCCTGCCTCCGTGCTGACCAATTTAACTTGGTTAGCATACATTCCCCCTAGCGCCTTAGTATCGATTGAGACACTCGGTTTTGCTCCTTCACCGGCAATCGGTGTCACGGTACCTTTTTGAAAATCAATACGGTTAGCACCTTGCATCAAGGTCAGGTTTTTGGCTTTAATTTGCCCATTCAGTTCTGTGGCACGGCTAATAATATCGGCATAGGTTTGCGCTTGCGCATTCATGCCATTTGCCCCGATAACCACACTACCTTTTTTCACCTCAACCGCAGACAATGCGCCCTTGTTATCCAGAATGGGTTTCCCCGTGGTTAAAGTGATCGCAGGGGTATTCACAAAACTACAACCATTACAGGTAATCCCATTCGGGTTGGCAATGACGACATTCACCCCTTTACCAACCACTTCCAACTTACCTTGTAATTCAGAGCGGCTACTGCCAGTGACTTCGTTGATAATCAGATTGGCGGCGTTTCCCTTTAAATTCGCATTGGCTTTAACCTGCCCTGCGATTTGGGAATTCACATTAGTGGTGGCGTTATTGAGTACCGCGCCTTGTTTATCGACACTAAATTGTTGGAATTTATTATGCGATACCCCCGCCCCATTCGGCGTAGCAATATTAATAATCGGGACGTTCTTTTGTTGACTGACTTGGGTGTTTTTATCTGCCACAGTCATAGCGGCTCCCCAAGCGGGATGCAAAGGGTAGACAGCGGTTAAGAAAATAATGGTGTAACTTAATAACCGCTTAGGCCGTGAAGGCAGTTGTTCATTTAGCATAAATAATCCTTTAAAAACGTAAAGCTACAGAGAGAATGAAACCGACCAGTAGGTCGACCAATGGTCTGGTTTAAGTTGTGAGGGATAATGCAAAGGTTTACTAAGTAGAAACTGAGAATAAAACAGGCTATTACCGGTAAAAGAGAGGCCAACGGCTCCCCCCGCTAAGGTGTTATGTTCAACGTGGTATTTATCTGAGGCGATAAAACCATAATCTAAGGCGCTGATTACACGAAACTGCCCAATGCTAGTCGTCGAGATATCTTTATGAATTTCATTGCGCCAATACCCGCCTCGGTTACCACTTAAAGACTGCTCATGGTAGCCACGAACAGAGTACTGACCCCCAATACTTATGCGTTCAATGCCGTATAAGTTATCAGGTGAATATTGACCGTAAAATGAGGTTAAATAAGTCATACCATTGGAAAAATAATACTGGTAGCTGCTGCTTAGAGTGAATTTTCGGTAATGGCTGCGCGGCGAGTCTTTCGCGAGAGTATCAGGTGAGGCACCAAAGGCGGATACCCCCCATTCAGCGACAGGGTTAAACGTGAAATAACCTTGCCCGAGCATGGTGCTGTACTGCGGAGTAAATGAGAGTGAGGTTAAGGTTGGGCTACTGATACTCAGGGTTTGGGAAGCGAACTGAGTATTGGCGTTTTTATGTTTTAAACTGCCTTGCAGGGTTAGGCGCTGTTTGCCATCGCGATAAACTAAGCGGTTTATATCAAATTGTTGATTAGTATTTTTTCCTTCATAACGGTATTGCTGACCCGATGTATAAAATGGCTGTAACGTATTATTACGATAAAATTGATAACGATAAGACCAGTAGCCATAAGGAACATTCAGATTAGCAACGATATAACGATTATAGTGGAATGCACTTCCATCCAGATCTGTATTGGCCGAGGCTGACCACTGTTCACCAAACCCTAAAGGGGAATCTACCGTTAAACTCCCCGTAATCAACTGTTTTCCCGTTGCCTTCATTCCTGAGTTATCGAGGCTCAGTTGGCTAGTGATAGGCCATTTATTCCCTTGCTGATGAATAATAATCCGAGAGTAGCCATTTTGGGTTCCTGGCTGAATATCGATGGTGTATTTGATAGATGGTAATCGGTTGAGTTGCTCCAGTCCCTGTTCAATATCCCGTAGATTTAATATTTTGCCTTGTTGATGAGGAAATATTTGCTGAACTAAGCGCTCAGGGGAATTTTCAATCTCAATAGTTTCAATATGCCCTTCAATAACTTGTAATAGCAATTGATGTGAGGATAAATCTTGCTCTGGAATGATGGCTTGAGAAGTAATAAAACCCTGTTCTATATAGTAATTAGTCACATGATTGGCAAGCTTATATATTTCACCTAGCGTGAGGCAACGTTTTAAGTAAGGTGAGGTTAATTGGGTTTGTATTGTGCTGCTAAGGCGTGTTGAGCCGACAAATTGGATCTCATTGATAGGGAAACATATTTTATTTTTATAAGGGGGAAGCGATGCATCCTCAATGGGGATTGTACTTTGTTTTTCTAATAGACTACGTTGGGTTAACTCCGATTCCAATCGTTGTTTCTGTTCAAATTGAATGCTTTCCTGTGCAGAGGATAGCAATTGATTTTCTGTGTAGCCATAAGGCGAAATGATGAATAACGATAAGTATAATAAACGCCGCATAATTTGATGATTTGTCATGTTATCTAAATTTTCGTTATGAATAGTAAAGTGATCGTAATGTAACTCATTCTCATTAACTGTTTTTAGATAAAAAATATCCACCATGAATAAAATTTAATATTTTTATTTTTAATGCGTTTTTTTGTATTTTTTTATTTTATTGCTTCGATTAATTCTTCATTAACGGTAAAAATTATTGTTATATGCTGACAATCAATCGATTGATTTTATTGGTGAGTTTGGCACTAGTAAGTAGAGCCATCGAGGTAATTTCACAATTGCAAAAAAGAACATGACAGTGAGGAATTGACTACCTATCTAATAAGTATCAGTGAAGTTCGACTTCAGTGAATCTACAGGGAAAGTGAATCATTTAAGTATCTAAATAATTCAAATTGCAGGAAGGGGACAATTGAGGATAGTTTGGGGAGAATATATCAGTATGTGACCCAAATAGCCGAAAGAAGCCAACACAGCTAGAGCTCGAAATATAACGAATACAAATTAATTTTCTAACTAGTTCGAACTCTAGCAAGGCGGCAATTGAGGATAGTTTGGGGAGCATACATTAGTATGTGACCCAAATAGCCGAAAGAAGCCAACACAGCTAGAGCTCAAAATATAACGAATACAAATTAATTTTCTAACTAGTTCGAACTCTAGCAAGGCGGCAATTGAGGATAGTTTGGGGA